>JACCDN010447544.1_pt1 | contig 29608 bp, 24 predicted proteins | sample 7441691 | NCBI WGS metagenome assembly JACCDN01 (sample SAMN15323439, study PRJNA562643) | freshwater metagenome | isolation source: river surface water | place: USA:Blue River Watershed | collected 2017-08-16 | reverse complement strand
GGCCAGCCTCAAAATCAGTGCCGATCAAGAAAAGCAACTCAGAGAGGCACTCACCAAAACTTTGGAATTGGGCAAAGGCGTGGTCCATGTGCTGAGCGATTTGAATGGCTTGCAAGACGCCATGGAAGCCAACGAGGCCACGGCACACATTGGCAAGCTGCAAGTGTTTTCTACACTGCGCGCTTGCCCAGTTTGCAGCACGTCATATAACGAGCTCGATCCACGTTTGTTCAGTTACAACAGCAAACACGGCTGGTGTTCAGAGTGTGTAGGCACTGGTGTGAAGCTGACCAAAGACCAACGCAAAGTGTTTGACGACTCCGTCAGAGACGACGATCAAAAAGGCCGCGAGCAAAGTTTTGCCGAGCCTGAAATTGAAGACCTCATCGAACAAGTGTGCCCGCATTGCGAAGGCACACGTTTGAATCAAACTGCGCGCCATGTGAAATTCACAGCGCAGCATTTGCCCATCACCGACATCGCCAGCATGAGCGTGACGGACGTGCGCAAATGGGTGCAAAGTTTGGCCAAAGCCAACGAGCTGACACAAAGAGAAAACGACATCGCCCGCGACCTTCTGCCTGAAATTGAAAGCCGCTTGGAGTTCCTCGAAGAAGTAGGTTTGGGCTATCTCACGTTAGACCGCGGCGCACCCACACTCAGTGGCGGCGAAGCACAGCGCATTCGACTGGCCGCCCAACTGGGCAGCAACTTACAAGGTGTGTGCTACGTGCTCGACGAACCCACCATCGGTTTGCATGCGCGCGACAACCAAATTTTGTTGAACGCATTGCACAAGCTGGGCGACAAAGGCAACACGCTGGTGGTCGTGGAACACGACGAAGACACCATCAGACGAGCCGATCACATCATCGACATCGGCCCCAGCGCAGGCAAGCGCGGTGGCAAGTTGGTGGCGCAAGGCAGTGTCAAAGACATCACCGACGCCCAAGATTCGCAAACAGGCAGATACCTGCTGCACGCCATGAAGCACCCCTTGCAAACACGCAGATTGATGCCCGTGTTTGATGCCATTGCCAATGCCCAAAAACCAGAGAAACTGGTGGATGCACCTGCCGCTAAAAAGATTTCTAAAAAGGCACAAGCTGCAGCCGCGGTAGTGGCTGCCGCAGAAGCATCCAAAGCATTGAACGCCCCACAAGAAGCCATCACCACCCTCAAGTGGTTGGAACTCAAAGGCGCCAATTTGCACAACTTGCAAAACGTCAACGTGGAAATTCCGCTGCAACGATTGGTCGCCGTCACCGGCGTCAGCGGCTCTGGCAAATCAACCTTGGCACGCGACGTGTTGCTGGCCAACGTGCAAACTCACGTCAGCCAACGCAGCACCAAAGCAGGACGCGACGAACAAGACGCAGGCAAGTTCCCAACTCTCACAGGCTGCACTGAACTCAAAGGCTTCGAAGCTGTCGACCGCGTATTGGAAGTAGACCAAACCCCTATCGGCAAAACACCGCGCAGCTGCCCCGCCACCTACATCGGTTTCTGGGACACGATTAGAAAACTCTTCGCTGAAACTTTAGAAGCCAAAGCCCGCGGCTACTTAGCAGGCCGTTTCAGCTTCAACACAGGCGAGGGGCGTTGCCACACCTGCGAAGGCCAGGGCCTCAGAACCATCGAGATGAGTTTCTTGCCCGATGTGAAGGTGCCGTGCGAAGCTTGCCATGGCGCACGCTTCAACCCCGAAACCTTGGCCGTCACTTGGCGAGGTAAAAGCATTGGCGACGTGCTCAAAATGGAAGTGGACGAAGCGGTTGGCTTCTTCGAAACCATGCCGTCTATTGCGCATCCACTGCAACTTTTAAAAGACGTGGGATTGGGCTACCTCACACTTGGACAACCCAGTCCAACATTAAGCGGCGGCGAAGCACAACGCATCAAGTTGGTCACCGAACTCACCAAGGTGCGAGACGAAGTGGGCAAGCGCGGCAACAAAGCCCCGCACACTTTGTACGTGCTAGACGAACCTACCGTGGGCCTGCACATGGCCGACGTTGACAAGCTGATTCACGTGTTGCACCGCTTGGTGAACGCGGGTCACAGCGTGTTGGTGATTGAGCACGACTTGGATGTGATTGCCGAAGCCGACTGGATCATTGACCTGGGCCCTGATGGTGGCAAGGCGGGAGGTCAAGTGGTGGCCAGTGCCAGCCCCGAAGAAGTGGTGCGCTTGGGTACGCACACGGGCAAGGCTTTGGAAGCAGTTCTGGCGAGATAATTATTTTGTCTCTTCACTGGCCGCCATCACCAGCGCCAGTGAAATACTCAACGACAACATGGCCCCATAGTAGTTATGGACCATGTTGGTGTTCGACAAACCCGCCGTCAGGTGCATGAACAAAATGCCCAAGATGCCCTGCGCCGCGCGCGGATGCGGCACCCACAACTTGCGCACCACCAAGCCCATGCCCGTGGCCAGCACCAACAAACTGATGATGCCCATCAGCCCATGACTGACCCACGCGTCCAAAAACTCGTGGTGCAAGTGCCCCAGCTTTTGCACTTGAACTGAATTGATCTCCAAGCCCCACTGCTTGATCATGGCGATGCTGTTTTCTTTGCCATAGCCAAACCAAGGCTGCGCTTCAATGGCATCCAAGGCTTTGCTCCACAAAAACAAGCGCGAGCCTACTGAGGTGTTGGCGGCTTCGCCGGGGTTACTTTGCGACATGGATGCTTCTATCCATACTTCAGACAGACGGTGAATAACAGAAGTCAACCAAGCGGGTTGCACCGACAGCATCCAAATTAAACTGCCAAACAGCAAGCCCAGCGACAACCATGTGCGTAATCGGAATGTCGACATTTGCAGCAATGTGCGGTTGGAGGCGGCCACGTAGCTGGCCAAGGCGACCCAAATGAGCAAGCCATAAACCCCGCGAGATTGGCTCAAGACCACGCCCATGCAACCCATGATGACGGCCACTGCCCAAAATTTACGATGGCCACTGGCAATGCTGGGGTCTAGCACCATGGGTGCAAGCAAGCACACCAAGAAGCTGAGGCTGACGGCCCAGGCAATGGCGTGCAGGGGGGTTTCGCGGCCATACAAGGCAGTAACGCCCATGCCCACAGCGCACGCCATGGCCAAGGCATCGCCCAAACTGCGTTTTTGAGCGCCCATGAGGCGATAAAAGGGCGGCCATTTGACCAAGGCCACGGTGGCCATGGCGCCCAGTACCAGGCGAATTTCGGCATGCCGGCGATCCCAGTCATCTTGCCAAAATGCGTGCGGTATGATTCGAATGGCAGTGGCAGCAAGGCAAGCAAAAAGCCAGATTCTGGCGGCTTCCTCTACTGGCGATGGACCTGTGTAGGCACCGTCGGCAGTGAATTGCAAGCCAATGTTAGATCGCTGAATTCGCTCAGACCGCAAAAATGCCCAAAATCCCATTAAGCAAAGCAGTACCCACGCCAGGCCACCCAATTTGGTGCTTGTCGGTGCGCCGGCCACAGTTAGCGCAAAGAGGGCAAATGCAAGTGCAGGAAAAGGGCGGCGCAACAATGAGTACTTTTTCTTAAATTAGCGATTAGAAATTATAGATTGCCCCACTTTGACAACCACTGTGTCCCAGGTCACATTGACGGGTGAAAACCCCCGTCAGACGCCTCAAGCCAGCTTGAACGCAAGCGTGGATTCAGGCTTGCATTCGCTTGCATTGACCGGCGATGAGACTGCGCCTTTCTGGCTGGTGGTGCCCACTTATAACCCCGGCTTGCAAGACTGGTCCCAATGGCTGCAGGCCTTGCAAGGCCAGCACCGCCAGCCAGCGCGGGTGGTGGTGGTCGATTCAGGCTCTACCGATGGCAGCTTGGCACTCACAGAGCAGGCGGTTCAGGCCGCTTACTTGACAAAAACTGCACATACCTCAGAAACATCTAGCCAAGGCCCCGCCTTCACCTTGTTGCACGTCAAGGCGGCTAAGTTTGACCATGGCGGTACCCGCCAATGGGCCTTGAACCAAGCACTGCAAGCCCATCCTCATTCGCCCCCCAAGGTCGTGGTGCTCATGACCCAAGACGCTGTCTTGGCCCAACCGCAGGCCTTGGGAAACTTGCTTGCCGCCTTTCAAAACCCGCAGGTGGCCGCCGCCTTTGGCCGCCAATTGCCCAAGCCCCAAGCTGCTTGGCTAGAGGCCCACGCCCGCCAATTCAATTACCCCGACCAATCGCGCACGGTGACCCTGCAAGACAAAGCCCGTTGGGGTTTGAAAGTCTGCTTCTTTTCCAATGCCTTTGGCGCCTACCGCCTTTCGGCCTTGCAAGCGCAAGGCGGGCTGCCTGCCGGACTGCCTTTGGGCGAAGACACCTTCACAGCCGGCAAGCTCTTGCTATCGGGTCAATCCCTGCAGTACCAAGCCGATGCGGCCGTTTATCATTCACACCAGTACAACGGTCGACAGGATTTTCAGCGCATGTTTGACACCGGCGTCTTTCACGCTCAAAACCCATGGCTCTTGCAAAGCTTTGGCCGTGTCGAGGGCGAAGGCTGGCGCCTCATGCGTCATCAGTGGGCCCACTTGCAAATGCTTGCAAATGACAAAACCCACGGCCGGCTGGTCGGCCTGATGCAAATGGTCACAAGCAACGCCATCAAGCTATGTGGCTACAAAATGGGCCAGTGGCACCGCCTGTGGCCCAATGCGCTCAACCGGCGCCTTAGCATGTACAAATCTTTTTGGCAGCCGCACGCATGATCAACACGCTGTCGCTGTTTCAGGTTCGGGTTTCCAAGTTCGCCATTTTGTTGGGCGACGCCATTGCATTTGCCATCGCCTTTGCCTTGGCCACGCTCATCAATGTGGCGGTCAATCCCAGTCAAAACGTCAGTGTGTGGTTTTCCACGCAAGACATGCAGCGTTATGTGGCGTGGAGTGGCCTGGTGTTTTTGGGGCTTATGTTGTTCCTCATGCGCTTTCAGCACTACAGCGACCGTCGCCCGTTTTGGGACGAGCTGGGCGACATCCTGCGCCTTATGGGCAGCTTGGCTTTGCTCGACATGACCTTGGTTGCCTCTGCTCGCTGGAACTCCTCACGTTTGTGGTGGCTCTTGGTGTGGGTGTTGGCGGTGGCCATGGTAGTGTGGGGCCGTGTGATCACGCGTTGGATGCTCAAAAAAATGGGCCTCTGGATTCGACCCACCATCATCATTGGCCACGGTGAAAACGCCCGCGAGGCTGCCATTGCCCTTGAAAGTGAGCCTCGCATGGGCTTTGAAGTGGCCGGTTATGTGGACGTTGAAGAGTCCACGCCACGTCTCAAACTGCAAGGGCACACGTTGCAAAATTTGCATCAGCTAGAAGTCTTGGCCGACCAGCCTGGCATTCAATGGGTCATTGCCTTGGAGCATTCGCAAGCCGAGCAACGTGAGCATTGGCTGCGCACCCTTAGCCAATGGGGTGCCACCGACATCAGCGTCATTCCGGCCATGCGCGGCGTGCCTTTGTATGGCACCGACATGTCACACTTCTTCTCACACGAAGTGGCCCTATTGCGTGTCCGCAACAACCTGCGCCGTTGGCCTGCACGCTTAACCAAACGTTTGTTTGATACCTCTGTGGCCGCTTTGTTGCTGGTGCTGTTATCGCCCCTGATGTTGATCATTGCCTTGCGCCTGAAGTTAGAAGGTGGCAGCGTGTTGTTTGCACATCAGCGCATTGGTAAAAACGGTCGAAAGTTCAATTGTTTTAAGTTTCGCTCGATGGTGCCCAATGCCGAGCAGCAGTTGCAAAGCTTGCTCCAACACAACGCCCAACTTAAAGCCGAATGGGACAAAGAGCACAAACTCAAAGACGATCCTCGCATCAGTCGCATGGGTGCGTTTTTGCGTCGTACCAGCCTTGATGAGTTGCCCCAGCTGTTCAATGTGCTCAAAAGCGAAATGAGCTTGGTGGGGCCAAGGCCCATTGTGGAAGACGAGTTGCAAAAATACGGCCTTGAAAAAAGCTACTACCTCATGGTGCGCCCCGGTATGACAGGTCTGTGGCAGGTGAGTGGTCGCAACGATGTCGATTACGAAACCCGCGTCTACCTCGACGTTTGGTACGTCAAAAACTGGTCGCTGTGGTACGACCTGGCCATCTTGTTCAAAACCATCAAGGTGGTGTTTGTTCGCAATGGCGCCTATTGAGCGCGCCGGGGTGATGCAGGCACCCGATCACCACAACAACCTCACCGCGTTGCGTTGGTTTGCGGCTTGTTTGGTTTTGTATGGGCATGCCTTTGTGTTTTTAGGCTTGCCCGAGCCCTTGTTTTTGCAGTGGGTGCCCATGGGGCCTTTGGGTGTGTATATTTTCTTTGCCATCAGCGGTTATTTGGTGGCGCAAAGCTGGACCCGCGACCCTCATGTGCTGCGTTTCTTGGCCAAGCGCGCACTGCGAATTTTCCCGGGTTTGGCGGTCTGCACCTTCCTCAGTGTGTTGGTGTTGGGGCCACTACTGACCACGCTAGACGCAGGCACCTACTGGCGCAATGAACACACGCGTGGCTACCTGACCAACATGGCGCTGTACATCACTTATCACTTGCCTGGCGTGTTTGCCAACAACAGGCTGCCGCACGCAGTGAACGGTTCTTTGTGGAGTTTGCCCGTTGAGTTTTTCATGTACCTGATGCTGGCCTTACTGGGCCTTCTCGCCGCCGCCTTCAAGGCGTCATCCGAGCGCCTGATGGCCTGGGCTGTAGGGGTGATGTCTGTGGTGTTCATGCTGCTGGCAGCGCTCTGGGCCGGTACAACAAGCGAAGCTCTGGTGATGTACCGCACCGACTTGCGCCAAGTACCGATGTGTGGGGTGTATTTCCTGGTGGGTGCCAGTTTGTTTTGTTTCAAATTGAACAAGTACTTCACCCTGTCCAATGCGTTGTTGGCCTTGGTGCTGTGGTTGTGCCTTAGTGTGCAGCCACAATGGTTTGCCATGGCAGCATGGGTGGTGCTGCCCTTTGTGGTTTTGGCCTTTGGCCTTGCGCGTCAGCCATGGCTGGTACGCATGCATGCCCGCGACTACTCCTACGGTATTTACATCTATGCCTTTCCCGTACAACAAACTCTGGTGTCGTATTGGCCGCACATGCCGTTGTTTGCGTATCTTTTAAGCACCTTTGTGATTACGGTCGCACTGGCCGCCCTGTCTTGGCATTTTGTTGAGAAGCCTGCACTCAAGCTCAAGCCCTTTCGCGGATAATTCAAGAAATTGAAATTAACGCGGCCAATGCAAGAGACAACAACAAGACCCGCCCCTGTCCTCACCCTGTCCATCGTCACCTACAACTCTGAAAAATGGCTGCCCGCCTTTTTTGCGAGTTTGCGCAAACAAGATTTGCCCTGTGACCAGATTGACTTGTGTGTGCTCGACAACGGGTCCACCGACGGCACCTACGCCGCGTTGCAAGCGCAGTTGAACACAGCTGGCAGCGCCATCGGCCAAAGTTTTGCCAGTGTGCAATTACATCAAGGCGACAATATTGGTTTTGGCGCCGGTCATAACCACAACCTGGCTTTGGCGCACACGCCTTTCTTTTGGGTCACCAACGTTGACCTGGAGTTTGAGCACGACACCCTCACCACCTTGCTGCGCACGGCTCAACAAGATGCCACACAAAGCCCTGGCCAAGTGGGCGCCAACGTGGCCGCTTGGGAGTGCCGTCAAAAACCCTACGAGCACCCTAAAGACTATCACCCTGTCACGGGCGAAACAGCGTGGTGTTCAAGTGCCTGTGTGCTGTTCAAAACTGAAGCGCTCAAAGCCGTGAAGGGCTACGAGCCCTTGCTGTTTTTGTACGGCGAAGATGTGGAGCTGTCTTACCGATTGCGTGACCACGGCTACACATTGCGCTATGTACCCAATGCCACAGTGTGGCATTTCACATACGAAGAAGCAGCGCAAATCAAACCGCAACAATTCTTGGGCAGCACGTTGGCCAATGTGTTGTTGCGCTGCCGCTATGGCCGTCGCCATGAGGTGCTTCAAGGCTTTGCCATGTTTGCAGGCTTGTTTGCCATGCGGCCTTTGTTCCCGGGCATGCGCCGCAAACTGCTGGCGCAAACTTGGACGCTTATGAAGCTGGCGCCTCAGTTCTTAAGTACACGTCGCCAAAGCCAAGAGAAGTTTCCGTTTCGAATGTGGGATTACGAGATGGCGCGTGAAGGTGCGTTCTACGAATACCCTGTGGCTGCGCAGTCGCCCATTGAACACGCCAAAGCCTCAGCGCAGGGCGCACCACTGGTGAGTGTGCTGATGCGCACCATGCCCGGCCGTGCCGGTAAGTTGCACGAGGCCATGGCCAGTGTGGCGAATCAAACTTATGCGCACCTGGGCGGCCCCATTGAGTTGGTGGTGGTGGAAGATGGTGGTCAGGGCGTAGAAAGCGCCAAAGCGGCCATCGATGCCTTGCGCAGCAGCGGTGTGTTGGCCAAAGTGGTCTATGTGCCGCTGGCCAAATCGGGCCGCTGTGTGGCGGGCAACAAAGCCTTAGAAGCTGCCACGGGTCAGCTGTGTTGTTTCTTAGACGATGACGATTTGTTTTACGCCGATCATCTAGAGGTGTTGGTGAGCGAATGGCTCAAGCAGCCCCAACTAGGAGCGGTGTATTCGCTCAGCTACGAAGTGCGCACGCATGTGCAAAGCGAAGAGCCGTGGGTGTACGAGAACATCACGCACAGCCTCATTCATCGCCAGCCCTTTAGTCGCGCCACCTTGTGGCATCACAATTATTTCCCCATCCAAACTGTGTTGTTTCAGCGCAAGCTTTACGAAGAATATGGTGGCTTCGATTTGGATTTGGAAAACTTAGAAGACTGGAACTTGTGGGTGCGCTATTCGTTGAAAAACGATTTCAAACTGATTCCCAAAGTAACTTCTTTGTACCGTGTACCCGATCAACTGGACAAAGCCATTCAACGCCAAGCCGTGTTGAACGAGTACTACGCCAAAGCCAAAGCCAAACACGACTTGCTCAAGGTGGAATTGACGCTGCCCGAAATTCAGCAAATTGTGGAAGAAATGACGCGCCAGAGTCAGGTGGCGGGCGTGCCAACTTCGTGGCTCAAACAACTGGTGTTGAACACACCGGGCCTTCGCAATCTCTATCACCCGCTCAAAAAATGGGTGTCGGTGTGGCGCCGCATTCGGCGCTAAATCTGAGTCAAGGCTCTGTACTTAGGGCGCAGGCCTAGTGTCAATCAATCGGAAATCTTGCGCAGTAGCTTGCGCAGCGGCGCCGTGATTCGCCACGAAGTTGACTGCTTTAGCACCTCAATTTCTGCGTGCAATTCTTCAATCGATTGCTTGTGATTTTGCAATTGCGATTCGGTCCAGGTCAACGTGGCTTGTGTGTTTTTGCCGTGGGCAGCCAATTGGTCGTAAAGCGCAGTCAGTGCTTGTTTTTCAAGCATCCATGATTGCGCTTGCGCCTCTTGTGCTGCAATCATGGCCACGCGGTCGTGTTCAAGTCGTTGCAAATGCGCCGACTCTGTGGCCGGCTGTGCACGCACCACATGCTGGTAAACCTCGCCATCGGCACACTTTGTTTTGAGCAAAGCCTGTGTGGCTTCGTCAAGTTGGTGCCAATACGTTTTGAGTTCGGCTTGCGCGGGGTCCACTTGCACGGTGTGCCAGTGTTGCCACAGCAAACCGCATTCGCGCAGCAAAGCTTCAAGGTCTTCGCGGCCATAAAACTTCAGGTGCGTGTGGTCTAACAAACCGTTCTTTTGGTACGGAAAGCGCCCGCCCAGCAAACTGGCTACCACCGTCAGGTGCGAGGCATTGGGCAAGGACATCAAAATGCTGCCGCCTGGCTTTAAAAAGCTGTGCAACTGGTTCAGCAAGGGGCGTGGATTGCGCAGGTGCTCCAGTACGTCGGCGCAAATGATGGCGTCAAAGCTTTCGCCGGCTAACGGCGCCGCCCATTGCGGGTCTTCCAGATTGGCTTGCACTGTGCGCTCGCAAAAGGGTGCGCACGTGGCCAGTGTTTCGGGGTCCATCTCTACGCCCGTTACCTTGCAGCCTTTGGCGTGCAAAATGCGTGTGACGGTGCCGGGGCCAGTGCCCAGCTCGAGCACGCGCTGACCGGGCTCGACCATGCGGGCCAAGACCGCGGCGGCACTGCCACCGTTGGGGTCAATTTCGTGGGCGTAGCGATGTTTTATCATTGAGCAAACAATATCACGGTATTCAGAATTACAACATGTGGCAACGGCTAATTTCTTGGCTTCAACCGGCAAAAGCTGCAAGCGCTGCACCTGCACGCGCTGAAGCAGGCCCAGCGCAAGCGTTGGCTGAAGACCAGCCGCCCGCATTGGCCATGCCCTTTGATCTGGCAGCCTACCGTCAATTCATGTGCGACGAGACCTACTTGTACCGAGCGTCTTACATTCAAAAACGCATCGACATTGAAGGCGCCACGCACTTCGCCGAGGCACTTGCCAAAGGCTCGGTCATTGTAGTCTTTGTGCACCACGGCAGCTGGTTGCTCATGAACGGCGCCTTGCACCATCTGTGTGGCGGCGCGCCCATCACCTCCATTGCGTCGCGTCGCAACTTAGAGTTTTGCACGCCCGAAGAAAAAGAGTTTTGGTTGGGTGTGCACAAGCGCTCGGCCGAAAGCTGCAATGCACCTGTTATTTTTTACACCGACCAAAGCCCTATCGGTTCAGTGCGTTGGCTCAAGCAACCGCAGCACGTGCTGACAGTGGCCCTTGATGTACGCGAACCCGCCGCCGACAAACCCGAGCAACAGTTTCAGTTCATGGGTCAAACCATTTATTTGCAAACCGGCCCAGCCAAATTGGCTCAGCTGACGGGCGCACAAGTGGTGCCTGCGGCCATTGAATACAACGCCCAAACACAGCGGCATTTGCTCACCTTGTATCCTGCCATCGACCCCAACAACTGCACGCCAGAGCAGTTGACACAAACCGCCTTAGATTGCATTGGCCCGCACGTGATGCGCGCGCCCGAGCAGCAGTTTTACGATTTGTTGGGCGCTTTGCAAACGCCGCAAAAGCCGTAGTTTTATTGCCAGCGGTGCGGCAATTGCACAAAACCTTGATGCACACCGGGTTGCGTCACCACCACGGTGGCGGCTTGTAACACCACGTCGTACACGTGCAGTGCGCGCTCGTCGAACAAATAAGCGCCCACTGAAAAACGGCCCTTCATTAGCGGCAATTTTTCAAATACGACGGTGGCTTGGCCACGGCCTTGCGCATCGCGCGCAATGGTCACACCATCAAACAAAGTGTATGCGCTGGTAAAAATTTGACCGTCGGGCAATGCAAAGCCGGTGGCAAATGTAGGGCAGGGCTGCGTGGGGTCTGACTCAAACTTCACGGTAATTTGTACATCGCTTTGCAAGCTAACCGCTTGCAATTCGCGCCCTTGTAAGCCGTCCACTGTCAACTCAATGCCGGTGATGCGCGTGAGGCCTGTGGATGCTGCTGTGGCATCTGCCAAGGCCGCAACCAAGGTGCTTGCATCTGCGGCCACCGATACCGCTGCGTCTAACGCGCCATCACCACCTTCCGCACGCAAGCTGTCGGTGTAGGCGGCCACCACATCAGATGCAGGCCCTTCCATTTGCACTTGCCCATGGTCTAGCCACACCGCGCGGTCGCAAAAGGATTCCACTTGGTACATTGAGTGCGAACAAAAAAGTACCGTGGTGCCTTGCGCTTTGAGTTGCATGATGCGTTCAAACGACTTCTTGGCAAACGCGCCATCGCCCACGCTCAGGGCTTCGTCAATCACCAAAATATCGGGGTTGGCGCTGGTGGCAATGGAGAAGGCCAAGCGCACATACATGCCGCTCGAATAGGTTTTCACGGGCTGGTCAATGAACTCGCGTATGCCAGAAAATTCGACAATGCTTTCGTACAAAGCATCGGTCTCTGTGCCCGACAAGCCCATGACAGCGGCCGCCAAATAAACATTTTCTCGGCCCGTGAACTCGGGGTTAAAACCTGCGCCCAATTCGAGGAGGGCGCCAATTTTGCCGTTCACGTTTACGCTGCCGCTGCTGGGGTTCAAGGTGCCGCACACCATTTGCAACAGCGTCGATTTGCCAGCACCGTTGCGGCCAATCAAGCCCAAGGCTTCACCGCGTTGTACCTTCAAAGAAAGCGGCGCCAAGGCCACAAACTCATTGGCTTGTGCATCACCACTGCGCAGCGCAGACGGCCACACTGTTTGCCAAAATCGGTCGGAGGGTTTGGCAAAACGTTTGTAGGTTTTGCCCACACCTTCTAAGGCAATGGCGGTTGCGGTTGCGTTAGAGGACATCTGCAAACCCCTTGCGTGATTTTTCAAACAACCAAGCACCGCTGATTGCCACCACGCAGCCCGCGCCAAACAATTGCAGCAACAACGCAAACTGTGGCCACTGGCCCATCAGGCCAATGCTGCGCAAGGCTTCAATGGGAATGGCCAATGGATTGAAGGCCACCCAAGTTTGCAAAAAGTCTGGCAACACGCTCAGTGGAAAAAACACCGGCGTTAAAAATAACAACATGCCCATGAACAGGCCCACCATTTCGCCCAAGTCGCGAAAGTAAACACCCAGCGCTGATAGCGCCCAGCCCAAGCCCAACAACGTGGGCACCAGGGCCAAAAAAACCAAAGGCAAGGCCAGCCACGACAAGTGCACGCCTTGCCCAAACAGCAAGCAACCGGCCAGCCACACAGCGCACGACACCATCACATGAAAAAAACTAGACATCAGCGCAGACCAAGGCAGCACTTGCAAGGGAAACACCACCTTGGTGACCAAGTTGGGTTGGTCTGTCATGAGCCTTGGCGCGCGGCTTAAAAACTCGGCAGCCCAGTTGAACACCAACAAGCCTGCAAATAAATTGAGGGCGAAGCTCATGTTGCCGTCTTCCACACCCGGCCACTTGGCTTTGAAAATATGCCGAAACACCAAGGTGTACACCGCCAACATGGCCATGGGTGTGAGCACCGACCAGCCAATGCCCAGCACCGAGCCGCGGTATCGGCCCAACACTTCGCGCCGCGCAAATTGCCAAATCAAATTGCGGTGCGCCCAAGGCCACGCAAAGTGATTCAAAAAGTTAGAAGCAAATCTAGGCATGTTCAGTTTGGCAATCTTCAGTCAGCTGACTTTTCTGCCAGCTGCTTTAGCTTGCCCGTGTCTACTTTTAAATCGTCGCCGTCGCGTGCCAAGGCGCCTTGCGATTGCAGCACCTGAAACGCCCGTGTCACGGTTTCGCGCGTGAGGTTGACCATGATGGCAATCTCTTGGTGGGTAGGGGCGTTGGCAATCAACTCAGGGTTCTTGCCGTCTTTCAATAAGTTTTGCAGCAAAGCGCAAATGCGTTGAAGCGGGCTGATGATGCCTAATATCTGGCGTTGTTTGGCTTGGTCGCGAATGCGCCGTGTCAAACCAGTCGTAATGGCCTCAATGGCTTGAGGTGAGGCAAAAATATGTGAGCGAATATCACGTGCGGGCACCATGACCACCTGAGATTTTTTGGTGGCAATGACCACCTCGGGCGAGGGCAGGCCGTCGAGCACCGAAATTTCGCCAAAGTACTGACCTTCTTCAATAAAGTGAAGGCCTACTTCGCGCCCATCTAGGGTAAAGTCTAGGGCTTGCAGGCGACCTTCTAATAAAAAAATTAGGCTGCTGGAGGGTTTGTCTTTGGCCAAAACCACCTCACGCTTTGAAAAAGTGTGTGTGCTGGAATAAGCGGCAAGCGACGTCAAGGCGTCTGTAGTAAACAGTCGCATGAGGCTAAATTGCTGCAGAAGCGAGGGATGGATGGCCATAATTTGAACCCCGTATCTTAGGGGTTAATCAGGGGTTTTATCCAAGCCTTACAGTCGCCTTGTTTTGTCGGTCGTGTGATCATGCGCACATGTTTTTCTAGGCTTTCTTTTTTATACTTGATATTAATATTGCGCCAATCTATGCACATTCAAGTTCCAACTCTAACCAAGCTAACCGCGGCCCGTTCGTTGTTTCGCGCTTGGGTGCTGTTGGTTATCGTAATGTTGGTCATGGGCATTTCTGGATTTGGCAGCGCGGTGCTTGCAGCGCAAGTTGTGGGCGAGGTAACCTTCATCATCGGCAAAGCAAGTATTGAGCGGCCTGTTGGCAATGCCGAGCCCCAAAAGGGTGGCTCGGTCCAAGAGGGTGATGTCATTCGCACCACCGACAACGGGCATGTTCACATTCGTTTCATTGATGGTGCCCGTGTCAGCGTCCGCCCCAATTCGGTTTTTCGCATTCACGAGTTCAAGTTCAGTCCGGCTGACCCTGCTGCATCTGTAGTTCGTTTAAGTCTTGACGCTGGAGAGGCGCGCTCCATTTCTGGTGCGGCTGCCCAAGCCGCCAAAGAGCGTTTTCGTCTCAACACCCCTTTGGTGGCCATTGGCGTTAAAGGTACCGACTTTGTCACCCAGGTCTCCAAAGACACCATTCGTGTCACGGTGAATCAGGGTGCAATTGTGATGGCTCCCTTCGACAATGCTTGCAAAGCCGACGCACTGGGTGTTTGTAGCACCGCCCGAGCCAAAGAGCTCACGGCCGAAATGCTGGGACAGGCTTTGGTTTACCGCTTGGGCACCACGGATCCTAGCTTCCAAAATGTCAGCAAACCCGGTCAAGCCGACAACACCAAGTTGTTGCAGCTAGACCGCCAGGTTCGTGATGCTGCCGACAAACCCTTGGCCTCGGACACCGAAGCCAAAAACCCTCTCAATGTCCTTGGCAACAACCGCCTCATTTGGGGTCGTTGGGCACGCGACCCTATTGCCAATGACAAGCTTACCGTGCCATTCTTAGAGGCCATGCGTGGCAACGAAGTAACAGTCGGCGATGGCTACTACTTTTTGTTCCGCGAGCCCAGCAACATCAATGTTTTGCCCACACTCACTTCCAAAACTGAGTTTGGCCTCAAGTCCGCTTCAGCTTATTACCGCAATGCTGCCAATGAGGTTGTTCCAGCCACAATAAGTGCTGGTAGCTTGTCCATTGATTTTGGTGCCAAAACATTTTCTACGCAGCTGGGCCTGAGTTCAGAGGGAACCGGCTTGCAAACTTTCAGCCAAATCGGCAACATCAACGCAGGTACCGGTATTTTCTTGGGGCGTGCAGGCCCTGAGTCGGCGCCAACAAGCAGCTTGGCTGGCGCCATATCTTTAGATGCACGCCAAGCAGGCTACCTCTTTAAAACCCAAGTGGGGCGCGGTGCATTTGTGGGCGCCACCCTGTGGGGCCGTTAAGCCGTAACTCATGATTCTGGCTGCCCTCTTCAAAAAACCACTTTGGCTTTACGCTGCGGTGTCGGCCTTGACTGTGGTCATCATGGCCGCAGTGTCAGCAATTTGGGCGCCCCAAATGCAGCAGTGGGAAGAGCGCTTGTCCAGTCGCACTTGGAGCTTGGCCAACCCCCACGCCACAGAACGCCGTGTGGTTGTGGTCGACATCGATGAAAAAAGCACGCAGGCCTTGGGCGCTTGGCCATGGCCGCGTGACCGCGTTGCTTCCTTGCTGTCTGGTTTAGATGCCTATGGCGTCAATCTTAAAGTGGTCGATGTGCTTTTTGAAGGTGCACAAGATGCTGCACAAGATCAAAAGCTGGCTGCGGCTCTTAAAACCGGTGCCCCTACTGTCATTTCTCAGCTTTTTGCGCTCAGTCCCCAAGTACTTGTAAAGTCTGGACAGTTGTCGGGGTCGATAGGTTCATGCGCAACCCAGCAACCAACAGGCACCCCTGCTTTTGGCTTTATGGGTGCCGAACCCCTGTTGGCCCAAAGCAGCGCGGGTGTGGGCCACATTACCCCCATCATCGATGCCGATGGCAGCATTCGCCGTGTGCCTGCAGTGGTTTGTTTCGAGGGGCAGGCCTATCCTGCATTGGCAGTGGCTGGCTTGGCCGCCGCCACTGGCGCACAACCCGTGTGGCGTCAAACGCAAGCAGGCTTGTTGAGTGCGGAAAGTGCCCAATTGCTCGATGTAGGCGGTCTGCAATTGCCATTAGACGCACAAGGTCAGTTGCGCGTTTCTTATCAAATGCCACGCGAGGGCTTTGCTTCTGTGTCGGCTGTGGATGTGTTGCAAGGTAAAGTGCCACCCAACATGCTCAAAGGCGCTTGGGTGCTTGTGGGTTCTACTGCTTTTGGTGGCGGCGATGCCGTGCCAACACCGCAAGGTGGTGCTGTGGGCGGTGTCGAGGTACACGCTCAAATGATGTCTGCTGCGCTCGACGCGCGCACACCTTTTGTGCCTGCATGGGCAACGCTGTGGCCCTTGCTAACAGGCATGTTGGCACTGGCTTTGCTGGTTTTCTCATTGCGCTATGCTGGATCCAAGGCCGCTGTCGTCTTACCAGCTGTAGCCTTGACCACCGTAGCTGTTATTTTTGGTGTGCATGCTACGTTGTTGTTGGTTTGGCATCAGTGGCTTGGCTGGGGCCAGCCGGCTGTGTTTGTGGCCTTGGCGGCCATACTGCTCACTGCTGCAGAAATGCTGCGCGTGCGCGCCGAACGCGAGCGTTTGTTTGAAAACTTGACCAGTTATTTGCCAGAAGGTGCTGCCAGGCGTGTCGCCTTCGAAGGTCCCAGTGCACAAGTAGAGGCCGAAACCCGCGAAGCCACCGTTATGTTGGTCGATTTGCGCAACTTTTCTGCCTATTGTGAAGCGCGGCCTCCAGAAGACGCCGCGATGGTGCTTCACTTGTTTTACACCACCCTCGACCGCATCGTTACGACGCATGGTGGCGTGGTGGAGCAAATGGTGGGCGATGGTTTAACGGCTGTTTGGAATGGCTCTACACCTTGCAACCAACACGCCCAAAAAGCCGTGCAAGCGGCAGAAGTCATTTGGAAAGAAGCTGTGGCACAGCTGCCTAAAGTAGCATCCAGAAAAACTCCCCCCCTTGATATTGGCATAGGCATTGAAACTGGCCCTGTCATGGTGGGCTCGTTTGGCCCCGCCCGCCGCCGTGTGCACACCGTCATGGGTGAAGCGGTTAGCGTGGCAGCCCGTTTAGAAAAGCTCACTGCCGAGCTGGGCTACCCTGTGCTACTTGGGCCTATGGCGCAAGCCCAATCTGGCCATGTCGATGCTCACAAACTGGGAGACTTTTTGCTGGCAGGCATGCGTACACCGCGCACTGTTTATGCACTGCCAATTAAGGTTGACCCTTCGCACCTGCAATTGGTCTCTGGCTTAGATGCAGGATTTGCATCCGAAGTCAGTATGATCGGCTAATCGCCAACCCTTTTTTTCATTATCAACGCTGTGCAGAGTGAACAGTCTGGCTGCAGAAGTACTCGCCTTAAGCCGACGCCCCTGATGAGTTTGATGGCCAACTTGGCCTTGGGGATGTGCTCGCCCATGGCTTTTGCACAAAACACTTGCCCCGCTCCTGCCCAATGGCAGAGTGCCAGCGTGGCGCAATTGGCCTTTTGGGCTGAAATTTGTGACGACAACGCGTTCTTTCATGCGCACAGAGGTGCTGTGCTACTTGCCCAAGGTCAAGCGGAAGCCGCTGCTGTTTCTTTAGAAAAAGCGCTGCTCATTAACCCTGACTTGCCAGGTTCACAACTTGACTACGCTCAAGCCTTGGCTTTAATTGGCCTAAAAGGCTCAGCCCGTGCCATTTTGAACGACGTGTTGCAACGCCCCGATATTCAACCAAGCTTAAAAGCTCAGTTAAGCCCCGCCCAAAATAACCAGAGCAATGCGCCAGAGTGGGAATGGAGCAGCTTGTTGCAAACTGCATACGGCCACGAAAGCAACTTGAACAGCGCCACCTACACAGATTCTTTAACGCTTTATTTGTCAAACGGCCCGGTTACATTGGGTCTCACAGACAATTCAAAGCCATTGGCAGGCAGCGCCTTAAAGTCAACCGCTGCGATTCAAGGCAGTCATAGAGGCGAGGGCGGACAGGTGTTTTCTGTGAATGCGGCCTTTGCCAATAAAACGGGTGCTGCCAACGTTGGCGGCAACAACCGAACGGCGGAAGGCGCCGTTAAGTTCAGTTTGCCCATGTTGGTTGGCGCCGCTTCGGGTGATTGGCAAGCCTCTTTGGGGGGCACACGCTTTTGGCTAGGTAGCCAAACCGCGTACCAAGACGCAGGATTGCAGCTTAAGTATTCACTGGACTCGCTGGCTTCCCTTTGCAAATGGGCACCAGCCATTGGACGCATAGATCAGCAGTTTCCACAGTCTGCCAGCCTTAATGGAGCCTACACTTATGTCAGAATTGATTTAGTTTGTGGCGGCGCCAAAAATCAAGAAACGCATATAGCCTTGGGCGGTGGACAAGACAAGGCGCAAGAGGCCAGCCGACCAGGGGGCAACCGTGCACGCACAGACCTGTTGGTGCGACACGAGCAACTGATAAACTTACCACATTGGCCTGTTGCGTCAGGGCAAATTTCTGCATGGTTGCGTTACGCGCACAGCCAAGACAAGCAAGCCTACAGTGACCTGTTGGGTGACTTAAAATCAAGTACGCATCGTACAGATTTGGGCTTGGGTTATTGGGTGCCAGTATCAAAGCAATGGCGAGCAGGTTTGAACCTTGAAGCCACTTCACAAAAGTCTAATAACACCTTGTTTAACTTGAAGAATTCAAGTATTTATGTTGGGTTGAGGTGGGTCAATGACTAAATTGGGTCAAAAACACACAAAAACATGTTGTTTTTTTGCAAAAAGGTAGTTTCGTCTACTCTTGTGTGACTCAAATCACAAAAAATCAATTTTCAAATCACTTAGAATACGACCACTGCTAAAGTCAATCGAGCATCTATGGGTGTTTGTCAAAGCTTTTGAGTATTGCAACAAGAAGCGCAGTACCGAGATCTTTAACGAGCCTCCGAAAGGTTGGTTCGGCTTTCTGCAGAAAGTTAATTTTCATTCAATAAGGAATATCAAATGGCAATCTCAACAAACGGCACCGTACTGACGCGCGTAGCTGGCGCTCTGTACAACGTGCAAATGAGCAACGCAACTTACTCTGAAGTTGCTTCCCTCGACCCAAGCACATTGGTTAACACACTCTACAGCCGCGATTTCGGTACAAAGACAGACCTGGAAGTTGCAACAACTTTGGTTGCAAACTTGGGCTTGTCTGCTGTTACAGGTTTGGATAACTGGGTTGCAGCTCAATTGACAGCTGCAGGCGCAAACAAAGGCGCCAAAGTTGTTTCAATGTTGAACGACTTCGCTCAAATGTCTACAACAGACGCAACTTACGGTGCTGCAGTTGCTGCATTCAATACGAAGGTTGACTCAGCTTTGGCTTTGTCACAAACTTCTGGCAATGCAGGCGGCACTTTTGCAGCAGCTGGTGTGCCAGTTGTTGTTGGCGCGACTTTCACGCTCACTACCAGTGTGGACGCTGTGTCTGGTGGTGCTGGTAACGACACAATTTCTGGTTTGTTGGGTACTTCTGGTACTTACTCCGTAGGCGACAACATCATGGGCGGTGCTGGAACAGACGCTTTGAACCTGATTGCAGTGACCGGTACAGACGCTGATGGTGGCCTTGTTGCGGTTAATGGTGTGGAAACTGTGAATGTTCGTCTTTTGACAACAGCTTACGCTTCTGCGGGCGACCAAGTCTCTTTGAATGCTGCTGACTGGACTGGTGTTACGACTCTGTCAAATGCAAGTTCTTTGGCTAATGCTCAGTTGGATGTCAGTGGTCTTACAGATGACACCACTATCGTTTTGTATGGCAATACAGATATCAATGTTGCATACAACAATACAACTACAGGCGCGACTGCAAGCGCAGTATTGGTAAATGCAGGCAGCGCAGGCACAGCTACAACAATCGCATCTGCATCGGCTACTAACACGGCGAACTTTGACTTCGATCAAGCTGACTTAGGTCTTGTCACAACTGTCAATCTCGAGGTGCGCGGTTCTCTGAATCTGGCCCGTATAGAAGCTGGTAGTAGTGCTGCAACATTCACCGTAACAGGTACAGGTAATGCTGCCTTAGTTACTGACGACAAGATTACTTCTTTCGATGCTTCTGCCGCTGCAGGTAATATTGACATTACTTTTGCTGGCGCTTCTGAAGTTGTTGCTAAGGGTGGTGCTGGTGCTGATACATTCCGCTTTGGTACTACGATTTCCAACAATGATTCAGTAAATGGTGGTGAAGGTTCTGATACTGTTGCCCTTACGGTTGGCGGATTCAGCCGCAACTTGAACACAACAAACGTTGAAGTTGCTAGCATCACTTTTGCTGATGCAAATGGTGGCGTAGTAAATGCATCTGGCTCAACCGTAACAACTTATAACGTGTATGCTGGCAGTGCAAGCGCTGACGCTTCTATTTCAGAAATTGCAAATGGCGCCACTATTGTTCTCGGCGCTACCGCTGGTGGACTTGATGATGTGACACTTGATGCTGTATCTGGTGCCGCAACGATGACAATTAATCTTGGAACAGCTTCAGGCGGTCTAAGCATTTCCGGTTTATCTGTGACTGACGTTGCAGCAGTAACGATTAATTCCATTGCAAACACAACAGGAACTAACGTCATCAGCAGTGCAACATTTGACTCTGATGCCAAGTCTATCGCCATCACAACCAATGGCGGTGATGCTGATCTGCAAATGACTGCCATGGCTCTTGGCGGTGTGACTTCACTCAGTATCACAACTAACGGCTCTGCTGGGTTCCTTCTTCAAAGCGCTATCGATTCTGCAACTGCACTATCCACCGTAAGCCTGGCTGCAAGTGGAACGGGAGCAGACATAACCTTGAATGATTTGGGTAGTGGTATTGGCCTCACAACAATTGTGATCGATGCTAATGCTGGTGCTGATGTTTTTGCGAGTGCGGTAACATTTGGTAATAGTGCATCAGCAACAATCGGCGTCTATACGATCAGCGTAGATGCAGAAAATGGTTCAGTCGTTGGTACAGCTGCCATTGCAGGTAGCGGTATTATTGTTACGACAACTGGTGCCGCAAGTGTGAACGTTAACGTGAATGCACAAGCATCCTCAACCGTTCACATCGGTGATATGACATTGCTCCAAGGAGCAGCAACAGCAAGTGCTGCAGGCGGTGTTATTACATATTCAGCAGGAACAATCGGAAATAACGCAATTGTTCGATTTGCAGAAGTAAACAGCTCGGCCACATTCACCGGAACTCAACTGGTACTTAGCAATGTGGTGTTGGGCGTGTCGGCAGAACTTGGCCTTTGGTCAGGCGGCGTAGCAGCATCAGGCGTAAGTGATTTTGATGTTCAGGCACTCAACATTACTCTTGGCCAATCAGCGATTGCGGAAATTGCTAAAGGTAGCGGTATTGAAACGACGGCTGGTTCTGTTGGATCAATCACGGTAGTTGCAGCAACTGGTGCTAGCGCTACTTTTGGTGCAATTGCTGCATCTGCTGTAGGAGCGTTTACCGTTAATGTTGAGAGTGGCGCTTCAGCCAATTTTGGCAATATCTCAACGGTTGCTGCTGGCCCTGCAACTGCTGCAAATGTAGGCTCCATAGAACTCGGAGGCGTATCTGCTGGTGGTGTAACCTTCGGAACGATTGCTGCAAGTGGCGTTGGTGCAATCGCAGTTTCCGGTGGATTGGACGTTACGTTTGGCACGATTACTACAAATACTGTTGGGACCGTTGATGCAACTCAATTGACTAAGAGCGGCTCGTTCACAATTGATTTGAGTGGCGTTGCAAATGCAGTTGAAGTCAACCTGGGTGCTGGTACAAACACCATTATTTCTGGTGCAGGCAATGATGTGATTACACTAAAAGCTGGTGCTACTGGCAATGACGTAATCAGATACACAGTTAGCTCACAGGGTACTGACAATATCGTTAACTTCTTTGCGGGTTCTACAGGCGCAGACCAAATTGAAGTTCTCGTTACTATCGGTAGCGCTGCATTCTTAGATGGTGCTGGTTCCGCGCAAGTAGCAGGTACTGACATTAACCTGTCTGCAGTTATCAACGGTACAGGATCAAGTGCCACATTGGCTGTCGATGACAACCTGATTGTTTTGGGAACAGCATTCGCTAACACGGCTGCAATGCAAAGTTTCTTTAATACGGGAGTTATCCTTGGATCTGCAGCAATTGCTTCAGCCAACTTCTTGGTTGCCTGGACTGATGGTTCCGACACATACGTATCGTTGCTTGATGCTGCTGATGCTGGATCTGCTAATGCAACGACACTTGGAAGTGCTGGACATACAATCACGACTACAACCCTTGCGGTTATTTCTGGTGTGACGCCAGGTGCATTGAACGCTGTTAACTTCGACTTTGTCTAAGTTTTAGCCTCAATTGGATGCCTCCGTGCGAAAGTGCGGAGGCATTGTTCTATGTATAGATACCTAAGTAAAACTCCGCTAGCCTTAACGCATTCGGATAGTATTTATCCGAAATTGATCAGTCTCGTGAATGAAAAAATTGATCAATACGAACCCGAACCATTCGGCTTTAAATCTGTAAAGAGCGCTTATGCTGAAAATTCAAGATTTATAGTTCCACTTGCTCGAATATTCAGGGAAGAGCCAATTGCGACACTTCTGCGCGAATGGGTGCTTAAACATCTTCCAGATTTTCTGAGTCACTTAAATGAGACTGTTTCTGACTCAAGTTTTGTGTTTAACCAACCAGAACATTTAAGGATGTACCTACGTTTTAGGGTACTGCAAGATAGAAATGGTTATTCATTAGCACCACATAAGGATAGTAAAGACACTTTATTCGCATTTTTACTTCAACTGTCTGAAGGAAATCCAACTACTAGTTTGTTTTATAGAAGCCCATCACTCTACAAAGTAAAAAATCAGTTGCTTGTGAATGAAGACAAAGAGACTATAAAAAATGTAGTCGGCGGATTCCTAAATGACATATATGGTTCAAAGACCAATTTTGAATTAACTGACAATCAGTTTGGTATCTCAAAGTACTTGGCTTGGGATGAGCATAGGTCTGTTTGGATGCTGTCTCAGAAAGAAAAAGAGTTGTTAGTACACAAATACGATGAACAACAATTAAATGTGCCGTTTGGCAAGTTGCTTGCAATACACAATCCTTTAAATGATTTCGTATTTTCGTCGCAGCGAACAAAGTTCTTCCAAGAACACGGTACTCATGGATTTTTTCCTTGCAAATTTGAAAAACGCAATTTATTGCTATGTGATTTGTTGTGCAAGTATGTGAAGGACGATAAAGATTTAACTCCATCTAACTCCAACCCAGATCATGAGTATTTTTTGTTTCTCAAGGGAGAAACAAATTTAAAATTTTTAAAGAAATCAGGTTTTGTGAAACATGAATATATCTGAATATGAAAAGCTGGTGCCCATTGCGCGAGTATCAGTTAAAGAGACTAAGCTAAAGTTTTATGTTCCAAACACTTTTGTTTTGTGGCGTGCAAAAACTCTCATGACTAAAGAGCCAACGACGATCGAGTGGCTTGATTCAATGAAAGCGGGTGAGGAATTACTGGACATTGGAGCTAACGTAGGCGGATACACGATATATGCTTCCAAGGTCAGGGGAGTCAAAGTAAACGCAATTGAACCAGAGGCCCAAAACTTCAATATTCTTTGTCAAAATATTCGGTTTAATCAGGTTCAAGATTTAGTCCAAAGTTGGCCTATTGGGCTCACAGATGTAACTAAGTTCGAGAAATTGTATATCTCTGATTCACGCGCAGGCGGTTCCTGCCACAGCGTAGGCGAACAAGTCGACTTTAAACTTGAGCCAAAGAACTTTCCATTTAATCAAGGTTGTTTCTCCACAACGGTAGACAAACTTGTAGAAGATGGTGTCATTCCTCCACCAGATCACATCAAACTTGATGTTGATGGTCTCGAACACAAAGTGATATTCGGGGCGCTGGAAACTTTAAAGAATCATCCGGTTAAATCTCTTAGCATTGAAGTGAACCCCTCTTTAAAAGAGCACCAAGGCCTAATTGAAACTCTAACTGGTCTTGGCTTCAAAGTTGATGATGAGCAAGTAGCTAGAGCGCGACGACAGTCAGGGACCTTTGAGGGTGTTGCTGAATATGTTTTTAGAAGAGACGTTTGAGCTTACAAAGTTCATTGATTCATTATTTCAAATGCGAAATCCAGCCTCGCAGGTCACAAGCCTGCGGGGCTTTTTCTTTGCCTAACTCCAAACTGGTAACGTTTCCACTTCTAAGCCTTTGAGCAAATTACTGTACACACCAAAGCCTAAGACAAGGGCCTTATGTGGCCTATGCCACCCGTGGTGGGTCTGCGCTGGGCAAGATTTGACAAGGGGTGAATTTGTCAGAAATTTGAAACAATAAACTTAATGCTTTTAATTAGTGTGATCCTATTGAATTAATTAGGTTCAATTACTAATGGTTTACTGATTGGATCAGGCTGTATAAATCGAACCTGAATCTTCGTTGGCACTGACTTCTCAAGTTGTGCTTTTTCGGTTTTGGCCTGGATTGACTTTCCATCGAGTCGATCTGCCAGTTCCTTGATTGCCGGTAGATCACCTTCTGCTGCCTTGTTCAACAATTGACAAGCAGCTTTTTGAAGCCTTGCGCCATCATCAATAGCGATCTCTATTCGCAGCGCATCAAGCCAAGATTTGCCTTTACGGGCGTTCTGATTTCCCAATGGTGCGCCAGCCATAGCATTTCCTTCAAGTAGTTAGATGGTTGTCGAATTGTTAGATCGCATACTTTAAGCACTTGCAAATAATTCCTCTAATTCCAATGCTTCTGGATTAGTAGATTTGATAACACCAACTCGATGACTTGGTGTCAAACCTAGTTCCTTCATCAATTGCACGATTCGATTTAAAGCCTTATCAGCCATTGAAAAATGCAGGCTAGGCCCTGACGTTGCCCCTTTGTTATAAAACTCAACTAAGCCCGATTTAGTGATCTCCTGAGAGCATTTGACATATATATCAATTTGATTTGCCAGCAGTCCAATCAAGACTAAGTTTGGATAAGTGTTTATGCCTTGGGTTTGCTCGACGAATTTAATAATATCTGCAACAAACTCGTCCTTATCCCATTTATCGGGGTTGGTGAGCCAGCTGGTGCTTTGCATTGACATTGGCTTCGCAATATTGGCAAAAAATGTTGGTGTAGTTTGCATTCAAATTCTCCATAACGGGGGACTACCCCTATCTGAAAATTCAGTTTGTAGAAAAATAGTCTCGAGCCTGCTTCAGTTTTGCTGATGTATTTTTTAGTTTCTACTTTCTGGTTGCTTTCCAAGGAAATAACTTGTTGCACGAACTCGTGTTCCTTCCTCTGCAACTACCAAATAGCCTGACACCACAAATCTCTTCAATAGTTTTGCAGTGTCTGAAAAATCTAAATCAACTAATTCACCTCCCTGTCTAGCCGACAAGAAAAAGGGCTTAGGGGCGTGATGCTCGGCCAAGGTTGTACATACCACTAACAGTTGATTTCCACGTGCACCAAAGCGATGTGTTTGCATCCAAGTAGGTACTGGTTTGAGGTCTTGCAAAATTGCCTCTAGCGTGGAGCCATAAGGTGTAGTGATAGATTCCCAAGACGATAGGAAGTCTGCCCAACTTACTTCCAACTCTTTGGTTCTAAATCTGTTGACATAAGTGGTAAACCATTCTTGAAGTATTTGATAAAGATCATCTTCACTTGCGTTGGGAATAATCCCTTTTAGGTAACGTGCAAGTTGAAAAATCGTTCTATTCCTAGTACCAAAACCAGGTGGAATACAGATCTCAGGTAATTTGGTAAGCACTTCGTTAGAAGTGCCACTATATTGAAATAACTGTGTTTCTTTAGTTACTTTAGTGTCTTGCGTTACTTGTGTGGGTCTTGCGCTATGGATTTGCTCAATCATGTCAACTAACAGGGGCATCTCCACAATCTGACCGTTTTCAAAGAGGTCTGGAATTAATCTGCCTGTCATTGTCAAATATCGTTTGTTTGAATAAATCTCAACTTTTGCTGACTTGTACATACCAATCTTGGCTGAAACAATTTCTTCGCATAACCCAAGGCCGTGAAGCCCATTTCCACTTGGACTAAGTTCAATGTATTTACACTCTATTTTTTGCAAAAACTCAAAGGCGTCGGATAGCGATTCTTGATCCTTAGTGCAATCATCAATATCAATACCCACTAGACCACTACCATTTAGGATGTATCCAATCCCATCAAATCGACCTAGTTTTTGTAATGCGTTAAGTGCTTGTTCAAATGTAGATCCCGCATCTGGATCAGTGATATCCACTGCTTTGCCTGTTAAGGCTGAATACGGTGGTTTTTTTCCTTCTCTATTCCTTTTCCAAAGAACCCATTTTGATGATGCCTTCAGTTCACTGGGAATTGAGTCTAGAAGTAGTTCCATGAACTTACACCTTTGAAATCAGATTTAAGGGCTTTTATGCATGCAAGCGCCGCTTACCCAAACTCACATCCTTGGGCTTTAAAGTACTTCGTACTTTTACCGAAGTTACAGGCCGAATACTCAAACCGACACGCATGCCAGCACTTGTTGCCATATTTACTAAAGCATCAAGGCTGAAGATTTCAATCTTGCCCTTGAGCAACTGATTGAACCTTGGCTGAGTGATACCTAAGGTCTTGGCGGCTGCAACTTGTGTCATGCCACTTTCTTCAAACCAATGAACCAAGGCAATCATGGTTTGAGACCGCAAGAGAAGGTTTTGCGACTCTTGCACATCAAAGCCAAGGTCTTCAAAAACGTTGCCACTGCCTTTGGTAATTTTGAGTTCTGTCATTTTGTGTTCCTCGACTTAATCAGGGCTTTATATCGATCAGCGCCTAGGTCAATATCTTTTTTACTGGTTTTCTGTGTCTTCTTTACGAAGGCATGCAGCACATACACCGCTTCACTGAACTTGGCGACATACAACACACGATAAGACTTCTCTAATCGAATTCGTATCTCTTTGACCCCCGATCCAACAGTCTCCATTGACTTCCAATCTTCAGGATCAAGCCCAGACTGAACCAAGCCCAATTGATGTCCGGCTGATCGCTTGGCTTCATAAGAGAATGTTTTGACTTGATCAAGGCTGTCTCCGAGCCAATTTAAGTGTTTCGGTATCTTTTTCATCTATGTGTAATTTTATTCCAAATTTAGAATAAGTCAACCCTTTTAAATTACAAGTTCTGTAACTTGTAGGTTGAGCGTTCTTTGCTGCAAATGCTATTACTAGCGTTACTTATTTTGAAATTGAGAGAGTAATACCTGAACCTTTTGAAGTTCTGTTTTAAGGTGATCCCGCTCATCTCGAAGACTACCCATCAACAGGAAATCTTCCATGAAGTGATCATAGGAATAGCAGTTATCGAAATATCCTTCATCAAGGATGTTTTCTTCGCTAGTGTTGTTGGTATCGCCATCTAAGAAAATCGCAAATTTGGATCGCTCAGGTGCAATTTCTTTATTTGATAATTCACCAATAACAGGTGATTCTTGCAGTTCAGTCATAGTTTTCCTTTGTGAGTTAACCACACTAATTAACCCGCATTTCGTGGCAAAAGACGGCAGATCTATTCATCTATTTCAGCATCGCCATACCACCCGGTACGATGATCGGATCAGGTGTATTTAGTATGTGTGCGAACGTTTTCCCAGCAAATCCAGCAGACTCCTGCAGCCTTTCTTGCTTCAGATGCGCATAGCGTTCTGTGGTGCGAATATGAGCGTGTCCAAGTAACTTCTGAACTTCATAAAGCGACACCCCGTTGTTGACTAAGGTACTGGCAAATGTGTGCCTTAAATCGTGAATGCGAACCTCTGGAAGCCCTGCCTTCTTCCTTGCTGTATCCCATGAATAGAAGATGGTGCAAAACGGTTTTAGCGTCTTAGGATTGGGAAATACATACGGGCAAGTGATGAAACTCTGTCCGAGTAGTTTTGCGTTGTGACCTTGCACTAAGGTTAAGAAATTAACAGCCGTTTCGGACAGGGTGATGTGCCTGACCTTCCCCGACTTAGACAATGGAATGCGCCAAACATTACCTGTCAGGTCTATGTCCTCCCATTTTGCTTTAAGCGCCTCTTGCTTTCTAGCGCCGGTAACGAGCAAAAAAGCGATGATGTATTTCAGCATCGGGTTCTCGCTGGTCTTTAGTGCTTCTTTCAAAGCAAGAGACTCCTCCTGCGTGACATAACGCTCAATCTTGTTGTTCTCTTGGAATGGCTTGACTCCCTTTGCAGGGTTGTCGGTTACGCCCGGAGTTTCCCAATCAATTGCTAGGTTGAAGTTGTAGCGCAGCAGTACCAGCATCCTGTTCACAGTACCTTTGGCGCTTCCATTGCCCACCTTGCTGTGTAAGAAGTCCCTGACCTTGCCCTTGGTGATTTGGTTCATCTTTGTATCGCCAAACACCTCTTTAATGTGATTGCGGTACAGGCTGTCATCAGTGTCCCAACTGCGCTTGTCCACCTTCACAAAGGGCAGATACTTGTTCATAAAGAACTCGTGAAAGGTTGGGCATTGGCGCTGCTCGTCTTTGATGTTCAGCGGGTCTTGGCCTAGCGCCACCATCCTTGCTAACTCTAGTGCCCTCTTTCTGGCATCCGTGATCTTCAGCACCCCATACTTGCCAATCGGAATCCCCCTTTGGCGACCGTGCATGGAATAGCGGTAGTTAAAGAAACCACCGTTTTGACGCAGTTCAAACTGAAGCCCCCGAGTACGTGTATCCGTCAACGTAATCTTTTGTTTACCCGGTGGAATAGTTAAACTATCCAGTGTCTTGGAATCAAAATCTACCCTCATAGAAATTCCTTATTGGTATCCGTTTAATACTTTTAGGTATCCGTAAAGATCCATAGTGGATCATACAAGAACTAAAAGTGCATGTAAACCCCTTTGGCTCAAATAATTGAGAAAATGTCGCATGAGTGATACGATTGGGATCAATGCAAGATTTGACTGAAATTACCTATACCCTCCCGTCGATAGCCCAATTGGTAGCAGCGCGGAGTTATTTGTTTTGGAGCCAGCAGGCTTTAGCGGACAAAGCGGGTGTGGGAATTGCCACCATCAAGCGCCTAGAAAAAGCCAACGAACTTGGCGCATTGGCTGACACCTTGAAGCTGGCTACGCTTAAAAGAATCCTTGAGGCATATGAGCGCGAAGGCATCACATTTGCCCGGCAAGGGGAGAGCGAAGTTGTGATCTTTGGCCCAAGCGCACAAATTCAAGCCAAGTCTGGAAGACTGACCTAAGCGTTAGTAGACGGTTAGTGTTTGATGAAACTGCGCATTAAAAGAGCAGGGCAGTTCTTCAGGGCTAATCAACAATATTCAAACACTTCGCGGCGATACAAAGTGATCATTTGAAGAATCAAAAGTAGAAGGTTCGTGATAAAGATGAATCTACTGATTCTGGTGAGCGTAACTACTTGATACCAATAAGATTTTCTTGACCCTCTTGCAGGTGGCTCACTACTAGTGTGGACACAATCCAAGGTGGTTCTGGTAACGACACTATCACTGCTTTGCAAGCTACGACGGCTACTTTCACTATCGGCGACAACATCATTGGCGGCGCAGGTACTGACACTTTGAACATCCTGAACACTACTGCCACAGCTTC
>JACCDN011065358.1_pt1 | contig 29616 bp, 26 predicted proteins | sample 7441691 | NCBI WGS metagenome assembly JACCDN01 (sample SAMN15323439, study PRJNA562643) | freshwater metagenome | isolation source: river surface water | place: USA:Blue River Watershed | collected 2017-08-16 | reverse complement strand
GTCCGCATTGGCTCCCCCTCGCCCGGCGGGGCGAGGGGGTTGGGGGGAGTGGGGACCTGCCCCCGAAAAAGAGTAAGACCTGAAGAACCGCCCTTTTTGCACTTTAAAGACTGGGTGAAAGTGGGACCATGAGCGGGTCTGAATTGGATTCCACTGGCGCATTCCCCAAAGGCCCCTTTCCGTAATGGCTGAGCAAAAATCACATTCTGTTGTGCAGTGCCTCACGGCCATCGCGCAACACCATGGTCTGCAAGTCAACCCCGAGCGGTTGATCGAAGAGCATGCCCTGCCCGATGAGGAGCCGCGTCCGGCGCTTGTCATCCGCATGGCGGCGGGCATTGGCCTCAAAGGGCAGTTGGCCAAACTCACCTGGAAGGGCCTGTTTGCACAGGAGGGCGTGTTCCCGTTCATCGGTCTGCTCAAGGATGGCAAGGCCGTCATCATTGTGGGCGTGCGCTCTGGTGGTGATGGAGCCGAGGGCGAAGTCGCGGTCCTTAATCCGCTGATCCCCAAGGCCTCTGTCCACTACCTGGACAAAGATACCTTCACCGAAAACTGGAGCGGGCAGGTCATTCTGCTCAAACACACCCACGCGCTGACCGACCCCAAACAGCCGTTTAGCTTCCGTTGGTTTATCCCGGAGATCCTCAAGCAAAAGACCGCCTTCCGTGACATTGCCATTGCTGCCGTGGCGCTCAGCATTTTGTCCATGGCCTCGCCGATCTTCTTCCAACTGGTGATTGATAAAGTGCTGGTGCACCAGAGCGCATCTACGCTGTGGGTGTTGGCGGCGGGCATTTTGGTGGCCCTGGGTTTTGAGACGGTGTTTTCGTATGTGCGCCAGCTGCTGCTGCTGTCTGCCACCAACAAGATTGACATGCAGATCACGCGCCGTGCGTTTGGTCACCTGTTGTCGCTGCCCATTGACTACTTTGACAGTACCTCAGCCGGTGTGGTGGCGCGGGTCATGCAACAGCTGGAGGCCATACGCGGCTTCCTGACCGGGCGGCTGTTCTTTACCTGCCTGGACACGCTCACCCTGCTGATTTACGTGCCCCTGTTGTTTTCGTATTCGGCCAAGCTGGGCTCCATCGTGCTGGTATTTGCCATGCTGATCGCCTTGATCATTGCCGTGCTGCTGCCCACCTACCGTCGCCAGTTGGACACGCTCAACGCCGCCGAGGGCGCGCGCCAAGCGTTGCTGGTCGAAACGATTCACGGCATGCGCACCGTCAAGGGCCTGGCCATTGAACCGGCACAGCGTCGCGCCTGGGATCAGTTGTCGGCGCAGACCATTACCTCGCACTTTCGCGTGGCCAAGACCGCGATGACCGGCAATGCCATGACGGAATTCTTGGGCAAGTTGTTGCCCATTGTCGTGATCGTGGTCGGTGCGCAAGGCGTGTTTGACCAAACCCTGACTGTGGGTGCGCTGATTGCTTTCCAGATGTTTTCCAGCCGGGTGATGGGGCCGTTGACGCAGATTGTGGGCCTGATCAACGACTACCAGCAAACGGCAGTGTCGGTGCGCATTTTGGGTGAGGTCATGAACCGGCCTTCAGAAGGCCGTGGTGGCGGTGCCGGTCTGCGGCCCACCCTTACTGGCGAAATCAGTTTTGACGACGTGACCTTCCGCTACCCCGGTGCCAACGTGGCCGCGCTGGACAAGACCACGTTCACTATCAAGGCCGGCACCGTGGTCGGCATTGTGGGGCGCAGTGGCTCTGGCAAGTCCACTCTCACCAAGATCATCCAGGGCATGTACCCGGTGGGTGAAGGCATTGTGCGGTTTGACGGGGTGGATGCGCGCGAGATTGAGTTGGCCCATTTGCGCCGCCAAGTGGGCATCGTCATGCAAGAGAACTTTTTGTTCCGTGGCTCGGTGCGCGACAACATCTCTATCGCCAAGCCCAGCGCCTCGTTTGAAGAGATCGTCATCGCCGCACAAATGGCCGGTGCCGATGAGTTTGTGGAGCGCCTGCCACAGGGCTACGACACCATATTGGAAGAAAACGCCTCCAACCTCAGCGGCGGCCAGAAGCAGCGGCTGTCCATCGCCCGCTCGTTGTTGCTCAAACCGCGTGTGCTGATTCTGGACGAAGCCGCCAGCGCGCTGGACCCGGAGAGCGAAGCCATCTTCATCCGCAACCTCGGCAAGATGGCCGTGGGCCGCACCGTCATCATGATCTCGCACCGGCTTTCCACCCTGGTGAATGCGGACTCCATCTTGGTCATGCAGCAGGGCAAACTGGCTGACAGTGGACGCCACGAAGAGTTGCTCGCCAAGAGCGCAACCTACCAACACCTATGGCAGCAGCAGACAAGCCACATCTAGCGCAGCAAGCCAAGGGCGCGTCCGACAAGACTGCCATTGACTTCTTGCCAGACGCCGATGAAATCGAGCGGCGCCCTTTGCCGGCCATGGCGCGCATCACTGTGCACTTGTTGATTGGGGCATTGCTGAGCTTCTTTGTCTGGGCGTGGCTGTCTGAGGTGGATTTAATCGTCACCGCCCGCGGGCGTTTGGTAACGCCACTTCCCAACATCGTGGTCCAGCCGCTGGAGACATCCATCGTGCAGACCATTGACGTGCGGGCCGGGCAAGTGGTTCGCAAAGGCGACAAGCTGGCCACGCTGGACCCCACGTTTGCTGCAGCCGATGGTTCGCAGCTCAAGAGCAAGCTCGACAGCCTGAACACCCAATGGGCCAGCCTGGATGCCGAGCTCTCCGGTGAGCGCATGGAGCGCCCGGATACTGAGTCGCCCGACAGCAAAATCCAGTCCCGCCTTTCCAAAGAGCGCCAGTCCAGTTACCAGTCGCAGATGCGACGGCAAACCGAATCCATTGCCAAGCTGCGCTCATCCCTGGAAACCGCTCGGCGCGATGAAGAAGGTCAACAGGCCCGGGTCAAAGGCCTGAAGGAACTGGAAGTCATGACCGACGACCTGGTCAGCAAGAAGCTGGCCGTCAAAAGCCGATTGCTGGAGGTGCGGGACCGCCTGCTGGAAGCCGAGCGCGGTACCGAACTGGCGCGCAACCGCCAGATCGAAATCCGCCGTGAGCTCTCCGCATTGGAGGCTGAAAAGGCTGCCTATGAGACCGGTTGGCGACAAAAAATGCTGGAGGAAATGTTGACAGTCTCCCGTGAGCGGGACGCCATCAGTGACCAATTGCAAAAGGCTAACTTGCGCCAAAGTCGGGTGGTTCTTACAGCCCCCGCTGATGCAGTGGTGTTGGAAGTGGCCAAGCTGTCTCCCGGCTCCATCGTCAAAGAAGCGGAGCCCTTTTTCACCCTGGTGCCCATCAGCGACACGCTAGAGGCTGACGTACAAATCGACTCGCTGGATGTGGGCTATATCAAAATTGGCTCCACTGCCAGCGTCAAGATTGATGCGTATCCATTCCAAAAGCATGGCACGTTGGAGGGCTCGTTGCGCACCGTCAGTCAAGACGCATTCCGGCGGGAGCCAGGTGCGCAGGCCGGTATGGATGCCTACTACGGTGGCCGCATCACACTGGGCAGCGCCAAACTGCAAGAAATGCCACCCAATGCTGCCTTGCTGCCTGGTATGACATTGACCGCCGAGATTTTGGTGGGTAAGCGTTCGGTGTTGTCGTACCTGTTGTGGCCGCTGACCAAGGCTGCCAAAGAATCGTTGCGGGAGCCGTAAATGCAAACCCGCATGCGCAATACCCGTCTGCAAGCGTCTGTCCACAGGTGTGCAATGTGGAGCATGGCCACGGCGTTGTGCCTGTTGAGCGGCTGCGAGAGTACCGGCCCCAAGGTCGACGCCAATACCTTCCCCATTCCTAAGACTTACCGCAATGCGCTGGCGACGGTGCCAGCAGCCGAACCTGCCGCACCGGCAGCGCCCGCGACAACTGCGCCCGTGGTGGCAGTAGTTCAGCCAGACTGGTGGAAGCAATACGGCAGCGAAGAACTGAACCGCCTTGTGGACCGCGCCCTGGCTTACAACGCGGACTTGCGGGTTGCCACGCTGCAAGTCGCGCAAGCAAAAATCCGGGCGGACCAGGCGCGTGCCGGGCGACTGCCCAGCTTAACGGCACCTGTGCGCGCGGTGGTGCAAAGTCAGGGCAACAACACCGATTCGCAGCAAAACTCACAGGCATCGTTGGCTGCAGCGTTCCGGCTGGATGTGTGGGGCGAGCAGCGTGCACTGGTGGATTCCGCTGATATGCAGCTGGAGCGTGCGGTCCACGAACGTGAAAACACACAGCGCAACACCATTGGCAATCTGGTCAATGCCTACATTGCCTACCTGTCTGTCAGCGACAGCATATTGATCGCCCGCGAAAACGAAGCAGTGGCAACGGACATACTGCACACGGTCGAGAAGCGCATGGCCTTGGGCGACGCCACCGCAGACGATCTGGAGCAACAGCGCGCCATGCTGTACAGCCAGCAGGTGGTACTGCCCACGCTAGAGAATCAGCAAGAAGACTTGCGCAACACTATTTCCCGCTTGGTGGGCGCATTGCCCGGCAACCTGGACCTGTCGGAAAAGGGATTGGATGCCTTGCAGTTGCCAGTCGTTCGTGCTGGCTTGCCATCGGCACTGTTGCTGGGCAGGCCCGACATCCGCATGATGGAAGCGCGTATGCGTGCCGCCAACGCCAATATTGAAGTCGCCCGTGCGCGCCTGCTGCCGCCTATCGATTTGTCTTCGCAGGCGGGCTACAACGGTGCCACCCTGGCCAGCCTGTTTCAACCGCAGAACTTTGTGGTCAATACGGCAGCAGCGCTGGTGCTTTCTATTTTTGACGGTGGCGTCAAGCGCGGGGAGGCGGCGTTTGCCGAGTCGTACTATGCGGAAATGGTCGAGACCTATGGCAAGACGGTCTTGCAGGCAGTGCGGGATGTGGAGAGCGCATTGACCAATTTGAAGACAGCAGGCCGACGCCTGGATGCGCAAAAGGCCGTCACGCGCTCTGCACTGAACCTGTTCAAGATTGGCAGTGATGCCTTTGCAGCGGGCGCCATTGACCAAACCGGACTGCTGGAAGCCCGCAAGAACTACCAGCGCAGCGCCGACGAAACCCAGCGCGTGAAGGCCGATGTGCTGCGCGGCTACGCCAATCTGTCTTACGCCCTGGGCCTGGGCGCGGTGCTGAACGAAGCGGCCGATGCATTCGCCCCTGGCAAGCGATTACAAGTCGCCTTTGCTGGCGACCTGCGGGTGGGACCGGTCGATGGCATGCCTATGCTGCTGGCCGATGCGCTGACCCCGACGCATGCCATTGGCCTGTGGGAGGTAGAACTGCCCGGTGTGTTCCACCGCAGCAGTCTTTTGCCCTTGTGGCGCGATCTGGACGCGCGCTACACCGGGTCTGCACCGCAAGGGCAGAGCCCTTGGATACGTGCCGCGCACGTGGACCACATTGACGGTGAAACGCAAAATGGCGAAGCGTGGTACCGGGTATTTGTGACCGGCTTTACCGAGCAAAAAATCACCGCCAGCTACTGCGATACTCTGCTGCAAGCGGGGCAGGGCTGTAAAGTGGTGGCAGACCCGCGCGGCGGACAAAAAAACTCGTTCTTGGGAAGGTTGCAGTAATGCTTGTCAGTATTTTGATCCCCACCCACAATCGGCCCGACTATGCCGAGCTGGCGCTGCAAAGCGCCCTGGCCCAGACCTACCCCCACATCGAGATCATCGTCAACGACAACAGCGATGACTTGTTGACGCAGGAACGGTTTGCGCCTTACATTGCGCGCCATCCGCACATTCGGTATGCCCGCACGCCCGGTTGTGGCCCGCTTGAGAACTTTCAGCACTGCTTTACCCGGTGCACGGGTGAATATGTCAACTACCTGATGGATGACGATCTCTTTCATCCTGAAAAAATCCAGAAGATGATGTCCTTCATGTTGGCCAAGCCCAATATTGGTTTGGTCACATCGTTTCGCCAACTGATCGATTCCAAGGGCCGCGACATGGACCCTATTGCCGGGACCGAGCGTTTGTTCCAGATCGACACGCTGGTGGGTGGCCGCTCATTTGGCAACATGATTTTGTCCAACGGGCAAAACATGATTGGCGAGCCCACTACCGTGCTTTTTCGCAAGAGCGATATCGGTGAGCGTTTTGGCCAATTTGCTGGCAAGCAATACACCACACTTTCGGACGTGGCGACGTGGTTGTCGGTGCTGTCGCACAAGGACTGTGTGTACCTGCCCGAAGCCTTGAGCTACTTCCGCATGCACGGCGGTCAGGACCAGCGTGGCAACGGCACCAAGATCAAGGCCAATATCGAATGGTTGGAACTGTTTTGCGATGCCCATCAGCAGCAAAAATTCTTGACCGACAAAGCCCTGGCCTGCGAACTGCTCAGCTCCAAGCTTGTCACGTGTATGTGGTTTCTCTTGCCGCTGCGTGAGGAAATCAAGGCCGGTGCTTACAGCGTGGAGCGGCTACAGGCGGTGGTGCAGCAGGCTACATCGATTCTGTTTGGCGATGGGCGCGCGCCGCAGCCAGCAGATCGGGCTGTGATGCAAACGGTGGCACAGACAATGGTTCAACTAGGAGGCACGATGGAACAACCCGTTAATGGCAGCGTATTGATCGACTACTTTGAAAACCACGAACATCGGATGATCCACAAGTGGATGCACTACTTTGAGATCTACGAGCGCCACTTCGCGCAGTTTCGCAACCTGCCCATTTCGTTGCTCGAATTCGGGGTGTTGCATGGTGGGTCACTGCAGATGTGGAAATATTACTTCGGCGCCCAGGCCAAGATCTACGGTGCAGACATCAACCCGCGCTGCGCTGAACTGGCCGAAGACCAGATCAGCATCCTGCTGGCCGACCAAGAAAGCCGCGCCTCGCTGCAGAACATCTGCAAGACCCTGCCGCCGTTTGACATCATCATCGACGACGGTGGCCACACCATGCTGCAGCAGACCACCACGTTTGAAGAAATGTGGGGTCAGCTAAAGATTGGTGGCGTGTATCTGGTGGAAGACATGCTTACCAGCTACTGGCCCTCTTTTGGCGGTGGCTACAAAGACCCGGTCAATTTTGTGGAGTACACCAAAGGCTTGATTGATCAACTCAATGCCTGGCATGCCGTGCCCAACAGCGGCTTGGCCGTCAACGATTTCACCCGCACCGCCTTCTCCATGCACTACTACGACAGCGTGCTGGTTATCGAGAAGCGGGCCATGCAAGCGCCGCACGTTCGCATGAAGGGCAAGCCCTCATTCCCGCTGGCACCGGCTGAACAAGCGGTGTACGACAAGGGTTGACCGCTCGTGGACATCCAGACCATTCCGCTCATTTCTGTCTCGTACAACTCGGCCGAGTTGGTGGACGAATTGCTGCGGTCGTTTCGGCAGTTTTATGCCAATCCGGTCACCATCATCGATGGCTCCAGCGCCGAGCACACACCCGCCATAGCGGCCGTGTGCGCACGCTACGCGGACGTGAATTTCATCCACTTTGACTACAACATCCACCATGGCCCCGGCATGGCATGGGCATTCCAGAACCTGGACCTTCAGGGCCCGGTGCTGGTGTTGGACTCCGATGTGATTGTGCAGAACGCGGGTTTGCTCGAAGCCCTGGCCGAGCAACTGCAGCCCGGCATGTACGGTGTGGGGTATGTCAATCACGTCAACGAAGGTGGCTTTGACGTCACCTATGAAGACGGAGCAGTGCGCTACCTGCACCCCGCCTGCATGTTGTGCAATATTGAGGTGGTACGGCAATGGCCCATGCCCACCAAGCATGGCGCACCCAATATCGAACCTATGCTGGCCATCCACCGGGCAGGACAGCATGGGCTGATAGAGGGTATTGCGTGGGTCAAAGACGATTTCTCACCAACCTTTGAGCCCAAGCACTATTTACAACACGACTGGCAAGGCACGGTAAAGCGTACCGGCGGCTACCACCTGGAAGAATGGCAAAGGAGCGTTATGGAAAAGCAGCTACAGCAACAGCAGCAAAACACTGCATCGGCCCCCACCCCTGCCCCTGCGACAGCGCCTGAGGAGCCCAACAACCACAACCGCGATCTGCTGCCACTCATTCCACCCAACGCCCGCGGCGTGGTGGAAGTGGGCTGCAATAACGGCGCCTTGGCCAGGGCCTACAAGGCCATCAACCCCAACGGCAAGTACACCGGCATTGAAGTCGTCCCTGCCAATGCCGAAGGCGCGCGCCGCTATTGCGACGAAGTCCTGCTGCAAGACATTGAAGCGGTGGACGAGTCCTTCTACGCCAAGTATTCAGACTACAACGTGTGGATCTTTGGTGATGTGCTGGAGCACCTGCGCTACCCCTGGGAAGTGCTGGCCCGTATCCGCCGCTCCATGCCGGCCGACGGTTGTGTCATCGTCTGCCTGCCCAACGCACAGCACTGGAGCGTGCAGGCCAAGCTGGCTGTGGGTGACTTCCGCTACGAAGCAGCAGGCGGCCTGATGGACCGCACCCACATGCGCTTCTTCACCCGCGCCACCATGCTGGAGATGTTTTCCGGTGCCGGCTTCAAGCTGGAGGCCGGCTTCCCCCGCATCTTTGGCGAGCTGAAAAACGAACACATCATTTCCGCCATCCGCTCCATGGCCATTGGCGTGGGCGCAGACCCGGATCTGGCGATCCAGGACAGCTTGCCTATGCAGTATGTGGTGAAGGCAGTGCCGGCCTAAGCAGACACGTAGCCCTGTGTTACTAAGAAATTGCTACAGTTGCGATAGCAGCCCGCGCCGTGCGGACGAGGGCTGGATGCCGATTTGATGCGGACTCTTTCGTGGAGCAGTGGGTTTCATCATGTCCAGTTTGGCGGCACACCGCCTTGCGCGCTTCCGCTAGGCGCTTGGATCCGCCAGCAAAGCCGTCGCTTCTGCAACCAAGTTGTCCGCTGACGACTGCAGGGGCGCGTAGCCGATACTGGCGGCCTGTCGTGACAGCGAGTAGTAGTAGGGTTTGGCACCGGTGGCATTGGCGAGTGGGCTGCCGGCTGCATCGATCTGGTAGCGCAGCCCGAAGTGTTTCGCCATGAGAGCTAGTATTTCCTGCTTGTCGATGGGGGCTCGCGTGTAGCAGTCCAGCGCCCGGTTTTGGGGTGGCGCGGCCAGAATACAGGCCACCATTTGCCGCAGATCGCGGGGCCCCAAATAGTCGCGCCACATGGCTTGCGGGCTGGTGTGCAGCGTCGTCTTGTTCCGAATGGCGCGCAGTATGTCGGTGATGAAAAAGCGCGCGGCCAGATCATTGCTGCGGCTGAAGTAGTTGAACACCCTTATGTCCACAATGGGCAGCTCGCCCAGCGCGCGGTGCCTGCACTCCGCATGGAGTTTGGCGGCGCCATACCAGTCGTGCGGTTGCAGGTTGTTGATGGGGATGCTGGCTGGGGTGGAGTCGTCGGCGGGCGCTTCAAAGCCCGATCCATACGCTGCCCCGCTGCTCAAGAAGATATAGCGGCACGTTGGGTGGCGCTGCACGTAATGCAGGGCCAACGTGTCGTAGTCCGCTGTCACGTCAAAGATGGAGGCACCCATGGCTGCAGCCTGCGCGGGGTTGCCAACGCCCACGCAATTGACAATGGCATCGAAGGGCTGGTGTCCCTCTGTACATGCTGCAAAAGCGCTATATGGGCCAGCTGCATGTTGCTGGTCCAAACCGCTGGTGGCCAACCACTGGGCGACCGCCTCGGGGCGGCGTGCGTAGAGAAACCATGTGTGTCCGTTCGTCGTGCTGAACGACTGCACCAAATCCCTGGCGATTTGGCTTGTGGCACCCAGAACGGCAATGCGCATGGACGGGTGCGCGTGCTTATGGCTGGGCAGAGAACCAGCGCCAGGCCTTGTCGACTGTTTGCTCCAGCGAGCAAGTCTGCACAACCCCCAGGCTTTTCTGGGTGAAGCTGGTGTCGGGGAACAAGTCGTCTTGCACGCCCTGCTTGGCGGGCATGGTGTTGAGCACCACGCGCGGCCTGGGCGACACTTTTTCACCGATTAATTGGACCAGCTCCAGGTGCGTTACCGGCGTAGGGCTGCCAATGTTGTAGGCTGCGCCGTCCGCGCCGTTGACCAGGGCTGCCAGCGTCCACCACGCGGCGTCACTGCCATACAGGTAGCTGCGGCGGGCGGATCCATCACCGTGCATGCGCACGTCGCTGCCGGTCAATATGTCGCGCAAGAAGTTGTTAAGCGCCCAGGGCCGGTCTAGCGCCTGGTAGGGCCCGGCAAAGGTAAACGGGCGAATGGTGCTGACCGGCATGCGGAACTGGCTGCGGTAGATGGCGGCCAGATTCTCAGCGGCACGTTTGGCTTCTGCATACACAGCGTGCAACTGCCCGCAGGGCAGCGGGAAGAAGTCAGACTCTGTCAACGCACCCGGGCGCTTTGGGGTGCCGCTGACCAAGCAGGAGCTGACGTTTAAAAACCGCGACAGGCTGTCCAGTTGGGTGGCGGCATCGAGCGTGTTGTTCAGGCCCAAAAGCGTGGTTTGCTGTACGCGCAGCGGGTCGGATGCATGGACCCGGTTGTTGGGAATGCCCGCAGCATGCACAACAAAATTGGTGTTGCGTGCCAGCTCAAACGGGGAACGCACGTCTTGCGACCGTAGCCGAATATCGCTGCGTGTGGCCAGGTGGGGGTGCTGTTGTGTCCAGTCGTGGATATTGCGCGCAAACAGGTCCAGCGTAATGCCCAGGCGGTGTTCGTCATTGAGCGCGGCTACGGTTTCGGCGATCCAGGTGCCCAGGAAGCCGGTACCACCGGTGACGGCAATGTGCTGAAAACCGAGCTTGGAATACACGGCGGACTGGCCGGCAGTGGCCACGAGGCAGTCTTGCCGAATGTCGGTGAAACGATTGCTTGGCATGTTTAGCCTTTCGCCACTGCTGTGGTGGCCGCAGTTTTTTGCGCGGCAAGGTCCCGCGCGACTTCAATGATCAGGCTCTCCTGGCCCGCCACGGCATTGCGCTTGCCCAGCCCAAAGAAGATATCGCGCGCATCGACGTTGTAATCCTTGGCCGCTTGGCTGACCGGTTTGGAGAAGCCTGAGAAAACGCCGGCCAAGCCGCTCACGATGGACAGTGGCGAAATGTTGGGCGCTACTGGGTTGAATTCTTTCTCGGCAATGTCTGCGGCGTCCAAAATTTTGTACAGGTCAATGCCGGTCTCAAACCCCAAGCGATCAAACACTGCAACCAGCACCTCCAGCTGGGTGTTGCCCGCACCCGCGCCAAAGCCGCGTATGGTGCCGTCAATGATGGTTGCACCGGCGTTCACCGCAGCCACCGAGTTGATGACTGCCATGCCCAGGTTGTTGTGGCCATGAAAGCCGACCGGGATGGCTAGGCCATCCACCAGCGTGGAAATGCGTTGTGTTACATCGTCCGGGAAATAGGCACCGGCTGAGTCCATGATGATGACGGCTTCGGCACCGTACGACTCCATCTTTTTGGCCTCTTCGAGCAAGATGGCTGGCGATGCCATATGGCTCATCATCAGCACGCCAAATGCTTCTTTGCCCACCTTGCGGATGTAGCCGATGTGGCGGTCGGTAATGTCGGCCTCGGTACAGTGCGCCGCGATGCGAAAAACATCTACGCCGGCATCGACCGCCTTGGTCAAATCGTTCTTGATGGTGGCAAAGCCGGGGATCACATGGATGCCCAGGCGCGAGCGGACCAGATTTGCGCGCGACAGCGACAAGATGTCGTCATCGGTCAAGCGGCATTCGCCCACCAGCATGGACGAGGCCCCCAGCCCGTTGCCGTGGCCCACTTCCACAATGGGCACTCCGGCGGCCTCTGCGGCGCGGCAGTAGGCTACAAAGCTCTCACGGCTGAGCTGGTGGCGCACGGCATGGTTGCCATCGCGCAGCGTGGGGTCGCTGATGAGAATTTTCTTGCTCATGGGTGGGACTCCTGGTGTGTGCCGGATTGTTGCGCGATACGTTCGGCCATGGCAATGGCTGCACAGTTGATGATGTCCAGATTGCCCGCATACTGCGGCAGATAGTCGCCCGCGCCCAGCACTTTAATAGTGGTGACCACTTTGCCGCCCTCCAGTGTGGGCGCAACAATAAGCTGGTAGCCGGGCACATATTCCTTGAGCTTTGCAACCATTGCCGCCACCGATGCCTGAATGGCCGGCATATCGGGGTTTGCGATCTTGGCGTAGATCGTGGTTTGCATGTCGATGGGCGGATTGGCCGGGTTCAAAATCAAAATAGCCTTGGCATGCTTGGCTCCTGAAAACGCTTGCAATGCCTCTTGCGTGGTTTCGATGTATTCGTCCAGATTGTGGCGTGTGGCGGGTCCAGCACTGCGGGATGCAATGCTGGAAGCTACCTCCACATAGTCAATATCGGGCTGCGCCTGTGCAATGGCATAGGCAATGGGGATGGATGACTGCCCGCCGCAGGTAATCATGTTGATGTTGCGCGCGCCGGTAGCCAGGCATTCAGCGGCGTTAATGGCCGGTATGCACAACTCGCCCAGTTTGGCCGGTGTCATGTCGATGACGGTTTTGCCAAGGCGGTTGAGTATGGCCCAGTGCTCGGTGTGGGCCTGTGCCGATGTGCAGTCAAACACGACGTCGCAAATGGTGGGGTCGTTGACGATGGCTTCAATGCCGCGGTCCGAAATGGTCACCCCCAGCGCATTGGCCCGCTTCATGCCGGTGGAGTTGAAGTTGCGCCCCGCAAACAGGGTGCAGGTCAGGTGCGCGGAGCGCATCACCTTGACCATCAAATCGGTACCGATATTGCCCGTACCAATGATGCCAACTTTGAGTTTTTGGGGCGATGTCATTGTGCGCTCTCCTTATTATGAAATGCGGAGTGACTTCGACTTCTCGTGCATGCCGCCGAGCATGGCGCGTTCGAGCACGTCACCCGGTACCAGTGGCGACAGGTCTTCCAGCGGTGGTGACACCAGGGTGCCATCGGGCTTGGAGACCAGCGAAAGCTTGGGTGAGAACAGTTGCTCGGGATGCATAAACACCTCGCAAATGACGGGCCCGGTGGCGGCTTGCACTTTGGCCAGCGTGTCGTCGCATTCCTCCCAGTGGCGAATCTGGAAGGCTGGCATATCAAAGGCGGCGGCTATTTTGGTGAAGTCCGGGCAAGAAATACCGGATGCACGGTCTGTACCCACGTATCCGGTCTTGAACAAGGCATTCTGCGTGTGCTTGATCATCAGGTAGCCATCGTTGTTGAAGATGAACAACTTGACCGGGAGCTTGTGGTGGGCAATGGTCTGCATTTCTTGCAAGTTCAGCATCATGCCCCCATCGCAGTTGAGGCACATGACCTCGCCCCGCTCCAGGGCAATGGACACTCCAATCGCTGCGGGCAGGCCATAGCCCATTTCACCCAAACCGGTGGACGTGATCAGGCGCTGGCCTTCGCGCATCTTCAAGACCTGATGGCCGCACAGCAGGGCAGTGCCCATGTCGGTCACGACGATCTGGTCTTTCTTGAAGAAGCCATTCAGGCGTTCCATGAAACGGTAGGAGTTCATGAAGCCGCCCTTGTCATCATGCTCTGGCCCGACCCAGGGGAACTGGTCTTGGTAGGCGTTGCAGCGTGCCAGCCAGTCGGCCTTGGGGTTGATCACGCGCTGCGTCAACCGCGCGATGAGTGCACGCATAAACATGGCCGCGTCGCAGACCAGCATTTCCCGGGCGCGGGCCTTGTGCTTGACGACTTCGGTGGCGTCAATGTCGACCACGTCGATGCGCGCGTCGCGGGCCAGTTCTGTCAGGTCGTAGCCAACTTGCGGAATGGCCAGCCGGGTGCCGATGGCCAGCAGGTAGTCGCAGTTTTGCAAGATGAAGTTGGCAGCGCGTTGGCCATAGACCCCGGCACGGCCAAATACCAGCGGATGGCTGGAGTCCACCATGTCGATACCCGCCCACGATACCAATGCAGGCACGCCCAGCAGATCCAGCAGGGGCACGATTTCTTTCTCGGCGCCTGCCAGGCGGATGCCGTGGCCCAGCCATAGCAGCGGCCGCTCAGCGGCCAGCAAAGCATCTGCAACACTGTCTATCTGTGTTGCCAGTTCTGCAGGCAAGGTGTTGACGGCCACGGGCGGCACAAATTGCGCAGAGCTTGCCGGGTCGATCCGGCTGGATTGGTAGTCCATAGGGATTTCAATCCAGCACGGGCCAGGGCGCTGGTCTAGGGTGATGTGGGCAGCCTTCTGAATTTCGTAAACCGCCTGTTCCGGTGCGGTGACACGGTGGGCGTATTTGGTGACTTTGCGCACCATCTCCACCGAGTCGTAGCCCTGCACACCCCACATGCGCAGTGGGTTGTCGGGCTTGTCAAACTTGGAGTTTTCGTTGCCTGCGATGATGATGCCGGGAATGGAGTCAGCCCAGGCTGACACCACGCCGGTCACGCCATTGGTAGAGCCAGCGCCGGTGGTAAGCAGGGCGCCTGAGAGCTTGCCGTGGGTCCGGTAGTAGGTCTGCATGGCCATGCAGGCGGCTTGCTCGTGGTGTACGCAGATGATTTCGGTGTAACCCCGCCGCGCGATAGCTTCAAAGAGGTGCACATTGCCCGCGCCGATGATGCCAAAGAGGTGCTCAATGCCCAACGCTTCCAGGGCCACAGCGATCAGGTCGCTGACTTTTTCTTTTTCTGGTGTCTGCGTCATCGTGTGCCTTCAGAAATTGACGCCCAGGTAGCTTTCGATCTTTCGGGCGGCAAACTCCATCATTTCGCGGGTCAGTGATGGCTGCACGCCGATCCAGAAGGTGTTGTTCATCACGTTGTCGGTGTTGGTCAGGTCGCCGCTGATGCGGTAATTGGCTCCCATCATGTAGGGTTGACGCGTCAGGTTACCCGCGAAAAGCAGGCGGGTTCCCACCTTGTTCTGGTCTAGGTAGGTCAGCAGGTCCAGGCGGCTGACCGGCGCGTTTTCCTTGAGTGTGATCGGGAAGCCAAACCACGAGGGGTCGGAGTGCTCAGTGGCTTGGGGCAGGTGGACGAATTCTTCACAGTCTTTGAGCCGCTCTTTCAGGAACGCAAAATTGGCGCGGCGGGCGGCGATGAAGGCATGGGCCTTGTCCAACTGTGCCAAGCCGCAAGCGGCCTGCATGTCGGTGATCTTGAGGTTGTAGCCCAGGTGGCTATAGGTGTATTTGTGGTCGTAGCCGTCGGGCAGGGTGCCGCCGATTTCCGCACATGTCCAGCCAAACCGCTTGCCACAGGTGTTGTCTTTTCCGGGGGCGCAATAGCAGTCGCGGCCCCAGTCGCGGAAGCTCTCGGCGATGGTTTTGAGTTCATCGTTGTTGGTGAAGACCGCGCCGCCTTCACCCATGGTGATGTGGTGCGCCGGGTAAAAACTCAGCGTGGCAATATCGCCAAAGGTGCCCACCATCTGGCCGCGGTAGGTGCTGCCCAGTGCATCACAGCAGTCTTCGACCAGCCACAAGTTGTATTTCTTGCACAGCGCGGTCACCACGTCCAGGTTAAACGGGTTGCCCAGCGAATGCGCCAGCATGATGGCCTTGGTTTTGGGGCCAATGGCAGCTTCTATCTTGTTGGCGTCAATGTTGTGCGTCAGGCGGTCCACGTCCACAAATACGGGCACAGCGCCAAATTGCAGAATGGGGTTGACCGTAGTCGGGAACCCTGCAGCCACGCCAATCACTTCGTCACCTTTTTGGATAGCGCGTGCACCCAGTTTGGGGGATGTCAGCGTGCTAAAGGCCACCAGGTTGGCCGATGAACCGGAGTTGACGGTGATCAGGTGCTTGACGCCAATGAAGGCAGCCAGCTTCTTCTCAAACTCGGTATTGAAGCGCCCTGTGGTGAGCCAACCATCCAATGACGCGTCGACCATGTTCTTGAGCTCGGATGCATCGAGCAGTTTGCCCGACGGCGGAACCACAGAAGCGCCCGCAAGGAATAGTTCAGGCGCGAGTGCAATGGCCGCATATTCGTCGACGAGCTTGGCGATCTGGTCCCGCAGGGCTTGGGTCTTGGCGTTTTGCATACGATTAGGGGGTTGCTCTCAAGGGTCAAGGTGATGGAGGTGCCAATGCTAGCGCCTGGTAGGCGGCGATCTGCGCTTGCGTGACCGCACGCATGTCGGCCCCGCGCTGTTGTTCACGGGTCCATTCCACGATCAGGCCCAAGGCCTGACGCAGCCGCAAGGCGGGGTGCCACTGTAGTGCGTGGGCAGCTTTGGATATGTCAAGCTTGAGGTAGCTGGCTTCGTGGGGGTGGTCACCCGCATCGACTTGCCAGGTAGCCCCGGGCCCCCAACGCTGTGCGAGCTCTCGGACGATCCACTCCACCGGTTTGGCATCGTCACTGTGCGGGCCAAAGTTCCAGCCTTCAGCGTAGGCTGGCCCCTCGCTATAGAGTCGTTCCGCCAGGCTGAGGTAGCCGCGCAAGGGTTCCAACACATGTTGCCAGGGGCGTATGGCGTGCGGGTTGCGAATGGGAACATCGCGACCCGCCGCAAATGCAGCCAAGATGTCGGGAATGAGCCTGTCTTTTGCCCAGTCGCCACCGCCTATGACATTGCCGGCGCGGGCAGTAGCTAGCGCAACGCCATGCTGCGCGTAGTGCGCGGCATTGAAAAACGAAGAGCGGTACGCAGCACTGACCAATTCGGAGCAACCTTTGCTGTTGCTATAGGGGTCAAAGCCGCCCATGGGCTCGTTCTCGCGGTAACCCCAGGCCCACTCCTTGTTTTCATAGCACTTGTCGGTGGTCACATTGACCACCGCCTTGACGCCAGGCGTTTGGCGAACCGCCTCCAGCAGGTGGACCGTACCCATGACATTGGTGGCATAGGTGTCCACCGGTGCTGTGTAGGAGAGGCGCACCAAAGATTGGGCCGCCATGTGGATAACGATTTCGGGCCGCGCTTGTTGCATGGCCCGCAACAGGGCTGGCAAGTCACGCACATCACCCTGCACGGATTGCATGCCTTCGCCAACCCTGGCTACGTCATACAGGCTGGGTTGGGTAGGGGCTTCCATGGCGAAGCCGGTGACGTGGGCGCCGAGTTGTTGCAACCACAGCGACAGCCAGCTGCCTTTGAACCCGGTATGGCCCGTCAACAAAACCCGCCGACCAGACCAAAACCCGGGATTCATTTCCAGACCTTCCAAGGCGCTTTGCCGCTGGCCCACAGCTCTTCCAGCAAGACTTTGTCACGCAAAGTGTCCATGGGTTGCCAAAAGCCGGTGTGTTGGTAGGCTGCCAACTGGCCTTGCTCGGCCAGGGTCTCCAGCGGTGCGCGCTCCCAGATGGTTTCGTCGCCAGCGACGTAATCCAATACTTCTGGGGACAGGACAAAGAACCCGCCATTGATCATGGCTCCATCGCCCTGGGGCTTTTCCATGAATTGGCTGACCTTGTGGCCGTTGAACTGGAGTGCGCCAAAGCGGCCGGGCGGCAAGGTTGCGGTCAGCGTGGCCTTGACTTTTTGCGCACGGTGGAAGGCAACGAGCTCGGTCACGTTGACATCGCTGACGCCATCACCGTAGGTCAGACAAAAGGCTTCCTCGTCGCGAATGTGCTCGGCCACGCGTTTGAGCCGCCCGCCGGTCATGGTGGATTCACCGGTATCAACCAGCGTGACGCGCCAGGGCTCGGCGCTGCGCTGGTGTACGTCCATGGTGTTCTTGCTCATGTCAAACGTCACGTCTGACATATACAGGAAGTAGTTGGCGAAATACTCTTTGATTTGGTAGCCCTTGTAGCCACAGCAGATCACAAAATCGTTCACGCCATGGGCGGAATAGATTTTCATGATGTGCCACAAAATGGGCTTGCCGCCGATCTCAACCATGGGCTTGGGCTTGGTGTCGGTTTCTTCGGATATCCGGGTTCCCAAGCCACCAGCCAGTATGACTGCCTTCATTGTGGATTCGCTTTCATGTCAAATTTACTGCTATAGGTTTGATAGCTACTTGCGCACATTCTACGAGGGCTAGAGGCCTATTTTGTTGACTATACCTGCATATTCATGATGTCAGTGTAAGCCTGAACCATGCGGTTGCGGACGTGCAAAGTGGCCTGAAAACCGATTTGCGCTTTCTGGATGGCGACCATGGTCTGCTCCAGGCTGACCTTGGGGTTTTCCATCTGCACTTCTTGTTGCAGGCGGGTTGCGTCATTTTGCGCAGCGCTGACGGAGCCCAAGGCATCTTTTAGCGCGCCGGAGAAGCCGCCGTTTGCACGGTCTACGCTTGCCGACGCGCCGGGGCGCACACCGGTGCTGGGGCGGACCGTGGTCGGCATGGTGACGGGGCTGAGCTTGAAATCCATGGTGGATCTCCCTGGTTGATTGGGTTGGGCAATCGTATTACCCGACCGGGCGGGCCATTATTTTGAATTGGCAGGCAAAGGCGGTGCTTATTACCCTAATGTTTTCGGAGGTGGGTCGAATAATCAATCCCATTCATGCGGCACAACTTGCCTCTTGCATTGGAATTTACCGGAAACCCAACATGCCAGCAGTAGCTACCCTTCCCGTCAATCCCACCCTTGCGCAGCGCTTGGCCGGTCTGGACCAAGGGCAGCGCTTGCGCCTCGCCATGGGGATTGTTCTGTTTGTGGCGATTGGTGTCGTGGGGCTCGTCATGGGGCGCCAGGCGGAGTGGCGTGTTTTGTATTCCAATTTGGCAGACAAAGATGGCGGTGCGGTCATAGCCCAGCTGGGTACCATGAATGTGCCCTACAAGCATGCCGAAGGTGGTGGCGCAATCCTGGTTCCGGCTGACCGTGTCCATGATGTGCGGCTCAAACTGGCCTCCTTGGGCTTGCCCAAGGGTTCTGTCAATGGATTCGAAATGATGGAGTCCAACCGCTTTGGCATGACGCAATTTCAGGAGCGATTGACGTTTCAACGGGGGCTGGAAGGGGAGTTGACCCGTTCCATACAGGCGCTGTCTTCGGTCCAAAATGCCCGGGTGCATTTGGCGCTGCCCAACCAAAATGGCTTTTTCCGCGAGCAGCAAAAGCCCTCTGCCTCGGTTTTGCTGAGTTTGCACGGTGGCCGCACCTTGGACCGTACGCAGTTGGCGGGCATCATTCATTTGGTTGCCTCCAGTGTGCCGGAAATGAGCCCCTCAGCTGTCAGCGTGCTCGATGACACGGGCAAGCTGCTGTCTAGCCCGGCGGATGGCTCGGGCGGTGCGTTGGGCGTGGATGCCGAGCAGCTGCAGCACGTTCGCCAGGTGGAGCAGCTGTACAGCCGCAGGATTTTGGACATTTTGGAACCCATTGTGGGGCGGCAAAACGTTAAGGCGCAGGTCACGGCCGAGCTGGACTTCTCGCAAACCGAGTCCACGACCGAATCGCACAAGCCAAATCAATCGCCTGAGGTGAGCGCCGTGCGCAGCCAGCAGATTGTGGAGAGTTCCGCCGGCGCAGCCAGCAGTCCGCCATCCGGCGTGCCCGGTGCCACGACCAATCAACCACCAGGCGCGTCGTCGGCCCCCATCAACGGTGCAGCGCAGCCCCTTGCTGCCAACGGACAAGCACCGTTGGCGGGTGGTGGAAAGCGTGAGTCGATCATCAATTACGAGGTGGACAAGACCATACGGGTCGTCAAAGGAGCCTCGGGCATGATCAAACGGATCAATGCCGCCGTCGTCTTGAACAACACGGTCACGACCAATGACAAGGGCAAGAGTACCAGTGTGCCGTTGACCGATGCGCAGATGGAGAAGATGACAGCTCTGGTGCGCGAAACCATTGGCTTTAGCAAGGAGCGGGGGGATTCGGTCAATTTGGTCAACGCTGCGTTTGCGTCAGAGAAGGTTGAAATCGCCGACGTGCCCTTATGGCGTCAGCCAGAGGTTGTGGACCTTGCCCGCAGCTTCGCGTGGCCCTTGGGTACGCTGCTGTTTGGCGCCTTGGTGTTGATGGGCGTCATCCGCCCGGCCATCAAGGCAATGGGTACCGCACCGGTTGGGGCCGTTGCCGGCAATAACGTCCGGTTGAACCAACTCGATGCCATGGAATCTGAAATGCCAGAGCGCCCTCAATTGTCAGGGCCCGGAGCTGCCAATGATGTGGCGCAGGTTTCTGCCCAAGAGAAGCAACTCGACGATGCACGCCAATTGACCCGGGATAACCCTGCAGCTGTTGCAAACATCATCAAAACGTGGATGAATGGCGAAGCACCGGCCTGACGATCGACGCAAAATAGCACCATGGCACAAGACGACGGATTACAAGACGCAGCAATTCTGATGATGTCTCTGGGAGAGGCAGAAGCATCAGAAGTGTTCAAGCACCTGTCGCCCAAGGAAGTGCAAAAGCTGGGCGAGGCGATTGCCAAGACAACACAGATTACGCGCGAGCGCGTGGACGAGGTGGTTACCAAATTCACCGGTGTCGCGGCCTCGCAAAGCTTGCTGGTTTCGAACTCGGGTGACTATGTCCGATCCGTATTGAAATTGGCGCTGGGTGATGACAAGGCAGCCCTGTTGATCGACCGGATTTTGCAAGGTGGTGACGTGTCGGGCATCGAAAGCCTGAAGTGGATGGACCCCTTGTCCGTGGCTGAATTGTTGCGCAACGAGCACCCGCAAATTGTTGCCGCGATTTTGGTCCACCTGGACTATGACCAGGCAGCGGACGTGCTGAAGAACCTCACTGAACGCCAGCGCAACGAAGTGATGTTGCGGGTGGCCACGATGGAAGGCATTCAACCCACCGCGCTGAAGGATTTGAATGAAGTGCTGTTCAAGGTGTTGGCCGGTGGCGACAAGATACGCAAGTCGTCTCTGGGCGGAGTCAAGACCGCTGCCGAAATGATCAATTTGATGGGCACGGTGATCGAGGGCACGGTCATTGAATCGATTCGCAACCATGATGCCGAGTTGGCCCAGAAGATCATGGACAAGATGTTCGTATTCGACGACGTGCTCAAGCTCGACGACAAGGCGATTCAGATGGTGCTCAAGGAAGTTTCTTCCGATGTGCTGATCGTTGCGTTGAAGGGAGCGCAGCCAGAACTCAAAGAGAAGATTCTGGCCAATATGTCGTCGCGCGCTGCGGCGACCATGCGCGAAGACCTGGAATCTCGCGGTCCCATGCGGCTATCCGAAGTGGAAGCGCAACAGAAGGAAGTGCTCAAGACGGTGCGCCGCTTGGCGGACGAGGGGCAGATTGTGATTGGCGGCGGAGGTGGCGACGACGCCATGGTCTGATGACACGTACCCACAACCGCTTTATCTCCAGCGAGGACGTTGCATCCGCCATCGGCTGGGATTTTGGCGCGGTCGATCAGGCGTCTGTCCGATTCGCGGCAAAGGTTAAGGCGCGCGAAGAAGCTGAAGAGCAAATGCGGGATAACACCGCCCGCCAGTTGGGCTTCTCCGAGGGCTATGCGCAGGGTCATGCCCAGGCTACCCTGGAGGGGCAGCGCCAGATCAACGAATACATTGAGACGCAAGGCCAGGAAGCGGCCCAACAGTTTGGTCAGTTGTTTGCATCCGCGACAGCGCAGATCGCCGAATCGGAGCAGGTGATGGCGCGTGGGGTGCTTGAATTGGCGTGTGAACTGGCACGGCAGGTGCTGCGCCATGAGTTGTCCGTCAATCCCAATGCCTTGCAGCCGGTTATTCGTGAGGCGCTGGGCATCCTGGCGGTGGATTGCAAAGCGGCCGTCGTGCGCCTTCATCCATTGGACCTGGATGTGCTGGAGGCTGTGCTCCGGCAGGAGTTCTCGGCTTTGGAATTGACCTTGTTGGCCGATGCAACGGTTACCCGCGGCGGCTGTCTGGTGGAAGCTGCTGGGACGGTTGTAGACGGAACACTGGAAAAACGATGGAGTCGTGCCGTAGCACGGCTGGGGCTGGAGTCGGCCTGGGAGGAAAACCATGCAGACGACTGACACCGTTGACCCAGCCCAGAAGTGGTCGCAATATCTTGATCGGGCCCGCCACAGCGTGGCCGCTGACAGTAGCCTGGAGGTGCGCGGCACCCTCACGCGGCTAACCGGCCTGGTTTTGGAGGCACGCGGCATCCGCGTACCTGTGGGCTCTCAATGCGTGGTGTCAATGAAAGCGAGGCCAACCGTGTTGGCGGAGGTGGTGGGCTTTGCAGGAGACCGCGCATTCCTGATGCCAGCTGGTGATGTTCATGGCCTGTCCAGCGGTGCTGGCGTAGCGCCTGCCGCAGCATATATACCGGTGCCGCGATTGGGTGACGAAGAAGCAACCAGCGCTGCAGGGGACGCGGGGATGTTGCGCCTACCGCTCGGTGACGGACTTTTGGGGCGTGTTGTAGACGCACAAGGCATGCCCATGGATCGTTTGGGTCCCATCGAAGACGTTGTGTCCCGGCCCTTGGATCGCAAGCCCATCAACGCCATGGACCGTGCACCGGTGCGGAGACACCTGGACACAGGGGTGCGGGCCATCAATGCGTTGCTCACCGTTGGGCGCGGGCAACGCATCGGGCTATTTGCTGGCTCGGGCGTCGGCAAAAGTGTCTTGCTGGGCATGATGGCCCGTTACACCAAAGCAGATGTGATTGTGGTGGGGCTGATTGGCGAGCGGGGGCGAGAGGTTAAAGAATTCATTGAAGACATTTTGGGTGAGCAGGGGCGTGCGCGTTCGGTTGTTGTGGCCGCACCGGCTGATGCGCCACCACTATTGCGCTTGCAGGGTGCGTCCTATGCCACAGCTATTGCGGAGAGCTTTCGGGACCGTGGTCAACACGTGTTGTTGCTGATGGATTCGTTGACCCGATTTGCCATGGCCCAGCGTGAGATTGCATTGGCGATTGGCGAGCCGCCTGCTACCAAGGGCTATCCGCCGTCATGTTTTGCAAAACTGCCACAGTTGGTGGAGCGTAGCGGCAACGGATTGAATGGGGTGGGCTCCATTACAGCGTTCTATACCGTGTTGACCGAAGGGGACGATCAGCAAGATCCGATTGCGGACGCGGCGCGGGCTATTCTGGATGGGCACATCGTCCTGTCACGCGCCCTGGCGGAGGCCGGTCACTATCCTGCCATTGATGTCGAGCAGTCGGCGTCGCGCGTCATGCACAACGTGGTGTCGCGCGATCATTTTGAATTGGCAAGGCGTTTCCGCGCCATCTATTCCCGGTATGAGCGGGGTCGCGATTTGATTCAGATTGGTGCTTATGCACAAGGGGCAGATCCAGCCCTCGACGAGGCAATCAATCTGCACGATGCAATGACCCAGTTCCTGCAGCAAGACATGTATGAGGCCGCGCCCATTGACTCCGTGTTGGATGAAATGGACGCCGCAACCAATCTCAATTTCGGGACGGTATAGCCATGCAACCCCGTGAAAGCCATCTATGTCTGCGTTAAAAAGCGTTCAGCTGGCTATTGAACATGCGTCGCTCCAGCGGGACGAGTTGGTCAAGATTGTGGCGCGCATTGAACGAGGCTTGACCCATGCGAAGGGTCAGATGGCGCAGTTGGAAGGCTATGCATTGGATACTGATGCCCGCTGGACAGCGTCTGCCGCACGCGGGTTGTCCGCGGAGTTGGTGCGCCACCAATACCAATTTATGGATAGATTGCAACATGCGATTGGCATGCAGGCCGGTGTGCTTGCCAATACGCAAAGCCAGCTGGCACAGGCCAAATCCAATTTGCTAAGGGCAGAAATTCGCCTCTCGGGCCTGAACCAGGTTTTGAAGGTACGACAAGCAGTGGTTGTTCGCAAGCAACAGCGGCGCGAACAACGCCACACAGACGAATATGCAGCGCTGCAATACACGCGCAACCGCGCACGACCAATGAGTGGAGAAAGCCATGACTATTGAAACCGGATCAGCACAAAACACCTCACGACCTGCATCCAGCGCGGATGGTCAGCATGCCCGCAACAGAGTGGGTTCATCGGACGGCCAGGGGCAAGGATCATCCGGCGGGTTTATGGCGGTACTCGCATCAATCGACAACCCTGCGCCCGCTGTTGCAACTACGCCCGCGCCGGTCGATCCCATGGCGCAGGCCGGCATAGCGCGCGACAAAAAACCAACTGCCATCGACAAAGATGCTTTGGGGTTGTTGGGAGCAAGCGCGGAGGATGCATCTGCCAGCGAGTTTGAACTTGGATCTGCACTGGACGATGCAATCGGAAAGCTATTGCAGGGAACAGGATCTGAAAGCGATGTCAAAGCCAACCCGCTGGTGACTGATGCGGCAACTGCCGCGGCTGCATCTTCCGCATTGGATGCTACGAATCAGTTGACTGAACTGCCACCACAAGCTACAGCATTGTTGGCGCAGTCGCGGCAGTGGGCGTCCGGCACTGCGACAAAGCTAGAGGCGGGCAATCCGGAGTTGAAAGCGGTCGTCGCTTCGGGTGCATCGTCTGGTGGGAAGCCTGCGACCAGTATGGAAGCACAGCTGCGCGCCATGACGGCTGCGAATGGGGAGAGCGATACAGCCTCTGAAGCAATTGCAAGGACCGGGAGATTGCACAAGGAGTTGGGCGAAAAGACCAATTCACTTCAAGCTGCTCTAGTAGCAACCGTGCAAAGTGCAGAAAGACCAGATGCGCGCAGCACTGCAATGCTTTCTGCGCGTGCTGTTGAGCAACTGCAAACACCACTTGCGACTGCCTTGACGATGGCCAATGCGCCGGTGTCTGTGCGACGCGAGGAGTCGACACGCGAACACACAATCTTCAAGTCCAATGCACCGGAGGGTGGCTCCGCGGTTCAGACCTATGCGCCCACAGCGCAATCCGTACAAACCGCAGGTTCAATTGAGCCCGTGACGCCGACAGACTTTTATGTTGCAGAAAAGGTTGCCTACTGGATCAATAACGATGTGCAAAATGCAGAGATGAAACTGGACGGCATTGGACTCGATCCCGTGGAAGTCAGCATCCGCATGCATGGCAACGAGGCAACCATCGCTTTTCGGACGGATGAAGCCGTAGCTCGATCGGCTTTGGACGGCGCAAGCGCCCACTTAAAGGACTTGCTGCAGCGCGAGGGACTGGTATTGACCGGCGTGTCGGTGGGTACCTCCGGCTCTGGTGACGCTGGCGACTCGGAACGCAGGTCACGGCAGGGGCTGCGGCAGTCGGTTGTTGTTTCCCAACAGTCTGGTGTTGCAGATAGGATGGCTGGTGGGAACCGTATAACCCGGGGCGCACTGGATCTTTTTGTGTAAGAGCTTGGAATGTGTCACTATTGGCGCTATTAGGGTCGAGGGATTTGTGTTCTTATCCCTTATAGAGGCAATGGCGGGGCTGACGAGTGGCCTTACTTTCAATTGAGGAGTCGATGTGTCTGCGAAACCTGATGCCACCGAAGATGGTGGGGCTGCCAAGGCGCCTCCCAAAAACAAAAAGCTGTTGGTCATTATTATTGGCGCGGTGGTTGTACTTGCGCTTGGCGGTGGCGGGGCTTTTTTTTACATTAGCAAGCAACGTGCAGCAGCTGAGGAAGGCGAGGATGCCCCAGTGGCAAAGGCGGCAGACCATGGCAAGCCTAAAGCGCCCCCAGCGTATTTGCCCTTGGACAACATGGTGGTCAATTTGGCAGATCCAGGCGGCGAGCGTGTCGCGCAGGTTGGCATCACTTTGGAGGTAAGCGATGCGCAGGCCGCTGATAAAGTGAAAGCCTATTTGCCAACGATTCGCAGTGGAATCTTGTTGCTACTGTCACAGCGCACGGCAGAAGAGTTACTCAAACCAGAAGGTAAACAGCAGCTCGCAAAGGATATTTTGCGCGAAACCTCGTTGCCATTTGGCGGGGGGGAAGAGGATCATGATGAAGCGGCTGCAGCCAAGAAAAAGAAGAAGGCCAAAGCCAAATCAGACCATGCGGAGTTTCCGGTGGTTGGTGTGTTGTTTTCGAGCTTTATTGTTCAGTAGCGAGTTCACAGGTATTGCCATATGAGTGAGTCGTTCCTTTCCCAAGAAGAAGTTGATGCCCTTCTTGAAGGCGTTACTGGCGAGAGCCAGAAGACGGTCGAAGACGCGCCAGAGCATGGCGAGGTGCGGGCATACAACATATCCAGCCAGGAGCGGATTGTTCGCGGGCGCATGCCCACCATGGAAATCGTCAACGAACGATTTACGAGAAACCTGCGCGTCGGCCTGTTCAATTTCATCCGCCGCAGCCCGGAAATTTCAGTGGGGCCGGTTACGGTCCAACGCTATAGCGCGTTTCTACGGGAGTTGGCAGTCCCCACTAATTTCAATATTGTGGCGATTCGTCCATTGCGTGGAAGTGGTTTGATCGTATGTGAACCGGCTTTGGTTTTCGGTGTGATCGATACGCTGTACGGCGGTATTGGAAAATTTCAAACCCGCATTGAGGGACGAGACTTTTCAGCGACCGAGCAACGGGTAATCAACCGTTTGGTCGACGTTATTTCGTCTGAATACAAGAAGGCGTGGAAGGGAATCTACCCGCTGGAGTTGGATTACCAGCGTTCGGAAATGCAGCCGCAGTTTGCAAATATTGCGACCCCTAGTGAAATCGTTATCTCGACGTCGTTTCAGTTGGAGATTGGCGATATTACAGGTGCCATCCATTTTTGTTTTCCTTATTCCACGTTGGAGCCGATCCGTGATGTGCTCTACTCGTCCACACAAGGCGATTCCATTGAAGTGGATCGGCGGTGGGTCAACGTGCTTACCCGGGAGATACAGGCTGCAGAAGTCACACTTGTGGCGCAACTTGCGAAGGCCGATGCGACAGTGGAGCAACTGTTGTCCATGAAAAAAGGTGATTTCATTGAGCTGGAGCGCGAGCCAAGCATTCAAGCGACGATTGACGGAGTGCCGATTTTTGAATGTCAATACGGCACGCACAATTCCAAGTACGCCATTCGCATAGACAAGGCCTTGCGAGGCAATGACCAAAACTGGTTGGGAGAAAGAAATGGCATCTGAAGACAAACCTGATGAAGTTGCCGCCGACGACGGCATGGCCGACTGGGCTGAAGCGCTCTTGGAGCAGAAGGCCACTGAACCCGGAGCCGGTGATGGGCAGGGGGGGGTGCTGGCGGGAGACGGCCCCAAGCCATTTTCATCCATGGTCGGAGGAGGGGGAGATGCCCCCATCCACGACATCAACATGGTTTTGGACATACCGGTTCAATTGTCGGTAGAACTAGGCCGGACCAAAGTGCCGATCAAGCACATTTTGCAATTGGGCCAAGGCTCGGTGGTGGAGCTTGATGCGTTGGCGGGTGAGCCGATGGATGTATTGGTTAACGGGTATTTGATCGCACAAGGTGAAGTCGTGGTTGTCAACGACAAATTTGGTATACGACTGACAGATGTGGTGACGCCGTCCGAAAGGCTGCGTCGTGTCAGCAAGAGCTAGCGAAAATCTATGACAGGTTCACTCGTCTCGGTCGCTCTATTTCTTGCGTTATTGATTTCTTTGCCATTCGTCTTGAAGTGGCTAAAGCTACGCGTCGCCAATGGCACCATCGCTGATACGGGTCAATCACGTTTCATTTCGGCAGTGGCAGTTGGACCGCAACAACGGGTCGTGACAGTCGAAGTGGGGCCCGAAGGGCGGCGGGTATGGTTGACGCTCGGTGTGACAGCACAGAATATTACCTGTCTACATCGCGCTGAATTGGATCGGTTCCATGAGGACGGAGGCATTGAATCTTCCGCACAGCTGCCTCGTGGTGTTGATGATGCGCATACCGTGTCCAGCGAATTGAGGGGATCGGCGTGAAACGTGTTGCATTTGGCGGCAGGGCACTGGCAGCCGTCTTGTTGACTGTCTTGCACGGCACAGGCATCGCGCAGACTGCTGGGCAACTGCCGCTGCTGGTGGGTACAGGTGGCTCTAATATGAGTTTCTCTGTACCGGTGCAGACATTGGTATTCTTTACTGCACTATCGTTTTTGCCAGCAGTATTGTTGATGATGACCGGCTTTACCCGCATCGTGATCGTGCTATCGCTTTTACGACAAGCCTTGGGAACGCAGTCGTCTCCGCCCAATCAAGTCATCGTCGGGCTGTCACTTTTCTTGACACTCTTTGTCATGGGGCCTACTTTGGACAAGGTGTATGACGATGCCTACTTGCCGCTGACGAAGAACGCTATTACGTTTGAACAGGCGTTGGAGCGGGGTGAGGGGCCTATCCGCGGATTTATGGTCAAGCAGACCCGGCAGTCCGATTTCGCACTATTTGCCAAGTTGGCAAAGTTGGGGCCTGACGCCAAAGCGGAAACTGCCCCAATGCGGGTATTGGTCCCATCGTTTGTTATCAGCGAGCTCAAGTCCGCGTTCCAAATTGGATTCATGATATTTATCCCCTTCCTGGTGATTGATATCGTGGTTGCAAGCGTGCTGATGTCGCTCGGAATGATGATGTTGTCACCCGTACTGGTGGCTTTGCCATTCAAATTGATGTTGTTTGTATTAGCCGACGGGTGGAATTTGCTGATTGGTTCGTTGGCTGCCAGTTTTGTGATGTAGCGGGGGAGATGTGCGATGAATTCACAAATGGTCTTAACGATGGGTCAAGACGCGCTGCTGATGTTGTTGATGGTATCTGCCCCAGTGCTGGGAACAGCGTTGGTCGTAGGTCTTTTGGTCAGCCTGTTTCAGGCGGTGACGCAGATTCATGAAGCGACTTTGGCGTTTGTACCCAAACTGATTGCTGTGATTGCCGTCTTTGCGATTGCGGGTCCTTGGATGCTCACAATGCTGGTTGAATATATTCGCCGGACCATTGAGGCTATTCCAGGGGTTGTTGTCTAGTAGTGCCAAACCCATCGTGATCTCCGTCACCGAAGCGCAACTGGCTGCGTGGATCTCACCTGTATTTTGGACTTTCTTGCGGGTCATTGCTGTCTTTACCGCTGCGCCGGTATTTTCTTCACGCGCTTTCCCGGTTCGCGCAAAAATCGCACTGGCGTTTTTTGTTGCACTGGCGGCGCAGGCAAGCTTGCCCAATATGCCCGTGGTTGGCTTTAATGACCCGATGGCACTGGGTGTCGCCGTTCAGCAGGTCGGGGTTGGTCTGGCAATTGGGTTTGCGGTGCGGGTGGTCTTTGCGGCGGTTGAACTGGCGGGCGAAGTCGTTGGCTTTCAGATGGGACTGAACTTTGCAGCATTTTTCGATCCTACGATTGGGGCCCAGACCAGCGCCGTTGCCCGGTTTTTTGGCCAGATGACTTCACTTTTATTCTTGGCAATGAACGGGCACCTCATGGTGCTTTTTGCCATCGTGCGGAGCTTCCAGTCGTTCCCGGTCGACCAAAGTTTTTTAGACACTCTCAAGCACATGAAGCTACAGACTTTGGGGGCAGATTTGTTTGCAAGTGCCCTGTGGATTGCTCTGCCCATGGTTGGCATGCTCATGTTTGTCAATATGGCGCTGGGTATCGTTTCGCGCGTTGCACCCCAAATGAATATTTTTGCGGTGGGCTTTCCAATCACACTAGGTGTCGGAATGGTCGGTATTGCAGTAACACTCCCCATGCTGGATCAGCCTTACATGGTGCTCATGGAGCGGGCTATCGACATATTTGCTGCTCGCTAACGAATGAAAGGGACTTCCCCGTCCCAAGCGAGCCGCGCGCCGTCAGGGTTGCGGTTTACGGCAACAAAGTGCCAAGATGGAGAGGCAAAACTTTTCATCAACTCACCTGTTTTATTGGAAGGG
>JACCDN010113287.1_pt1 | contig 29649 bp, 26 predicted proteins | sample 7441691 | NCBI WGS metagenome assembly JACCDN01 (sample SAMN15323439, study PRJNA562643) | freshwater metagenome | isolation source: river surface water | place: USA:Blue River Watershed | collected 2017-08-16 | reverse complement strand
CGCGGCTGCATCGATGGGGCACTAGGTATAAGCTTTTTTCACACGGGAGTTCGGTGTCACCGAGCTGAGAGGAAGACTGGGAGTCTTCGACCGTAGAACCTGTTTGGATCATGCCAGCGTAGGGAGATAAAAAATGGCTATTCGTCGTATTCCAAAATTTGCATATATCTCGGTTGCAGCATTTGCATCCGTTTCACTCGCAGTGGGCTTAACTGGTTGCGCGCAAAGTGAAACGACACCGGTCGCAGATGCTGACCTAAAGACTGTGACTCTGATTGCCCACGATTCATTTGCCATGAGCAAAGAATTGGTGGCCGCTTTCGAAGCCGAGACAAACTACAAGCTTGAAATTATTAAGTCTGGCGATGCAGGCGCGATGACCAACAAGTTGGTGCTCACCAAAGATCAGCCGCTGGGTGATGTGGTGTTTGGCATTGATAACACCTATGCGCCGGTAGCGAATCAGAATGGCATCATCGACGGCGACCTAGCCGCTATTGATTTTGGCGATGTCTGCCTGAACTATGACAAACAGTGGTTCGCCAAGAACGAGCTGCCGGCACCCCAGTCGCTGGCAGATCTGACCAAGCCTGCCTATCAAGATCTAACCGTTTTGACCAACCCGGCTAGCTCGTCACCAGGCATGGCGTTCTTGGCTGCCGCGGTCGATGTATTTGGTGAAGCCGGTTATGGGCAATACCTGCAGGCACTTAAGAACAACGGGGTAAAGATTGCTGCCGGCTGGGAAGACGCCTATTTCACAGACTTCTCTGGGTCGTCAGGCAAGGGTCCGCGCCCAATTGTTTTGAGCTATTCGACCTCACCTGCCTTTGAGATTCGTGAAGACGGTCAAAGCCAAACCGCATCGGTCTTGAGTGGTTGCTTTAGGCAGACCGAATTTGCCGGCGTTATTTCAGGCACCGACAACCCTGCAGGCGCTCAGGCACTAATCGACTTCATGTTGGCCGAGCAGTTCCAGACCGCTTTGCCTGATGCCATGTATGTTTACCCGATCGACAAGTCGATCGCCCTGCCCGAAGCTTGGACTGAGTGGGCCCCAGTTGCCGAGAACCCTGTGGGCGGCAAACTGGACATCGCCGCTAACCGCGAGAAGTGGCTCAAGACTTGGTCAGAAATCTTCTAAAGTCGGCTGCCCTGTGGCTGTTGCCACTTGGGTTCTTAGTCTTATTTTTTGGGGCACCGGTTGCTCAGATTCTGCGCATCGGTCTGTTTGAAGACAATGGTGAACTGCCCGCGCTTCTAGGCAACACCCTTCGCACTTTCGTCGACTCAGACGTTCAGTCTGCGATCTGGTTCACGATTTGGCAGGCAGCAGTTTCGACTCTATTGACATTGTCGATTGCTATTCCTGCTGCATACGTTCTATATAAAAAGTCGTTCCGTGGACAGCAGTTTTATCGCGCCGTCATCACCGTTCCACTGGTTTTGCCCACCATTGTTGTCGCAATAATTTTCGCTTCATTCCAAAAAGCGCATGAGATGTATTCCAATATCGGAATAACTTATTTCGCAGAAAATAAGGTCTATTGGATCATTGCAGCACATGTTTTTATTAATTTCGCTATCGCGGTTAGAACTATCGGCGCTATGTGGGCTGGCCTAGACAAGGCACCTGAAGAAGCAGCCGAATTAGCCGGCGCTGGGCGTCTGCAAATTTTCTTTTTGGTTAGTGCTCCGATGCTTCGACCAGCGATTGTTTCGGCTGCCGCCCTGGTCTTTTTGTTTTGCTTCACAAGCTTTGGTGTGATTTTGATTCTCGGTGGCGGTCAAGTCAATTCGATTGAAACCCAGATTTCCATCGCGGCTCTTCAATACTTGGATATTCCAAAAGCGTCGATTCTTGCGATTGTGCAAACGGTGATAACTCTTATCGCTTTTGCAGTTGGTCAGCGCTACGCAGCAGGCTCAACCGGCTTGGATCAACTTGCTGATGTTGAAACCGGAGCAACACTAGATAATCGTGACCGCCCCGCATTGATAGTGACCCTGCTATTCATTTGGGGAGTCCTGGTTGTGCCGATTCTGCTTCTGCTGGCAGGGGCTTTTGACGCACCGGATGGTATTGGCATGCAAAACTTTGTCAACTTAGCCAGTCAGGGTGAGCGCGATCTTCTGAACATCACCGTCTGGCAGGCTGGCCTCAATTCGCTGCGCAACCTGGTCGTAGCACTGCTGATTTGCTTGCCGCTGGGCATGTTGGTTGCCTATTTAACCTCAAGGCGCAGGCCGGCCCGGTGGCTAGACGCTGCCTTCATGCTGCCGATGGGTGTCTCATCGGTTGTCCTAGGCCTTGGCTACCTAGTTACCTTCGGCCATGAGCCGTTAGCTATCCGTTCTAGTTGGGTGGTTCTGCCAATTGTTCAGGCCCTAATTGCCCTGCCGTTGATAATTCGAGTGCTGCAGCCGGCCCTTCAATCTATTGAACGCGAGCAACTCGAGGCTGCCGACACATCTGGGGCCAGCCCCTGGCAGATCTGGTGGCAACTTGAGCTGCCACTTATCGCGCCAGCACTAAAAACGGCTGCGGTTTTTGCGATTTTGGTTTCGGTTGGCGAGTTCGGTGCCGCTTCATTATTGGTGGCAGCCGATCAAGCCACGATTTCAACAGTTTTGGCCCAGCTAATCAGCCGGCCGGGTGGTGCCAACTATGGCATGGCAATGGCAATGTCCGCCATTTTGGTGCTGCTGACTCTGCTTTTGGTGGGCCTAGCCCAGTTCAAATTGAACGCCGGTCTTCGCCAGGCGCTCAGAAATAACCGCGATTGACTCTGGGTTCTGGTCAATCAGGATAAAACGACGCTGCAGCTCTGCTGCTGCAGCACCCGTTGTGCCAGATCCCGCAAAAAAGTCCAGCACCAGATCGCCCTCGGCGCTAGATGCCTGAATGATTCGGCGCAGAATTCCCAGCGGCTTTTGGGTTGGATATCCGGTTTTTTCTTTGCCGGTTGGCGAAACAATCGTGTGCCACCAAACGTCGGTTGGCAGTTTGCCCTTGGCCACCTTTTCGGGGGTCACCAAACCAGGGGCCATGTATGGCTCGCGATCGACTGCAGTTGAATCGAAGTAGTAGGCGTCAGGATTTTTAACGTAAACCAGGATGGTGTCGTGCTTTGACGGCCAGCGATTCTTGGCCTTGCCACCATAGTCATAGGCCCAAATAATCTCATTCAAGAAGCAATCACGGCCAAAAAGAGCGTCAAGCAGCACCTTGGCATAGTGCGCCTCTCGGTAGTCCAGGTGCAAATAAAGCGTGCCGGTGTTGTTTAGCAAACGCCACGCCTCTTCAAGGCGGGGCTCTAGAAATGCCCAGTAGTCAGCAAACTCATCGTCATAACTCAAAACGGTTTCGCGAATGGTCTCGTAGCGACGACCCTTGAATCCCACTCGCCCACCGGTTTCGGTGCGCTTGGTGATTGCCGAACCGCGGGTTTGTTTGCGGCCGGTGTTGAACGGCGGGTCGATATAGATCAGCTGAACTGACTCAGAATCTAGAGTCTTAAGCAACCCCAGATTGTCGCCGGCCAGCAGGCGATTGCCGGCCGAGGCCGCTGAGGTTATAGACATAGGCCCAAGTTTAATCGGTGCATTTAATCGGATGCGCCGTCAGCCTTGGATGCCGTCCAGATTGATACCGCCTGAATGCCGGCCAGCATCCAGAAAACACCCGAAACACCGGCGCCTGCAATCAAACCCGCTGCTGCTGGTGCCACAACCTGACCGAATCGATTGGCGGTGAGTCGAATCGAGATCGCTAGCCCGCGCATGTGCGCTGGTGAGATTCGAGACACCCAAGCCATCGTCATTGGCTGTCCGATTCCCATTGCGAATCCTGCGACTGCCAAAATCGCCGCGATGATCCAAAAGTCAGTCACATAAATCAGCAGCACGCAAGAAACCAGGGTCACGATTACCCCAGCTTCCAGAGTGAATCGCATGCCAAATTTCTTGCTGATCTGCCCAAGAACTCCTCGCACGAGCATCGATGAGGCAGAACGAATACCTAGCAGCACTCCAATCTGGGTCGGAGTCATTCCGTTTTGTGTTCCTAGAAGCGGCAAGAAGATCAGCAGCACATCGACCACCGAGGTTGATGCTGAAGCCGTATAGATGGCTGATTTGAATTTGGGCAGCGCCAGAACTTCTCGGGCTGTCACTTTGGCGGCATCTTTTTGCTCGCTATGTTTTGGGGTGCTGTTTTTAGCCAGTGATATTGAAGCTGCCACACCCAAGGCAAAAATAACTGCCGAGAACCAGAACGGTGCCGCGGTATTGATCTGGCCTTCGCCGGTGTCTGCCAGCCAGCCGCCGGCCAAGGGGCCCAGCGCGTGACCAAGCGAGGCATAAAAAGTGAACAGGCCAAAATCGCGCTCATATTTGGCCGAGCCTGAGCGATTAGCGATCATGGTCTGCCCGCCCACCATAACCAGAAGGTGACCCATGCCCATCACAGTCATGGCCAACATGATCAGGGGCACGTTATTGATAAACGGCATGGCGATTGAAACCAAGAGCAATGTCGAGGCGCCGGCGAATAGTGCTAGGCCGTCTTTGCCTTTGTCGACAAAGCGACCAATCGGAATCGCTAGCAGCAGCGGTGCCACTGCCCAGGCGGCTCCGATGACACCGATCCAGGTGGCATCAGCACCTAACTCGATGGACTTGTAGGTGACGATTGGGCGCACCACATAGATGCCGCCCTGAATAAATAAAGAGTTGAGCAGAACTAGCAGCAGCCAATTGCCGCCACTAGTTCTGCCCAACTTAGTCATTTATTTTGAAGCCTCGGTGCCCTTTTTCTTGACTGCCTTCCAGATCATTGGCCCAAACACAGTTAGAGCCAACAACGGATAAAGAACATAGGTGAAACCGGTGCTGAAGAAGATTCCCGGATCGCCCTCGCTCAATTGCATTGAACGACGGAATTCAACCTCGGCCATGGGGCCAAGAATTGCACCGAGAATCATCGGAGTGATGGGGTAGCCAAATCGTCTCAGCAACATGCCGAAGATTCCGACGCCGATTGCGACCAGCAGATCGAAGTTGGAATTCTTGATTGCATAAGAGCCGACCATCGCGAAAACCAAAATGCCACCGAACAGATAAGGGGCCGGGATGCGAAGGACCTGAACCCACATCTTGATCAGTGGCAGGTTAATAACCAAAAGCAACAGGTTTCCGATGAACAGCGAGCCGATTAGCGTCCAGACCAAAACTGGCTGCTCTTGGAACAGCATTGGTCCCGCAGGGATGCGGAACTGGTCAAAGGCGGCCAACATAACTGCAGCAGTTCCCGAGGTTGGCAAACCAAGAGCAAGCAACGGAACCAGGGCTCCAGCTGCATTCGCGTTGTTCGCGGCTTCTGGTCCGGCGACACCCTCGATTGCACCCTTGCCGAATTCATCCTTGTTTTTGGCTAGGCGCTTTTCAAGGCTGTAGCTCAAGAAGGTCGGAAGCTCAGAGCCACCGGCCGGCAATACACCGGTTGGGAATCCGATTGCGGTGCCTCGAAGCCAAGGTCTCCATGAACGTGACCAGTCCTGGCGGCTCATGCGTGTTGAACCATCAAACTTGTTCATCACACCGTTGACCAAGTGGCCAGATGATGCGATGTAAAGTGCCTCACCGATTGCGAACAATGAGACGATAACGACCACGGTCGAGATGCCATCTTGCGCGTCAATTGAGCCGAAAACCATGCGCGGTGCGCCTGAGTTAGGGTCTGCACCAACCAAGCCGATAATCAAACCAGCGGTTAGTGACAAAAGGCCACGCAGAATCGACTTGCCCATGAGTGAGCTCACGGTAATGAAAGCGGCAATCATCAGGGCAAAGAAATCAGGCGGGGTCATCTTTAGACCGAGCGCGGCGATTGCCGGCGATGCAACAGCGATAATCGCTGTTCCGATTGCACCTGCAACAAACGAACCGATGGCAGCGGTGGCCAATGCCGAGCCGGCTTTTCCAGCCCTAGCCATGCGATTGCCTTCGATAGCGGTCATGACCGAGCCAGATTCACCAGGTGCATTCAGCAGAATCGAGGTTGTCGAGCCGCCGAACATTGCTCCGTAGTAAATGGCGCAGAACATGATGAGTGCGCCCTCTGGGCCAACTGAGTATGTGACCGGGAATAGCAGTGAAATTGCCAATGCAGGACCAATACCCGGAAGCACTCCGACGAGAGTTCCGAGAAGCGAACCGAGCAAACCAAAACCAAGGTTGGTAAGGGTTAGGGAGTTAAGAAACCCCTCTAAGAAGTTTGAGAAATCCACTACCACTCCTCGTCTACGACGACTTCTTGCGAGGTCTGGTTGAACTCAAATCCGAGAGGCAAGTCGATTTGAAGTGCGTATACAAAGCTCAGATAAATCACTGCCGAAAATGTGATTCCGATTAGCAAGACTTTGTACCACTTGGTTTTGTTCGGATTCAGTGCATAAACGATCAACACGAATGTGATGGTTGATGCCAGAGGGAATCCGATAATTGGCAAACCAATAGCAAAAATCAAGAGGCCTAGAACCATTAGAGCGAATGGCTTCCAGTGGATTTTTGCGTCTGATTCGCCAACCTCGATGCCCTCAGGTTCGCCAAGGTTTCCTCGGGCGACAGAGATCAACTGAAGGGCCGAAAGGATTACCATTGCCCAACCGATAATGCTCGGAAAGGTTTTTGAGCCGACAAAGTCGGCCATCATCGATTCAGGAAGCTGGGATGCATCCCAGAGCACAACTACGCCAGCAACAAAGAGGAAGCTGGTAAAAACCAGCTCCCCCAATGCTGAGCGTTTTTCGGTCAAACTCATAGAAGGCCGACGTCAGTAAGAAGAATTCTTACGCGACTCTCGTGGTACTTCAGCCAGCTAGTGAAGTCGTCTCCGGCCAAGAAGTTGCTGAACGCAGCGTTAGCAACTAGGTAGTCGTTGAATGACTTTGAGTGGGTGACAACGTCAAGGGCACGGATAACTAGGTTGCGGCCCTTTGACTTGCTAGTGCCTGGAGGCAGGATGATTCCGCGCCAGTTCTCGACAACAACGTCAACCTTCTTTGAAACCAAAGTCGGGGCGTTGACGCCCTCTAGTGGCTGAGGAGAAGTCACAGCAAGAACGCGAAGGGTTCCGGCCTTTACGAACGGTGCGAAGTCTGCATAACCAGAAATACCGAATGCATACTTAGCGTCGCTAAGAAGAGACGAGGTGACCTTGCCCTGGTTGGCAACGTATGACATCTGCTTGATGCTTAGCTTCAGGTTGTCGAAGATCTGAGCTGCGGTGTAGTTGTCGATACCTCCGACGTTTCCGCCGACGATGGTCATGCCCTTAGGGTCTGCCTTTAGGTCTGCAAGCAACTGCTCAATGGTCTTGTACTTTGAGTCAGCCTTAACAGCAATTGCCTCGTACTCAGCCATCATTCGAGCAGCTGGAACACCAGCTGATGGGCGCGTTGCGCTGCGAGTGGTGTAGGCACCGCTCACCTGGGCGAATCCGGTGACGCCGAGCTTGCCGGCCTTGCCGTAAAGCTCTTTGTTTAGGTAGTCCAAAGTTAGGTTGTAGGTAAGCGCCTTCTCAGTGAGAACTGGCTCGCTCTTGCTAAGGCCTTCTGCCTTTAGTGCGTCAGCGATTGCTTTTCCGAAGCCACCGAAACCTGAGGTCAGCTTGTTCGGGATGACAATGTCGACGTTTGAGATCACAGGCAGGGTTGGGTATAGCCAAACCTTGCTGCCCTTTTGTGAACCAACCTTGGCAACTCCACACTTTAGGTCTGAGCCGTCGGCTCCGCGGCCCTTGGCGATTTCGCCGACTTTTGAACACGATGCGAGAACGTGTGCCTGTGACGCAGAAGCAGCCTGGGCTGGAACCGCGGTGATTGATGTTGCAATCATGGCTAGCGCCGTTGCTGCGATTGCGAGTTTCTTCATTTATTCCTCCGAATATCAGTGAGAGCTTTCCAACGGAAAGTTCGACTTCGGAGGTCGGGGTCTAGTCTCCTGGCCCGGCCATCCGAAGACTAAGTCTCTCCACCAGATTTCTCTGGCTAGGTGCCCGGGCTTTCGCCGGTTATGTCGATGCACCTACGTGGGATACTCCCCTAGTAGAACCGACACTAAACCTTTTGCTTAACGGCAAGCAAACTGAAACGGTAACGGTTTGATAAAGCCAGCGAAAGCGCCTATTCACGCCCCAAGTTTTATCATTTGCCCCTGGCCCGGCAATGCGGGCTGATAATAGAGGCATGGATCCTGTTGTCACTCATAACCCAGCCGAACTTCGCTACGAGATTCACCTCGATGGCAATCGAATTGGCTTGGCCGACTATGAACTTGCACCGATGGCAGACGGCAACACAGAGGTTCGTTTTGTGCACACCGAAATTGATCCAGCGCTACGCGGCAAGAACTATGCGGCGATTTTGATGCGCGAGGCGCTTGCTGATGTGCGAGCCAAAGGTAACCAAAAGGTCACTCCGGTTTGCAGCTATGTCGTTATGTATATGAAGCGTCACCCAGAGACTCAGGATTTGCTGACCCTCGACATCGATGAAGCGGTAGCGATGTGTCGACTACCCAAATCGTTCTTCAAGCCAACCAACTAGGTCAGCCAGCACTTCATCCTTGTTGAGTTCGTTGACCATCTCGTGACGGCCACCGTGATAAACAATCACATTCAAATCTTCGACACCGACACGCTTGTAGGCGTTGGCCAGCATGCGGTTGCCGCGTTCACCACCGAGGGCGTCTTCTGAGCCGGCAATCAACAAAATCGGCACGTGGGCATCGATGTTTTTGCTCGGGGTTCCCAGCAGCTTGGCTGAGTTTGCAACACCAAAAACCTGAATTGCACTCTCGGTGAAGTTGTGTGGGTCGTTCATAAAATCGATGCCGACCTCGTGGTCGCGACTTAGCCATTCATAACCGGTTGAGTTTGGGGTGTTGGCCCAGCGCTTGTTGAAGCCCGAACTTGGCATGATGCCTGGCAGCGCCAGAGTTGAACCGCTCAAAATTAGGCCGTCATATTCATCTGAGTATTGGTTCCAGATGCGTTGACTGATCAGTGAGCCCCAGCTGTGACCGAACAAGATCAGTGGCTCTTCAGGGTGCTCACCCGAGATGAGGTGGCTGAGTTGACGAACATCGGCAAAGACTGCCGCCATGCCGCCTGGGCCAAGCTGACCCTGTCGTGAAATTGCGCCGGTATCTTGCATCTTGAAACCGGTGCGACCGTGACCACGGTGGTCATCGGCATAGACGCTATAGCCGGCTCGGTTGAGCTCTGCGGCAACGTGGTCATAGCGGCGGGCGTGCTCGCCTAATCCGTGCACCAACTGCACCACGCCTTTAGATTTGGCAACCGGCCACTCATAAAAAGTGATCTCGATGCCTTCGTTATCAGTGAATGTGCGAACCAGTGGCAATGCAGTCATAGCCAAAGATTATCGGTTGGAGCCGCGCTGACTGCTCAGCCCTCTTTGGTTATTTCAACCTTCACGAAGAGTTCGCCATCAAACGGACCCGCATAGACCCCTCGCAACGGAGGAACGTCGTCGTAGTCACGACCTCGGCCCACCACAATGTGGCGATCGCCGGCAATTATGTCGTTGGTTGGGTCATAGGCGAACCAAGCGCCGGCCCACCACTCAACCCAGGCGTGTGATTCACCGGCCACTTTTTCATGCAGTTTTGGCTCACGACTTGGGTGCAGATAGCCGCTCACATATCGAGCCGGGATGCCCGCTGACCGAAGCGCTCCGATGGCGATGTGGGCATAATCTTGGCAGACCCCAACCTTGGCGGCCCATGCCTCAGAAGCAATTGAGTGAACGCCGGTGTGCCCGTTTTTGTAGGTCAGGTCGGCAAAAATCTTTTTGCAAATTGCGATTGCGGTTTGGTGCGGGTTCGCCGCAGCCGCAGTTTTTTTGGCGAACCTAGCCAGGTCGGCCGAGGGTGTAGTGCGCTTGGTTTGAGCAACTGCATCGGTGAGCGAAAGCGATCGAGGAATTGCCTCACCGAGTTGCTGCCAGTCAAAGTCAGGAAGGCTCTCGGATTTTGGGCGAACTTCAACTATTGAAGATGCCGAGATTTGCAGTTCATCGTGCGGTTCAAGAACCTCAAAAACTGAGACCCTCGAGTTGAAATAGTCGTAATACTCGTGGCCTGAGGTGTGCGGTTGGATGTCGATTTTTGACGACAGCACAAATTGGCTCTCGTCGCGAACCGGGCTCATCCTGGCCTCGTTATAAGAGGCTGCAACCATGCCCGGATATTTGAAACCAGTGGTGTGCAAAATGCGATAGCGACTCAAGATGTCTCACCGATCCAGGTTGGCAACACGTTCACCGGAAAATACCGGGCCCTGATTGCCTCGGAGACCTCAGAGATGCCGTGCTGAAGCTGAGTCATTTCTGAAGTCAGGTTGGCCAAAATTTCTGGAGCCGATCGGTATTCAAGGTTCGTGCGAATTTGACCTAGTTGCCTCAAGGCTTGGTCGGATACGCCAACGCGATCAGTCGATGGCGCCAGGTCAGCCAGTGACTTTTCGGCGCGATTCAGCGCAAAGATTACGCTGCGCGGAAAAATGCGATCGAGCAAAAGGAACTCGGCCGCATTGGTGGCAGATGGCACCCCTCGATAGGTGCGCAAATAAGCCTCATAGGCGCCGCAGCTTCTGAGGATCGTGGTCCAAGATGGTCCGCTGGCCTCCGTCAACTCTGACGTGGCCAGCAGTCTGGCGGTCATGTCTACTCGTTCGAGAGACCTGCCCAAGTTAAAGAAAGTCCAGGCTTCATCGCGAGAGGTTGAGCTCTCGACAATGCCGACGGCTAGCGCGGTTCGCTCACGCACCCAGCCAAAAAAATCATGCGCGCGCTCAATAGAGATTTTTCGCGGCATACGTGAACGGGTCGTGTTTAAGCATTCCCAAAGTTCGGTTGAAACAATTTCTCGAACTCGCCTGGCGTTTTCGCGAGCGGCAGTTAGCGATGATGCAATCGAAGCTGGTTCACTTCGATCGATAGCCAGAACGTTTAGCAAATCTTGTCTGGTTAGTTGGTGCGAGAAATAAGCTGATGAGCCAATCACCTCGAGCAGCGATCGGCAAGCGGTGTCTTCATCGACCCAGGGATCCTCGAGCAAAAGCTGCAGGTGAACATCCAGCAGCCTGGCTGTTCCGTCGGCTCGCTCTACATACCTCCCGATCCAAAAAAGTGATTCGGCGATTCTGCTCAGCATTTTGATTCCTTATTAGATGTGCATTGCGATGCTTGCTGCTGCTGTTCCTGTTGTCTTTGAAAACCAGAGTCACCGGCGGTTTGGCCTGCTACCAGACCTGAAACCGATGAATTGGTGGAGATTTTTGCTTGACTCGCGTTTCGGTCAACACCGACAACCCAGGTGTCTTTTGAGCCACCGCCCTGCGATGAATTAACCACCAGCTCGCCCTCTGGCAGCGCCACTCGGGTCAGTCCACCCGGTAGTACCCAGATGTCGTCACCCGAGTTCACGGCAAATGGCCGCAGGTCAGCGTGCCGAGGGCGAAGCCCGCTCTCAACCAAAGTGGGAATCGTCGAGAACTGGATAACCGGCTGCGCGATCCATCCGCGCGGGTCTTTCTTGAGTTTCTTGCGCAGGTCTTCGAGCTCTTTTTTGCTGGCCGCCGGCCCAACAACCAGACCCTTTCCGCCCGACCCATCAACCGGCTTGACCACTAATTCCTCGAGTCGATCCAGCACCTCGGCTAGGCTCTCGGGCTCTTCAAGGCGCCAGGTTTGCACGTTTTGAACAATCGGATCTTCGCCTAGGTAATAGCGAGTTAGGTCAGGCATATAGGTGTAAACCAGTTTGTCGTCGGCCACACCGTTGCCGACCGCATTTGCCAGGGTTACGTTGCCCAGACGTGCGGCAGCCATAAGACCCGGAGGGCCCAGAACTGAATCGGCCCTGAAGGTTAGTGGATCTAAGAACTCATCATCAACGCGACGATAGATAACGTCTACCCGGCGAGCGCCAGCGGTGGTTCGCATGTATACCTTGCCGCCGGTGCAAAAGAGGTCGCGCCCCTCGACCAGCTCGAGGCCCATTAGGCGAGCCAACAAGGTGTGCTCAAAATATGCGCTGTTATAAACACCCGGTGTCAGAACCACGACGGTTGGGTCGGTTACCCCGGCTGGCGCAGCAGCACGCAACGCAGCCAACAATCGGTTCGGATATTCGCCAACTGGCTGAATTCGCATCTGCTGGAACAGCTCTGGCAGGGTTTGCGCCATTACTCGACGATTTGAAATGACATAAGAGACACCGGATGGAACTCGGACGTTGTCTTCAAGCACTCGCCACTGACCAGCCGCATCGCGAATCAGGTCGATTCCGCTGACCTGCACTCGCACCCCATTGGCTGGGTCAATTCCGTGTGCTGCCCGGTGAAAATGGGCTGAGGATGCCACCAGCGCTGCTGGAATCACACCATCCTTTATGCAGTTTTGTTGGCCGTAAATATCAGCCAAGAAAGCTTCGAGAACCAGAACGCGCTGTTTGATGCCCGCCTCGAGTTGATTCCATTCGGCACGCTCGATGACTCGTGGAACGGCATCCAACGGAAAAGGTCGCTCTTCACCAGCGAAATCAAAGGTCACACCCTGGGCCAGATAAGAAGAGGCCAGCGCCTCGGTTCGACCACGAAGTTCTTCGTGTGTCATCTTGGCCAGGGTCTCGTGAATCTTTCGATAGCTCGAGCGTGGGCGGTTGGGGCTCGCGAACATCTCATCGTAAGCCGATTGCTTCGATCCAGCAGCGCCCGCCCCTGGATACTGATCGAATAGATCACCCATACTCAAAAATTAGGGTTCAGATGTTGCGCCATTGTTTCGGGCATGCGCCAAATGCGAAAACAAAAGCGTTCTAGGCAACCCTGACAGCGAGTCAGATTATGACGCAGCTCGCAGGCTATATTCAGAGTGTTCCCAGACTTCAAAACCAGACTGAAGCCATGACCAACCAGCTAGTACTAACTGCCCCAGCGCCGACCGTGCGCCTGGGTTCAAAAAAGTTAGTTGAAATTAAGCGCGCCCAAGACGTGATCGAGGGGCTTGCTTGGCTATCGGTTATCGCAGTAACTGCGATGTTTTTGCTCGACGGTGGTGCGGCAAAATTCTCTGATCTGCCAACCACCCTTAATTCAATCAGCCGCCTTACCTCTCTGGTTGGCACCGACCTGCTCTTGATTCACATGCTGCTGGTTGCTCGAGTGCCATGGATCGACAAGTTTTATGGTCATGACAAAGCCACCCTGGCTCACAAAAAACTCGGCAAGCCTGTTCTCTATTTGATCGTGGCTCACTTTTTGGCATCGCTAATCAGCTTTGCAATCACCGAGGGCAAGGATGTCTTGACCACACTTTGGTGGCTAATCACCGATGTGCCAGACATGCTCACCGCAACTCTCAGTCTGGCCCTGATGATTTTGGTGGTCGTCACCTCGCTAAATTTTGCTCGTCGCAAGATGACCTATGAAGCGTGGTACATCGTTCACGTGCTTTCATATGCCGCCGTAATTTTGGGTGTGCCACACATCTTTAGCACCGGCACCGACATTGCCGGCAAGCCAGTGCAGACCATCTTCTGGGTTTCGCTCTATCTATTTGTCGCCGGCAACATCATTTGGTATCGCGTGCTAAAGCCATCGTTCGCGGCTATGGGCATGAAGACCAAAGTTGCCTCAGTGGTTCGCGAATCTTCTGACACCGTTTCAATCACGGTTGAGGGTCGCAGGCTCTCAAAGCTTGGCACTCAAGCCGGTCAATTCTTCATGCTGCGCGTGATGACCCCGACTCAGTGGTGGCGCCCTCACCCATTCTCGATTTCGGCAACACCGACCGACGGCAAAATCCGATTCACCATCGGCAACCGAGGTGACGACACTGCACTGCTTCAATCAATCAAGCCAGGCACCCGCGTGGTTCTTGAGGGCCCGTATGGCGTGTTCACCGAAGAGCGTCGCAGTCGCGAAAAAGTGATTTTGGTGGCTGCCGGAATCGGTATTCCGCCGGTGCGCGCACTGGCCGAATCGATTGTTGCTCGCCCTGGCGATGTCACAGTGATTTATCGAGTGCGCAATCAACACGATGCCAGCCTGCTCGAAGAGATTCGTGAAATCTGCCGAGTTCGTGGCCACAACCTTCACGTGCTTTCCGGCCCTCGTGCCAGCAATGCGTCGTGGATGAGCGACGACGGAAGCGATCTGCCGGATCAAGCCAGATTGACCTTGATGGCACCATGGGTTAGCGAATCGGATGTGTTCGTCTGTGGCCCACAAATTTGGACCGAGCAGGTTGTGAAGTCTGCTCTTCGTGCCGGTGCCTTGCCGTCACGAATTCACTCAGAGGAGTATGCCTGGTGAGACAGTCAACTAAAGCCGTCGTAGGAGTTTTGAGCCTCGGTGTTTTGGCATCGAGCTATTCGCTCGGGCTGGCCAACGCCAATGAAGGCTCTTCGCTAGGCGGCGGATTGAGCGCCGCTGGATCTGGCGGAACCAATGCCGCGCTAACCGAGCCAGCCCCGACCCAGTCAACAGCTGCTGGGACTGGCGCTAGCTCGACGGAGTCGTTGGCGAGCGAACCAAAAGCCAGCGCTTCGGCCTCGGCAAGCACTTCGGCTGACTCCTCGAGCAGCGCAAGCAAGGCAACTGCCAAGTCAACTGCCACCCCTACCGCAACCGCAACCGCCACGCCTACCAAGACAGCAGCACCGACGGCAACTTCCACAGCAACGCCGACCCCGACCAAAGCGGCAACCAGCAGCGCCACCGGCACTCAAACCAGTGATGCCATCCGTTATAAATACGGAACCGTTCAGTTGTCGGTGACGAAAGCCGGAGGCAAAATTTCTTCGATTGATGTTCTGGTCGGAACCACAAAAGGTCGCGAATATGCCGGTGTGATTTCTGAATTAGTTCCGGCTGCAGTGTCAGCAAACGGCTCAGGATTCGGCAACTATTCAGGAGCTACATTTACTACTGAAGCGTTCAAATCTGCATTGGAGTCGGCACTTGCCAAGTTCTAAGCCTCGCGCCTGGGTGGCCAGCACATCGGTGCTTGGCTTGCTCAGCGTTGCCGGAGCGTTTGGAATCAACCTTTGGTTGAACCCCGATTTGGCAGCAACCTCGGTTAGCGAATCGAACACAACACCTCAAACGGTCGAGAGCGATGCTGTCGAATATCGATTTGGCACCGTGCAAATTGCGGTCACCGCAACCGCAGGCAAAATCACAGCCATAGACATCGAAAACTCAACTTGCTCTCACGGCTGGGAGTCAGCTTTTCCGATGTTGACAGAGGCCGCGATCGCTGCGAATGGTTCCGATTTTGAAAACATCTCAGGGGCCACGTTCACCGCTGATGCTTTCAAAGAGGCACTAAACACCGCAATCTCAAAGCTGAGCTAGGCACAAAGATGACGGCCGCTGCACCGCAAAAATTTGAGCACTTCGAAGAGTGCATGGGCACCGTTTTTAGGTTCGCCGGCAGAACAGATTTGAATCAAACAGAACTTGCAGCCAAGCTCTCCGAAGCTTGCGAAATTCTGCATCGGGCTGATCGAATTTTTTCACTGTATAAACCCGAGTCATCGCTCAGCCGATTGGCCCGTGGCGAAGTCACAGTTGGCGAACTTGAACCCGTGGTTTCAAAAATCTGGGATGCCTGCGAGCAGTGGTCTGAAAAAACCGACGGCTGGTTCAGCGCCTTCACTCCAGCGCGCACCTTCGACCCCAGTGGCCTGGTAAAGACTTGGGCATCAGCCGAGGCAGCGCAGGTTCTTCTGGCAGCCGGCCAAACTGACTTCACACTTAACGCCGGCGGCGATGTTTATGTCGCGCCGGGCGCCAGCGAGGCCTCCGATTGGCGAATAGCAATTTCAAAACCGGTATCAATCGCCTCTGCCGAAGCGGGTCTGCTGACCATTGTTGACCTGGCCGAAACCGTATTCTGCGCACTTGCCACCAGCGGCTCTGCCGAACGCGGCGAACATATCTGGAATCCAAAAACCTATGACTTTGCCAGTGCCGGCCAGGGCTTTAGTGCCGACGAAAAACTGGTGCAGGTGAGCGTAGTTGCGGCAGATCTCATAGAAGCTGATGTGTTGGCTACCGCTGCATTTGCCGAAGGCATCCGTGCCGTTGAGCGACTGAATGCGCGCCCAAACGTCGAGGCGCTGTTTATTTCTGACCAGGGTCAGTTCGCGGCCACCGACGGATTTTTGAACCTGGTGGCCAAATAGCTTGAGCTAGAGATCGTCAGCTCTAACGCTAAATTCAGCTACCAGATTCGCACTCGGTCGCCTGGGTCGAGCCACAGGGCATCGCCTTCGACCACATTGAATGCCTCATAAAAAGCATCTACGTTGCGCACAATCTGATTGGTTCTAAATTCTGCCGGTGAGTGCGGGTCAGTGGCCAAACGCTGAATCATCGCTTCGTCGCGGCCGACACTTCGCCAAGATTGCGCATAGGCCAAAAAGAACCGCTGATTAGGCGAATAGCCATCGATTAGCTGCTCGGCATCTGAACCACGCTCGGCCTGGGCCATTTTGAAAGCCTTATATGCGATGGTCAGACCGCCGAGATCGCCGATGTTCTCACCGACTGTGAATGCGCCGTTGACCTTGTGCTCGTCACCAAGTTGCTCAGGTGAAAGCTGGTCATATTGAGCAATTAGAGCCTGGGTCAGCTTGTCGAAAGCTGCGCGATCTTCGTCGGTCCACCATGAAACCAATTCGCCATCGCCGTCATACTTCGAGCCCTGATCGTCGAATCCGTGACCGATTTCGTGGCCGATGACAGCCCCAATGGCACCAAAGTTCATCGCCATGTCGTTCTGTAGTGAGAAGAACGGTGGCTGCAAAATTGCCGCCGGAAAGACAATCTCGTTGAAGCCTGGGTTGTAATAGGCGTTGACGGTCTGCGGGGTCATGAACCACTCATCGCGATCTAGCGGTGAACCAATCTTGGCCAGCTCGCGATCGTGCTCAAGCGCGTTGGCGTGACGCACGTTGTCGACCAAATCATCGGGGCGAATAACCAGCGAGCTGTAGTCACGCCACTTGGCCGGGTATCCGATTTTGGGAGTGAACTTGGCTAGCTTTTCGAGCGCCTTAACCTTGGTGGTCTCGGTCATCCAAGGCAACTCTTTGATGCTGTCGCGATAGGCGCGAATCAGGTATTCAACAAGTTCGTCCATAGCCTGCTTGGCAGCAGGACCAAAGTGCTTGTCGACATAAATCTTGCCGATTGCCTCGCCGAGCGAGCCTTCGACCAATGAAACACCGCGCTTCCAGCGAGCACGATTCACCGGGGTGCCGCTGAGCTTGGTGCCATAGAAAGCAAAGCGCTCGTTGACAAAGTCATCGCTCAGCAAACCGGCCGAAGAGCGAATCACGTTCCAGGCCAACCAAGACTTAATTGCGGCAAGGTTCTCGAGGTTATAAACCTGAGCCAGCCCCTCAAAGAAGCTCGGCATCATCAAAACGGTCTCGTCCAAAACCTTGTCGCTAGCGTTGCTGTGCTTGAGCCAAAGGTTCCAGTCAAAAGTCGGGGTCAGCTCGCGCAGGTGCGCAAACGCGGTCAGGTTATAGGTGGCCTCGGCGTCACGCGAAGCAACAACATCCCAGTGCAAAGCGGCGAGCGCGGTTTCAAATCGCATGATGTCGGCTGCCTCAACCGCAGCTTCGTCGGCCGACCAACCAGCCAGCGTCAGCATTTGAGCGATGTGCGGCACATAAGCGTCGCGAATCTCGGCGTGCTTTTCTTCGCGATAGTAGGCCTCGTCAGGCAGGCCGATTCCACCCTGATAAAGGTGCACGATATAGCGGTCTGGTTGACCAGGGTCGTTATCGATGAATGCGCTGAACAATCCCGAAATACCAACGCGACCTAGTGACCCCAGAAGTGCTGTTGCATCCTCAAGGGTGCGAATGCTCGAGATCTGATTTAGGTCGCCGGCAATCGGCGCGGCACCGAGCTCGTTGGCCCGCTGCTCGTTCATGAATGAGTTATAGAGATCGCCAATTTGTTGAGCAACTCCCGGAGCTGGTGTGGCTGCCGCCTCTAGCAGAATCTGCTTGACTGCCTCTTCGCTGGCGTCAGCCAGTGCGTGAAAAGACCCGTACATCGATTTGTCTTCAGGAATCTCAGTGGTCTCCATCCACTGGCCGTTGACATGACGAAACAGGTCATCTTGAGCGCGAATGGTTTTGCTGAAGGCGGGCAGATCTAGGCCGGGCTTGATTGTCATTGCTTCAGCCTAAAAGGTGAATGGCCAATAATTTTGCGACTGCCGGTAAGCCGCCTCAAAAAGCTAAACTTGAAAGGTGGATCTAAAAAAAGTCATCTTGTATTACGGCTTCGCCCCGGTCGCAGACCCAGTGGCAATGAAGCTTTGGCAGAAAACCCTCTGTGAATCTCTGGGCCTAAAGGGTCGAATCATCGTCTCTAAGCACGGCATCAACGGCACCCTCGGTGGCGACATGATGGCCCTCAAAAAATACGTGCGTGCCACCAAGGAATATCCTGGCTTCGGCAAAATTGACTTCAAGTGGTCTGATGGCGACGGAACCGAGTTTCCTCGTCTGTCTGTGAAGAACCGCGCCGAGCTGGTTGCTTTCACCTCGCCTGACGAAATCAAAGTTGAAAAGTCTGGCATCACCAACGGCGGCAAGCACCTAAAGCCGGCCGCGGTTAACAAGCTGGTCGAAGAGCGCGGAGATGAAGTTGTGTTCTTTGATGGTCGCAATGCTTTCGAAGCTCGAATCGGCAAGTTCAAGAATGCGATTGTTCCTGATGTTGAAACCTCGCACGACTTTATTGGTGAGCTTGAGTCTGGCAAATATGACCACCTCAAAGACAAGCCGATCGTCACCTACTGCACCGGCGGAATCCGCTGTGAGATTTTGTCTGCCGTGATGATCAACCGCGGATTCAAAGAGGTTTATCAAATCGATGGCGGCATTGTTCGCTATGGCGAGACCTTCAAAGACAAGGGACTTTGGGAGGGCTCGCTCTACATCTTTGACGACCGCATGGTTCAGGATTTCAGCGAAGAAGCCAAGGTCATCGGCGAGTGCGAGGCATGCGCAGGCCCGACAAACTCTTTCAGAAACTGCTCGAACCCAGGCTGCAAAGACTTGGTTCTGCTGTGTGACGAATGCTATGCCAACCCAGAGCACTCAGAGCACAAACCAACCCACACTCGCGGCAAGCGCCACGCAGAACAGGTTGGCTAAAGCCAAAACTTAAACACAAAACCCCCGAGGCTTGGTTGCCCGGGGGTTTTGTGTTACAGGAGAGGTAATGAATGAAGGTTAGTGACGACCCTTGCCCTTTTTCTTGCCGTTGTCTTGGCCGCGCTTCTTGCCCTGGCCTTCGCCAAAGTTTGCCTTGTCGCGAACTGAGCCAGAAACTTCGGCTGCTTCATCGTGAGCTGGCTTCTCTGGCTTGACCTTGGCAACCGGTGCAACATATGCACTGGTTAGGGCAACAGATGAAGTCTGGGTTGCGATGCCGTTGGCAGCAACGGTCACGGTGACTAGTGAGCCAGCGCCACCGTTAACCGGATAGACAGCAAGCTTGGTGGTGGTGCCAGCTGCGCCGCCACGAACCACGATTGAACCAGCTAGTTCAGTGCCGGTTAGGGTTCCTGGGTGAACGCCGACAACCTTTGCGCCGGTAGTTGGCTGGGTTGCAGGCAACTCGGTAGCTGCTGCATCAAGCAAATAAACGTTGAATTGAGCGCCGTGAGCCGCAGTGCGTGCGTCGGTCACAGTGCTTGGAATTCCGGTGATGGTCACAGGAACGGCTGCGTTGGCAACAATTGGGCGAGGCGCCTTGGTCTTGCCTGAGCCTGAACCGATGGTGCCAACGGTGGTAGTTGAGTCGGTGCTGGTCGCTGCGAATGAAGGAGCGGCGAACGACAGGGTCAGCGCAGTGGCCAAACCAGCTGCGGCTACTGCCACCTTCTTGTTTGTCTTGATCATTTTGGTTCCGTCCTTATTTCTTGGTTGGGTACCTTTCGGGTACAAGACCAAGTTAGATAAAAACCAAAATCCAGGTAGCCAAACTCAGGATGCTCTGTCTGATTTATCAGGAAACTGCCAGCTTTCTAATGTCGGCCGATTTGCGCTAAAACCGCATGCTTTCGGGATGAAAGCTCTCAATAAGGGGCTTAAAGAGAGTGCAAAGGTAAACTGCTTTGGGGCTAACAGAAGGCGGCATATTGGGTTTCTTAGACAACTTTGAGAAGGGGCTCGAGCGAATCGTTACGAGTGCTTTTTCAAAGACTTTTAAATCTGAGCTGCAGCCGATTGAGATCGCAGCTGCCATTCGTGGCGAGATGGATGCCAAGGCCAGCATCATTAGTCGCGATCGTATTTTGGCCCCCAACTCTTTTAAGGTCAGTCTTTCGAGCGCCGACTTTGGCCGCATGGCAACCCTGGGCATGCCATTGATTGCCGAACTAACCGAGTTGACCACTCGCCACGCACAAAAGCAGGGTTTTCAGTTTGGCGCTGCACTGTCGATCAAGCTGATCGAAGACGGCACCTTGAACCTCGGCCAAATCACCGTGGTCTCGTCTAGCCAAGACCTAGCGGTCGAGTGGGCTCCGACCCTCGAGGTTGGCGGCAAGCGCTTTAACATCAGCAAGGCTCGCACCTCAGTTGGCCGCGATGCCAGCGCCGACATTCAGATTGACGACCCAGGCCTGAGCCGCCAACATTTTGAAATCGTCTGGGATGGCAAGCGCGCCGGCGTTCGTGATTTGGGCAGCACCAACGGAACCCGCGTCAGCGGTCAGGCGATCAGCTCGGCTGCCATTGGAACCGACACCGTGATTAACGCCGGGCAATCCGAGTTCATTTTTAGAGTGATCGCCAACGCGGTCGATAGCGACATCACCAGCCCCGCAGGCGGTGAACTCTTTTGAGTGAATTAGCCCTGTTTTTAGTTCGCACCGGATTCCTGGTGGTGCTTTGGATCTTTGTATTCAGCATCATCTCGGTGATTCGTGCCGATCTGTTTGGGCAGCGCGTGGTTAGCAAGGTTGCCTCGGCAAACGCACCGCAGGTTTTTTCTTCGCCGACCGCACCGGTGCCGCCACCTGCGGTCAGCACAAACACAGGCGCAAACCCTCTGGTCAGCGAAGCCACCGGCGCCATGGCCACCAAGCTTGTGGTCACGGAGGGCGAGCTAGCCGGCAAGATCATGCGCCTTGATCGCCGCGAGATCACCATTGGTCGCAGCGATGGCAGCGACCTAGTGGTCGATGATGAATATGCCTCGAGCAACCACGCCAAGCTGGTGCTGATCAACAATGACTGGCTGATTCAAGACCTCAACTCAACCAATGGCACCTTCTTAGATGGCCAGCGAGTTGGCACCCCAGCCGTGGTCAAACTAAACACCCGCGTGCGCGTTGGCAAAACCGTTTTTGAGCTGCGAGCATAGGCCGGCCCATGGGCATTAAAACCATCAGCTATGCCGGCTCAGACATCGGTCGAGTTCGTTCAAGCAACCAGGATTCCGGTTATGCCGGCTACAACCTATTCTTTGTGGCCGATGGCATGGGTGGTCACGCCGGTGGCGACATCGCATCGGCACTTTGTGCTCAGCGCATCGCCCAAATGGATGACCTATATCCCGATGCCGAGTTTGCCGAGAAGGCAATCGTCGACAATATCTGGTCGGCCAACGGAGTGCTTGCTGAGACCGTAAAAGAGCACCCAGAACTTGCCGGAATGGGAACTACGTTCTCTGGCATTATTTTCACCGGCAATCAGGTGACCATCGGTCACGTTGGTGACTCGCGAATTTATCTAGCCCGCGACGGCAAAGTCACTCAGATGACTAAAGACCACACCTTCGTTCAGAAGCTGGTCGACACCGGAAAGATCACCCCCGAAGAAGCCCTGGTTCACCCTCGCCGCAGCGTGCTGATGCGCGTGCTTGGCGATGTCGAAGAGTTTCCTGAGGTTGACACCAAGACCATCGAGAGCAAACCTGGCGATCGCTGGATGCTCTGCTCTGACGGCCTGAGTGGTGTGGTGCCTGAGCAGATTATGGAACGCCTGCTGCTCTCTAAGATTGAGGCGTTTGAGGCAACCGAACTGTTAATCGGCGAGGCGCTGGAGTTTGGCGCGCCAGACAACGTGACCGTGGTTGTGGTTGATGTGGTCGCCGAGAAGACCCGCACCGACTTTGTGCCAGAGGCAAAGTTCGTCGGCTCGAGCGCCAACGAAGTGGTTATCGAAGACCGCAAGGGCAGCCGCATTTTGCGCGTGCTAAACCCGATGAACATCTCAGATTTGCTGCGTCGTGCCGAAGACCCAACCGACTACGTTCCAGAGTCAGACGAATATCTGGCCAAGATTCTGCGCGAGACCGAACGCCGAATTCGCTGGCGTCGAGTTCGTCAGTTGGTCACCATCAGCCTGATGATCTCACTGGTTATCGCCGGTCTTTACATCGCCTATGACTACACCCAGAGTCGTTATTACATCGGCACCAGCAACGGGCACGTGGCTATTTATAAGGGCATCAAAGAAGCCCTCGGGCCGCTGAAGTTCTCTCGACTGGTTGAAGAAACCGATGTTCTCGTCACCGATCTACCGCCTTTCCAGCAGCAGGCGGTCGAGCGCTCAATCAGCACCGACAGCCTCTCTAGCGCCGAGGTCATGCTCAAAGTGATCACCGAGTCAGCTCCAGATCAGCCGATCATTCCAGAGAACCTGTTGCCAAATGAGTGATCTGAACTCAACGATTAACATTGCGCGCATCGTGCGTGTGGTGCCGCGCAACCGCAACATCGAGGCGATTTTGTTGGCGTTTGCCATCGGCATCAATGCCTTTGAGCTGGCGCAAATTCAGCTGGCTGTGATCGAAAAACTGACCCCCGAGTTCTTCTTGTATTGGTTGCCACTGTCGTTCAGCGCGATTATTTTTCACATGATTTTGCGCCAGCGCGCAAGCGAAGCCGACTCACTGATTTTGCCGATTGCTGTGGCTATTAACGGTCTTGGTCTCTCGATGATTTATCGCCTCGACCTAGGCACAATCGCCAATAATGGAGCCGACCTTTTTGGCTACAAGCAAATCGCCTGGACCTCGGTTGCCATGGCAGCCAGCGCCGCCGTGCTGATTTTTGTGCCGAACCACCTGTTCTTGCGCCGCTACATTTTTGTGGCAATGGCAGCCGGTGTTGGCCTACTGCTATTGCCGATGGTTCCGTTCCTAGGGCAAAACATCAACGGCGCTCAGCTCTGGATCAACCTATTTGGCTTGACGTTTCAACCTGGTGAGCTAGCCAAGATTGCGTTGACGATCTTCTTTGCTGGCTATCTGGTTAATCGGGCCGACTCGCTTTCGGCGGTTGGGCGCAGTGTGCTCGGCATCCAGATTCCGCGAGCGCGCGAGCTCGGGCCCATCCTGGTTATTTGGGCGGCCAGCCTTTTGGTCTTGGTGGTTCAGCGCGACCTCGGAACATCGCTGCTTTATTTTGGCCTCTTTATTGTGATGATCTATGTGGCCACCGGCCGCGCAATTTATGTGCTGGTTGGTGTGGGCATGTTCGTGACCGGAGCGCTGGTGGCCAGCCGCCTCATGGAATATGTGACCGGCAGATTTGAATCATGGCTGAACCCGTTCAAAGACCCTGAGGGAGTTAGCTATCAGCTGCTGCAGGGCCTGTTTGGCATGGCCCACGGCGGCATTTTGGGCACCGGCCTCGGTGGCGGTTTGCCTCACCTGGTGCCGCTGGCCGAGAGCGACTTCATCATTGCCTCAATCGGCGAAGAGCTTGGCCTTGCCGGTCTGTTTGCCCTGCTGCTGCTTTATTTGCTGATGGTCGCGCGTGGCATGCGCATCGGTTTTAATCACACGGATGATTTCTCGCGACTGCTGGCCATGGGCCTAAGTTTCGTTATCGCGCTGCAGCTGTTCATCGTTTTTGGTGGCGTCACTCGCGTTGTGCCACTGACCGGTTTGACCACTCCACTGCTAGCCGCCGGTGGTTCATCGCTGTTGGCTAACTGGGTGATCATCGGTTTGCTGCTGCGAATTAGCGACAGCGTGAAGTCAAAGACGCCGGCCGCGAACAGCGCCTCGAACACCTCCGGCAAACCAAAGGCGGGTGTTCGATGAAGCGCCCGATGAGAAATGTCAGCATCGTGATCTTCATGATGTTCTTGAGCTTGTTTGTGTCGTCAACCACCATTCAGGTGATTAGTGCCGATTCGCTGTCGCAAGATCCGCACAATGTGCGTTCGGCCTACGACGGATACAAGGTGCAGCGCGGAGCGATTTTGGTGGGCGGCAAGCCGATTGCGCAGTCGGTCAAGAGCGACGACGTTTATCGCTATCTGCGCACCTATGGCAGCAGCATCTATTCGGCCGCCACCGGTTTCTCGAGCGTTTATCAGGGGTCGACCGGGCTTGAATCTGCGATGGACAGCTATTTGGCCGGACGCAATTCATCGCAGTTTTTTGAGCAGATCAGCGCAGTGCTTTCGGGCGTGCCTGCCCAGGGAGCGTCGGTTGAGTTGACCATTGTGCCAAAGGTGCAAAAGGCCGCCTGGGATGCACTCGGCAACATGCAGGGTGCCGTGGTGGCGATCGAGCCGAGCACCGGCAACATTTTGGCCTGGGTTTCGAAGCCGGGCTTTGACGCCAACGATCTTTCGGTTCACGACGGCGAGCAATCGACCGCGGCCTATAACGAGCTGCTGGGCAAGACGGGTAATCCGCTGCTGCGCAAGACCGACAGCGAGCTTTATGCACCGGGTTCGGTGTTCAAGATTTTGGTCGCAGCCGCAGCTTTTGAAACCGGCAAGTTCAGCCCGAGCAGCAACCTTTCGAACCCATCAAAATTCCAACTGCCGGCCACCAATACCTACATCCAAAACTCGGGCGAGGGTCGTTGCGGTGGTCAAAAAACGGTATCAATCGCAACCGCGCTAAAGCTTTCGTGCAACATCCCGTTCGCGCAGTTGGGCATCGCCCTTGGCGAAGACACCATTGCGAGCCAGGCCGAGAAGTTCGGCTTTGGTTCAATCATCAAGACACCGCTTTCATCGGTGGCCAGCGTTTATCCGAGTGGAATGGACAAAGCTCAACTTGGGCTTTCAGCCTTCGGTCAGTTTGACGTTCGAGCGACCCCGCTGCAGATCGCGATGATCAGTTCGGCAATCGCCAACAAGGGTTTGCTCATGAAGCCGAACCTGGTGCAGACCGTGCTCAGCTCAAACCTCGCGGTGCTCAGCGCCCCGAGCCCGGCCGAGCAGGGCCGCCCAATCAGCGAGAAAACCGCCAATGCACTCACCGAGATGATGGTGGCCGCAGTTGAGTCTGGCGTCAGCACCAACGGTTCAGTCAAGGGTGTGACCGTGGCCGGAAAAACCGGAACCGCGCAAAACGGTCCAAAGCAGCCATACACACTTTGGTTCACCGGATTCGCGCCAGCTGAAAACCCAAAGGTGGCGGTCGCGGTTGTAATTGCCGACGGTGGTGGCCAGGGTCAGAACGGTCGAGGCAACTCTTTGGCAGCGCCGGTTGCCAGCAAAGTTATGAAGGCGGTGTTAGGCAAATGAGCGAGAGCAAAAACAGTCCTGATCTAAAACCGCATGAGGGCCAGCTATTCGGTGGCCGATACAAACTGAGCAAGCGCATCGCAATCGGTGGCATGGGTGAAGTTTGGCAGGCCGAAGACGAGGTCATTCTGCGCGAGGTTGCCATCAAGATTCTCAAGCAGGAATACATGGGCGACCCCGGATTCCTCGAGCGCTTTAGAACCGAGGCTCGTCACGCTGCCATGGTGAATCACGCGGGTATCGCGAATGTTTTTGACTATGGCGAGGATGCCGGTTGGGCCTACTTGGTGATGGAGCTTGTGCCGGGCGATTCACTAGCCAAGATTCTCGAGGTAAAAAAGTCGCTGCCAGCTGATCAGGTGCTCGACATCGTGGCTCAAACCGCGCGTGCGCTACACGAGGCTCACGAGGCCGGGCTGGTGCACCGAGACATTAAGCCGGGCAACCTGCTGATCACGCCAACTGGCGAGGTCAAGATCACCGACTTTGGCATCGCGCGCGTTGCCGATCAGGTTTCGCTAACCGCAACCGGCCAGGTGATGGGCACCGTGCAATATTTGGCGCCTGAGCAAGCCACCGGAAAACCAGCTACGCCGTCTACCGACATCTATTCATTGGGCATCGTGGCCTATGAGGCCCTTGCTGGCAAGCGACCATTCACCGGCGACAGTCAGATGGAAATCGCCATGGCGCAGATCAATGAGACCCCGCCACCACTGCCCGACTCGGTTGACGAGCGCGTGCAGATTTTGGTGATGTCTTGCCTGGCTAAAAAACCAAACCAGCGCCCAGAAACCGCGTTGACTTTGGCTCGCCGTGCAGAGGTTCTGCTTGGTGGCGCCTATCGCCCAGCCGCCGAGGCACTAACCGGAGTTGTGCCGCAGGTTGGCGACGTGACCACCGTGCTTCAAACCGCAAAGACTGCAGAGACTCCGAAGCCGCCGGTGGTTTGGCCATGGATCGCAGTGATTATTTTGCTGGCCGTGACCGCGCTCACCGTGGTGATGGCAATTGTCTTCAGCGCGATGCAGCCGAGCCCAACACCGAGCCCGACCGAGACCACACCAACCCCAACTGAAACTGACACCCAAAGCGGAACCCCGACGCCAACCGCCGAAAACGTGACTCTGTTGCTAGGAGATGTAGTTGGTAAAAACGTGGCAGATGTGGCTGCAAACCTCGGATTGCTGGGCCTAAAGGTGGTTGCCGTGGCTGGCGACGAACTGCCGGCCGGCGATCCAAGAATCATGTCGGTTTATGCCGCTGATCCGCTCGGTCAGGTGGCCAAAGGCAGCACCGTCACTCTCACTTATTACGTTCAGGCAACAATCGAGCCAACCTCGACGCCAACTGAGACCACAACCCCTACCCCAAGCGAAACCGCTAACTAAACTAAAACTGATTGTTCGACTGGAGTTCATGTGTCTTCTAACCAACGTGTCATCGCAGGCCGCTACGAGGTCGGCGCGCTCATTGGGCGTGGCGGCATGGCCGATGTATACGAGGGAATGGACACCCGCCTAGGCCGCACAGTTGCTATCAAACTGCTGAAGGCAGACCTGGTTAGCGACCCAAGTTTTGAGGCGCGTTTTCGCCAGGAGGCTCAGGCCTCGGCTCGCATGGCGCACCCGACCATCGTTCGTGTTTATGACGCCGGCGAAGACCAAACCATCGATGCCAATGGCGAGGAATCACGCCGCCCATTCATCGTTATGGAATATGTGAAGGGCAAGCTGCTTCGCGATTTGATGCACGAGCGCCGCCTGATTCAGTCTGAGGCAATCGACTATGCGGCTGGCGTTCTGACCGCCCTAGAGATCTCGCACCACGCAGGCATTATTCACCGCGACATCAAGTCGGCCAACATCATGATTAACGATGCCGGTCAGGTTAAGGTCATGGATTTTGGCATCGCCCGCGCGGTCTCGGAGTCGTCGGCAACCGTGGCGCACACCAGCGGCATCGTTGGCACCGCCCAGTATTTCTCACCAGAGCAGGCCAAAGGCGAGAGCGTTGATGCTCGCACCGACCTTTATTCAACCGGTGTGCTGCTCTATGAAATGCTTGCCGGCCGCCCACCATTCAAGGGTGAGAGCGCGGTTTCGGTTGCTTATCAGCACGTATCAGAGGCAGTTACCCCGCCATCAGAATTTGACCCAAGCATCTCGGCCGAGCTAGACCAGGTGGTTTTGCACGCGCTGGCGAAGAACCGCGAAGACCGTTTTCAGACTGCCGTTGAGTTTCGCGAGCACCTTTTGGCTGCGGCTGCTGGCTCGCCAGACACTGCTGCTGCGCCGATTATTTCACCTGTGGCTGGCTTGGCTGACGAAGCTGCTCTGGCCTTTGAGGGCTCAGATGGCGTGACCGTCGAAGACCTAACCGCTGAGGGCTCCACTGACCTTGATGATTTTGAGGCGCTGCTTGCCGGGGTTTCGAGTGGCACCACCGCGATGCCGATTGCCGAAGCGCAAGCCGTTGAGGCTCAGGCCGCTGAGCACGCGGCCGAGGTTGCGAGTGTCGTCGCCGAGCCAGTTGTTGAAGCGCCGGCCGCCCCTAAACCAACCGCAAACTGGCTCACCGGCACCGATGCCAGCCCAGTGGTTTCAAACTCAAGTGTTGGCACCAACACCAATCCGTTCGCCGAGATCGGCGTTGAATTGCCAACCGGCACCGGCTCGGTCAGCACCGGCGCTCGCCCACTATTCGGTGGCAACAAGCCAAACCCGGGCTTGCTCTGGGGCATTGGTTCTGGTGCGGTCGTGGTTATCACCGGTCTTCTAATCTGGATTCTCGGCTTCGGCGGACTGAACTTCTCGGTCACCCCAAGTGGCCCATCGGGCATCTCGGTGACCGACGTGACCAACACGCCATATCAAAGTGGATATGACACCTTGACCGGTCAGGGTCTATTGGTGTCAAAGGTTTTTGAGGCCAGCGAAACCGTGCCGGCCGATCAGATTATTCGCACCGATCCGGTTGCCGGCACCGTTGTGCCAGAAAAAACTCTGATCACTGTCTATGTTTCATCGGGCAAGAACACTGTGGCTGTGCCTAGCTTGGTTGGTCTTGGTGAGGCCGAGGCTCAGGCTCTGCTGACCAGCGCCAAGCTGATATTGGGCACCATCACCCAGTCAAACTCAGCGTCGGTTGCCGAGGGCAAGATCATCTCGAGCGACCCACCGCTAAACACTCAGGTTGCTGAGGGCACCGCAGTGAACCTTGTTGTTTCAAATGGCCAGGTCACGATTCCCGATGTGGTCAACCTAGACATCGCCGATGCCCGCACTCAGCTCACCACCCCAGAGGTTGGCTATAGCGTGAGCGTGCAGACCCGTGATCTTTGTGAAGGCACCCAGGGCACCATCGTGACCGAGCAATCAATTGCGCCGGGCCTAGCCCCGCAAAAAGGCGCAATCATCTTGTATGTTGCCTGCAACCCCTAAAGGTTGACGAGAGGGCTCAGGCCCTTGGCCTTTTCGGCCGCTCCGGCTAGGCCGATAGATTCAAGCCAGTTGCCAAGCATCAGATATCCGCTTTGGGTCAGCACTGATTCTGGGTGATACTGCACACCATAAATCGGCAGCGTCTTGTGCTGCAGACCCATGATGATGCCACCCTTTGAGGTCTCGGTTGGTGCGGTGCGCGCGGTCACAATTAGATCGTCAGGCACGGTCGAATCAACCACAGCCAGTGAGTGATAGCGAGTCGCGGTGAATGGCTGCGGAACATCCTTGAAAACCAGTGAGCCGTCGTGCTCGACCAGCGAGGTCTTGCCGTGCAGCAGCTCGCCGGCACTGGTCACGGTTGCGCCCATTGCCTCGGCGATTGCCTGGTGACCAAGGCACACGCCAAAAACAGGCTTGCCGGTCTTGAGCGCATATTTGACCACCGGGATGCTCAGACCCGCATCAGCCGGGGTGCCCGGGCCAGGGCTGAGCAATACGGCATCGTATTTTTCTAGCAGTGCTGGCAGCTCGGCCTCACTGACGACATCGTTTCGAAGCACCTCGGTCT
>JACCDN010415047.1_pt1 | contig 29652 bp, 29 predicted proteins | sample 7441691 | NCBI WGS metagenome assembly JACCDN01 (sample SAMN15323439, study PRJNA562643) | freshwater metagenome | isolation source: river surface water | place: USA:Blue River Watershed | collected 2017-08-16 | reverse complement strand
GGGTGACCGGAAGCGAGGTCGCTCTCAATTTCCTGCCCGACGCTCCGCTGGCCTGCTGTGAGCTCAAATGGCAATCTCTTGTCAAAAGTTCCAAGCAAGTCGCCGGGGGCTCTCACCGAAGCTGCAACTTCATTTCTCTTTGATCTTGACTGGGCCAACTGAACCTGCAAAAGCATCGCCTCATGGAAGCGAAGTGAGTCTCTGGCCTGCTGCCACTCGCCATCAACCCTTGGGGCATGGACTTGGTTTATTGCTTGCGAGAGCGACAAGAGTTTGTGTTTTTTCAAAAGGCTGGCTGGAAGGATTTCTTGAATCTCACCCAGTGACGCAAGGACTAATTCAACTGACTTTTGTATCTTCCAGGTGCTGAGATTTCCAGAGGCTGGGTAGATAGGGATTGGCAATTCCGCCCAAGCCTTCGCTTCTGAGTCAGCTATCTCCTGCGAAAAAAGTTCATAGTCTGGGTGGGCAAGTTGCAGTTTGTTAGAAAACACTCCAATTCGTCCACTGAAGAGGCCGCGCACTCCGGCATGAAGTTCTTTCTCACGCCAGTGCTGGTTGAAAAATGCCAGCGTAAGCGTCTTCGAGCCATCTGTAATCACGACTTCGAGCAAACTCCCACTTCTGCCCTTGAGCCTTCTCGAAGAAGTTGAAACTACCTCGCCGACAACGGTCACCACTTCGCCGATTGGCAAGGATGAAATTGGCGTAAGTTCGCCGCGCTTTGAGTAGCGCCTTGGGTAATGCTCTAGGAGTTCTGCGGCAGTTGAAATTCCGAATTGCTTCACGAATGCCTTGGCGGTTCGATCTCCAAGGATCGAATCGAGTTTCAAGGTTTCTGTCAGCACACAGACAATCATCGCCTGAATCGACGACCTTTTTCACTAGGCTCACAACCGTGACCAGAATCATTGCCGGAGCCATTGGCTCATTGCAGCTCAAGCCAGCCGCCAAGGCAACCCGCCCCACCTCTGACCGGGTGAAAGAGAGCTTGTTCGCAAAGCTCGATTCGATGGGAGTGATAGAAGGCGCCAGAGTTCTGGATTTATTTGCCGGAACCGGAGCTTTAGGGCTTGAGTCGGCTTCGAGAGGTGCAAGATCGGTAGACCTGGTCGAACGAGATAGAACTGCCTTTGGACTGCTTTCCCAGAATGTGAAGAGTAGCCTTGCCTCTTTTGAGAAGCAGAGCATTTCGAGGAGCATTGCCGCCCATAACCAAGAAGCCCAGCGCTACCTCAAGTCCGCAATCGCACGTTACGACCTGGTGTTTATTGACCCACCATACGACTTTCCGAATTCCGAGCTGGAGCAGTTGCTGAGCGCGATTGCTGACCGCCTAAGCGAGGATGGATTGGTGATCGTGGAGCGGTCTAGCCGAAGCGAACAACTCGAAATTGAACAGCTTGCGTTGCAAAATTCCAAAACCTACGGCGATACCGCAGTTTGGATCTACGAAAAACCTTAGATTGAGCGCTCGGTTGGCCCGGTGTAGATCTGCTGTGGGCGACCAATACGGGTTGTCGAATCAGCATTCTGCTCGCGCCAGTGTGCAATCCAACCTGGAAGTCTTCCGACCGCGAACAAAGGCGTGAACATCCTCGATGGGAAACCCATCGCCTTGTAGATAACGCCGGTGTAGAAGTCAACGTTCGGGTACAGCTTGCGCTCAACAAAGTAAGAGTCGGCTAGAGCGGCGGCTTCAAGTTCTTTAGCGATATCCAGTAGTGGGTCAGACACTCCAAGCTCAGTTAGGACCTTGTCCGCGTGAGACTTAACGATCTTTGCTCGTGGGTCAAATGACTTGTAAACGCGGTGACCAAAGCCCATCAGGCGAATGCCGTCTTCTTTGTTCTTCACGCGCTCAACGTACTTCTGGACCGAATCGCCTGATTCGTGAATGATGGTCAACATGTCCAAAACAGCTTCATTTGCACCACCGTGCAATGGACCTGAAAGAGCATTAATACCTGAGGAGATCGAAGCAAACAAGTTTGCGTGAGAAGAGCCAACAAGTCGCACAGTCGAGGTGCTGCAGTTCTGCTCGTGGTCAGCGTGCAACAGAAGAAGTGTGTCTAACGCTTGAGTTAAAACTGGGCTCGAAGACCACTCTTCACCCTTGTGACCAAAGGTCATGCGCAAGAAGTTCTCAACCAGAGATAGTGACTGATCTGGTTCAACAAAGCTCTCCCCCACGAGTGACTTATACGTGTAGGAGGTAATTACAGGAAGTTTGGCTAGAAGCCTGACTGTCGAGAGCTCCACCTGCTCTTGGTCTCTGGCATCAGTTGAGTCGTTGTAGAAAGTTGAGAGAACCGAGACTGCAGAAGAAAGAATCGCCATCGGGTGAGCGGAAGGCTCAAAGGTCTCAAAAAAGCGAACCATGTTTGGGTGGATCATCGAGTGCTGGCGAAGCTTTGCGTCAAATGCTTCAAGTTCGCTAGCCGATGGCAATTCCCCATAGACCAATAGATAAGCAACATCTAGGAAGCTCTTTTTTGCAGCCAGCTGCTCAATTGGATAGCCGCGGTGGCGAAGAATGCCCTGATCGCCATCGATGAAAGTAATCGCGCTCTTTGTTGAGGAGGTGTTTACGAAACCTTGGTCGTATGAGCTAAGTCCAGTGGTGGCGATTAGTTTGGAAATATCAATTCCGCCAGGACCCTCGGTCGCTTCGATTACAGAAAGTTCTGCCACATGGGCACCGTATCGAAGGGACACCTTCTCGTTAGAAGTCAAACGCTAGCTCCTTTGTGAGGGTTGGCTTTAGCCCTAGCCTAGGGCATTTTTGAGGCGGTTTGCAGCCTCAAAAACCTCTTTGTCGGTCGCGGTTATCGAGAAACGAACAAAGTCTTTGCCCGCTTCTCCGTAAAACTCTCCGGGGACAGCAACAATGCCCAATTCAGCAAGTTCAGCGATAGTTTCCCAGCACTCTTGACCCTTTGTAGCCCACAAATACAGCCCGGCCTCTGAGTCTTGAACCTCAAACCCGTATGCCAGTAGCGCTGGAAGCAAGACTTCGCGACGCTTCCGGTAGATCTCTTTCTGTGTTGCAACGTGCAGATCGTCGCTCAAGGCAGCGACCATGGCCTTTTGCACCGGCATTGGAACCATCATCCCCGAGTGCATGCGCAGGTTCACCAGTCCCTTTATCAAGCGCTCATCACCCGCAGCAAATGCAGCACGGTAGCCGGCAAGATTTGACTGCTTGCTCAGTGAGTAGATCGACAAAACGTTGGTCAAATCTCCGCCAGTGACTTCTGGATCGAGCATGCACGGGATGTAGTCATCCCAAGGTGCAGTCCAACCCATTTCTGCGTAACACTCGTCATTGACGATTACCGCACCCAGTTCTCGAGCCCGAGCTAATGCTCGCTTGAGAAACTCAATCGAATGCACCGAACCATTAGGGTTTCCTGGGCTGTTGAGCCAAATCAACTTGGTGTTTTCTGGCCAATCGTTCGGCTCGTCGCCGACGAAAATGTCAGCTCCTGCGAATGCGGCGCCCACTTCATATGCGGTGTAGGCCAAGCGAGGCTGAACAACAACGGCTCCAGCCCCAACGCCAAGCATGATTGGAAGCCAAGAGATGAATTCCTTCGAGCCAATGGTGAGTAGGACCTGGTCGGCGGACAGCCCAGGAGACTTTCGACGCCTTGAATACCAATCGGCAACTGCCTGGCGAGCTAATACATCTCCCCAAGTTGTTGGGTATCCAGGTGAATCAGATGCTGCATCAAGTGCCGATTGAATTAACTGAGGTGTTGGGTCAATTGGGTTGCCAACAGACAAGTCAATTGCGCCGTTTTTGTGCTTGGCCGCAGATTCACGGTATGGCTTGAGCTTTTGCCAGGGATACTCCGGCAAGCCTTGAAACACTATTCGCCCTGAGGTGGCAGAGCTGCAACGATCGGGTGGTCTCCAGGAACTGGGCCAACCTTGGCAGCACCGCCTGGGGAACCAATTTCGGAGAAAAAGTCAACGTTCGCCTTGTAGTACTCGCTCCACTCGCCAGGCAGGTCGTCTTCGTAGTAGATCGCCTCTACAGGGCACACCGGCTCACAGGCGCCACAGTCCACGCACTCATCCGGGTGGATGTAAAGCATGCGGTCACCCTCATAGATACAGTCAACGGGGCATTCGTCAATACATGCCTTGTCTTTGACGTCAACACACGGAAGGGCGATTACGTAAGTCATTTCAAGATTTTACATCAATTCACTCTTGATTCATGAAATGCGGATAGTTGCACGAATTGCGGATTTCCCGCCCAGTGCCTCCGCATAGTTAGCTGCCGCTTCATCCAAAGTACGTCAATGTTGGGATTCGCCATAAAATCGCTTGCCAAGAAACCAATTTGCTTGAAAGGGTCTGGAGAGAATTCACGACAAAAAGCGTGCTTTAGTCGGACTTCAGGGCAACTGACCTCAGGCAAAAAACCCGCTAAGCCAGCATTCGGTACACCCAAGTGCACGCCTTCCCACAATGCAATCAGATCGCTGGTCTCTCCAAATTGAAGAAAGTCCATGGGATATCCTGATAAATGCAAGACCCAATCGAGGAACCATAACTTCGTATTTGGCTTTCCTAGCGCCTTGAATCTCAGCAATTCGAGGACAGCCCCTAATGGTTCAATGTCCATGTCGTCTCTAATTTTCAGTGCATATTGAAATCCCAAATACTGAGCATGGCGTAATCCCGCTAAGGTGCTGGTTTTCTGCAAGTTTAGGTTCGAAGGTCCGCGCCACAAAGGGGGCTTTGAGCGAATAATCCAGTGGTCAGAGGAGATTTCGGAACTCGTGATTTCTTTCCACGCCCAGGTGCTAAAGATGATTGGAAGGTGTGGGTACTTTTGGGTCAAAAAGGGTATGAACTCTCCTGAGCCTTGGTATACGATGACGATGCTCAGAGACCACCCCAATCAATCAGTGCTTTTAGTCTCTCTGGAGATAAGTGGGAGTTGAAGGGGATGTTCGGACAATTTCCAGACATTCAGGGACTGAATAGACCCATCAAGTCACCGTTGCTAAAACGCACAACGTGCTTCAACTGATTCAGCGAATAAAGGTCTTAGTTTCTGAAAAATTGGGAAGCTACCGTGAAGCCGCGAAAATCCAACTCAATTGAAGTGACCGTGCAAAGCAACACTTGAGGGCCCGAATCTAAAACCAAGTTTTGGATAAATTCCGATTACCGCTGAGTTTTCCGCTGAGATGTTGGTTTTCACCATTTTTGCCCCAGTGCTCTTGGCATGCGTCAGGAATGCCTCCCAAACCGGCAATGACCAACCCTGTCCTCGCATGGAATCCGCGATCGCAGTTAGGTCCAAGTTGGTGATGCCTCCAGAAGTCGAAACCACGAAAAAGCCAAGAAGTTCGCGTTCTATGTTTTCGAAAAGGTAAACCTCTCTCGAAGAGTCCGCTAGAGAAGAATCAACCCACATTTCAAACCTCTTAGACGCTAGCTCACTAGGCACTTTCGGATCTCTGAAAAATCTCGACATCCCAAAAGCACTGCGAGCTTGGGATAGGAGCCACTGTCGATCCCCTTCGGCAGCGAGTCTTATTTGAACCTTGGCGCTGGTCTTTGGCTCAAATGACTCGAGTTCCAAAACGGGATGCAGCGTCCACTCAACCACGGTCATCGGCAGCAAGCCGAGCACAGTTCGCAGAGCATCTTCACTGGCAGGTATGCGTGCCGTCAAGACTGTTCGCTGACTTCCAATGGCTTCGATAGCGGCGGAATGCCAATCGATGAAGGACAATACACCGAGACTGTCGGAGAAGCTCCACGATTCGAGAGATAGGACAGGATTTGCGAACAGTTGAGAGTCCCAAAGTACGGGGGAAAATCTCAAATGATTCGCGCCTATGCGAATATCCAAACTAGAGTTTTCAGATGATGAGTGCAATGGCTCCCCAAGTTGGTAAGGACAGTGTCAGTGTAGTGCTGAACGTCTTTCGGAGATCGGCTAATTACGAGGCCCAGCTGGCGGCGATCAAGGCGCAGACGCACCCTGTAAGAGAAATTCTAGTTTGGGAGAATGGCAACGAAGCTGTCTCTCCAGAGACCGCGTCTGTGCATGCAAGATCCAGCAAGAACCTTGGAGTTTGGGCGCGATTCGCATTTGCCCTAAACGCAACTTCTGAATATGTCTGGATGATTGATGATGACTCAATTCCGGGGCCCGAATGGTTAGAGAATGCTTTGCAGACGCATCGCATCACCGGAGGTCTGGTTGGATCGCGGGGCCTGAGATTTCGGACAACAGACTCCTACACTCTTTACGACGAGTTTGGACCAAATAGCCCGAACCCTGAAATAGTCGAAGTGGATATTGTTGGGCACAATTGGATATTCCCGAAATCTTGGCTCTCCCACTTTTGGAATTATGGAAGTGCGAGGTTTCCTCACGACCTGGCCGGCGAGGACATTCACCTGTCTTTTGTCGTTCAGCAAGAACTCCACGCTGGCACTTTTGTCCCACCGCACTCCGAAAAAGAAAGACCTAAGTGGGGCGAATCGCCTGCCATGCATTCCGATTTTGGAACGGACGATCACGCTATTTCTGCGAATCCATCCTCCATGCGGAGGTTTGAAGACGCCTACCAGCACTACATTAGATTGGGATTCAAACCCTTGTGCGTTAGAGGGGTTGAATTTAAACCCAGCCTCCAGGACATTGCTACGGCGAGAGCAGTGAGGTTTAGCCCCCGTTTAGCGCATAAGGTTGCTAAATTGCTCGGATTGTCCAAGTAAATTCACCAGTGGCACTCAGATTTTGGAGCAAGCTGCCGTGGCTACGCTCGGTTCGTCCCACGCTTCGAGGGATCGATCTCACTTTGTAGCAGTAATTCCCCAAGCTCTCTTTCGTATTCCAAGGTGTTCCATTTGCCCTTGACGATAGCCGTGGCAACATAGCGGTAAAAGGGATTGTCCCAGTGCAGAGAACCACGTTTCACCCCCTTGGCTCTTGTGAAGCCCCCCTTGAAGCCCAGCTTCCTAAAGCTCGCCTGAGCTCCGGCTTCGAATTCCCAGATGCCTTGGCCGCGATGGGCTGCAAGTAACTCCAATAGCTTTTCTCTCCGCCAAATGCTTGGTTGAATGGAAAAAATCCATGGAGAAATTCGATTGATGAACTTATTGATGGACTTTTTGCCAAGAATCGGACGGCCGACTTGGATGCCCCCTCTGGCGAACGTGAAATAATCCAACTTCCCTGACTTCACCAAGTCAATGGCATCCAGAAGGTGTCGCTGATCGGGCGATTCAAGAAGTGGGAAGTCTTCGTGGTTGAAGAAAATTACCTCCTCGTCAATTTGAACCAAGCCTTGGATAAGCCTGTCAACGTATGAACTAGCTTCAAAATAAGGTGCAAATTTATAAGATTGGCAATTCTCGGCGTCAGCTTTATCTGCAATTAGATAGCGATTCCTAAAGGCATTCAAATGCAGGTCAATCGATGAATCCATGACCTTAAGGGCGTCAAAGTAGTCGGAGTGTGAATAAATCACTAGCGAAAGTTCTTTCAGATACAAGGAGAATCGAGATTGCTCGTAGAGGCCAGATTGAATGAAAAAATATTTGTGCATGAGATGACCATTGAGCGCTGACTTTATGGGTAATTTCACTAGGTCTTTAGCCCTGTCTTTCCGCGCTTTCAATCGTTCATTCGAGAACGGGTTTTGGGAATTTGAATCCGGAATTCCTTCTAATACAGAGTCCAGATAAGGGCTGTTTGGACTCAAATAGCTAAGAGATTCTTGATACATCGTGGATAGTTTTTTCATTTGGTCGACTGTCCCAACAAACCACTGATCTGCGTATCCAATGTTGTGCTGATCCCACGAAGCTGAGTAGAAGAATTTTGGATCCAGGAAGCTGTTAAAGCCCAGAGGCGCAACACGGGCACGCTGTCGGCCGTTGTGCCTATCTAGCTGACCTGAATCAAATCGAGAAACAATAACTAAATCAACTTCGCTGACCTCGGGGCTTTCGAGCATCAGTGAAATTGCCTGCCCTCTTGAAAAATAGAAACTCAGTAAATTCTCAAAAGATCGAAAACCGCTCGGAATCTCATAGGGCGTCAGGTCGACATCCGTCCCCCTCAGCACCTCCGAAAAATCTTTCTGAGGTTTTATGACTATCTTTGCTCCGAGAGGCTCATATAAATGCTTTATGGCCTGTTCTTCCGCTGTATCCGTCGAATAAATCCAAAATGAGAACTGATGCTCCGAGTGCTGATCAACCATTCGGCGAATCTCCGAATATCCTTCAAAACCTGAAATTGGCGAATGACGGTTGTTAAATAAGCCATAAAGACACACGGCGATTTTCATGCTAAGAGCCTAATTGCGACGGCCTGACTTTTCTGTCTTAGTTGTAATGTTGGTCTATGAAAATTGTGGTGACTGGAGCAGCTGGAGGAATAGGTTCTAGGCTCAGCAAGAAGCTACATGAGCTTGGCCATTCACTGGTTCTAATTGATGACCTTTCCGGCGGTTTTTCCGAAAATCTTGGGGATCTGGCTCCTGCCCTCAAGGTAGTTGATGTCGCAGCCTGCGATTTGTTTTCAGTTATCGATTTCGGGCTAGCTGATGTTGTGATTCACTTGGCTGGCAAGTCTTCGTTAGCCGAATGCGAATCTGACCCCTCTCGGGCATATATGGCCAATTTAGTGAGCACTGTTAACGCCGCTGAGTATGCCAAGAAGGTCGGGGCAAAACTCATTTTCTCTTCGACGTCAGCAGTTTATGAGGGCTTGTTGCAAATGCCTCTCAGGGAGGACATGGAGGTTAGCCCTCACCTCGTATACCCAACCACGAAAAGAGCAGCGGAGTTGCACCTTGAGGGGTTGATGAAAACATTTGCCTTCCCTTCACTAATTTTTCGCTTCTTCAACGTTTTTGGCGAAAACCAAAATGCCATAAGAAAACAGCCTCCGTTCGTCAATTACCTTCACCGAGAGCTTTCGGCGGGTAGATTGCCTGTAATTTACGCTCCAGCTGAACAAACTCGCGACTACATCTACATCGATGACGTTATAGACCTCATGATCAAATCCTTGGAACGGGAATACTTCGACCTAAACGGAACGTACAACGTTTGCACCGGAAATCCAATGTCAGTAGGCGACATACTCAAGGCCGTAGCGGAAGGTGCTGCCATTGAGTCCGTTGAATATCAGCAGGGAGATCCCGATCACTTTTGGCACGCCTTCGAAGGCCTCAGAGCAGGAGCGTTCCCAATCAGCGGGGAAGTCGTTAGAAATGAAGTTTTGAAGAGCTCCTTGGGCAGTCTCGAGAAAGTCGCAATGGACTTTAACTGGAAACCAAGTAGGGACGTTGCCAGTGAAATTAGCAAGTTTGCCTCAAACCTAAAGAGACATGGGGAAATCACTCTTGCTTGATTTCTTTTCTCTCGGTCAAAGTGGCTACACCGTAAACCTGGTTGAGACTGGCGGGCGGCACCTGGTACGCAAAGAGGCAGCTGTAGGTGATGACGTTGGTGCAGCGCGCCTTTACTTGCAGTATCAAAAACATGTTTCGGCTCATAGGTCCGGGCTGCTTGAACCGCTAGAGATTCCCGAGATAGTTGAACCTTTCAGTGATCGCGGTTACTCCATGGCGTTCATTCCTGGCAAGCCTCTCGGAAAAGCGCTTGAGTTGATGTCCCAACGAGAAGTTCTGAATGTGTCGGAATCAATCGCAAAATACTTCACCGCTCAACTAGACAACCGAGTTTCAGAACTAATCAATCCAAAAGCTTTAGAAAAGTTAGAGCAAATAAGGTCTGTGTATTCAGGGTTCTCCGATTCATCTGCGCGTGAGCTAGGTCTAGCAATCGCAGATAGGCTGCAAGATTTCTTCACATCCGTCGAAATCGAATCTTCCCCGAACCATGGAGATTTTTCATTCGACAACATACTTTCAGATCGAAGGGGCACCAAGCTGTTCGCCCTGGACCTATTGGATTCGCCATTCGACACAGTGCTGTTGGACATGGGAAGGATTTGGCTCGACCTGAAAGATGGCTGGTGGGCTAGTAGACAGGCGCCTCGAGCTAACTCCTCCATAAACATGGCCTATCTGAGGCACGATTTGTCAAAAACCCTGTTTGCGAAAGGTGTAAGTCGCGCGATGCTGGAGACATTTTCAATAATGGCGGCCCTGCGAGTGTTACCTTACACAGAGCAGCCTTACCGGAAGGCACTTCTCAAAAACGCGATGAGACGTCACCTAGAGGAAATGAGATGATGGAGAACTTGACTTATTTAGTGGTTCCAGCTGCTGGACAATCTAAGAGATTCGGACTCGACAGGCCTAAATTTCTGCTGGAGCATCCGTCCGGGGTAACCATGCTCGAGAAGGCAATACTTGGTCTCGGAGATTTGGGGCAATTTAGTACGATCGCGAAGATCGTCGTTGTTTCAACCGAATCACACTTCAGCAAAGTGGATGCCGAAAAACTAAGGAGAGACCTTCAGTCGGCATGCCGAGTGGAGGTGGAGTTTCATTTCCTTGATAAACCAACTAGCTCGGTCGTGGAGACGTTGACAAATTACCTCAGAACTCTGGACCAAGACGTATCCATCGTTGTTAAGGATTCTGACAATCTTGTTTCGTTGGACCTCAAGAGCTTCCTGTCTCGTTCGAACGCTATCGCATATGCAGACCTTGCAGATTTTCCTTGGATTTCGGCGCCTTCAAAGTCATTCATGGAGCTTGGTTCTGGAGACTTGGTAACGAATTTCGTCGAGAAGCGAGTTATTAGTAGCGACTTTTCGGTTGGGCTAACCAAGTTTTCAAGAGTGAGCGACATTCTGGATGCAGCTCATTCGATCACGGATACAACTGGAGAACTCTATGTTTCTGACCTAGTCAGGGCCATGATGCGCAATCGAATCGGCTTCCATGGGGAGAAAATCCAACACTACGAGGATTGGGGAACCCTTCCGGACTGGATTGAGTACTGCAGAACCTATAAGACTGCATTTGTCCGAGTTGAAGGCATTGTGGCTCTGAACGACGGCAGGGCATCAGTAAGTTTGAGCAACAGCGTAATTGATCCAATTGCAGAGAATGTGAGCTCGCTCCTCAAGCTTGAATCGTCAGGCCGGGCGCAATTGGTGTTTATATCCTCGCGGCCAGTTGATTCGACCGAAGAGGTTAGAAATTGGCTCGAAAGTCTTGGCTTCTCGTCGCCTAAGGTCATGTGCGGATTGCACATTTCTCAAACCATAACCATCAGCGACTTTTCGCCGACCAACCCACACCCGTCAGTATTCGCAGTAAACGTGCCAAGAAATTCAACCAACCTCGGTGATTATCTTGAGAGTTTCTCGTAACTCTTTCGAAAAATCTCACAACCCCAAGAAAGTTCGGCAGGTCTCGGCAATTCGCTTGGCAGCAGTGCCGTCGCCGTAGGGGTTAGCCACAAGGTTTAATGAGGCTTCGGTGCCTTTTCGGTGTTGAAGCGCAGCTCTTCCTTCTTGTCTGATCAAGTCAGAATCTGAACCGACAAGCCGCAGGAAACCAGAGTCGAGCCCCTCCGGGCGTTCAGTATCCTCACGCGCCACCAATACCCTCGTGCCAAAAGTCACACCTTCCTCCTGGATGCCTCCACTGTCCGAGATTGCAAGGTCGCAGCGACTTAGAAGTAAAGAGAAGGTTAGATAGTCAAGGGGCTTTGTTAGAAACATGTTACGAAGATCACCAAGTCGCGCCTGAGCCACGTCCTTGATAATCGGATTCGGGTGAACCGGGAAAACAAAGTTGACGTCAGGGTGTTCTATAGCTAAGTCTCGGACCGCACTGAGAACGCTTTCAAAGTTTTCTCCTCTGTTTTCCCTTCTGTGCAAGGTTACGAGAACCAGCCTTCTTTCCCAATCGATTTCACTATTCAATTGGCGAAGATTGTCCATAGCCCCGGTAACCCAAGATGTATTGCAGAGATACTCACTAAAAACGGACACGCAGCTGTCAACGACAGTATTTCCGGTTATGTGTATTTTTTTGAGTTCAACTCCCTCTTTCACCAGGTTATTGGCAGCAAGCTGCGTTGGTGCAAAGTTCAAATCACTCAATGTTGCTAGAACTTGTCGATTCATCTCCTCAGGGAAGGGAGCCTGGAGATTTCCTGTGCGAAGCCCAGCTTCCACGTGACCAACAGGGATTCCTAAGTAGAAAGCCCCAAGACCAGCGGCCAAAGCTGTTGAGGTATCTCCATGGACCAATACCAAATTGGGCTTCAAGTCGATGAGAGATTCTTCCAATTTCTCAAGCGCTTTGGCGGATAAGCGCGCTAAGGACTGCCCTGGCTCCATGAGGGTGAGGGAAGAATCAGCTTTTACGCTGAAGATTTCAAGCACACCCTCCAGCAAGTCCTTGTGCTGCCCAGTATTAAGAACATGGACTTCTAGCCCCTCGATTCCTTTGAGGGCAAGGATCACTGGTGCCATTTTTATTGCCTCTGGCCTCGTACCAACCACAACGCAGATTTTCAATTTGTATCACCAATTTCACCAATTACATCGAAGATCGCTTGGAAGACGCGGTCTGTTGCCAAGCCTTCTTCTGACCACATTGGAAGCCTCAGAATTCGTGCGCTCAAATCCTCTGCAATGGGAGCCGTGCCTCCAAATCCGTGCTTTCTTGCAAACGGGGACGTGTGCAGAGGTTCATAGTGAGAAGTAGCGATTACTCCTCTTTCCTTCAGTGAAGCCCTTAGCCTGTCCCGAGACTCCGGGGTGGGCGCTATTAGAGCAAACATATGTAGGTTCGAGCCCGGCGAGTCTTGATCCAGGACAGAGAATCCAAGCGGGAATAGGTCGCCCGTGTACTTCGAATATTCATTCCATGCTTGCCTCCTTCTAGATTGAATGAGGTCTAAGTTCTCCAACTGAGCCAACAGAATTGCGCAAGTAAACTCGCTGGGAATGAATGAACTTCCCAGTTCACGCCAGGTGTACTTGTCAACTTGACCGCGAAGAAACTTGGCTCTGTCAGTTCCCTTTTCATGGCCCATGTGAATCCGATCGCTGATGGATTGATCCAGGGTGTTTATTAGGAGTGCACCTCCTTCCCCGGATGAAATGTTTTTCGTACCATGAAAAGAGACGCAGCCAAGGTCTCCAATGGTCCCTAGGGGTCGCCCCTTGTATGTAGATCCGATCGCCTGTGCGGCATCTTCAACAACTGCCAAGTTGTGACGCTTGGCAATCACCATGATTTCATCCATGTCGCAAGCGACTCCCCCATAGTGCACGACGACTATCGCTTTGGTCTTGGGTCCAATAAGTTGTTCGATCTTGGAAACATCAATGTTTAGCGTGCCAGGTACGGAGTCGGCAAAAACAATCCTCGCCCCTCGAAGGGCAAAGGCGCTGGCCGTCGTCACGAATGTGTAAGCCGGCACGATTACTTCATCACCGGGCTGAATGTGAAGGCCTAGAGCAGCCAATTCCAAAGCAGCTGTGCAGGATTGCGTGAGTAAAACATCGGAGGCCTGAACTAGGAATCCAAGTTTCTCGGACGCTCTTGCAAAAAATTCTCCACCTCCCCATGGAGTTCTTGCTAGATGAACTTGGTCCAAATAATTCATCTCCGCATCAAATGCTGCTGGTTTTGAGAATGGAATCACTTGCGCTCACCTCGGACTTTCTCAGGTTAGGCTACTTTAGGCGGTTCAGATTTGAGGGATTTTGGAACCAAAAGCGGAACTAAAAAAGTTCATGGGCAAGATTGAGTCCAATGAGCGATTCGTCTTCATCAGATTTTCAGATGGAGAGCTGGAGATTCTTCGTGGATCTAAGTTGGTCCTCGGTAAGTCAGGAATTGTGTGGTCGCGTGGAACCAGCGATTTTCAATATCCGACATACGACCACAAGGATTTTGACCCCGTTAGAGACAAGACGCTTATGGATTGCTTGGTGGCCAGTGCGAGCCACCGTTCAACCGCATATTTTAAGGGGATTCCGACAAGACACAACGGGGACTACGACGCAAAGAACTTGATGATCCAACTTAACGGGGGCACTGAAGAGAACCTGACATTTTCAGACCTCTGGATTAACTCCAACTACAGATTGTTCCTTCGGGAGGTATTTCCCATCCTGAAATCTCGCCCCGTTACCTTGGTGGCAAATTACCGAACAAGTCCCGACAAAATTAGCGAACAATGGACATTGATTCCGATTCCTGACGCTGCATTTCAAGACCATCAAAGGGTGGTTGACAATGCCGTCGCTCAAATTTCAAAACTTGCCCCTGGCTCAATCGTTTTATCTTCAGCTAGCTCAATTTCAAATTTGATTGGACATCAGGTGAGCCTTCGAGAACTAGACGTGACTTTCATCGACATTGGCACGGCTCTTCACGAACTTCTCGGCTTCACGGATTCACGAAGACTCTACCTTTCGCAAGTTAAGCCCTGGAAACTATCGAATCTAAGAGACAAACTGAGCTATCTCGCCTCACCGGGATCGAGAATCAAGTGGTGACCGAACGTATTTCCACGAGGCAAGTTTTTGCGCATAGGGGAGTTTGGAGCCACTCAGGTCCCAAGGGAAATTGGCCAGAAGCGCTATTTGAAGCAATAAACCAAGGACTTAGTCTCGAAACTGACATCAGGGACCACGGCGGGAGACTTGTAATTGGTCACGATCCAATGCCTCTTGAAGAGACCCCTATGGAGCTTCAAATGCTTTTGGAGCACCTGAAAGCTAGCCTGTTTAGCGACTGCATGATCGCGCTCAACATTAAATCAGACGGTCTTGCGACGTTGCTGAATGAGTTATTGGCCGGCGAAGATGAGCTCAAGGAGCGTCTCTATTTCTTTGACATGTCGATACCTGAGACACTTCGGTACAGCAAATTGAATTTGCCTTTTGCCCTCCGTCTTAGTGAGTATGAATCCCTTGATTCACTAACCACTTCCCCATGGCCGACCGCTCCAAAAGCGGTTTGGGTAGATGGCTTCCATCGAGATTGGTTCCTGGAAGATGGCGGGCAAAAGATCTTGCGACTCGCTGATCAACGCCTGGTCACTATTGTGAGCCCCGAATTGCACGGCCGTGACGCCGAAAGGTTTGTAGATTGGTTCATAGAGAACGCTGCTGAGAACAAAAATCTCACCGTTTGCACCGACCTACCAGAGAGGTTTCTGTCTTGAAGCTGAAGTATAAAGCGGTCATTTTTGACATGGACGGCACGTTGATTGATGCACAGGATTGGCACTATCTTGCCCTCAACGAAGCTTTGGAAATTTTTGGCGTCTCGATACCTCACGCCGAACATCGGGAAAAATTCGATGGGCTCCCTACACGGGTAAAGCTTCAGATGCTCACAGATGAGGGGCGCCTTCCACAGCATGTCCATCAAGTTGTTTCAGAGGTAAAGCAAGAAAGGACCTTGAGATACGTCAGCTCTCGAGCATTTCCAAGAGTCGAGCAGCTACTTATGATGTCCTGGCTGAAGAAGAACAATTTGAAGATGGCGGTTGCCACAAACTCGATTAAGTCGTCCGCCCAGACCATGCTCGCCAGCGTAGGCATTCTTCCATTCCTAGATGTCTTGGTGAGCAACGAAGATGTCACAAAAGCAAAGCCCGATCCAGAAATGTACAATCTGACAGCAAAACTTCTTGGTCTTGAGCCTGCTGAATGTCTAGTCATTGAGGATCACGATCTCGGAGTCCAGGCCGGCGTAGCCGCTGGCTGCAGTGTCCACAAAGTCACTTCCGTCGACGATTTGGACCAAACTCTGATGCAGAATCTGGTGCTCGCGTGACTTATCAAACGATCGTCACAGCTGCAGCGCCGACCAAAGATTCATTTCTGGGAGCGGGTTTTCCTTCAACTCGTAACTTAATGAACGTTAATAACGTTCCTCTCTTGATTCGAGCGATCGATTCGGCAGAATCCTCCGGTGGCGCGGTAACTGTCGTGCTCAACGCTGACGAGGAGCTCACCGAGTTTTCCGCGAGCGAAATGCTAAACAAATTCGCACCTCACGCACGAATTGTGCTTTCCCCAACAGCCGCAAAGGGTGCTTTGGTTTCTGCTCTATTGGGTGCGGAAGCCTTGGATCCAGACCAAGCACTCCTAATTTGCCCAGGAGATGCCTACTTGACCAAGCGTTTCGAGTCTCACCTCACGTCCAACGCAATCAACTTAGATGGCTTCACTTTGGCGTTTCGGTCGGAAAATCCACGCTGGTCATTTTTAGGGCTGAATACGGACGGTGAGATTTCCGAAGTTGCCGAAAAGAAAATAGTCGGACCACTTGCGACAACGGGTCATTTTTACTTCAAAAAGGCTTCGGACTTTATCGAGGCTAGTAAGTGGGTCTTGGTTAACAATGCGCATGTCAAGGGCAATTTTTACGTTTCCACGGCGTTGAACTATCTGGTATCCAAAGGTATGAACTTGGGCTACGCGGAAATCGCACGAAGTGAATACTTTTCATTTTCCAAGCCGCATGACTTCATTCAGCAGGAGACACGATGAAAATTCACAAGTTGGATCAATTCTGGGGAGGTTGGTTCGTTGGAAACTTTGAACCCGCAATCGTCAAGTCAGGGGATTTTGAAGTTTGCGTAAAGCACTTCCTAAAAGGAGATGCCGAGCCGGTCCACTTTCAAAAAACAGCCTGGGAAATCACGGTTGTTGTGAGCGGTAGGTGCAAAATTGGCGATTTTGAATTAGGGCCTGGGGACATTGTGAAGATCGATCCGATGGAGCCAGCTGGATTCTTAGCCCTATCTGATTGCTCAGTTGTGGCTGTCAAGTCCCCCAGCGTGCCCGCCGACAAGGTACTCGGTGAGCCACAGTGATTCAGTTGGTAGTGCCTATGGCGGGGCTGGGGAGTCGATTTCGGGCACAGGGTTACGACACCCCCAAGCCCTTGATACCAGTCCACGGTGTGGAGATGTACAAGATCGTACTTAGCAATCTCTTCTCCAGTCAGGTTGCTAGTGTCGTCCTTCTTTGCCCGGCGTCCTTCAAAATGAAGGTGCTTGAGGGTGATCTATCACGCAACCTTGGGGTTCAAGTGACAGTGATCGAAGTGGAAAGCTTGACTTCAGGGCCTGCGGCAACCGTAGCGCTCGCAAGAGGTCTCCTAGACCCTGAACTTCCCCTCGTCATCGCAAACAGTGACCAGTACGTAGGATTCCAGCCCGATGACTTTTATTCCGAGCTGGAAAATTCGGGATTGCAAGGGATAATTCTGACGATGAGAGACTCCGACCCTAAGTGGTCCTACGTGGCTCTAGATCAACATCAAAGGGTTACCCGAGTGGTCGAAAAACAAGTCATTTCGGATATTGCTACCGTCGGAATCTACGGTTTCAGAAGGTGTTCAGACTTCCTAAATGCTTTTGACGCCATGGTTGAGGCGGATTTCAAGGTCAATGGTGAGCACTATGTAGCGCCAGCATATGAATTCCTGGAAGGGTTTAGTTCGGGAATTATTGGAATACATGACCTAGGCCCTGTTGGTGAAGTCATGTTTGGACTCGGAATTCCCGAAGACTTAGAAGTCTTTCTGGGCCAAGAGATCTCGAAAGTCGCGGCGAACCAGGCCAAGCAACTCTTTAGGGACTTAGAGCTCTAGTTCCTGAAGCCAATTCTTGAGATCCTTCTCGACTGGCAGCCAAGCCAACTCCGACCTCAATTTTGAAGAATCCGACGCATACTGACGGTCATGCCCTGGGCGATCCGTCACAAACTCAAAATGATCTGCAGGCATGCCCAAACATTGATTCAAAGTTTGGATCAACTCAATGTTTGAAACCAAATTATGTGCGCTGATGACGTACCTAGATCCACTGATGGCTCGAGTGGCGATTTCGAAAACAGCACGCGAGTGATCCCTCACGTTAATCCAGTCTCGGACATTGGAACCATCGCCATAAATTTTGGGCTTTTGCCCTGACCGAATGAGTTCAATAGAACGTGGGATGAGCTTCTCTTGATGCTGGCCGAGACCAAAGTTGTTGGCCGAATTGGAAATGGTCACATCGACACCGAATGATCGAAACCAGCCTAGACAGAGACTGTCTCCGGCCGCCTTGGAAGCAGAGTATGGGCTGGATGGGTGAATCGGTGAATCCTCGACAAATCTCTCATCACTTCCGACCGGCATGTCTCCAAATACCTCATCTGTGCTGACATGATGCAATCGGAATCCGTTTTCTCGAGACGCTTCCAGGAGTGCTGCGACGCCGTTTACATTCGTGCTAACGAAGTCCAGCGGCCTAACAAGCGAGTTATCGTTGTGCGTTTCCGCCGCAAAGTTGACTACAAGATCTGCACCTTTTGTGATTCGCTTCATGGCATCGATGTCTCGAATGTCCGCATTCTCAATTGAAGGCACTGAACTTAAGTCTGCCAAGCGCTCAGGGTCAGCGCTGTATGAGTAATTGTCGACGATAGAAATTTCAAATTCTGGGTGCTCTTCACTAATAAAGTGCACAAAATCAGAGCCCATGAAGCCCAGGCCGCCAGTCACAACAATTTTTTTTCCCATAAGCTAAGAGTCTAGGAGCTGGAAGGAAGTCTAAGTTGAAAGCTCTCCTAATCGCCGGGGGAAATGGCACCCGACTTGCGCCCAACACCATTGCAATAAACAAGCATTTGCTCCCTGTTTTTGATAAGCCGCTCATCTATTACAGCTTGTCTACACTCATGCTTTCTGGAATATCGGACATCCGACTTATCGCAAGAAGTGCTGATCTGGACGCGTTTTCGAGACTCTTAGGGGACGGGTCGCAGTTTGGCATTTCCTTGACTTACGGAATTCAAGATGAGCCAAAGGGTATTCCAGACACCATAAAGGTCTCGAGGGACTACATCGCAGGTGATGAGTTTGCGCTTGCCCTCGGGGACAATGTTTTCTTTGGGTCTGGCCTGTCAGGCGCTTTAGGAACATTGGTTAATTACGGATCGGGTGCGAGAATCCTCCTCAAGCAAGTCAGCGACCCCGAAAGATTCGGAGTGGCCTGGGTTGGCCCAGAGGGATTAGTCGAAGTGATTCGCGAGAAACCCAGCAGTCCGACATCAAACCTTGCAATCACCGGTCTCTACTACCTTCCTGGTGACGCCGTTGACCTTGCCGATGGTCTTGTTCCGTCCTCCAGGGGGGAGCTTGAGATAACGGACTTACTGCGTGCTTACATGCCTGACAATAACCTGCATTCGTGGAGTCTGCCTAGAGGGACCATGTGGCTGGACACCGGCACAATAGAGTCACTCATGGATGCGTCGAACTTCGTGCGCTCATTTCAAGCTCTATCTGGTCAGCTGATTGGCAGCCCCCACGAGGTGGCGTGGAGAAACAAATGGATCGACGACGCCCAGCTCGCTTCGATATCTGAGCGATTCCCCACCAGTTATGGTTCTTCATTACTCAAACTGCTTGGGTAGCTTGAGAACTAAGCAACCAGAGCTTCCCAGGCCTTAACGTATGAGTCTGGTGCGGGTCGACTTAGATCCACTGCTCCCAAGCCCCGCATTTCAGATGCTGAACGGCTTGACTTTAAAAGCGAAGCGATTGCTTGAACTATTGATTGCTGATTCTCTACGTAGCAAAAGAAATCTCCGTCAGATAAGAGTTCCCTTATTTCAGGGTTGCGACCAATTACCAATATCGGGACACCCAGATTGAGGTAGTCATAAAGCTTGAAAGGGATCGTTTCCAGACTTCGATCATCGGCGTGCTGCACCAGAAGCAAAACCTGTGATCGCCGCGCTCTGTCAAGGGCCGCATCCCTAGGAAGCAGAGCAAGTTCTTGATAGTCGTGCCGAGCTTCGGTTCCGGTGTAGTCAGCGCCCAGGTTAGTTACCTGAAGGTCGTTCGAAGAGAATGTGCCCTCCGCATAACCGGCATCCAATGCTTCAAAAAGCGGCCGCAGGTTTCTAGTTCCATAGAGAGTCCCCGCGTGCAGGAATTCCACTTTTTGATTACCCAATGGTGTTTCATCTTCTCTACTAGGGAGATTTCTGGGCCCGGCATAGGGGTAAATTGCCTTGAATTTAGAAGCGTATTTTGGATATGCCTTGTGGATTTGGACCAGCGACCCCTTTGATACCACGACATACTTTTTTGCCCTGCTCATCATGAACCGATTCAAAATATGCATGGCCTGCAGAACCTTGTCACTCAAGCCCATTTCTCGGCCGATGAACGGATCTTGAAATTCAAGAACGGGCCGCTGACACCCGGGCAGCAGCGAGGCCAAGGAAGCGGCAAATTGGGCTGAGGAAGGTCCTCCGGTAGCGACTATCTCATCGGGACGAAATCTCAGAGCTAAAACCCAAATTGCGAGGGTTGCCGGTATTGCCCAAGACCAGCGACCATCGCTTCTACTTCCAGCCAAGACTCTGAAAAGACGGTCAAAGGCGCGTCCCATGGAATTGAGAATGATCCCACGGGATGGCTTTACAGCGCCATGGCTTTCGAGCTCCTTGCATTCCTGGGTAAAGTCCTCAGCCGATAGCGAAGCCAGTTTGATAACTCTTTGGTGCTGGCAGGTTTCAAGCTGAGACGAGGCAGATGTGACCAAGATCACGTAGTGGCCAAGTTGGCGTGCCGCTGCCAACTTCTCATCGACCCATTCTGACGGCGAGAAACCTGGCATTCCCGTTGAATATGAGGCCACCAAAATGGTTTTCTGACGGGGAGCACTTTCCTGGTGGGGGCAGTCGCTCAATTCCTGCGCCCAAGCCAAATTCGAGAAACCTTCGCCGTGGAATTCAAGATATTGAGGACGGTTGCAGAGAATCCAACGGGTCCATAAACATCACTGGCTTGGCTTGGCTTTGGCCTTCTAGCCAGAGAAATCGCTGTCTCAAGTGATTCAGACTCGGTAGGTGCCAGAATCACGCCACCTGACTCCAGCGCTTCAGGGCGCTCCATGGAATTTCGAAGTGTCACCGCTGGAAAGCCCATAATTAGAGACTCTTCCGAAACTGATCCCGAGTCGGAAATGACGCAGTAAGCATTTTTTTGAAGCTTCATGTAGTCGAAGAATCCAAACGGTGAGTGAATCAAGAATCTGTCACTCGTCATCTCTGGACGGATTTTCGATTGAGTGCGTGGGTGCACAGAAAACACAACATTCACACCCAAAGATTTTGCAGCCCTGTCGATGTTCGAAAGCATCGTACTCAAGTTGTCAATTGAATCAACATTTTCTTGACGGTGAAGGCTAAGCAAGATGTAACTATGTGGACGCAATCCAAGATCGCCCAAAACGCTGCTTTGCTCTATGGATTGCGAGTTAGCATTTAGCACCTCCGGCAGAGGTGAGCCAGTTAGAAAAACAAAACGCTCTTCAAGCCCTTCGCGAATTAGATTCCTTCGTGCATGCTCGGAGTACACAAGATTAAAGGACGCAACGTGGTCAACCAGTTTTCTGTTTAGCTCTTCTGGCACATTTCGATCAAAAGACCTGTTTCCCGCCTCCATGTGATACACGGGGATCTGCATGCGCTCTGCAACAACTGCAGAAATCGCAGAATTCGTGTCACCGAGAATTAGAACAGCATCAGGACGAATCTCTGTCAGAACTTTTTCGGTCTCTCTGATCGTGTCTGCCATAACTGCACCGAAGGAGGTCGTATCGACATTAAGAACATAGTCGGGGAGGCGAAGTTTCAGCTCTTCAAAGAAAACTTCGTTTAGTTGTCGATCATAGTTCTGACCAGTGTGCACCAAGACGTGGTCGGTGTATTCGTCCAGCACCGGCAGAAGGCTTGACAGCCGAATTATCTCTGGGCGAGTACCTACGATTGTTACTACTTTAAGTCGACTCATAAAGCCAGCTCCTGTCGCAGCTCAGGGATAGTAAGGAGCAAATCCTTTACTGATGCTGAATCTAAACGCTCAGTATTGTGCGATGTATAGGCTTCTGGCAGTGAAGATTTCGTTTCCCCTTCTTCAAAGTACAGCGCATAATTCAGATCTCTGGCATCCAAAGGCACACGGAAGTAATCCCCCATATCTTCTGCCTTGGCCCTCTCCTCGACGCCAAGCAAAGACTCAAATAGCTTCTCACCATGGCGGATACCGATGTTTGAAATCGAATCAACATCGCCACCAAAAAGCTCCAAGAGCGCATTCGCTAGAGTCTCGATCGTGGCTGCAGGCGCCTTTCTGACAAATAGATCGCCAGTTTCGGCGTGAGTGAACGCATGCTCTACCAAGTCCACAGATTGCGCCAGAGACATAAGGAATCTGGTCATGGTGGGGTCCGTTATGGTTATTGGCTTGCCGGCCTTTATCTGAGAGATAAAGAGAGGGATTACGGACCCTCTCGAATACATTACGTTTCCATAGCGGGTGATTGAAATTGTTGTTTTTGAGTCCTGGAAATCGCGTGCGAATGCCATCGCGGTCTTTTCCATCAAGGCCTTGGTCATACCCATAGCGTTAATGGGGTAAACCGCTTTGTCTGTGCTTAGGCAAACGACACTGCTGACCTCCTGGTCGATAGCAGCTCTTAGGACGTTGGCTGAACCATTTACGTTGGTCTTCACCGCCTCGAGTGGGAAAAATTCTGCGGATGGCACTTGCTTAAGTGCGGCTGCGTGGAACACCAAATCCGAATTTCTCAGAGCTCGATTAACCGACTCTTGGTCTCGAGTATCACCAATGTAGAATCGCGCCCGAGAATCTGCGAGTGCATGCCGCATGGCATCCTGCTTTGCCTCGTCGCGACTAAGGATTCTCACTTCCGCCGCCCCCTTGGCGAGGGCATTGCGAGCCATAACCGAGCCGAACGAACCGGTTCCTCCCGTGATAACCACAACGGAGTCCTTGATTCCCTTTCGTGCCATCATGCACCTCTCTCTGAGTCGACTTTGACCATATCTCGAACGTTAAGATCTATGTCTGGGATTAAATCGTAGCCAGCGAGCCTCCAAAGTCTCTGATTTTGGTCTTGGTTTAGAGTGCTCAGCGTTCTGTCAATCGAAGTGGGGGCTTCGACCGGTTCGACTAATTCCAATGGCAAACCTAACCCCTCAGCAAAAAGCCTCAGGAGTTGAAACTTACTCACCTGATCCGCAGGAATAAGGTGCTGGTTACAAGAGCGCATGTCGCTTTCAAACAATCCAACGGCTAGTTTGGAAAAAACAGTGGTTGTTACGCCATTCCAAATGTGATTTTGGAAGCCCTTGACTGGGCCAGATTTGGATGCTGACTTGAACCATGAATAAAGTCCATATGATGAATTTGGCTCGGCCCCAATTATGGAGCAACGCACCAACAACGCTTCCGAACAAAATTGTTCGCCTGAAATCTTCGAGACCCCATATAAATCCTGAGCATCTTTATTGCTCTCCTCGTTATAGCTGCCGCGTTCGCCAGAAAAGACGCAGTCTGTTCCGATCTGCAGCCAACGAAAGCCGGACTCAGCCCTCGCCTCTGCTATGTCCTCTATCAATTTGGAATTTAGGAGGTTTGCACTCTTTTGATCAAGAGGCAAACTGCCTGTCGATTTTTGAGGGATCCAGCCAATGGCATTTACTAGAAAGTCGTCTTCGCCGACGCCAAAACGTCTCGAAAAATCAATAAAGCTCTCGACGGCGGCATCGAATCGAAGGCTTCCAGATCGAGAAATCTCCACAACGTCCAGTCCAGCGTGTTTAGCAACTCTCGAGAGTTCAGAACCAAGCATTCCGCTACTGCCCAGAACTATGAATCTCATCTCTTCCCCACCAACTGCGTCAGCGATTTCTCAAATTTCCTGGTCGCATTGGAAAAGAGCTCTAGCAAACGTGCACTTGAAGACTCCTCTGTGGGGCTAGTCTGCGTTTCGATCACCATCAGCGCTTGGTCAACAATTTCACCAGGAGTGGACGCCCATGAAAGATCAGGCAAGTAACCGAGCGTCTCTTTCAAGCCTCGCAAAGGAGTGCTCACGGTTGGGACATGGGCTGCTAGGTATTGCAAAACCTTGTTTGGCAGAGCCACGTCACTGACAAGCGACTGCTCCATGGGGTTGATTGCCACATCAGCAGCTCGGAGAACATCGGGAAGTTCATCGAAAGGGACAAAGCCGGGAAAATAGACGTAGTTTTCGGCGCCCAAATCTGCCGTCAACTTTTTCAACTCCTCCTCCTGCTCTCCGCCACCTACAAGGATCAGCTTTTCACTTTTTCTTCGCTTGAGGAACTCGACAATGACGTCACCAAGACCGGAAAAGTAAAAGAACGTCCCCATGTACATCACGACGCGATCTTCCGAACCTAGATTCAGGAGCGCTCTACCTCGAGCCCTATCTCCAAGAGAAAACTTCTTTAGATCAAGTGGTGGTAAATGAACGACCCCTCTCGTACGGGCGGAGTCCAAATCTGGCAGGCAGTAACGCAACATGGCAGAATTATTGGCGCTCAGCAAATCGCATGATTGGTAGATATATTGTTCAGCGCGCTTAACTTGCGAATTAAAGGGCGATTTCCTAATCAGGTGTGACACATCGAGTGCTCGAAACGCAAATGGAATCCCCATTCTCTTTGCCACCCAGAGGGCCTGCCAACCTTGAGTTGGCACCGAAAAAGAAACAATTACGTCCGGCCTGAAATCCCTGAACACCTTCCTCGCCCAAAGATGCGCGATTGCTGCTGTCAATAGCCTTCCTAGGAAGTTTCCCCCTAGGAAGGGAATGCTGTAAAGAGTGAGTGTGGTTCCCTGAATAACCCGCCCGCGGATGAATCTCTTCCAACCCTGTGCCAAATTACTGATTACCGACTGCCCCTCGGGGAAATGCCAAAAGGCTACGTCGTGACCGAGGGCCGCAAGCTGTTCGGGGAATTCATGCATCTCATAGATCGGCTTAGCCGAGTAATTGACTTCATGAATGAAGAGAATTTTCAAGGAAGCTACTCCTTGAGCTTGTATATTTTGTACCCGTTACCCTCAATTACTTCGAGGTATCCGCCCGTTGCAGAGATGTCACCGACGGCAATAATCCAAGCTGTAGATTCAGGGGCCATGTTTACGTCATAGACGGTTCCCGCGCCAAACAGCTCGTATGGGAGATTTGCAACATCTACCCAGATTGCTGCATTGGTGGCTTCGAATCTAGACGTTGCGAGAATCAAAGTCGCTTCACGTTCTTCAGGTGTCCAATTCTTAGCTGCGTACTGACCTGCCTGGTCTGCTGCGCTCTGTTCGGCCCTAAACCCCTGGTACTGATCCTGGATTTGATATCCCGTACCAATCATCGTCACTGGCAAAAGCAGAGTGAACATCCAGGGACTGAATTTTGGAGCGAAGGCGAAAACCAAAAGAGATGCAAAAGTGAACAACGCGACCGCGTTGAAGACATCTTGGTTGACGACCAATCCAGCCAGATTCGGGGCGTCAGCAATTTGAATGGTGAGCGACCCAAAGAAACCCGAGAATGCGGGAGTGATGATTACAAAGACAACAAAGGCGAGAGGGGCCCTCAGCCAAATTGAGATTCTGCTTGCCACACCTGAAGATAAGGCCACTAGGCCTGCGAGTGGGGCAAAAACAAACAAGAAGTCGTAGTAACGTTCCAGGACTCTCGTGGTGTGATCATCGCCTCCTCCTGTAATCCATCCAGTGAACAAAACAACCTGAATTACCAAAGTGACGAGCCAAATCAAACCGAGAAGTGACAAAAGAGATGTCTTGTTTGGCTCCTTTGTCTTCACTAATTCAAGGACACCAGCCAAGATTCCAATAATGCCAAGTGCCATCAGTGCAAAGTTAGTAAGCGTGTGAATCCAAAGCTGGCCCCCAAAAAGCGCAATTGCACCTTGCAAAGGGGTGGTTCCCACCGCCGAGGCAGGATCCGTGGCACCGCCCGATAGGTCTGCGGAAAACTCATTCGCCATCCCAGAGTTGACGTACATACCAAAAAAGCCCAGCGCCTTCGGCCCAGCGACCAAGAATCCGATTACCACTCGACCAAGCACCGCTCCACCAACAAAGGCTCCGATGGCTTTGGCCAGGGGCTTGAAGCGATACTTCGCATTTGTCAGGCCGAGTACCAGAAGGAAGATTCCGATGGCCATTGCGGATAGCCAGGCGTGTGGCTTTACAAGCGAAGCCACGCCAAGAAGCGCGCCTGCTATCGCCCAGTCCTGCCATTTGAAGGTCTCGGCGGCTCTCAACACAAATGCGAACACCAAGCTTAGGAAGAAGAAGTACATGGATTCGGGCAAGAACATCGACGTGTACACACTCAGCGGGGAGAGCCCGACAGCCAGAACGAAGCCAAAAGCGACCCAGAAGTTCAAGTACTTTCGAGCGATAGTGAATACAACGGTCAAAAACCCAACGAAAAATACTAAGTTGAGCAACTTGCCGCACGTGTAGAAGGCCTCACCGCAAAGATTGGTTGATGAGTAGACCAAGTTGAAGAGATAGTTCGAGAAGTCACCCGCGGGGGAAGGGTCCCATGGGGCAGCCTTACGGGCATTAATTGAATACAGATACTCGTCACCCAAGATCGCTGGGTTCACCATCGAAACTCTGGAGTAAACCCAAGCGGCAACCGCCAGCATCGAGCCGGCAAATGCCAAGTTCTTCCAGTCTTTTGCAGCGGCAAGTAGGTTTTTCAAACCGATCCTCGATTATCTCTTTTGTCTAGGAACTCTTGGTTCCGATTGAACGTCATAAGACAAGAATGAAAGTAGCAGCTGAACCCCAAGAATCAGGGCAACTGCGGAGAGAGTCACCTGACCTGCGGTGGTAGCCCTGCCTGCTTCAGCAGCCTCAAAGTAGCGGGCAAGACCAAACCAGACGCCGAAAACAGTGAACCCCACACCCAGCGGCAATTCAAAGCTAGCCACCGACCACTCCCGCAGGTAGTACTTATAAAAAACGCGCTTCCAGAGATTCACTGTGTGACGCCAAGGGAACTCGACCAAAACTTTGCGGATCTTTAGATTGCTCTTCTCGTCTCCGTAAACGGCCTCCATGGGCACATCAACTACAACTGCGTTTGTGATACTGAGTCGGAACAATAAGTCTGATTCAAAGAAGTAGGTCTTACGAAGCTTGTCTAAGTGAATCGCACTCAAAGCCTTGCGGTGAATGGCGGTGAATCCGTTGGCTGGATCGGTAATTGACCAGTATCCCGATGAGACCTTGGACCAAAGGGAGAGAACAGCGTTACCAAAGATTCGGACTTTAGGCATGGCGAAGAGGTTTTCTAAGCTGTCGAAACGGTTTCCCTTGGCGTAGTCAGCTTCGCCATTGATTACAGGTCGTGCGATTGTCTCAATCAAAGCAGGATTCATCTGACCATCGCCGTCGACCTTGACAATTACATCCATGTCGTCCGCCAATGCAGCCCGATACCCGGTGATTACTGCTCCCCCGACGCCCTGGTTTACTTCATGCCGAATCACGACAACTCTTTTGTCTTTTGATTTTTTCTCAACCAGATCTCCGGATCTATCCGGGCAAGCATCGTCCACCACATAAATACGCTCTACCGCAGGGCCGATTCCGGCTAGAACTTCGAGAATGTGTGAGGTCACTCGGTATGACGGAATAACTACTGCAACGCGCACAATAATCTCCCCTAAATCGACGATGTCTAACTCTATCGAGCCATTGAATCCAGACAAACCTGAAACAAACACTAATGTCTGGCTTTGCTAAACCCTAGGCTTGACTCAATGAGCAGAATAAATGCGATGTCCCTGAGATCCCTGGGCGAGGTGTTGCCAAAACCTGCCTCCCGGAAGATCTATCTATTTGCGGTGGCGCGAGTTTTGGCGAACCTCTTGGACATTATCGGACTGGCTGGTATCGCTTTACTGGCAACCTCTTTTGGAGCGTTTGCTTCAGGAGGTGGATCAGGCGCACCTTTGAATTTGCCTCTAGTTGGCACATGGATCATCACGGACATTCAAGCCGTGTTGATTGCACTGACCATTGCCGCCACGTTTGTGGTCAAGTCTGCTTTTTCCATCTGGGTAAATTTGAGAACCGCGCTTTTTGTGGCCTCTATTGAAGCGGATTTTTCGAACCTCCTTGCCAAGGACTACTTTCTTGGGGGAAGTGAAGGGGAAACAGGTTTTGGGGACAGTTTGAGTGAATTCCAAAACATAGCGTCCTATTCAACCGCAGCGCTGTCTGCTTTCATAAATGCCAGAATCTCAATGCTTGCGGAATCATCGCTCCTAATCGCCATGGTCATTTCGTTCATGGTCATAAACCCGATCGCAACCGTGGCCATGTTCTTTTATTTGTCCGCAGTTTTGTATGCATTGAGTCGTCTAGTAACAAAACGAATCAAGAGAAATGGATTGACGCAGCTAGAAGGCTCAGAAATAGCTTTGCAATCAAGCAGAGACCTCTTTGGCATTAGGCGCGAGGCCAGAGCCTCGGGAGTCTCTAGCTCTTGGATCAACAAATTTACAGACGGACGTGCGCGTTGGGCGGGGAGTTCCGCAGTCATATACACACTTTCAGGACTTCCAAGATACGTCATCGAAACTTCCCTAATTCTTGGAATTTTTGCTTTCCTCGCCGGGATAGTCGTATTCAGCGACTTGCCATCTCAGGCTGTAACCATTGGCGTTTTCATGGCGGGCGGATTGCGTCTGGTTGCCTCATTGTTACCCCTCCAAGCTGCCTTGAACGCCATGATCGATGGCGCTAACCGAGGTCAGCCGGCCTTGGACAGGTTGAAAATCATCACTAACCGCAACTTGGCCGACGACATAAAGTCGATTGATGTTGAGAGAGGCAAGCCACTCGGCCTAACACTCTCCCAGGTGACTTTCGGGTTTTCCAAAGACCTGCCTGTCATTCAGGACATTAACTTTGAAATTGTGCCTGGCACCAAGGTGGCCATTGTTGGACCTTCTGGCGCTGGCAAGACCACCTGCTTTGAGATTGCAACGGGCTTTAGGTTGCCCAACTCTGGAACTGCGCGAATTGACGGACAAGACCCTCGCCTGTTGCTTGAGCATGGACAAGGTGCCATCGGTATCGTTCCGCAGCGCCCTCACCTAATCTCAGGATCATTGGCCGAGAATGTTTCCCTTTCCAGCAGCTCACAAACGGATCTTGAAAAAGCTGCTGAGTGCCTAAAGCTTGCTGGGCTCCACGCCTACGCAAACCCAGGCGCACTTGAGATGAATGTTGAGCCGGATGCTGGGCAGCTATCCGGTGGCGAGATTCAGCGCCTAGGAATTGCCCGAGCGCTGTACCGCGACCCAGGCATCTTGTTCTTGGATGAGGCAACCAGTGCGCTAGATGCCGAGACCGAGGCTCAGATTTCAAAGGTGCTAGACAGCTTGCGCGGCAAGATGACTGTTGTCCTAATTGCTCACAGACTCTCAACGGTTATGAACTCAGACAAGATCATCTACCTAGACAAAGGTCGAGTCGTTGCTGAGGGCACCTTCTCCGAGCTTCAGAGCAAGGTGCCTGACTTTGCCAAGGCGGTTGAGCTAATGGGCATTACTAAGGGCTAATTAGCCCTTTCTTGCAAGCCTTCTTAGCTTCTGCTCTGCTGGGTCTGGAACTGGAACCGCTGAGATTAGCTTCTTGGTGTATTCCTCTTGTGGGTTCTTGAGGATCTGGTCACGGTCACCAATCTCAACTAGCTTTCCACGCTCCATAACCGCGATGCGGTGAGCCAGCATGTCAACAACCG
>JACCDN010814273.1_pt1 | contig 29673 bp, 24 predicted proteins | sample 7441691 | NCBI WGS metagenome assembly JACCDN01 (sample SAMN15323439, study PRJNA562643) | freshwater metagenome | isolation source: river surface water | place: USA:Blue River Watershed | collected 2017-08-16 | reverse complement strand
TCCGCAAGGAGATCATTGAAAAATACATTCAAGACCCAAACTTAGCTGAAGACTTATTGTCTATTGTCAATCAAGACCTGAGTGATAAACGATTCAAGAAGACAAAACTTGCAGCTAGAGATGAGGATCAAAGCTAAAGCCTAGTGGACGGCTATAGACTAGATGTTTATTCAAGGGTTTTAAGCTTTTAAAAGTACAGACTACAAAAAGGCTTAAGTCCAAATTAGAGCCTAAGCGGAAATTTGAAAATTCCTGCTTGGGCTCTAGTTTTGTCTGAAGATCAAAGTTCAGAAAGAGTTTCAACAACCCTCAAATCCTATAGCCAAGCTAATGTACTCTGCTACACTACCTGACAAAAAAAAGGGGGGGTAAGTTATAAGCTTGATAAAAAGCGGGAAAGCTGAGATCACAATTTTATAAAAAACAAAAAATACAGCTAATGGATATTTGAGCGTACTCCATACACTCAGATAAAAACCTTAGCTAAAACCCATCGAAGGTCACTTTTGGAACCCCCTTCACCAGCTCATTTTTTATCACTGCATCCCCTCCTTTTCCCCTTCCTATACACCTTAAATCTTTTTTGTCAGGTAGTATGAGCTTTAACTAAAAGCTAAAAGCCTCACTGGTGGGCGTTTTTTTCTTTTTAAGGTCTTCTGGTTTCCCGCTAAAAATGAGCTTGCCACCAGCGTTTCCTCCCTCAGGGCCCATTTCTATCACCCAGTCTGCAAGACGAATAACATCGAGGTGATGCTCTATGACTATCACCGTATGGCCAGCATCTCTTAGCTGAAATAAGAGGTTCATGAGTTTTTGAATATCTTCCCAGTGCAAGCCTGTCGTTGGCTCATCCAGGATATATAAAATTTTATCCTTGCTAGACCTACTGAGTTCCAGGGCGAGCTTTATCCGCTGCGCCTCTCCCCCAGAGAGGGTAGTAGCTGCTTGACCTAGCTGCAAGTATCCAAGGCCCACGGCCTGCAAGAGTTCTAGTTTTTTGAGTAAACGAGGATGTGCCTGAAACACAGTCACTGCCTCGTCTATTCGCATATCCAAAACATCGGCAATCGTAGCCCCCTTAAACTTGACTTCCAAGGTCTCTCTATTGTAGCGCTTGCCCTCGCAGCTAGGGCACTGGGTATACACATCATCCAAAAACTGCATATCGACTTTAATGGCTCCATCCCCTTGACAGCGCTCGCACCGTCCTCCCCGTACATTGAAGCTAAAACGGCTAGGCGTATACCCTCGGACACGTGCTAGAGACGTTTTTGAGAAGATATCCCTCAAAAGATCAAAAGCTTTTATAAAAGTAACCGGGTTAGACCGGGGGCTCCTTCCAATAGGCTCTTGATCGACACAAATAACATGCTGAAAGTGCTTTAGCCCTTCTAGTTTGCTGTGCTTTCCAGGTATAGTCTTGGCTTTATTCAAGATAAAAGCTGATCCCTTAGCCAACACATCATTCACTAAGGTGCTTTTACCAGAACCTGAAACTCCGCACACACAGGTCAGCAAGCCAATAGGAAAACCAACATCAATATTCTTTAAATTGTGTTCTTTTGCCCCCTTTACAAAAAGCCACTCAAGCGAAGGGCTTTTTGCTTCTGCATGTTTTTCTATACGCTTTCGTTTACTAAGATAATCCCCTGTAATCGACGTTTTAGACTTCAAACATGCGCTGACAGACCCTGCAAAGACGACTTCTCCCCCCAAGCTTCCTGCTTGCGGGCCCATTTCTACAAGATAGTCTGCTTTTTTGATAACCATCTCATCGTGCTCCACGACTACTACGCTATTACCTTGCTCTTTCAAAGCTAAGAGCGCTTTTAAAAGCCTATGGTTATCTTGAGGATGTAAACCGGTGGTAGGCTCATCCAGTACATACAAAACGCCCACCAGGCCCATGCCTAAATGGGTTGCTAGGCGAACGCGTTGGGCCTCGCCTCCAGAAAGGGTCATATACTCTCGATCTAGGCTGAGATAGCTAAGCCCTACGTCCTTAAGAAAATTTAATCTCACCTGCAAGCCTAACAAAGCTTCTTGTATGGATCCTTGCTTTTTACTAGCCATGACACTCTGAACAAAAGCTCCTGCCTCGGATAAGCTCATCCTCATGAAACTATCAAAGCTCACCCCTTCAAACTTTACTCCTCTCACATAAGGATTCAAACGGCTCCCCTTACATTCCCGGCAGACACTGCTCGTCTGAAATAAGCTTAAACGCGACCGAATAGCCTCGCTTGTAGTTTTTTTAAATAAATCTTCTAAAACAGCTATAACCCCAGGAAATGCCTCTTTTTTGGTTTTAACCCTTCCAAACTTTAAGCTAAACAGCTCCTCACTCCCATAGAGCAGGGTGTCTTGTACCTTTTTATCGAGGTCCTCCCAAGGAAGGCTAGGATCAAAGGGGATCTGAGTGGCAAGCTGCCTTAAAAGGGCCCTATGGCGAATCATCAGCACCATAGAGCCTATGCGTAAGGCTTTGATGGCTCCATCCTTTATACTTTTTTTAGGGTCTGGAACGACCAAAGATGGCTGAAACTGCAAAGTTTTGCCAAGGCCCGAGCAACCTTTACACACCCCTTCAGAGCAGGTGTAGGAAAAGTGCCGAGGTGTTAAGGGTAGATAATGTGCCCCGCATTCCTGACAAGCTAAATGTTGGCTAAAAGCCTTATCTTCCCAAGTATTTTTAGCCTCATCCAAACAGGCTACAATTGCTTTTCCTTTGCCTTCACTAAAGGCCAGCTCCAAAGAATCACTGATACGGCTGCGCTGCTCTTCTCGAATGAGCACACGATCCACCACAATATCTAGCTGCAAGAGCTTACTCTTAAGGGCTTTTATATCAAACCCTTCTATAGAAAACACCTCCCCATTCAAACGAATACGTGTGAAGCCTTTTTGCTTTAGAGTTTCCAACTCTTCCCACAGAAGACTAGGCTTCACCTCTGCATAAGGAGCCAGAATCATCGCTTTGAGGCCTACATGCTTTGCCAATAGGATAGCCACACACTCATCTAAGGACCGCTGAGACACAAGGCTCTCATCCCTAGGGCAGTGAGCAAGCCCTTGCGTAGCCCACAGCAACCTGGCATAGTCCGCTATTTCTGTCATAGTGGCAATGGTGCTTCGAGGATGAGAAACTGCACAGGCGTGCTGCTCTACAGCTATTACAGGGGAAAGACCTTGAATATAGTCGACATTAGGCTTCTTGATTTGGTCCAAAACAAGGCGTGCCTTGGTGGATAAGCTATCCATATACTTTCTATAACCTTCTGCATACAAGGTATCAAAGGCCAGAGAAGATTTACCAGATCCACTCACCCCGGTAAACACAACGAGCTGGTCTCGTGGAATAGTGAGTGATACATTCTTTAAGTTATGCTCCTTAGCGCCCTGAATATGAATGGTACGCTGTTTATCCATAGCTTAGGAAGCATTTTTGGTATTTTGAGGGGAATCCTTAAAAGTACTGATAGGTAAGCGGTCTAGGCTTAAATAATTGGAAGCAAGAGCATAATAATAAGTGCCTAATGAGCTTTCTAGTTTACTGACATCTAAAACATACTTATGCCACTCTGAAAGAGGCGGGAGCTCGTAAGTAGTCATGTCATGATAACAAAACATTTTTTCCTCATTCAGAATAGCCTGCTTTAAATCAGGATCTAGCTCATCTTCTATGCTTCCACTCACCTCTAGCTTATCGGCTTTAATTTTATCTTTATTATATACAAATAAAGCATGATGCTCTCCTTTATTATCAAAAAATAAAAAACTCCCACTAGACTCTAGTTGATAATACTCTTGAATATGATAATCAGCCAAGATTTTTTTGAAAAAACTGACAAAAACGGGGTCCTCCAAGATATAAGATGTCTTTGTTTTGACTTTTAAAGACAGGTGCAATGGATAGGTGAGTTTCTCAAAATAAAGGGTTTCCAACTGCTGGATATTGGCCTCTACCTTTTCCCAAAACTGCATCTCATGTTTACCCACAAAAGCATCAATCAGCTTACCATTGAAGGCCAATACTGCTAAACCTTCATCGGCCGCACCGGTAGCCATAATTTTCTGAAGGTAGGGGCTTTTGAGTCTTTTACAAAATTCTATTCCATCCATACTAGGCATATCATAATCCACTACCACCACAGACACCTCCTGAAAGCGCTTACTATCTATGAGCTCTTTAGCCACATCCTTGAAATTAATTTTAATCAGATGGTTATCCGGTAAATCTGCATCCAAGGTCTCTACCCATTTACGGACCAAGTTTGACTCTGTATGCTTTTGGTTAAGATATTCTAGGGCCTTATGAGGATCAGAAAAAAATTGAAATAAATGATTATTCTGCCCTTTGGTGGATAGGCTCATTTCTAAAGCCTCTAAGTATTGTTCATCATCATCCACGATACAAATCGTTGTTGGGTAAAAGCAGCTTGGGATGATTTCCATAGGCAAAGATGGGTTTGAGTTAAGTGAAGTTTTACTGATAATTTATTTAAAAATCCTCAAAAAGGCGACAAGGTGATTTTCAGGTTAGCGCTTTGTCCCTAAAGATTCAAGAGCAATTCGATGCAAATCAGGCTTATTTTTTAGCATCTTCGTCTAGTGGCACAGTAATAATAAATTCTGTAAACTCCCCTTCGATAGACTTACATGTAATATTACCCTTAAAAAACTCGACTACTTTTTTACAAAAATAGAGCCCCACCCCCGTTCCATAACGAGTCCTAGTGAAAAATTGTTTAAAAATAGACTGTAACACGGCCTGGGGTATGCCCGTTCCGGTATCTTTAAAGTGAAGTTGGCCTGATGAGAAGTGTGGCCTTTCTGTCCAAACGCGAATGCCTCCTTTCCCAGATTTTTTAACAAAATAGAGAGCATTTTTAATCAGGTTAAAAAGAACATGCTCCATCAAGACAGGATTACCTTTGAAGTAAAAGTCTTCCACGCCTGAATAATCAATACGCAATTTTTGCTTCCTACTGAGAGGGTAATGATGGAAGGCTTTTAATACACAGTCTTTTATGGAACAACGCTGCAAAGCAAAATCTTTCAGGCGAGAAGCCCTTATTTTAGTTAAAAGCATGTCTATGACGTTGAACGTATTACGGTTCATCAGCCGCATATTCAGGAGACTATCCTGCAAATGGCTAATGGCCTCCAAAGTGGCCAAGCGTATTGAGCTTTCATTGGAGTTGTCATTTAAATGCATCTTTAAACTCTCTACATAGCGATGAATCGACTGTGTATACATTTCAAGTGATAATAAGGGGGTTCTCATTTCATGAGCGATAGTAGCCCCTAAAAGATTAAATGAGCTCAGGCGCACTTCATCCATCTTAGACTTATTGCGTGCAAAAACAAAGCCTATCAATATCGAGAAAGTGTACATATAGACAAACCAGCTGAGCGTAACCTCATCGATGTACATATGGATCTCTCCTAGAAAGATCATATAGCTTAGGCAGCTAAGACAGGATCCTATAAACAAAATTAGAATAAAGCTGAGCCAATCCGTTAGCATAGCCAGCAAAAACATCACTAAAACCATGTTTAAGAGCCAATAGATATCTCCTTCGCTTTTCAGTAGCAAAAACATGGTCGTGTAAGGCAAACAATACATGAGCGTACAGTGCCAATACAAAGGCAGGTAGCGTGCATATCTTTCAGGCCAAAGATCTTTTAAGACCAGAAAAAAACAAAGAAAACTTGAAAAACTACGCAGCTGAAGCAAAGTCATATGGCCGCCATCTAAGTCTGCCATCCACATGAAGTAGGGTATAAAATAGTTTACCAGTGCAAAGGACCCAAATAGACTATATTGAGCCCCGTACAGGTAGGTCCTCTGGCTAGAAAAGCGATTTAAAAAATCCAGCACAGCCCATACACCTTTTCTAGAAGGAGGCACAAAATCATCTTCTGCAGAAGCGGCGCTATAAAAATTATTACTAGAATCCATATATAGACCAATTGCAGTTTAGATAAAAAACTCAGCCCTGCAAGGTATTATTTAAATAAAAGCGCTTGATCTTCTCAGAGCGAGCTAAGCCTCAAATTAAACCTAGACTTCTAGAGTCTTTTCGTATATTGTTATGCATATGCATGTTTCCTCTCTAGAAAAGCAATCTCTTATTAAGCTTAGCCTATGGTGCAGCTTCGTAGCGGCTATATTCAGTTTTCAATCCCTAAGAGCCAACCCTCTGCCTGTGACTCAGATTGAAATGCCTCCAGCTCTAGGATCCATAGAATTCCTCTTGAATGAAGTCGAAGGCAAGCTCGTCATTCTAGACAAAACCCACTTTGCATCCTATAACATAGAGGCATTAAGGAAGAGGTCTTTCTTACTGGTTTATTACTCGGCCTCTTGGTGCCCCCCCTGTAAGGCTTTTACGCCTGAGCTCCTACAGTTTTATACCAAGATGAAAAAAGACTATGGAAATCTCTTTGAGCTCATTTTTTTCCCCTTGGATAGAAAAGAAATAGACATGCTGAACTACATGAAAGCTTTCAAAATGCCTTGGCCTGCTTTTTCCTATAAGGAAAAAAATAGTATCTCTTATCTCAAAGGTTATCAAACGCCTGCTATTCCAGGGCTGATCTTGATACACAAAAATGGTTTAATTTTGGCAGATAAGTTTGAGTATAAGGGAGGGAAAGCAAGCCCTCTTAGCAATGAGGCCTTATTCAGCCGTATAGAGAGTTTTTTTAAGCAGGAGGCCTCAAAATAGCTCTAAGCTAATGCTTCTTTAAACACTGCTACAGCCTTTTGCAAAGCTTCGGCATCCTCTAAGACATAGTGGCCTGCCTGCGAAAAGGGATGCACTTTAGCTTTGGGCAAGCGCTGCTGAAATCCTTCCAAAAAGTCTGGAGTGAAGCAAAAGTCCTTCATTCCCCACAGAAGGTGTAGATTGAGATGACTTAAAAGGCCTAAATCCTTATCTACTTGCTCTACAATAGAATAGCTTTCTAAAGTAGAATCTAGAGGAATAGCCTCTATAAAACGCCGAATTGCTATACGATTTTTCCAATTAGAATAGGGATAGCAAAAACCCGCTCGCACCCCTTTTGTAAGAGGTTTACCCACTCCCTGGTACGTAGCTCCTCTAGCAAAAACATTCAAGCCCTGCACCAAGAAAGGCCCTAGATACGGCAAGCGGCAAAGGGCAATCTGCCACGGCAGTCTCCGGCTTAAGAAAGCAGAGGTATTGAGAATCAATATCGTTTTTACCCGCTGTGCATATATTTGGGCTATTTTTAGACCGATCACTCCCCCCCAGTCATGAACGACCAGGTCAAATTCTTGAAGACCGAGGTGATCTATCAAGCTCTTTAAGTTTTGAATATGTTGGGCCAAAGTATAGGGATAGTCTTGCGGCTTATCCGATAAACCACAGCCCATATGGTCCACAGCTATGCAGCGATAGTGACTACTCAAGCCCAAGATCAGATTACGATAGAGAAAAGACCAGCTCGGATTTCCATGCACCATGAGCAAAGGTCTCCCCTTTCCTTCATCTATATAATGGATACTATAGCCTAGGCCAGCAGACGAAACCTGTACAGGCAAGCGTAGATAGTGAGACTCAAAGGGATACAAAGCACTCAGAAATTCAGGAATACCAGACATGATGCAAAAATAGGATTATACCTTACCTAGGCTAAGAAAGAGGCTACTAAGCCCACTGCCTATACCTAAAAGCGCAAGGCGAGACTGTGCATGTGCTCGCTTCTCTTCTAGGGCCAAGGCTAAGGTGATAGGCAAACTTGCAGAACCCATATTACCCAAAAAAGGATAGCTTGAAACATCTTTTTCGGTAGGCAAACCTAATGCCTGATAGAGGCTTTTTTGATGTTGTTTACCCACCTGGTGGCAAATAATGATGTCTGGGCTGGTATTGTCCCAATTAAGAAGACTTTTAAAATCCTGCCAGTTATCCTGGGCCAAGCTTACCCCTGCCTCGAGCAAGGCCTCCGCCTGGGTTTGCATATCTAGACCTCCTGCTGCCGCCTGGTTTCCTTCACAGAGGTGGTTTGCATCCGTATAGGCCCGACCTAGGCCAGATCGAAGGGGGATGCCCTCTGCAATAGAGGCATGGGCCAAGACAGCGGCTACAGCCCCCGAGCCTATAGTAAGATTTGCAAAATAAGGCTTAATGCTTTGCCTATCTAGATTTTGGTTGAGTAGGAGCGAGACGGTATGCTCCAGCAATGGCCTTGCATCTTCGCCGCTCACAATCAGCCCTGCTTGTATAGCCCCTCCTTCAATAAGGTTAGCCAGTATGAACATAGCATTCAGAAAACCAAGACACGCATTGGAAAGATCCATAATCTGCATCCGCTGTCCTAAGCCTAAAGCCGCATGCACATAGGCAGCTGTAGCGGGCTCTAACCTATCTCGGCAAACACTAGCGTTGACTAAAAAGCCAATGTCTTCCGGCTTTATTTTACTTTGCTCCAAGGCTTTCTTCGCAGCCATGCTAGCAGCTTCAGAGGGCTTTGTCCCCTTAGGCCAAAGGCGTCTTTCTTGTATACCCGTCATGAGCTCTAGGCGACCCTCTGGCAGCTTCAAGCGCTGGTAAAGAGGCGATAGCTGCTTTTCAATTGCATGAGAGGTGCAGACCTCCTCTGGCAGGCTATAGGCTAGGCTTTCGATGACTACATTTTTGAAAAACATATAATAAGAGCCTACCCTGGCCAAATTCCGTTTTGAAGCAAGCCTTATCCCTTTAGGCTATGAGCTAGAAGCTAATGCCAGCAAAACTAGACCTCTTGCGGACCTATGTATGATCTGGGTTGGCCTGCCGCCCGTCTCCCTACGCTCCTAACTAGGCTGCTCCCTAAGTTAAAGCTGCCAGAAATAGGAGTCTTCGAGAGACAAGTAGCTGAGAAATTGTACAAGACAGCAAATAATGAGTCTTATATGTGAATGCACATACAGTTTTTAGGCTTTTTTAAGGAGTGATCAAACTACAGCTCTGACATCCAAGGCTTTTCCTGCTTCCGCTCTATAGTCCTTTACAAGCCTCTGAAGGTGTCCTTCTGTATGCAAGCTCAATACCCCCTGGGTGATGGCTCTGGCCCCAAGCTGCTTACTTTCACGAATGAGCTTCAGGAAGGTCTCTTTTAATTGAGGCGACTCTTTTGTGATACCCTCTAGGATATGTTCAGGAATATTGTCTTTAATAAGCTGCGGGTGCTCAATCAACAAAGTAGCTAAAAATTCTAGGTAATTAGTGCTAAAAGCATGGGGACGCCATTTGCACATAGCATTAAGTGCTGTCAATGCTTGTCGGAGCTCACCTGCGAGGTCTTTTGCTATAGAGGACAGATCCACAACTGCTCTATCAAGCTTCATATTTAAGATTTCCTCAAAATGCACCCAATGGTTTACCAGAAAGCGCTCAGAAGCTTTAAGAAAAAGGGTATCCAGATCTCCTCGTTCTAAGAAGGCATTCAGTCGTAACGCCTTGTCCAATAACCACTCAGCCGCCTTATAGGCTTTGTATTGGGGAAAATAGTACTGATCCCATATAGTATCCGTCTGGTTGGCATCCATAATCTTAGAAAGCTCAGCTAAATCCTTCTCTTTGCCTCTGAATACACACGCATTCTTGTAAAGCAGATACATTTGGGATACAATCGATTGCTCCAGACTTCCCAAATCCTCTTTTTTATCATTTTTTCTACCATAGATAGACTTAGCCATGTAGTTTTCATAAGTATGAGCTCTCCAGGCGCTGATAGCCTGCGTGAGGGGAGTAAGGGGTTTAGCCTGCGTTAAAAAACTAACGATTTCTTGGGTATAAAACTCAAAAGACCGTTTCAGAATAGGCGCGCCATGGCCTGTATAGGCGAATTTAGAAAAACCTTTGATGACAACTCGCCCGCCCTTAGGACTAATGCTAAGCTTGACACGCTTACCTTCAGCAGCTGCTTTTTTATAAAAGCCTAAGCTGCATTGCACACTCACACAGGGATCATTGGCTGTATGTAATGCAAGATACGTATCTTGAAGATCTTTAGCTCTTTTTACCAGAGGAAACCTTTCTGTAATAGTCCCTTCCTGACTGGCGGTAACATCCTTATCAAACTGTTGAGAGGCATCCAACGCTCCTGAATGGCTGATATACCTTGTAAAGGATTTTGGATACAGAAGGCTCTGATTAAAGGTCAGCGACCCTCCAAAACTAGGCCCATATAAGCCTACGGGCAAACCGCGTAAAGAGCCCAAATCCTTGTGCAAGCTCTCTGGGTCAGCACTCAAGACTGTATGAAACCTATGAATACAGGCTTGAATTTTTGTATATAGTTTACTTGGCATGTTAGACTGATGCACAGACAATTCTAAAAGATCAGGCAAATTTAACAAAATAATAGCCACTTTTTGCTGCAAGAGGCTCTGATCTAAACGACTAGGAAGACTGTCTTTAGCAGCATTTTTTTTGTCTTTTTTTTCTCTTCCACCATAGACCTTCACGAGCACTGATTTGGGATCCTCTGGAATATAAGCGGTATAGCCTATAGGGGTTTCATCGGTAGCTGAAAGCTTTAAAACATTACCTAGAGAAGGATTTAAGGACAATTTGTCTATAAAATCTTGATCCACGTCAAAGTAGCCCTCGTTATTGGTAATAACCTTGCAGTTTAGATCTTTAAGGAGAGGAGGCGTAGCTACCTCTAAATCGTCCCCATTCAGAGGGTTATCCGCATAAATAAGCTTTTCTTTAGCTATAACCTCTTTGATAAAAGCTGTATATAAAGGCATAGCTACTTTCTGGAGACGCTCTTTATCTTTTGCATAATCACAAAAATAAACCTGACTATGCGTCATCTTATGGAAGAAGTAACTTATTAAAATATCCTGGTAGAGTGCCTGATAGTCTTGGCTGCAAACGCTATTTTCAAAAAAATCTTTCTTATCCTCCAATCCTTTTACGAGTGCTACAGAGGCTTCTCTGTCTAAGCTGCGATAGATATATTTTAAGAGGTCTAGGTATATAGAATGCTCATGAGCCTCGTAGCCTTCAGGCTGCTGCTCTAGATAGGTAGAGGCAATACTCCATAGCTGCTGCACGCTCATCAATTCAACCAGCCAGGCTAAGGGATGCGATACTTTTAGCTTGTCTATATAGTTAGATAAAAACCTAATCAAATCCGCCAATAGCTTGGCTTTTGTAGGGCCTTCCGCAAGCGCATCCTTTGCAAAGGCTGGGATTGGACTTTTTATGAGATTCGTAATCGAGTCAGGGCAAGGAGAAACAAGTGTAGCGAAGCTCTTTATGAGAGTCAAAACATGCTGTAATAACTCTGTTGGTCCCTTATCTTTCGCTAAACCTTGAATATAGCCATCCAACTGGATGGCTAGTTCAGTCAAAACACTAAAATAATCGCAGGATCCCTTATGTTTTTTTTTAAAATAGGCCTCAAATACGGCATTCATCTTGTTTCCCTCAACCGCCACAGCGTCATTCCTAATGGAATAACGAAAGCTATAGAGTTGATTGACAAACCTTGCGCAGGCCGTTCCCTGTTCCTGAGGGGTTGAGAGCGACTTAACAGCTTCAAAATCCAGGATTTGAGCTATGTCTTTTAGAGTAAAGGCTGAGTCAGAGCCTGGGAACTGAGAACTTAAAAACACTAAATAGAGCAGGCGTTTTTGAGTGGATTCACTATAAAGGTCCGTACAAGTGCTATCCCACGCAAAATAGAGCTTTAAAAAATTGCCATACACCTGAGCATAGGCCACAGCAAGGGACGGATCGGCAAAATATTCTTGCTGCTCCTCCATTTTTGTAAGGATATCAGGCAAAAGCTTTGCCAATGCTGGATCTTGCGTGCAGTAGACCCTCTGAAGCAAAAATCGAAAAGCCCCTAGGGGTAAATCAGGATAGTTTTCTTTATTGGAAAGATATTTTGAAAAATCCTGAACCAGGAATGGGGAAAACTCAGAAAATAAAGCCTGAAACTCTTTAAAAATATAATTTCTATCTTGATAGACCGTAGCTGAAAGCTCTGCTAAGTCTGTCAAAAGCTTTAAAATATCTTCTTTCCTTAAATGCTTCTCAGAAGCTTTAAAAACAGGTTTTAATAACTCATTCAAATGAAGTTTCAATCCCTCTTTTATTCTTTCCGTACGGACACGCTTAAAGATCCAATTAGTAATCTGGACGCTACGAGAAATGCTATCTCTAAGCTTGCTACCCTTACATAGATACTCTTGGATAAATGTGACATTGGTAAAGAGCCAATCATATTTCTCAAGATCTTCTATAGGTCCCGGACAGTCAGTAGCACGACGGGATTGCATTACAAGGACATATAAAGAAGGATCCTTAGTTATGCTAACACTCTCCGTATAAAAATATTCTAGCCATTTCACAAGAATGACTGCTATGGCTTCGGGGGGGAGTGAAGCTTGTCTTAAAGCCTCGTTGTCTTTGGCTAAAGCTTGAACCAGATCGGGTGCCAAGCCTAAATCTAGCTTCGTACAATCTAGCACAGCTACTTGCTTGACGGCAGGGGGCGGGCTGCCCTCCATGGGGTCCGATTCTGATGTAAAGCCTTTAGTTGAAGGACTATCCAGCTTAGTTAAAAAACGAGGGCTAAGATCCATAATAAGCCCCATTTTAAATATAAAATTTATTTAATTGTCAATAAAGTTGATATTTTACCTAAAAAATTCACCAACCATTCACTTGCATGCTCACAAGCATATGCCCCAACTCTCTCATTCTAGGCCCCTAGCTGATTCGCCAAATCCACAACTTCCTTATCAAAATAATTCATATCCATCCCTGCGTTCACGACTAGGCCTTGGCCATTGATACCGCTGGAGGCCTCGCTTAGCAAAAAAAGTGCAGCATTGGCCACCTCTTGGGTGCTGAGGGCTTTTTTGCGTAAAGTCAGCTTTTCAGCAAACAAGTAGTTATTCAAATAGCCCGGTATACCTGCAGAAGCGCTCGTCTTGATAGGGCCTGCGTTGACAGTATTAAAGCGCACTTGTGTATCATGGCTAAAAGACTTGGCTAAAAAGCGGACTATACTCTCCAGTGCAGCCTTAACAGGAGACATATAGCCGTAGCTTTCCGCCACTACCTGTGAGGATATACTCATGGCTACAACAGACGCATTATACTTCAAATAGGGCTTCAAGGCTCTGGCTATCTCCACTAAAGAAAAGGCAGAAATGCTCGTAGCCTGAAGAAAATCCTCCCTGCTAGTCTCATGGAAGGGAACCATCCCTTGAGTGTAATTCGCAAAGGCAATAGAATGCACAAGGCCATCTAGCGCAGGTCCACCCTTGAGGGCAAGGGCCAGTGCTGCTATGTCTTCTTGCTTTTCAACATCGCAAATATGGACTTCCCTACCCTCTAATAGCGTCCTGAGGCTGTCCTTACGGGCTTGACTCCTGACCGTATAGACGACATGGGCCCCTTCGGCCTCTAGGGTCTTAGCGATGTGCCAAGCTATACTTTTCTTATTGGCAACACCCATGATCAAATAACGCTTATCCTTGAAACTCATCCAGGCCATATAGAGCATACTGAGAAAAGCTTTATCCCTGTCAAGTTCCTGAACAAAAACCCTACTGTATTAAAAATCACTGCCCACCCGTATATAACAATACATGCTCACTTGATTTTATAAGCTTTAGAGTTGCCTTAGGAAAAATCTTGATTTTTAATAATCATCACCCGAGCTAAAGTCCCCTACGGGTATCTGTCACCCAGCTTCTAGCGAAGATTTTGCGATCTTATTACTAACTACTACCTTCAATGATAAGAGCGGATAAAAAAGACCTTCCCCCTGTTCTTGTAAATATCGATGGGCAAGACCTGTATATCCCAGAAGGTACCAACCTGATAGAGGCGGCTGCCTTAGCGAAGAAGGAAGTGCCGCATTATTGTTATCATCCTAAGCTTTCAGTCGTGGGAAATTGTCGGATGTGCCTCCTCGAGGTGGGGATGGTCATGCAGGATAAGGCTACAGGAGGCATCCTCTTAGACGAAGAGGGTAAGCCCAAAGTAGCCTGGGCACCTAGGCCTGTTATCGGCTGTGGGACACAGGTAGCGCCCGGCATGCACGTGAGAACAGCTTCTCCCTTGGTTAAGAACTGCCAAGAGGGCGTGATGGAGCTTTTGCTCGTGAACCACCCCCTAGACTGCCCGATTTGTGACCAAGCAGGCGAGTGCCGCCTCCAAGAGTTTGCCCTAGACTATGGCCGGGGCTATAGCCGCTTTGTAGAAGAAAAGAATGTTAAACCCAAAAGAACACGCCTAGGCGAACGCGTCATGCTCGATGATGAGCGTTGCATATTGTGCTCTCGTTGCATACGTTTTATGCAAGAAGTGCCCAAAGAGGATGTTTTGGGCTTTGTCAATAGAGGGAGCTATTCGACCCTCACGTGTTTTCCCGGGAAAGCACTTAACAGCAACTATGCTTTAAATACAGTAGACATTTGCCCCGTCGGAGCACTAACCAGTATAGACTTTCGCTTCAAAATGCGGACCTGGTTTCTCAAGCGTACACCGAGTATTTGTACAGAAAGTAGCGTAGGGGTAAATACCGAAGTATGGTCTAGAGAAGGGGTCATTTATAGGATTACACCCAGGCGTAATGATGCCGTCAACGATACCTGGATGCCAGACTCAGGCCGTATACTATACAAACAGGTAGATGCAAAAAACCGCATCCACCACCCGCTCATAAAAGGCCATGCGGTCAGCTTTGAGGAAGCTTTTGCAACCTTTTTAAAAGCTTTTGACTTAGGACCTGTAGGGATCCTAGCCTCTGGGCACAATACCGTCGAAGAGCAGTATTTACTTCGTTTAATAGCAGAGAAAACTGGCGCTAAGGCCTACTTGCCTGCCCGTGAAGGAAAAGGCGATGGGCTACTTATTTCTAGTGATAAAAGGCCGAATATTCGAGGTGCCTTAGCCACAAAGCTGGTAGACACTCTCGGTTTTGAAGACCTAAAACAAGCACTCAGGCATAAGGCCCTGTCCACCTTACTCATCTACCATGAAGACATCCTAGAAGAACTAGAGCCCGAGCTTCTAAACGGCCTCTTTCTTATCTATATAGGGACGCACCAACATACAAGCAGCAAGCTTGCAGACCTTGTTGTGCCTGGACTTAGTGTATTTGAAAAGTCTGGATCATTTATTAACCAGCAGTATCGCCTTCAAAGCTTTGCACAGGCTATACCAGGGCCAACAGGCATTTTACCAGATTATCTCATCTTGGCTCGCCTCTTAAAAGACTTATCCCCTGAGGGATCTGAAGCGTGTCATTTAGAGTTTCATAACTTAGACAGGCTGTGGCAACATTTGGGCCAAAGGCATCCTGTATTTAAAAATATCCTCCTCTCTAGTCTTCCCCCTGAGGGGCTAGCACTAGATACATCCAAGCTAGCCCCCTTATTGCTGGACAAGGGGCCTTCTCTTCACTACGTGCCTGAAACACTCTCGGCTTAACTCTATTGCTATGCTCTTTACACTTTTTCTTCACTGTATCTATGCAGCCCTCATGATAGGAGTAGTCTTAAGTTTAGCTGCATATGCGGTACTTGCAGAACGAAAAATCAGTGCCTGGATCCAAGGCCGGGTAGGTCCCAACCGCACTGCCCTACCCTTCGTGAAATCTATCCCGGTATTAGGGCCCTTGCTGATACGCCTTGGCATTTACCAACCCTTAGCTGATGGGCTTAAGTTCTTATTCAAGGAAGACCCGATTCCAGGGCACGTCAAAAAACTGTACTACATTCTAGCTCCTGCCTTGGCAGCCATTCCTGCCTTTGTGACGATGGCTGTAGTGCCTTTTGGGCAATATATCGATAACCTAGGCCAGTGGCAGCCTATTGTTTTAGCAAAAATAGATCTAGGGGCATTATTTATCCTGGCGGTTAGCTCTTTGAGTGTGTATGGGATTGTACTAGGCGGCTGGGCAGCAAACAGCAAATACCCCTTCTTTGGGAGTATTCGTTCCTCGGCGCAGATGGTCTCCTATGAATTGACCTTAGCGCTCTCTATCTTGCCTGTATTTTTGTGGACCAATGCCCCCGGTGCTGAAGGAGGACTCAGCCTACACACGGTAGTAGAGTACCAAAAAACGGGCTGGCTTGTTTTCTTGCAGCCGCTATCTGCCTTTTTATTTTTAATAGCCCTTTTTGCAGAAACAAACAGGCTACCCTTTGATATGCCAGAATCTGAAAGCGAATTAGTAGGTGGCTTTCATACCGAGTATGGGAGCTTCAAGTTTGGTCTTTTTTTCGTAGCAGAATACGCTCATATGGTGATTGGCTCTGCGGTTTTTATCTGCCTCTTCCTCGGCGGATGGCACCTACCTTTTGGGCTAGAGCTATATCCGGCAAACCTTTTGGGCACTATCCTATCTGTGCTGTGCTTTTTGCTTAAAACTGCCTTGCTTTTATTTTTCTTCATCTGGATACGCTGGACGCTTCCCAGATTCCGGTACGATCAGGTCATGCACCTAGGCTGGAAAGTACTATTACCGCTTGCTTTGTTTAACCTTTGTCTTAACATCTTCCTCACCGCTTATCTTTCAAGCTAAGGCGATTATGGCAACACGTGTCCTTCACAGAAAGCCCCTCACTTGGGCAGAAAAGACTTACCTCCCCCAGATTTTAAAGGGTCTTTTCATTACGCTTAAAAATATTTTTCGAAAACCTATCACCCTAGAATATCCCGAAGTGCGTCCTACACTTCCCCAAGGCTATCGGGGTATACCGACGCTGGTAAAAGATCCTGAAGGGAGGGAAAAGTGCGTTTCTTGTCAGCTCTGCGAGTTTGTTTGCCCGCCTAAGGCTATACGTATCACTCCTGGAGAGATAGCTGAAGGCTCTCCCCATAGCCATGTAGAAAAAGCGCCTAAAACCTTTGACATTAATATGCTACGTTGCATCTACTGCGGCCTCTGCCAAGAAGTTTGCCCTGAAGAAGCCATATTTTTACAGGATGTTTATTCTCTTTCTGGCAAAAGCAGAGAAGAGATGGTCTTTAACAAAACAAAGCTCTACGAACTGGGGGGGACCCTCCCCGACATGCATTTTAAGTGGAAGAAGAAGCTAGAAGCTGAAAAAAATGGCCCTAGCAGCCACTAAACCCAACTATTTATGCGAGACTTTCTTTTTTATGTCTGTGCCTTGCTGAGTATAGGCTCTGCGCTAGGAGTCATCCTATCTAAAAATACGGTCAATAGCGCCATGTACCTCATCCTTTGCTTTTTGGGCCTGGCAGGACTTTTTGCGCTCTTAGAGGCTTACTTTCTGGCTATCTTGCAGGTTCTGGTATACGCGGGAGCTATTATGGTATTATTTTTATTTATTATTATGATCTTAGATGTAGATACTCCAAGGCCTGAAGAGACAAAAACGTTACAGAAAAAGCCAACCTTATTGAAAGGTCTTCTTGGTCTTGGCCTAGTGAGTGGGCTGATCTGTTTTCTTTATAAAGGCATTAGAAATTTGCCTTATGTAGATCTACTGTCTGCCCCTGCGCCAGAGCTTCCCATTGCTTTCTCCAGTACACTCAAAGCATTGGGCACTTTATTGTTCACAAAATATTTACTGGTACTTGAGCTTGCTGGCCTTTTACTCTTGATGGTCATGCTAGGAGCCATAGCCCTCAGTAAGCCTTTGACAGAAAAACCCAAAAAAAGCCTATAAGCTATGAGCCTTCATTTCATTTTAGTCTTAGCGTTTTTACTATTTGGGATTGGTACCCTAGGGCTACTCATTCGGAAGAATATCTTCGTCTTATTCATGTGCCTGGAGCTGATGCTAAGCTCCGTGAGCTTGATCTTAGTTGCTTTCTCTTCGTATAATAATAGCCTAGATGGAGCCTTATTTGTTTTCTTTCTCATCACCCTAGCAGCGGCTGAAGTGGCCATAGGCTTGGCTATTGTGGTTAGGCTTTTTCGTCTTCGAAAAAGCATTAAGAGTGATGCATTTAACCACTTACAATTTTAAATATTTTCCTTAGTGTATTCTCATGTCTCCTGAAGCCATCCTCCAGCATTTATTCTTCCTCCTTTTTACGCCTCTTTTAGCGGCGATAATCATTGGGTGTTTCTTTAGGAAAGATGCAATAGTGAGTACCGTCCTCTCTCTTTGTGCAGGAGCAGTTGTTTTAGCCTGTAGTATAAACTTGCTCCGCCAATGGGGGGGCGAGGGCCTACAGGCCTACACGGAATGGTTTTGCCTAGGCCCGCTTCATCTACACTTTGGCCTCCTGTTTGATCCTCTTAGCGCCTTCATGCTCCTAGTAGTGAGTGTGATTGGATGTTTAGTACAAGTCTTTAGCGTAGGCTATATGCATGAGGATAACTCGCAGGGCCGCTATTTTGCAGGGATATCGCTCTTTATGTTTTCTATGTTAGGGATTATCCTGTGTGACAATCTTTTCCTCCTCTTTGTATTTTGGGAGTGGGTAGGCTTTAGTTCATATATGCTGATTGCTCACTACCACCAAGAGCCCTCCGCCCAGATGGCCTCTAAAAAGGCCTTTATCACCAATAGAGTGGGAGACTTTGCTTTTTTACTAGGTATATTAGCTGCTTATTCGTATTTTGGCACATTCGACCTTCCAGATTTAGAACTGAAAGTCTTAAGCTTAGGAACTGTTTCTTTTCCCTTAAAACTCATTGGATTTTTGATTTTAGGAGGGTTTATAGGAAAGTCTGCCCAGTTTCCTTTGCAAGTATGGCTACCCGATGCCATGGCAGGGCCTACCCCTGTATCAGCTCTGATGCACGCAGCTACCATGGTGGCAGCGGGTATTTTTCTTCTAGCTAGGCTAGATTTTTTCCTTACTCCCCCAGTACTAGAGCTCATCCTTTGGCTCTGCACGGGTATGACAATTTTCGCAGGCCTATGCGCCCTAGGCCAAAAAGACATTAAAAAAATACTGGCCTATTCTACCCTATCTCAACTCGCGTATATGGGGGTAGCGGTCGCCTTGAATAGTCCTGGGCTTTCCCTCTTTCACCTTGCAACGCATGCCTGTTTTAAAGCAGGTCTCTTCTTATGCGCAGGCGCTATTATCCATGCCCTGCACCACGAGCAAGATATCTTTAAAATGGGGGGCTTATTCAAAAAAATGCCCTGTGTGAGCCTTGTTTTTGTGTCTTGCATGCTTTCCCTTTGTGGGGTCGTAGGCACAGCTGGCTTTTTTAGTAAAGATAGCATTCTAGAACTTGCCTACCTGCAAAATAAAGTCGTTTACTATGCTTTAAGCTTTGCTGCTTTTCTGACCGCATTTTACATGGGACGGCTCTTTTGGATAGCCTTTGGAGGCAGCTTTAAAGGATCTAAGTCTATCCGCCCTATCAGTCTTTGGATGCACCTACCTTTACTGATTTTAGCTTTTCTGTCGATTGCCTCTGGCTACAAGAGCCTATGGCCAGAAAGCTTACGCATCATCTTTGAGCCAGACTTGCAGCTCATCCACGCCAGTGTGGAAAAATTAGGCCTAAAGTCTAGCTTTATGATGCTACACAGCGCCTTAAGCCTCCTAGGCCTAGGTCTAGCTTTTCTCGTGTATAAACACAAACGCTTTAAAACACCCACTATTTTGAAAGAAGGGGCCGTCTACGAGGCTATGACAGAGGGGTTTGGGATAGATGCTCTCTACCAGCGCTATATTAGCTGGCAGCAGAGTTTTGCTAAAATCTTGCATTTTTTGGACCTTGCTCTGATTGGAGGACTGATGATGCGAGGCACAGCCTCTTTGCTAGGGCTTTCTAGCCTCTTATTTAAGCGTGTCCATACAGGCCTTTTACAAGACTATACCTATCACTTTTTAGGAGGTTTTTTACTTCTTTTGTTTTTTGTCTTTAAAGCTTTCAACCTATGTGTCTGTCACTAGATAAACTCTTAGCGCTGAGTATTGCTCTACCCCTAGCTATAGGAAGCATTCTTTTATTCCACCGCTTTATCCCAAGCACACTGAGCAAAACGTTGGCTATTCTAGGCTTTACCTTGCCCTTAGGCGCTGCCCTATACCTGGCTTGGCAGTATCAGGCTCAAGACGCTTTTCTGACGTATGCTTTTTATTCAACTTACCCTATAGGTATAGAAGGATTGGGCATTCGCCTGAGCCTGGGACTCAATGCTATAGCCCTGCCCTTATTTGTGCTCACCGCCTTGGTTGGCTGCTCGGGTGGTATCTATACGCTATTTTCAAAACAAACAGATAGTAGGCTTTTTGAAGGACTGTTGCTGATTATTATAGGAGGGATCTTGGGAGCTTTTGCGTCTGTTGACATCTTTTTTATGTATTTCCTCCATGAAATTGCCTTGATCCCAACCTTCATACTCATGGGGATTTGGGGATTTGGGGGGCGACGGGGCGCTGCCATAGAGCTAACCGTATACCTTTCTCTCGGAGCTTTCATTGCCCTTGTAGGCTTCATTGCCTTGTATGTATTCTCCCACTGTCCTTCTTTTAATATCATAGACTTGGGCCTTCACCTCCAGGCCCTTCCCTTAAAAACAAGTGATCAAACCCTTATTGCAGGCCTCCTCCTCCTGGGGCTGGGTATTTTGGTCTCTCTCTTTCCCTTCTACTCTTGGGCCCCTAGGGCCTATACCACGGCACCAGCAGCCTTGGCGATGATGCATGCGGGTGTCTTGAAGAAATTTGGCCTCTATGCTCTCATCCAAGTAGGCTTAAGGTTCATTCCCCTCGGGCTTGCAGTATATACGCCTTATCTTGTAGGTTTAGGTTTAGCCAATATCCTTTTCATAGGCTTTGTCACCCTAGCCCAAAGAGATTTCAAGTTTATGGCAGCTTATAGCTCTATTATGCATATGGGATATTGCTTTTTAGGACTAGCCTGCTTTGGGCTTCCAGGCTTGCAAGAGCTTGCTGTAGGAGGAGTCCTTATCCTCATGCTAGGGCATGGCCTGACTGTAGGGCTCCTTTTCCTCTTAGCAGATATGATTCTGTACAGAACGCATACTACCGATATGCCTTCGATGGGAGGCCTATGCCAGAAAACGCCTGTTTTATCTGCTTTTTTTGTAGCAGCTATCTTTGCAAGCATAGGCTTACCCGGCTTTGTAAACTTCTGGGGAGAATTTACCATCTTTTTGGCTGTATGGGCTTATAACCCTTATATATGCGCTCTGGCTGCCTTGGGGATTATTATTTCAGCTATTTATGGGCTACGAAGCATAGCCTCTATCTTCTTTGGCCCTGCTAAGGGAGCTAGCTTAGAACATTTCCATACCATTCAAGACCTCCGTTGCTTCGAAAGGGTAGCGACTCTCTTGTTGCTAGTGGCTTTACTACTCTTGGGCTGTTTCCCAAAAATGCTTTTTCATTTCCCTTCTACTTTTCATAACACCAGTTTGAAGCCGAGTGCTTCTAGCCTTCCATAAGCTATGCATGCTGTTTTCACCTCCCTTGCCTATTCTAACCACTGGGTCCTCCTGTGGCCTGAGCTAAGCTTTGTAGTCCTTGGGCTGCTCCTCTTAGTCCTTGGATGCTTTCAAAAAGTAACCCACTCAGGCCTCTGTATAGTCAGTGCCTTCGCTTTATTGGGGCAATTAGCTCTAGTTTTGGCCTTTTCCATGGGGGGTTTCCTCCAAGAAGCACTGCCTGCTGTGCCAAATTTTGCTGGCCTGGTCCTCCACAGCCCAACAGGCGATACTTTGCGGCTCTTCTTTATGCTGACTAGCCTGGCTATCAGCGTTCTGGCCTTGCCTTATCTGAAAAACCGTCTCCTTGCTAGAGCGGAGTTTTATAGCCTCTTAGTCTTTGTGTCTGCTGGACTGATGCTACTGGTTCAAAGCCAGCACTGTATTCTATTTTTTGTAACGCTAGAATTTGTGACACTTGGCTTTTATATCTTAATAAGCTACGCTTCCTCAGATGTTTTCTCCTTAGAAGCAGGGCTGAAATACCTCATTCTTGGAGCCTTCACGTCCTGCCTCTTACTCTTAGGCATAGCCTTGCTCTACGGCCTTGCAACCACCCCTGCCTTCATTCAGGGTGACGGGCTTTACTTTGCAGACTTAGGCCAGTTTCTACAAAACTATGGCAGCCATCCTATGGCCCAGCTGGCTGTAGTCTGTATTGTCTTGGGCCTTGGGTTTAAACTAGGAGCATTTCCCTTTCAACTGTGGGTGCCGGACGTCTACCAAGGAGCCCCCACACCCGTTACAGCATTTTTGGCTACAGCCTCTAAAGCAGGAGGCTTTGTCGCCCTCATGAACCTCCTCTTCGGGCCTTTTGCTGCTATGGCCTGCACGCTAAAGCCCCTCCTAAGCTGGGTAGCCATCCTGACCTTGACTTTAGCCAGTATAACAGCCCTCACCCAAAGGAATATGAAGCGTTTTCTAGGCCTCTCAGGCCTAAGCCACACGGCTTACTTGATTCTTGGCCTAGTGGCAGCTTACGATCTTCCGGAGATAAAAACAGCCCTCCTTTTCTACCTTTTTGCGTACAGTATAGGAAGCTTTCTGGTATTTGGCTGCCTCAGCTATCTTGGAAAAAACACTGAAGACAACCTCCTGGCTCTAGAAGGATTAGATACCCTGCATCAGCGTTCTCCCTTTTTATCTGCTATGCTGACTGTAGGGCTAGGGTCCTTAGCAGGCGCGCCCCCATTTATAGGGTTTGTGGCAAAGTTTTTTATTTTTATAGCCCTATTTAAGGCGAAACTCTACACTTTGCTTATTTTTGGTATTTTTGGAGCAGTTCTCTCTATCTACTATTACTTTACCTGGATACGTAAGCTCTATTTTAGCACAGCTCCTCAGGATACCGTCGAAAAGCTCAGTCTTTGCCGAGGGTATGGTGCCTACTTACTGCTTTTGGCGTTATTGACTGTTCTTTGGATCTGTCTACCCCTTTCTTTTAGTACTTCTATGTTTCAGCCTTAAGGTTCTATGCTATCTGCTGTTATCATTAGCAAAAACGAAGCCTGCAATAGACTGCTTTCGAAACCAGGTATTTTGTTTTCTGGGCAGGAAAAAATAAATGAAGAACCGGAGTGTACAGAAAGCGTACATGAGGATTCTGAATTTATTTTTGACGAACCCAGGGACCAAAAGACCGGGTTTCCAAAGAAGTCTAATATCGAGGGCTGCATCCAAAGCCTATCCTGGATAGATGACATCCATGTAGTGGATTCAGGGAGCACCGATAACACGGTGGCTTTAGCCCAAAATTTAGGCGCTACCGTCCACTATAGGCCTTTCACCACCTATGCTGAACAACATAACTGGGCCCATAGAGAAGCAGGCCTAAAACATCCTTGGGTCTTGCATCTAGATGCAGATGAAAGAAGTACGCCTGCTTTTCAAAAATCAGTCCTAGAGTGCCTGAGCAATACCCCTCCGAAAATTCTTGCTTATTATTGTTGCTGGAAACTCATGTTGGGCAAGAAGTGGCTCAAGTACAGCGATGGCTTTCCGCGTTGGCAGTTACGTTTGGTCCGAAAAGAGCTAGAGCCGTACATAGAGTTTGGGCATGCTCAAAAAGAAAAAAATTTTGAAGATGGATCCTTAGGCTACATCCAAGAGCCTTATCTGCACTTTCCTTGGAGTAAAGGCTGGGCCCACTGGCTAGAAAAGCACAATACCTATTCCAGCAAAGAAGCCATAGAGCGTCTCCACCATCCCTTAGACTGGAAACAGCTCTTTAGCCCCCATCCCTCCAAACGTATCTTTGCAGTAAAGGCCGCTGCTGCACGCTTAGGGCTTTTATGGCCTTTTTTTCGTTTTTTCTACCATTATATCCTCCGAGGCGGTTTTTTAGACGGCTATGCAGGCCTGGTTTATCTGCTTTCGATCAGCTATTACGAACTTTGTATTACCTTAAAGATGGAGGAAATCAAAGCCTCCCCTGAAGGACTTAGCAAAAATACTTGACAGGCCTAGTGGCTTTTGTCTTATATCTGTTTAAAACTATTTATGGCATTAAAGATCAGATTACAACGTCAAGGCACAAAAAATCTACCCGTATTTCGTATCGTAGTGATAGCCTCCACAAGGGCTGTTCGTGGCCTTGCAAATGAAATTTTAGGACACTACAACCCTAGGGCTCGCAAGAGTGACCCGAGAATCAAGCTCAACATGGAGCGCTATAACTATTGGATCAGCGTGGGTGCCCAGCCATCCGACACCGTTAAGAGCCTAGCACGTACTGCCTCTACGGCAGAAGCCAAGGATGGCGTTTGCATCATATTGCCCACAGCTATTGCAGCTCCAGTAGCTTCAGTTTAGCTTGGGATCTAAGCAACCTAAGACTGTCTTAGTTCTTTCTGAAAAATAAAAGCATTGTGGGTTCAAATTGTGCTTCTGTAGAATAGGTTGCTAATCATAAAAGGTAGGAAAGCACTGAGCAAAACACCTTTTTAGGCTAAACCAAGCTCTGCCATCGCTTGGATAGCTATGAAGGGAACAAGAGCTTGTCCTACTCATTCCATCTACTGATAACCCTAGCTGAATAGATACTCAGTTTTAATCTTGGAAGGGTTGCTGAATGCACTTAAGCACCTATAGTTCCTATCTTCACTGGTAAAACAATAGACCTCTTGCGAAACCATTGTCTTTTGTGTCTTAAGTTTGTCAAAAATGCATTCAGGCGCGCTCTTCAGGCGTCGTTCCGCGAACTATGCCTGACACGGTGAGCTACGCCCAACACGTCGCTCTTTATCTCCCGCAGTTGCAAGACAGGGTACTTAGGAGCGTAGGGAGACGCCTGACGCTTCAGGCAATAAGTTCCCTTACAGCGAGCTTAGAGCTAGGATTACGCCGTAGCTTGAAAAGCGAAGGCGAAACGCCAAGCAAAATCATACGTAGGTCCGCAAGAGGTCTAATAGATAAAAGATATCAGTACTGCTTTAATAAAATTGTATCTATCTACGCTAGAAGGACCTGGGATGCTTAGCTCCAGCTAGCTATCCGAATCGTCTTACCTTTGAGAAGATTGATCTGCTTGGGGTTCATGACAGGACCCTACGTTTTCATCCCCTTTGCTCCCTTGTATCAAACGGGTCAGCTCATCGCAGAGGATAAATTGATGATCCTTTACTTGAAACACAGCATTCACTTGCACACGCAAACTCGTACCGTCCCGCTTCAGCGCATCCACAAAGTGGAGGGTAGCCACCGTGCTTCCCTCGACGATAATGTATTTAAAACTAACACTTGCTGAGGCCAGAATAGTTTTCTGAGCCTTCATGTGGTTAACAAAGTCGGTATAATTTAAAGTTTTACCGTCTACATGCTGAATATAATCTTTTGAAAAATAAGTTTCGTAGGTTTGATCTGTAACTTGCATATCCTCAATCACTGTCTTGAGGACATTTTTCACAAAGACCCGAGTAGCATCGGCTGTCTGCACTTTTTCTAAGGCGTAAGTATTTGAAAAGAAACCAAGGTTCATAAGTGAAAAAATAAAGAGCCCTACAGGAGAGGAAAATAATTTAAACATAGCTGTGTGGATAGAATAGCAACCATTCATATAAAACCAGAAACGAATCCAATGGTAATAATTCCAAAAAGACAAGCCCCTAGTGCATAGTCAGCCCACCATCTACAGCAAAAGTCTGACCGGTAATATAGGCGGCATGGTCCGAAACAAGAAAGGCTACAAGATCTGCTACTTCCTCAGCCTTCCCCATACGCTTCAGAGGAATGTGTTTGAGGACTTCTTGCTGAATACTCTCGTTTAGCTGCTGGGTCATATCGGTATCTATCCAACCTGGGGCAACGACGTTTGCGGTGATGTTTCTAGAAGCGAACTCTTTTGCCAGGGCCTTAGTAAAGCCGATAAGTCCTGCTTTGGCTGCAGAATAGTTGGCCTGCCCGGGGTTTCCCATAAGGCCTACCACAGAGGCAATATTGACTAGTCGTCCCCAGCGGCTACGAGCCATGGGGTGGATGAGTGCTTGGGTGATGTAAAAGGCGCTAGAAAGGTTGGTTGTGATCACACTCTCCCACTCTTCAGGCTTCATCCGAAGCAGGAGGTTATCTCGTGTAATCCCAGCATTGTTTACCAGAATATCTACTTTAGTATGGTCTTGCAAGATAGCCTCCAAGCTAGCTTTGAGATCCTGGGTATTCCCTAAATCCATAGGGTAGGCAAACGCCTCACCCCCTTGAGCCTTAATCAGGTCTGCTACCTGCACGCAAGTATCACTCTTGCTAATGCATATAGCTTTTGCGCCACAGCTTGCGAGCTTTAAGGCAATCGCTTTACCAATACCACGGCCAGCACCCGTGACGAGGGCTGTTTTATTTTTAAGGTCTACTATCATATATGGCTTTGATGAAGCCCAGAAGCTAGAGAGACTTTCCTAGAAAGTAAATAAAAAAGCACCGAATCAGCAAAGCGAAAAGCCACAAACCGGCCTAGAATACCGGTATGTATTCCAGGATTTTTCGTCCTAGCGTCTCCTCGGTGGTCCAGAAGTCCTGCGGACCGGTGCTGCTGGCGCAGAGGAAGCAGAAGCGCCGTCTGTTGGGGGCCTGTGCTCAAAGCGGCTGCCACTGAGGCGGAAGATAATTCTCGCCTTATTGAGATCGTGCGTACTCATCTCCATTTTTACTCGATCACCCACATTTAACTTAATAAAATTCTTACGTAATTTCCCTGAAATATGGGCTAAAACAACGTGGTTATTCTTCAGCTCTACCTTAAAGAGGGTGCCTGGCAGGACGGAAATTACTTTGCCTTCTACTTCAATCAATTGTTCGGACATTCGAGAGATCAATACAAATAAGAAGCCATTATCTCAATAAAGCCTATGAAGCACACTCATACCCTAGGTTTATAGATAAAAAACTATGGATATAAGCCTTTCAGAAAACTCCTCCCAGTCAAGCCTAATTCTGAGAGCTTCCATTTCGCCTGCTTGAGGTACTTTTGTTTAGAAAACTACTATACCCCTTTTAATTTGCTTGAACTTCGGCTTGCTATCCTCTTTTTTAGAAGGGAAAATATGTTTTTAAAGACAGCCTTTGTGGTTTTTACCTCCCCTAAAGCCATCTTCATAGGCAAACTGAAGGCTTATTGTTTTATCTTAGACCCTGATTGCATTCACCTTTTTATTGATTTTAGATGAAAGTCTTACACGTTCAAGGAGGAGCCACCCTACGCGGGACAATACGCGTGAGTGGCTCAAAAAATGCAGCCCTCCCTATCCTGGCTGCTGCCCTGCTAACGGATAAAGCCTGTACCTTCCACAATGTACCGGCCCTCAGTGACGTACGCTTCATGTGCGAGATTCTAAAAAGTTTGGGCACTGAGGTCAGTCACTTAGGCCCTAACAGCATTCGTATCCAGGCCAAAACACTGGTACCTCACGCTCCTTACGAGCTTGTACGTAAGATGCGAGCGTCTGTATGCCTCATGGGGCCTCTCTTAGGAAGGATGCGTTCTTGCATTATATCTTTGCCGGGTGGCTGCGTCTTGGGCCCAAGGCCGATAGACTTGCACCTCAAAGGCTTTAGCAAACTAGGCTGCACGCTGGAAATGAAAAATGGCTATCTTCACCTCGATGCTAGTCACCTTCAGGGAGCTAATATTTTCCTAGGCGGGCGCCAAGGCAGTACCGTAACAGGTACGGCCAATATTCTAACCGCTGCTGTCCTTGCACCTGGAATAACGCGCATTGAATGCGCTGCTTGCGAACCAGAGGTGACAGACCTGTGCCACATGCTAGTCAAAATGGGGGCAAAGATTGAGGGCATTGGTAGCCCCAGCCTAGTCGTTGAAGGAGTGAGTACCTTGCACGGCTGTGAGCATACGATTATCCCTGACCGTATCGAAGCCGGGACCTTTCTTATCGCAGGTCTTTTAGCTGGAGATCAGCTTCGTATTGAAAACTTAAACCCTTTGCACCTACATGCAGTTCTGGATAAACTTGAAGAAGGAAAAGCCTGTTTTGAGGTAGATTATGCAAAAGGCATTATCGTAGCTTCTAATAGCCGGGGTAGTATCAGACCTTTAGAGATCGTCACCCTTCCATACCCAGGCTTTCCAACAGACTTACAAGCCCAAATGGCTACCCTGATGGCCTTTACCCCGGGGATGAGCCTCATCACTGAACGCATCTACAACAACCGCTTTATGTATGTACCAGAGCTGCAACGCATGGGGGCAAACATTGCCCTCGAAGGCGCTACAGCTATCGTGAATGGCCAAGTAAAGCTATCAGGCGCGCATGTCATGGCTTCGGACTTGCGGGCCAGTGCGTCCTTATTCTTAGCTGCCCTTGCTAGCGAGGGGGAGACCTTTATCCACCGCATTTACCATTTAGATCGAGGCTACGAAGATTTTGATAAAAAACTAGAAGCCGTAGGCGTCACCCTCAAGCGTGTAGAAGCAGACCATCTACCGGATAGCTCCCTCCCTAGTGAAACGGCTTAAGCCTATCTACACTCAAAACTATGGAAGCTTTAAATATTGCTGAGAATACACCTCTAGAAGAAGATAAAGCCCTAAGACCGCTTTCTTTTTCAGATTTTACAGGCCAAGGCAAAACGGTCGAACGCTTGCAAGTGATGGTAGGCGCAGCAAAAAAAAGAGGTGATGCCCTAAAGCATATTTTACTGAGTGGCCCCCCAGGCCTTGGAAAGACCACTCTAGCTCATATTTTAGGCAATGAAATGGGGGCTCAAGTAAGAGTCAGCTCTGGGCCTGTAATAGAAAAGGCAGGAGATCTGGCTGGGCTTTTGACAAATTTGGAAAAGGGTGACATCCTCTTTATCGATGAGATCCACCGTCTTCCCAAAACCGTGGAAGAGTACCTCTACTCTGCCATGGAAGACTATAGGATAGATATATTGATAGATCAAGGGCCCAATGCCCGCAGCATACGCCTTAGCATTCCGCCCTTTACGCTGATTGGGGCTACCACCCGTACGGGGCTGCTCTCAGCGCCTTTACGGAGCCGTTTTACCCTACAAACGCGTCTAGATTATTACGAAAAAGAGCAACTCCAGGCCATCATTTACCGTACGTGCAAGCTTTTAAACATTCAGATTAGTCAGCAAGGGGCTTCTGAAATTGCTAATCGCGCTCGTGGAACACCCCGTATCGCCAACAATCTCATCCATTTTGTAAGAGACTATGCCCAGCAAAAAGGACAAGATGGGATCGATCATAGCTTAGCTGCTGCTGCCTTAGAGCTCCTGGAGATCGATTCTCAGGGCCTGGATGAAATGGACAAGCGCATCCTTCGTGTTTTGGCTCAGTACTACAAAGGAGGTCCCGTAGGGCTCAATACCCTCGCTGTAGCTGTGGGTGAAGAAATGCATACTCTCGAAGAAGTGCATGAGCCCTTTCTGATACAAGAAGGCTATCTCCAACGTACCCCGCAAGGCCGTGTACTCTCTGATAAGGGCTGGCACAGCTTAGGTCTTTCAAAAATAGTGGACAACGAAAAACAAATTAAGTTTATAGACTAGCTCTCACCTCTAGCCGTATTTAAGAATATAGCCTGGTTACCGATAGTTTTAATGAATATAGCAAACAGGTGCTTCTTCTTTATTTTTTTATTTATTTATAGCAAAAAGTTTTGTATAAACAATCTTCATTCATGAGAATATCGTGTTTACAAGCTATATACACCAGTGTTTTTTTCTTAGCCTTTTCTTCCTTAGGCTTCGCTAAGGAGCATACTGCCGTC
>JACCDN010538916.1_pt1 | contig 29774 bp, 26 predicted proteins | sample 7441691 | NCBI WGS metagenome assembly JACCDN01 (sample SAMN15323439, study PRJNA562643) | freshwater metagenome | isolation source: river surface water | place: USA:Blue River Watershed | collected 2017-08-16 | reverse complement strand
GAATACTTAACTCATTACTCAACCGCTGCCGCCGCCCGCGACATGGATATCTTGCGCGCAGCACGTGGCGATAAGAAACTCAATTACTTCGGAAAGTCCTATGGCACGTACCTCGGCACTCTTTACGCACAGTTCTTCCCGGACAAAGTCGGCCGCATGATTCTTGACGGGGCACTCGATCCAAACATCTCCATCCTTGAACAAAACATTTCACAAGCAAAAGGTTTCGATGATGCACTAGATGCCTTCTTAGCCGATTGCGCAAAACAAGAAGATTGCCCACTTCCCAAAAACAAACAGGAAGCAACCTTAAAGATAATTGCACTCTTTGAAACCGCGGCGCTAAACCCACTGCCACGTAAAACTAAAGTGGAAAATGACGAACGCACAGCAACTGAATCTTTAATTGTTCTTGGCACCGCGTCAGCACTTTATGACGACGTAGACGGCTGGCCAAAACTTCGCACCGCATTCCTAGAAGGTCAACAGGGCTACGGCGATACATTCCTAGATCTCGCCGATCAATACAGTGGCCGCTCATCAGATGGCTCTTACATGTCTAACGAACTTGATTCCGGCGCCATCATCGACTGCCTTGATTGGCCAGATACCCGCAGTGTTGAAAAGACAAAAGCTGATGCCAAGCGCTTCACCGAAGCCGCACCTGTATTTGGTCCATACCTCGCTTACACAAATATCTCTTGCAAATACTTGACCCCACCAACCAAAGACAAATTGACTCGTTCTACAAACAAAATCACATCAATCAAAACCGCACCCGTGATCGTCATCGGCACCACCCGCGATCCAGCAACTCCATACGAATGGTCTGTCGGTCTTCACCAAATCTTCAAGAACTCCAAGTTAATTTCCTTAGATGCCGATGGTCACACTGGCCAAGGTCGCGGCAGCGCCTGTGTTGATGAAGCTGTAGACGCTTACCTACTTAAGGGCAAAACCCCGAATAAAAATCTGACCTGTTCTCTTTAACCTACCCAAAATCTGGTAAAGACCACCCCTTTCTATGGTGCAAAATATCTCCATGCGCTTAGACCATGTCTCATATGTAACTTCCCATGATCAATTAGCCGACACCGTGCAACGCTTAGGTTCACGCCTAGGGACAACATTTGTTGATGGTGGTATCCACCCACGTTTTGGTACACGTAACTTCACCGCACCACTTCTTGATGGAAAGTACATCGAAGTTGTCTGCCCACTCGATCATCCAGCAACAGAACAAACTCCTTGGGGCAAAGCCGTCTCAAAGAAAGCTCAAGAAGGCGGCGGATGGCTAACTTGGGTGTTTAGTACTGAAGACATTGCACCAATCGAAGAGAAGTTCGGTCGCAAGGCAGTAGACGGTCACCGTACCCGACCAGATGGAACTGACCTCAAGTGGAAGCAAATCGGCGTAAAGGAAATTACTGATTCAAGAGAGCTTCCATTCTTTATTGAATGGTTAACGGAAGATCATCCTTCAAAGGATGGAAGTGCAGTCGCGAAAATTGAAAAGATAGTAATAGCCGACAAGGATCAACTATCGGATTCTTGGTTCAAGAATGAAATTCTTGAAGCCCTCTCGGGTGTATCTATAGAGTGGGCTAACCCAGATACTAATGACGGAGACCACGGAATCATTGGTGTAGAGATTTTATCTCCGACCGGACCAGTAAGAATCGACTAGTAAAGAACTTTTCTGGTTTTGAATAAATGCTGAATACTCCGCAAAAAATCAATCTAAAGCTTGGACTTTCGATAGTTATTCCCTTCTTCAACGAAGGCGAGAATACGAAAAAAGCTATGGCTTGCGCTATGACCGCAGCAGAAAAATGTGATTTTCCGTTCGAAGTGATTCTTGCGAATGATGGCTCTACAGATGGTTATCTTGAATCTGAACTTCCAAAAAATGTAAAAATAGTAAATTTAGATCACGCGGGTCGCATTTCTACGCGACTATCTGGAGCAATTCATGCCATATATCCAAATATTCTGTTCATCGATGCTCGAGTTTGGATACACCAGGATAGTTTGTTTAATCTCAATTCCTTAGTTCAAAAGTATCCGGATTCTCTTTATTGGAATGGTTTCGTAAAAAGTTTGAATATTCATCTTCCACAGGTATCAATTTGGGAAACACTTGTGCAGGTTGGGTGGTCAAGGATTTACACTGAAAGCGAAACGGCACATTTTGGAATTAAAGATTTTGACCGATATCCAAAAGGAACTGGTCTGTTTTTAACTTCGAAAAATGAGTGGATTTTTGGTCTAAAGGAGGTTCAAAGGTTAGAAAAACAAGCAACGACATCGATCAGTGACGATACAGCCCTACTTCGAAAATTTGCTATGCAATCTGATATTTGGATTGATAAGTCATTCTCCGCAGATTATTCACCACGGATAAATTTTTTGGAGTTTCTCAAGAATGCGCGATATCGCGGAGAAACATTTGTTGATTCCTATTGGTCGAGCAACACGATATTTAGTAAACTCGTAAGGATTACACCCCTAGTTTTACTTCTTATTCCAACAATTTATATTGTGGCTGGTTTAAAAGCTTTAATGTTTTTTATACTTGCAGCACTCACTTTAATTGGAATGGTCTTTTTTATCTTCTGTTTCAAACAATGGAAGAATTTATTCAGAGCACTTTCAGAGACAATTGTTCTATTTCCACTTATGATCAATTTCGGCTACGGATATTTAAAAGCTTATTCATTCCGTCTCGGAGTAAGGCGTAATTCATCAACAAAACAGCGATCGCCGGAATAAGCGTCGGTAGTTGATAGCGGAAGTTAACTCCAAGTGCGCCGTTCCAGCCACCCATAGCAAATGTCACTGCCAAAACTAACAAATAGCTTTGTGACCAAGTGTCGCGCCATGTGTAAACAGCCAATCCAGTAGATACGACCAGGAAAATAAATAGAACTCTGTCCATGACTACCAGTTGGCCGATTTCAACTATTACAACCTTAACTACGTGGAGCAAAAAGTCGCTGACTCGATCAATAACCGTGTACTCGCCGGATGTTTGAGTTCCTGTTGACTCGGGACTGTAAAGAGCGAGCCCGAGCGTTCCAGTGACCGATAACCCCATAGCGATTGCCACCCAAAGTTTCTTAGCGGTAAACAAGAACGGAAATAGCAATGCAAATAAAATTGGGCCACTTGGCCGTGTAAGTAGCGCCAGAGATACGATTGCGACTAAGTAGATTCCGCGAGCTTCCCGTATGAGTAAGAGAGCAAGTACTGCGACTAAACCGACTAGTAGAGAATCCGTGAGGTTTGAAACCATCCATCGATTAACTGATGTACTGAGCGAAATCACCAAAAAGACTAAGACTGAGAAGTACTCTGCGTTAACTTCTCTACCGATTAAGTAAATGACAACACCTAAAACCAAATAACTTAATAATGGAACGGCCAACATTCCATATTGTCCAAAAAAAGCTACAAATGGAACACTGAGAATTGAAAGCAAGGGGCGACCCGAGATTACTTTCTGCACAACTGGATCAATTGTTGATCCAAGATATCCAACCCCAACCTGATCTTCATAAAATGAATTTACTCTCGCCGCTGATTCGCTCCATGAAAAACCTTGCAATTTCAATGTGAATGCCTGATAGAGAGCCCCATCAGGCTGAAAGAGAAGATAGTTGAGTCCATAAACCTCACCATTCTTCACAAGACGAGATAGGACAGCAGTTAACCAAATAATCACTATTAGGCTAAGCGGATGGATCAAAAGCCTCTTTACCGAATTTAGCGAGGGATTCCGCTTCATTTCAACCTCTAAACATTTCTATTTGTTGAATTATCTCTGCGGCGATTATGTCAGAGGCAACAGCTTCCGCTTTATTGCCGCGCTTTGGATGTACCCCCTTTAGCTTCATAAGAAATTCAGCTATTGGGGCAATCTTCCAATCTGTCAATAGCCAAAAGTCTCCTGGTCCTCCAAAGTATTCACTTTCTTTTCTATGGACTATTACTGGTATTCCCAAGTCGTGACATTCGGACTGAAGTCCGCCGCTATCGGTGATCACGCAATGTGCCTGTGCGATCTCTCTAACAAACGCAGAATGTTCTGTACGAGGGCACAGGGTAATACTTGAATTCTCAATCGCAGTAAGCAGATTAAATTTTTCTAATGAAGCTTTTTCGTGTCCTCCAACAAACCATCGCACCTCGTAATTCTGTGAGAGATCAATCAATGCTCTACAAATTTCAGAAAACTTTTTTCTATCTGACAATAATTCCGTCCGATGAAGAGTAACAATTAAATAACCAAGATCTGTTATCGGGAAATCATCTAAATCGTCATAGAGTGCGTCTCTGCTCGTATTGTGTTTGGTATCAAAGGATTTACCACGGTAGCTCCGGGCTTTCTTAAATTCTTTGCCTCCTGGAGCAAAATGCACACCGACCAAGTTCGAGACAATTCGTCTTGAAATCTCTTCAGGAAATGGCCTAAAAATTGCACCTGATCTAACGGCAGCCTCGATATGTCCAGCCTTAATCTTTCCGGTTACTGTAAAAAGTGCCCCCATCAACGTGCATAAAGTATCCCCATGAATGAGAAGCAAGGGGAAACTTTTTCTTCTAATACGGAGCCTCAAAGCCAGAAACTGTAATTTAATGTTCGATCTGAGGAACCAAACAAGCACTGCTATTGGAGTCTCTTTATCCTCATCGCCAGAATTAAGCATGTAAATATTCCGCAAGAAAGGCCTGACGCTTCCTAATGCTGCGGACGAATGTAGCCCGGCCCAAATCAAATCCACAGGAATTTCAGCAGAAACTAGCCTTTTGATAACTGGTCGAATCTTAATCACTTCAGCACGTGTGCCAACTAGAAAAAGAGCAGACTTTTCCTCTGACTCGATTAGGCGATAGATGCTAGTGAAACTCACTTCACCATAGTATTAGCAAGTGATTTCAAATCAGTCGGTTTGGGTGATTATTCCTGCCTATAACGAGGCCGCAACTATTGGGATGATCATTTCAGAACTCTCTCAATTGGATTTCGCTGGGATATTGGTCATTAACGATGGATCAAAAGACGAGACTTCACAAATCGCAAATGAAAGCGGAGCGATAGTCCTTGATCATGTAATTAACCAGGGAGTGGGGGCCGCCATTAGGACAGGCCTAAAGTTCCTAGAACGACAAGGCGCTGAATGGGCAGTTCAAATCGACGGAGACGGTCAGCATCGTCTGGAATCAATAAACGGAATGTTGCAGAAAAATGATTGCGACCTGGTAATTGGTCAACGCAATTGGGAACAATACAAATTTGGAGTTTTTCGAAAATGTGCTCAATTAGCACTTTTGCAAACTCTCAAATTAAACGGAGTAAATCAAATAAATGATCCCACGTCGGGGTTTAGGCTATTCAGCAAGAGAGCCATCAAAGTGCTTTCTACTGAAATGCCCGCTAATTTCATAGGAGATACGGTGGAAGCACTCATTATTTCGAAGCGACATGGGCTTCGTGTTATCGGGGTACCGGTAGAAATGGATCAAAGGAATTTCGGAAAATCTAGCCACACAGGACCGAGAATCGTTAGAGCTTTTTTGACAGCGTTCCTATATTCAATTTCTTACAAACCAAGGGGAATAAAAAATGATTAGAGTCATAGTCGCCACACTCTTTTTGATTGGGCTTATTTTCTTCAATTTTTCTGACTTGAATAAAAGAAGAATATCCCCCCTTGAGTTTGTCTTTTGGCAGAGTATTTCGATGATCCTAATTGGGCTGCTGGTTTTCCCAAATATCGGCCAAATAATTTCTGAGGCACTGGGGTTCGAACTATTAGCGAATCTAGTTTTTCTTGTGGTAATCCTTGTTTTACTAGTAATAGTGCGGATTCAATCCAGATTAATCCACGAGATCAAGTCACAAATTCAAAGAATTGTGGAAGAAATAGCCTTGAATGAGAAGTAAGTTAACTAAGCGCCTAAAGGAATCAGGTGCCCTAGAAACAGCAGCTGGATATGCGCTTAATGGCATAGGCAATGCACTCTTTATTTATCTGATATCAATTAACGCTTCTAGCGAAGTTTTGCTATTAACTATTGTTTTTTGGTCAGCTATTTTTTGGTCTGGAACTGTTTTGGCTCCATTTGAGACTCTATTTCTTTACTCAAAAGCGAAGAAAACAAGTCTAAACTATTCTATGCTATTACCGCTCGTTGGTGTATCTATATTTACGCTATCCGCAGTTGTCGTTTACTTCACTTTAGAATCGCTCTTTATAACTATTCCAATAATGACCGCAATTGGATATTCAAATTTAATTAATATCAAAAATAGGCCTTTAAGACTAGCAAGCAGAGATTTTAACGTTGTAGCTAAAGCAAACACTCTCGAAGGGGCGTCGCGAGCAATCCTCATTCTGCTTTTGATTTTTTTTGCAGTGGATTTAAATCCTTCATTGATTTTGACCGTCTTCCTACTCGGAAATTTGTCTGCCAATTATGTTTATTTACGAAGCCACAAAAAAACTATCGATCCGAAAGAAGATTACGGTCATGTCGATAAGCAGAAGATAATTGGGCTATCGCTCATTGGCGCATCAAGCGCACTATTCAGCGGAGGTTTGCCTTACTTTGTCGGAGTATTTGACGACATAAATCTGACTCCATATATAACTTTTTATACAATAACAAGATTGCTGTTAATCGTCCAATCAATCATTACTTCAATTAAACCTAACCAGGTAAACAATTTTGGAATTGATTTAAGATTCAAATCGTTTCTAGGTTATTTCATGGTTTTGGCAATTCCTATCTACCTCGCTTTGCTAGTACTTCAAAAATTGCTGTCAAGAATTGGGCTTGAATATCTCTCAGTTATCGGCCACTATGAAGTTATAAGCTTTACAACCTCACTAGTATTCACTTCGTTTCTTACGATTTATATCAGTAGTCTGAGTACGACAGACTCATGGAAGACTTGCGTTAATCCCGCAATCACCTCCGCAATATTTGCAATCGTTCTGATTGTTTCGATAACGGACAAAGTGTTGGCTTTTCAATTGACAATGTCGCTTGCCCCGCTGCTGGCAATTACCTTACTTCTCTATCGGTCAGCTAGGCTTCTCAAAAGATCGTAATATTTTTTTGAGCAACTTTCCGTTTTCATCCACAGTGAATTTTTTGCAATCAACTCACGTGATTCACTCGAAACTTTTTCATTAAGTATAGTTTTGAGATGACTTACTAGGTCATCGACTTCAAAAGAAGGTAATTCAAAATCAAACTCATCAAAAATTTCACTGCCTCCACCCGATGGAGTCGCGATAATACGCAGCCCAGCCAACTTTGCCTCAAAGAAACTTATTGGTAGACCTTCATTTACTGAACATGATATCAAGTGCGTACTGTGTTTCAAGTAATCTGAAACATCTAATTGAAATCCTGCAAAATTGACATAATCATCTAGATTACCCCGTGCAATAAAATCAAGAACCTCTGACTTAAGCGGACCATCACCGACAATAGTGAGAAAATTAAGGGGAAGAATCTGTGAGTGGCTTAATTCTTGAATAGCCTTCAAGAGGACCATAGGACGCTTTACTTCTGCTAGCCTGCCTAGGTATAGTAAGCGTGGTTGAGCACTAGGAATAAATTTTAATCTGTCAAGGCTAACGTCTGAACCGAGATAAACAGTATGACTTCTAACATTCGATTCGCATAATGGACCTATTCGAACATTGTCAGAAACGGCAACGAACAGGTCAATTTTTGATCTAGATAAGCGCAATAAGGAATGAATTAAGAAGCTATATTTTTTACTTGTCGAGACAAAATTACTGTGTGCTTCGAAAACTAGTTTCCATTTTGAAGTTACAAGAATAGATTTAATCAATGCAAATCTAATTGCATCAATTGGCGTTCGAACTATGACCAAGTCTGGTTCATATCGGCGTGATAATTCTCTAAACCGGAAAAATAATTGCAAAAAATTACTGTCACTAGAAGATCCTAAAATATTCTTTGGCAAAGCTAGCTCATCAAGTTTCATTCTGTGGTTAAAAATAAAGGACTCAAAGGAATCAGTTTGAAATTTAAGTCTAGACAGTAATGCCTTCTCTGCCCCGCCCATCCCTAATCCAGTAACCACTTCAACGACTTTCAATTTACTCACGGTTAAGAATAGCATTTGAATGATGCCTTAAATTATTAAACAAAGTTAACTTGCTAAAACGTCAACTTAAGTTCAAAGATGAAGTTCCCACGCTTTGACCTGGGAGAGATAAACATCCCTATTGACGTGAATTAGATTTCCATAATTGAGTGGGTAAATTTAACGAATATCTGCCAACAATCTGGAAATCATCAGGGAACTTAAGACCACAATAACTAAGTGATTTGTTTAGATAAAATAGCAACTGCAAATCTCTCTCAGATCCATTTTCCAATAACACAGCTACACGTTTGCTTTGTTTCTCTTGGCAGGAATACTTTATTGACGAAAAAGAAGCAGGCCAGGTTTTATAATTTATCCAAGGATTCGCGAAGTTGTCGTTATTTGAAAGAAGCAATGCACCAGGGTTATCAATCGCAATGAAATCAAAATCTTCTAATTTGTCACCAAGATTATTCAAATAACTAATCTGATTATGAATCCTAGGCTCAACGTAAATATTCCTCAAGTCCCCTTGACTAATCTGTTTACGACTCAAGACCAAATCCTGGTTACCGTAAGGTGTAACAAAAACAGCGATTGATAAGATGTAAAGACACCACCCAGAAACAACGATTAACGGAAATACTGCAAACTCGTTGAGAATAACAACAAGGTTATAAACTAAGAGTCCCAACATTAGAGTCGAGGCGAATAACATCTGCCCCATGATTGGGTTACTTGTACCAAAACTCGAAATCAAAGGACTTAATGTGCCAAAGATGCGACATGCAAGACCAAACAATCCAATCGGCTCTTGCTCCTTGACCCTTACATAAATATAAAACTCTAGAATCAAGCTTAAGACAACGCAAAAGAATAGAAAGACACCGATATTGTTCCACCTTAGGGCGTCATGTAAGGTAACAACTCCGGCAAATAGTCCAAGGGTGAGTACGAAGTTAAATCGAATCTTGTGGTAATTACCAAAAAACATCAGAGAAACAAAAACAATCAAAATGATAAGGAAAATCTGAGGGTATCTAGGCACAAAAAATAAGACATCAGCCAAGTACTTTTTTATCATATCCGAGATAGGGTGCGCATACTCAATTTGCAGATTCGAGTCAAAAAGCAGATTGTAATTGTTGTTTACATAAGAATTGAACGGAAATCCATATAAGTATAAACAAAATAAAGAAAAAATGAATCCAGTGCAGGTATAGAGAATAGTTCGAAAGAAATTTTTCTTATCTGTGGACATTATGATTAAAACAGTCAAAAGCACCAAGAAGAATGAACTAATTTTTGCGACAGAAAGCAGACCAATTAGGAACCCAACTATGCCCCACTTGATATGAAGCGTAGTCTTAGCGGTCGATATTAATATCAGACATATTCCGATTAATTGAACCAACCAACCTGACAATTCATTGTAAGAAATGTAGGGGGGAGCGTAAGAGAAAGCAACAAAGGTACCTAACTGAGTACCAGAAAACAAAACAATTCGCTTAGGAATTGTCACTTCTGTATATGTGATCGATAACAGTGCCCTAAAAAGAAAAATGCCAAGCATAAAGTAACTAAAAAGACGAGCAATACGGAAAACCAAAACTGACTCACCTAATAGAGAATAAATTGGATTCAAGAGCCAATGAAAGCCCCACGCTTCATTTACGGTATCTCTTCCGGACTTAATTAATGAATAGGCCCAAGATTCATCTGTTAGATCGAAACCCCGATTCAAACTCCATAAGGTTACAATTACCCCTGTAGCGACTATCAATGCCAAAAATATTGAAAAATAGAAACTAAGATTACGATTGCTAAATATTTTGGCCACGTATCTTGTGCTCATGAGTCAATACTAGGACAATATCGGCAGAATGAGTATTGAACTCAGATGAAATGATGGGAAAAATGCATAACACGAGCTGGTCTTTTCCAAACAGAAAATTTAGGAAATTGAAACGTGCAATCAATATGGATTCCGAAATTTCAATTTCTATCGGAGGAGAACAATCATATGGAGACTCAAACTTTATCATTTTCGGAAAAAGCAATCGCGTACTTGATGATTACATTTATTTTGATACAAAAACTAACGTCTTGGAAGTGTCCGCAAGCATCAGCGTAAAAGATACCCTCAATTACTTGTTGGAGTTTGGGAGGACTTTATCAGTTGTTCCAGGAACGATGAATGCAACCATAGGAGGATGCATTGCTTCTGACATACATGGAAAGAATTCTTTGTGGGTTGGTTCCTTTAGCAACTCTGTTTGCGAAATCCTACTGAGTAACCCAAGCGGAGTGTTTTGGATTAACCGAATAAACAATTTAGAATGGAAATCCACGGTTGGAGGTCAGGGACTTAGCGGTGTAATTATGAGAGCTAAAGTGACTACCGCCTCATTAAAATCTACAGATTTGGTTTCGCAAAAGATTTTGACAAAAGGAATCTATGCGAACCTAATTGAATTGATTAAAATTTCAAAAGATCACGAATTTGCTGTGAGTTGGATTGATAGTCACGGCACGGGCCTTGATAATTTCGGATATGTAGAAGTGGCAGATACGTTAAGCACGGCCTCAAAGTTGAATAAAATAAGGAACTTTGATTTGATTCCAAAGTTTTTTCCAAGAATTAAAATGATTAACCCTATTTCAATATACATATTTTCCCTATTAACCCGTTCTAGCGCCAGTCGAACAGCGAGCAAGAAGGTAATAATTTCTAGATGGGATTTTTTGTTCCCGAATATCAATTTAGGGAAGTGGAACAGACTATTCGGAAGAAGCGGTTTTCATGAGATCCAATTTTTATGTGATTTAGAGAGCCTAGAAGTTGCTTCTGACTTGATTTTAAAGGTATGCAAGTCCAGAAATGTTTTCTTGATAGGCGTAAAAGTTTTAGATAATGAGCCAGAAGGATTTCTCTCCTTTCCCGGTAGGGGGTTATCGATTGCAGTTAATTTCGCCGCAGATAAGAGTTCCTCTGAATTTGTACAGGAGATTTACAGCGAAATAATTGAAAAACTTAACAGCAGAGTTTATTTGACCAAAGATTGGGTACTAACAGCGGATCAATTTAGGCTCATGTATCCAAAATACAAACTCTTGCAGGAGTTTAGAAGCATAAGTAAAACGGATAAAGCCGTTAAATCCAATTTTTCAGAGAGAGTTCACTTAGATTTCTGAGCAACACCAAATAACGAAACTCCTGGAACTTTTCCTAACCATGAAATTCGTTCGGTTTTGACAACCAGGCTTAGTAAATAATTGATAAAATGATTAGGCTTCTTGATGTTAGTGACAAAAGAAGGATTGAGTATTTTTCGATATAACTTTATGGGTAATTTAAGTATTGAACACCAATAGGTAATCTTGATTATTTTCAATCCTGAATTAGCAATTAAGTGTGAAATACTCTCTATTGTGTATCTTCGGAAATGGAAGACTTCCTCATCTAATTTAGACCAGAGTGCAGGATCCGCAGGAACAGAAAAAATAACGTATCCGCCTTGTGAAACTAATTTATAGATTAAATTTAAATCTTGCTGGTCGTTCTCAAGGTGCTCTAACACATCAAAGAGTAAGATACAGTCAAATTTTTGGTCTTTTCCCTTGACATTCATAAAATCAATCAAGGTACCATTGAAAATCCTTCCCGGTGAAAGATTATTCGCTAAGTTGTAACCAGTGTAGGACGGTTCTACACCTTGGCATTCGTAGTCCAATTCATTTAGTAAAGAAAGAATTTTTCCAGTACCGCAACCTACTTCTAAAATTCTACTTTTTTTAGGAACGTATTGTTCCACTAAGTCAATGAGCCTGTATGTGCGCTCTTCTCCCCACCAGTGGCCTTCCTCAAGCTCTTCTAGTGCTGCCACGTCCTCATTATTCATGGCTATTTGCTTCCATGACACTAATATAACCATATGGAAGGTGCGACACAATTGGCCAAGAGAAGTGGCTCCCTCACCATTTTTGTGCCCGTATTCAATGAAGAGGAATCTCTCCCAGAATTGTTCAAAGATTTGATTTTTCTGAACGAGAAAATTCAAGAAATAGAGGGTTCCATAGAAGTACTTTTCCACGATAACTGTTCTACCGATGCGTCCTGGGGCATAATCGAAAACTTTTCAAAAATAGCGCCATTCAAAGTATTAGGAAAAAAATTCGCAAAAAATATTGGGTATCAGCCTTCCCTAGCTATCTCATTTAGTAATGCCTCAGGTGATGCTTTTGTGGTTTATCAGTCGGATCGCCAAGATCCAATTGAAGTAATTTTACAAATGTACTTACGTTGGAGTGCAGGAAGTAACTGCATAGTTGCAACAGCAAACAGCAGGGCTGAAAACCTAAAGGATAAGATCGGTAGAATTGGATTTGTAAAACTAATGAGAAGTGCATCTGATTTAAGGATTGAGAAATGGTTTACAGATTTTTATCTTCTCGACAAGTCGCTGTACTCTCAATTTTCAGGACTTCCCGCTATAAATCAATTTATTAGAGGATTGATTGTCCAGCACTTTACGATTGACTCTTATGTGATTTATCACCGGAGAAAAAGACCGTCTGGAACCACTAATTTTAACTTTGCCAGAAAATATGCCTTAGCAATTGATGGATTACTACTTCACGGAACTAGAATAATTCGGAGAATCACTTTAACGAGCTTCACGTTCTCTTTACTTTTAACTTTAATTGGTATCCCACTAACAATTGTTGCATGGATGCAACTACCTGCTCATCGATTCACCGTTTTAGGAATCGCATTGACTTCATTTCTGCTCAGCATAAGTATTGGAATGCTAGGGATAATTCTTGAATACCTAATTAGAATTCATCAAAGACTGCATTCACCCACTTGGTTGATTGAATCAAATAGTAAGGTATACGCAAAAGAACTGAACAATGTAGAGAGTCAAGCCACAAAATGAAAGCGATCATTCTTGCAGGAGGTTTTGGGACTAGGCTTTCAGAATTAACGTATGAAGTGCCTAAACCTTTAGTTTTAATTGATGATAGACCAATCATTCTTCATTTAATGTTGCAACTCTCAAAATTCGGCATTAAAGACTTTGTTATCCTGGCTGGCTACAAGGGCTACATGTTCAAAGAATATTTCTTAAATTTCCATTCGAATTCAAATGATTTCAAAATTGATATTTCCACTGGAAAAATTACAATTATTGACCAAGCCGAAGGCTATGAAGATTCTAGAGACTGGCGTGTATCGATAATTGATACAGGAGTCAATACAATGACTGGTGGCCGTATAAAAAGAATCAAGAATTTGATAAACGAAAATGAAAATTTTTTGATTACTTACGGAGATGGCCTATCTGATGTTAACATTTCTAAGTTGATTGCATTTCATGAGAGTAGTTCTTATGATTTAACCGTAACAGCCGTAAATCCACCAGCACGATTTGGATCTCTGCAAATAGAAGGTTCAAAAGTTACAAGATTCTCTGAAAAACCCAAAGAATCTAAAGACTTCATTAATGGTGGTTTTATGATTGCTAACTCAAAAATATTTGAATATATTGAAAACGATCAAACAGTCTTAGAACGCGAACCTCTAATGCTGATGTCAGAGAAGGGAAAACTCGGAGCATTTATCCACTCTGGGTATTGGCAATGCATGGATACAAAACGTGACCTAGATAGCCTAAGGGAAATTGCAAAAAGCGGGGATGTTCCATGGCTATAAGAAATTCAAGCTATGACGACCTGGTAAGCAATTTTAGAGGTTCTAATGTCGTGATTTCAGGTCATACTGGCTTTAAAGGAAGCTGGTTAAGTTTTATTCTTAACCTACTCGGAGCTAATGTTTATGGAGCATCAAATTCAAGGCCAGACGACCCGCGACACACTTATCATAGATTACAAATTCAAAATTTTATCAGAAACGAAAATCATGAAGATGTAGACGTGACAAAAAAATCATATGGCGAATTGCTTCGTGGGCTGCAGCCCGATTTCATTTTTCATTTAGCAGCGCAATCTTTGGTTTCTATATCGTATGAAAACCCGGCTACCACATTTGAAACAAACACACTAGGAATTTTGAATCTTTTGGAGTATTTACGTGAAGAAAACAAATTAACCACTTCCGTTATTGTCACGTCAGATAAATGCTATAAAAACAACAACTTAGGTATCCCTTTTGTAGAAACAGATGAATTAGGGGGTGTTGACCCATACTCAGCCTCTAAAGCCGCCGCCGAGATATTGTTCGGCTCTTATTTAAATTCTTTCCCAAAGTTGAGTCAGTACCACGGAACTGCAAGTTCCAGAGCGGGAAACGTTTTTGGAGGTGGTGATTACTCACCGAACCGGCTGGTGCCAGACCTGATCACAGGTTTACTTGAAAACAAACAGGTAAGAATTCGAATGCCAAATGCCACGCGGCCTTGGACATATGTAATTGATGTACTTGTTGGATATTTAACGTTGGCTACGAAGTTAAAAGATAAACCCAATCTATTCTCAGAGAGTTGGAATTTTGCGTCAGCCGGGAGTATCACAGTAAATCAAATTAGCCTTATTTTAAAAGAACATTTAGGATATGGCGATTTCATAATCGACAATTCATCATCTATTGGTTATGAAGCCCAACTTTTAGGAATAAATGCAAGTAAGGCAAATAGATTATTGGAATGGAATACGAAGATCTCTACCGAAGTAGCGTTGCGGGAAACGCTTGATTGGTATAGAACATCAATGAATGGCAACAATGTTATTTCTTACACCGAAGCGTACATCTCTAAGTTCTTGAAGCTCTAATGTTGCTAATTGCTGGCTCAAACGGATATGTTGGCAACTATTTCAAAAAATTGCTGCAGACAAAAAATATCAATTTCTGTTCGATTCAGCTAGTTGATCAAGATTCAGGTCCTACACATTTTCGATTAGTAAACCAAGATAAAGAAATTTTAGTAGAAGGTCCCCAAATTAGAATTATTGAAATTTTAAAGAAGTTAGGTGTCACTTCAGCCATAAATTTTGCAGCCGTCACGTCTAAAGAGAGCGATTTTGAAAATAGAAGTGCACTATTCCAATCTAATGTTGTTTACAATAAAGAGCTGGTGGAGATATCGGTATCTTCTGGCGTAAAGAATTTCCATTATATTTCTACATATTCATCTTCTACGGATGGCTTTGAATTTTCTCCCCAAACTTTCTATGCAGGGACTAAGTACGTATCTGAAAGATTATTGGAGACATACGCATTCTGTGACTTGATAAACGTTTCTATAATTGAAGTTTATGACATTTACGGTCCTAACCAACCACATCGAAGACTATTCAATTATTGTTTTGATTCCTTGCTTGCCGGTAAACACATTCAAATTAGTGACGGAGAACAAGAGATCAGTTTGATACACGTCGAAGATGTTATTGCGGGTATATTTTGTATAGTGAGCGAGCAATCAAATAGCGCCAAAAAAATTCAGCATCACAGCCTATACAGTGATTCTGTTTGTAAAGTAAGGGAAGTTCCATTGATTATTTCAGAAAGTACTGGTATTCCTCTTTTTATTGACCAGATAGATAGAAGCCTTGAGCCGAGAAAACGAGAAATTATGCGCGTTAGTCCGAGATTTCAAAGACCAGAAAATTGGACCGAAAAGTACTCTTTGCGTGATGGAATTAAACAAGTTTATAACGTCCTTAATAACAACGGATCGCTTATTAATCGGGAGGAGACTTAAATGCAAAAGCCACTTAATATTCTAATTCTTGGAGCTCATCCAGATGATATTGAGTTTGGAATGGGTGGAACGCTTGCTAAGATGAAACGAGACCGAGACGTGATCATTAAAGTGCATATTTTTTCTAATTGTGATGAATCATTGCCCCATGGATTTCGCCCAGGAACGTTGATTCAAGAATGTAGAAAAAGTTTAAGTGTGTATGGTTTGTCGGATAAAGACATTGAATTTTATGATTTTCCCGTTAGAAATTTTAGTAACTCTAGACAAGAGATACTGGATAAACTCGTACAGGTTTATCGTTCTAATCAATTTGATACAGTATTTTTACCAGGAACTTCCGACACACACCAAGACCACTCAGTTCTGAGCCAGGAGGCGATACGGGCTTGTAAAAAATCAACACTCATGGGGTATGAAATGTCTTGGAACTCATTCGGGAGTAAAACCAACTACTTTGTTGAAATTCTAGAAGAAGACTTAGAAAAGAAAATAAGTAGTATAGAGAAGTACATTTCACAAGAAAAAAGGTTTTATGCTTCAAGAGTGGCTCAAGAAGCTCTCTGCACCGCGACAGGCGTTGAGATAGGTAAAAGATTCGCGGAAAGGTTCGAACTTATCCGAGCTATAGACCTGGCTTAAGGCCTAGTCGGGACGGCTCGTGCGGGTGAACCAAAAACCGTCAGACCTATGGGAACATCTTTAGTTACCGTGCTTCCAATACCAACGAGCGCTCCATCGCCAATAGAAACCTTTTGTATAACAGAAACATTTGGGGCAATCCAAACGTCTTGTCCAATCTTAACACTTCCGGATATTTCAGCACATGCTGTAATCAAAGTCCTCGCTCCCACGACAACATTGTGAGCGATGTGAACTAGATTATCAATCTTTACACTATTTCCAATAATTGTTGGTTCAAAAGTGCCAGCATCTATACAGACGTTATTTCCAATTTCTACACCATTGCCGATTAAAACTCCCCCGACGTGCGGAATTCTAATGTAAACATTATCTGGGCCCTTAGCAAATCCAAATCCCGGCGAACCAATGACACAGTTTGAACCTATGCGAACATTAGAGCCAATTTCTACATTATCTAAAATTACAGTATTAGCACCTATCACAACATTCTCGCCAACAACTGAACTGCCTTCCATTACTACGCTCGAATGGATTTTACCCGTGATCCTCCGAGAACCAGAATCAGTTGCATTCTTAATGTGTGTTGCTAATAGAGCGAAAACATATTTAGGATTCTCAGTGTAAATCAAATTGTTAATCTTGTTACTCGGTTCTAGAACAGAGCCGTTGGGACATACTAATACTGAGGAATCGGGGAATAAAAAATCTTCAGAAAAGAGAGTTTCACTGCTCCAAGATAAACTTTGAGGTACCGTCGAAGGAAACTTCGAAATAGTTGTCAAAAAAATCTCATCAGATAACATCGCATGAAATTCAACACGAGAATTTTCTAAAATTTCAAGTATTTCATCTTTATTAATTCCGTCTAGCACCATAAACTAAGCGTACATGATTGATCGAGATATTCTCACAATCGAATTGGATGAAAATGAAGATTTCCTACATAGCGATTTGTTACTCGAGGTTAGGGTCGGGAGTTGGAAAAAAGATTCTGGATCAAGTACACCAATGGCGAGTTCAAGGCCATGAAGTTTCATTCTATCTGTTGACAAGTCACGCAAATAGCTTCGAATGGAAATCTAGTAACGAGGCGAATCGCATTTGGATTGACGATAAATACATTTCAAAACAAAAAAATCGCATCGAAGCAATCAAAGTCGCGAAAAAAGAGAATCCTGAGATTATTTACGTCCGAGATGCGTTTCCGTATCTTGTAAATTCTGGAAACAGTAGAATGGTTCTTGAAGTAAATTCCCTCCAAAGGAATGAAATTAAAAATCATTCCACAATAAAGAAGATGCTTTTCTTTATTATGTCGAAAATTTACTACGGCAAATGGGACGCTTACGTGTTTGTTACTGATGAAATAAAAAAATCCCTAGAGGTAGAAGTGCCATCAATTTTGAAGAAACCGCGAGCCATTGTTTCAAACGGAATTGATTTTAATAGAATTCCAAAGTTGGAACCCTCGAAATTGAGTGATGTAAATTTTGTTTTTCTAGGAGAACCTGGGCTTACATGGAATGGAATAGAGAGCATAATTGAATTTGCACACACAGTCCCGTCTTGCAGATTTCATATTATCGGTGAAAATCACTTAACGGGTATGGATGTTCCAGAAAACATCAACTTTTATGGTTTTTTGCAGGATCATGAGTATAAAGAAATATTGGAAAAGTGCCATGTTGCTATTGGAACATTAAGTGCGAAGAAAAAAGATATGTCGCAAGGTTGTTCGCTAAAAACACGAGAGTATTTAGCTGCGGGTCTACCCGTGATAATTCGGTATGATGATGTTGATTTTTCAGGCGATACAACAAAATTTATTTTAAGCATCCCTCAAGATGAAAAGCCGTTAGCATCTTACAGTCGGCAAATTCTTGAATTTGCCGAGGAGTGGAGACTTAGCCGAGTTGCGAATCATGAGATCTTGAATATTAGTATTGAAACCAAGGAACGCGAGCGGCTGGAGTTTTTTAACTTCTTAACGACTTTGCCTTAGTAAATCACCGTAATTTCAGGTCAGGCGTGCACTACTATTTGGGCATGTCTATCCACCCAAAAGCTGAAGTACATGAATCCGTAGAATTTGGAAGCAATCTTTCCGTTTGGGAATATTCAAAAATTCGCGAAAATTGTATAATCGGAGAGAATGTAATTTTGGGTCAATCCGTTTATATTGGAGCGGGCGTCGTGATTGGCAGTAATGTTAAAATACAGAACAGTGCTCAAGTTTATGAACCAGCCGTAATTGAGAGCGGTGTCTTTATCGGGCCGGGCGTAATTTTAACAAACGACAAATACCCGAAAGCAGTTAACCCCGACAATTCACTGAAGCAATCGGAGGACTGGCATCGGTCAGGAGTGATAATCAGAGAAGGCGCATCAATTGGTGCCGGGGCGATACTCGTTGCTCCAGTTGAAATTGGCAAGTGGGCCATGGTCGGAGCTGGATCGGTCGTAACAAAAGAAGTTCCGGATTATTCGCTCGTCGTTGGAAATCCTGCGCGAATTGTTGGTGTAGTTAGCGCGGATGGCAGAAAAAGAGTCTAGTGTAAGATTCTAATAGATCTTTCAAAGTTCAAATAAGGGAAAAAATGATACCTGTTGCAAAGCCTTCTATTGGACGCGCTGAATTCAGGGCTGTCAAAAAGGTATTAAAGTCTGGCTCTCTCGCCCAAGGTCCAGAGGTTGCAAACTTTGAAAAAGAATTTTCTCGTTTCTCAGGAGATAGAAGTTGTGTGGCCGTTAATTCAGGAACATCGGCCCTGCACGTTTGTTTGCTCTCGCTCGGCATTGGCCCTGGCGATGAAGTCATTGTTCCGTCTTTCACTTTTGCAGCCACAGCTAATACGGTCGCTTTGACTGGAGCTACTCCCGTTTTTGTAGATATCGACAGAAAAACTTTTTGCATTGATCCTTTTCAAGTCGAGAAGGCAATTAACCCTAAGACAAGAGCGATCCAGGTAGTGCATCTCTACGGTCTCCCGGCAAACATGAAAGATATATGCGAGATTGCTACTAAATATGGGCTATTAATTATTGAGGACGCCGCTCAAGCACATCTTGCATCAATCGGAAATTCTAATGTAGGAACCTTTGGAGATGCTGCGGCTTTTTCATTCTATCCAACGAAAAACATGACTGCTGGAGAAGGAGGGATGGCCGTATTCAAATCCGATTCGGCTGCTCGAAACGCTCGTTTACTGCGTAACCAAGGAATGGAGACACGTTACCAAAATGAAATCGTAGGGTACAACCTTCGAATGACGGACATCCACGCCGCAATTGGAAGAACCCAACTAAAAAAAATTGAGAGCTGGACTGAAAAAAGGATTGCAAATGCACGTTTCTATTCAGAAGAAATTCCAAATGAATATCTCCCGACTGTGCCAACTGGCTTTAGACATGTTTTTCATCAGTTCACTCTAAGAATTCCTGAGAATCGAGACGGATTCATTGATTTTTTAGCAAAAAACCAAATCGGTTCAAGTGTTTATTACCCTACTCCAGTCCATATGCTTCCAAGCTTTAAAACAAATATTTCTTTAACCGAGACAGAATCTGCATCAAAAGAAGCAGTATCGATACCGGTTTATCCAAGTCTCACAAAAAAGGAGCTAACGAAAATAGCTCGCGTTATTCGTGCGTGGAAAAAATCACAAAATTGAGAACCTTGAGGGCAGTTTTAGTTGGTATGGGATCGATGGGAAGTAACCATTCAAGAATTTTAAAGTCGCTCGAAAACGTCGAGTTAGTGGGTATTGTAGACTCCACTTCAAATAGTATAAAAACGGAATCAATGTTTTATAAAGATATACATGATTTAAATTTAGATGATATTGATTATTGTGTGATTGCAACACCGACGGTCACACACGAAGACATCGCGAGCTACTTTATAAAGAGTAAGATTCCAGTGTTTATTGAAAAACCAATTGCACACGATGTGAATGCCGCAAAAAGAATAGTAAATCTGGCGAGAGACGCAAATGTGTTATGCGGAGTAGGGCATATTGAACGTTACAACGCAGGTTTACAGGAAGCAAAGAAATACCTTGATAAAGGTTTTCTGGGTAAAATTTACCAAATTTCGACTTGTCGACAAGGCCCATTTCCTTCAAGAATTTCAGACGTTGGAGTAGTGAAAGATCTAGCAACGCATGATATTGACTTGACAAGTTGGTTAGTCAATAGTCCCTATCAATCAGTATCATCAAATATCGGCTACATAACGGGCAGGAAGTTCGAAGACTTACTCACTTGCAATGGATTGCTAGAAAATGGTGTGATGGTGAATCACATAGTGAATTGGGTAAGTCCACTGAAAGAGAGAAAAACCTTTATAACTGGCGAAGAGGGAACATTTATTGTTGACACTTTAACTTCAGAGCTAATCTATTTTGAGAATGGCTCACAGGCTGTGAATAACGATCTATTGGCTCACTTCAAAGGAATGACCCAGGGAAACGTAACATCATTTGCCTTTTCTAAACCTGAAGCTCTGTTAACCGAACATAAAAATTTCAGAGACGCGCTGCTTAATAAATCAGGACAAATAGTTACCCTGGAGGAGGGCCTTAACAATCTAAAGGTAGCCGAAGCAATGCTTGAAAGCGCGGAGACAAAAAAGGTTGTTTATTTATGAACATTTGCGTCATTGGGATGGGAAAAATCGGTTTACCACTGGCTGTTTACTATGCCGAAAAGGATAACTATGTTTTCGGCATAGACATAAATTCGAAAACTGTAGCCAGCATTAATTTAGGAGAGGCACCATTCCCGGGTGAAATCGACTTAGATAAAAAACTAAAAAAAGTGGTGGATTCGGGAAGATTAAAATCTACAATCGAATTTGAACCCGTGATACCGAATTCTGAAGTGATATTGGTAATTGTTCCCTTGTTTGTAGACGAAGCAGGTAAGCCAGATTTCCGAGCATTGGACGCGGTAACAAACGAAATTGGATGCTATATTAAAAAGGGTAGTCTGGTTATTTACGAAACAACACTTCCAATTGGTACCACCAAGAATAGATTCACTCCTAAGCTCGAAGAGTTGTCAAAAATGCAAGAAGGACTAGATTTTTATGTGGCCTTCTCTCCAGAACGAGTTTTAACTGGGCGAATATTTGAAGATTTGATTAAATATCCGAAGATAGTGGGTGGTGTAAGCGAGCAAAGTGGAAAAACTGCAGCAGATTTCTACTCAAGTAATATCGATTTTAAGTTTCGTGAAGATTTAGAAAAACCTAACGGTGTTTGGCGTGTCGAGAATTCCGACGCGGCTGAATTTGTAAAACTTGCGGAGACTACTTATCGTGACGTGAACATAGGACTAGCCAATCAGTTTGCGATTTTTGCGCATAAAACAAAAGTAGATATTTATCAAGTCATAACCGCTGCAAATTCACAACCGTATTCTCATATCCATCAGCCAGGAATTTCTGTAGGAGGCCATTGCATCCCAATCTATCCGAGACTCTATCTCTGGAGTGACCCAGAAGCCTCAATTGTAAGCAGTGCGCGAGAAGCGAATAAGGGAATGCCTGAGTACGCTGTTGGCTTAATCATCGAGAACTTAGGTGAAATTACGGGATTAAAAGTAGGGGTGCTCGGAATAACTTATCGACCTGGTGTCAAAGAAACAGCATTCTCTGGTGCTTTTGAGCTTATTAGACTTCTCGAAACGAATGGAGCGGAAGTCTTTGTAGATGACCCACTTTATTCCCCCGAGGAATTGAGAGACAGAGAGTTGCGCGGATTAGAAGATAAGTCAAAAATTGAAGTCCTTATTCTTCACACCCAGCACAGCGAATATAATGAAGATTTCTATGCAAAATTTGATAGCCTAAGGCTAATTTTAGATGGAAGAAATTCCATGAAATCGTTTCAGACAAAAAATGGAACCACCCACATAAGATTAGGTGATGGAACTTAGATTTTTAGAACGTAATTTTTCAATTCTTTATTCTGCTTCTCCCAACATAATTCTCTAGCAGCAATATCTGATCTACTCTTAAAGTAGGCAATTTCTTCAGTTGTGATGGAGATTAACCTATTGGCAATAACATCTAGATTGAAAGAGTCAAAAACAATTCCAAAATCATGTTCATTGATAATTTTTTCCATTTCCGGGGCAGGCGAAACAGCAACCATGAGCCTTGCTTGGACAAACTCAAAAAATTTATTTGGAAGTGTATTCAGATGATTTACTGATAGGGGTGGCGCCAAAAAAATACCAATATCAAATTCATTAATAGTTTTTGCGATCTCTACAGTTGGAACCGGCGATCGAAAACTAATTCGCCCATTCTCTTTAGACAAGCTCACTAGTTCCGAGTAAAAACTCTGATCCGCAGGCACCAGAAAAAAAGTTAGACTAAAATTCGGGGGAAGCAGAGCCATAAGATGAACTATATTCTCAATACCCCTTCCTTTTACCGCTATGCCATGATGAACTAATCGAATATTCTGATCTGAAACCTTCGAGGGCAAAAGTAACTCATAAGAAGGAGTGTTAAAGAGTAAATCTGGTTTCGGCGCTTTATACCGCAGTGCATATCTCTGTGAAATGCCATCCGAAACTGTAAAAATTTTATCAAACTTTGAGATATGGAACTCACACAACCAGTTCTTGTAACCTGAAAAAATATGAGAAGCAATACTTGAATAATTTTCATTAGGCGTGTATTCATGAGCGTCAAGCACATATCTTTTTGATTCTAAAGTCAGAGCAAGGGGGGCGCAATCAAAATCATTTGCAAGGATGAGGTCAAATCGCCTACTCTCCCGGATCAACTCTAAGTGTGCCTTGTTATCAAGTGTTGACCAGTAGTATCTTTCATATCTTCGGAATAACACTAAGATGAGAGTTTTCAATTGACTAACTAATCTAAAAAATCCCTTTTTCCTAACCGGTCTTTGCAGCTGAATGAAATCAATTTTCTCATTCTCAAAATCCGAATAACCTACAACGGTCACATTGCATGAATCTTGGAACAATGAGATCTGCCTAAGCACTCTCGGATCTGATTTAATGCTTGATAAGGAGATGATCAGAAGTTCAATCATATTACAACTTCCGATAGCTGCACCCAGCGGACAAAATTATAAATTCTCCAAAAGCTTCTAGCATCTGAATTCTTTCCAGAAATAAAGTTTGATGCAAATTCTATTGTTGATTTCTTGTCTAAGAGATCATTGTTTCCAAAATCAAAGTTTTTGATTACCTCCAGAAGTTTTGAGTCCCTCAGAAGGCCGTGTTCAGGAGTCTGGAAACCTATTTTATCTTTTCGAAAAAGAACGTCATCTGGGACAATTCCCTTTAAAGCCGTCCTTAAAACACTTTTCGTTTCGCCTTTATTTGAAACTAAAAAATTCTCTGGCAACGAAAGAGCAAAATTGACAATTTCAGTGTTCAAGAAAGGGACGCGACTCTCAATAGACCAATGCATAGAATTTCTATCAGCATGACGGAGCAAGGCAGGAATACTGGTGGAAATCAAATCGCTTAATAATTGTCTCGAGACTCTCCTATTTTTAAACACATCAGCGTCTAATATCGTGCTTTCAGTTAATTTTTGATTGCGTTCGCCGAAAGCCAGCCAGCTTGGGTGATCAATTTGATCTCTAAATTTAGAAAGAAAATTCTTAATGTCAGAATTCAGATATTTTGAAATCGCATATTGATAAGTCCTGGATACTGGTCGGTTTGGATACTTTCTCCAATGGTATAGAAACTTAAGCAACTCTAAATGCTGCTTCTGTGTCAAGAGAGAATCGATTCGTGAATTCTGATAACCGTGATAGCCAGCAAAAATTTCATCTGCGCCTTGCCCATCTAGAACAACAGTCACACCACTTTTTTTGGCCGCCTCAAATACCTTGTATTGGGCATAGATACTAGTCGAACCAAAAGGCTCCCCTTGGCTCATTATCAAATCGTCCAATTCTAGAAACATATCCTTTTTGGAAATGTATACTTTGTGTGAAATGGCGGATACATGCTCGTTAATTCTGTCAATCCATTTTTCTTCACTAGTCGTTTCATCGCTCGAGATATAACTATAGGAGTGAATATCCGCATCGGGTTCGAGTTTTCTTACTGCACAGATAATTGCCGATGAATCTAGCCCCCCCGAGAGAGCTGATGCAATTCTTACATCACTTCTCATGTGTAAGTTCACACTACTAATAAAAATCTCGCGTAGGTGCGCGGCAGCATCCTGAAAGGTTGCAGATGAAATCTCATTTACTTCGGGTTTCCACCAACGCTTGAACTGAAAAATAGGCGAGGGTGTTGCCATTTCCACTTTAAGGATATATCCCGGCAATAAATGAGTAACTCCATCGATGAAAGTGGATTCCTCTCTATCGTATACTCCATTTAACAAGTAATCATTCGCAGTTTGTCGATTTAAACGTAAAGATTCGCCTTCTAGAATTTTTATGGCGCTTAACTCAGATGCAAAAGCAAAGTGATCGCTTCTCACCTTAACAAATAATGGTTTTATGCCGAAAGGATCTCGTGCGCAGTGCAATGTGTTGAACCGCTTGTCATAAACTGCAAAAGTAAACATTCCAACAAACTTATCAAGGCTTGACTCACCCCATTCAATCCAGGCAGTCATTAGAACTTCCGTATCTGAGTCACTTCTAAATCTATGTCCAAGCCGGAAGAGTTCTTCTTTCAGCTCAACATAGTTGTAAATCTCTCCATTGAATACTAAAATGAATCTCCCGTCTTCTGACTCAAACGGTTGATGTCCTCTTTCACTCAAATCTATGATGGACAAACGAGTTTGCCCCACGAAGCCCTGCCAACTCATCTGATCAATAAACTTAAAGCCTTGGTCATCTGGTCCCCGGTGCCTTAGTAAACTCAATGCCTCCGTGAATTTAGTCGAAGGAATTTGAGAATTAAATCCTCCAAAGTAGCCAAGAATGCCACACAAACTAGTGCCCTGCCTTTGAAACCAGAGTAATCAAGAATCCATCCTATACAGTCAGAGTTTTCACGAGCGACTGAAATTGCACGTTACTCGAGTATAGTTCGTCGAACGTGCCGGTACTTGCAATAGTGCCATTAGAAAGATAAAAAATTTTGTCGGCGTCCCTGATGGACGACAATCGATGTGCCACTATCACTGTTGTTGTGAAGCCTTTTAGCCTAAATATTGCATCCGAAATGGTCTTCTCGGAAATAGCGTCTAACGAACTTGTTCCCTCGTCAATAACAAGCAAAGAAGGCTTCAAGTACATAGCCCTTGCCAGAGCAAGTCTTTGTTTTTCTCCGCCGCTTAAGTTCTGCAAGTTCCCGTTTTGGCCAAAAACATTCCTTAATTTTTTCAGACCAGTTGTTTCTAAAATTCTTTCTAGCTCGCTAGGATCATTAACTACATTTTCCGGTTCAAGAGTTATATTCTCAATGAAGCTTCTATTGTAAATATAGGGCTGCTGTTGCACGTATGCAACACTGTTCGAATTAGAATCTAACCATTGATTAACAGGTATCCCATTGATTTCAATTTTTCCCTTTGTCGGCTCCATTATCCCTAGCATTAAATCGAGAAATGTTGACTTGCCTGCGCCACTATGACCAACAATTGCAACTACTTCCCCTGGTTGGATACTCATACTTATTTTGTTGAGGACATTTAATGACTCATCGGGAAATGAGAAAAATAGGTCGCAAACTTCAATTTGTACTGGTTTGCTATATTTGCCTGGAGGATTTACAAGCGGTAATCTGCGATTTGCTACATTTAACTTTGCCATTTGAGCCAAGAAGTCAAATGTTACAGTTGCCATGGCTTGAGAGTTTCTAATATAAAGTATTGAAGATTGAATTCGAAGCAGTGCTGGAGTGAGGCGGCTAGCTGCGCTGATAAATATAAGAAGAGTAGAAAGACTTTCAGCGGCGGTGCTAGAAAACACCTGATATCCAATTATTAGACTTGCGCCTAGGATCATACCAATTTCTATAACGTACTTTGGAATAAGTTGCGCCCAGCTATTTCTAGCATATGCTGAGGAATAAATGGAACGTTGTGCTTTGAATTCATCTAAGAAAACATCCTGGCGGCGCAAAACAGTAACTTCCTTGTATGCGTAAAAGAAGTTGTCAAGTTCGTCTCTGCCTGCAATTGCTGATTTAGTAATCTTTCGCCCCTGTGTTTCAAGGTAGTCTCCAATTATCCTTTGCAGGCCAAAAGCGATTACGCCAAAAAGCAGTATGGTCATAAGTGCAGTGCCAGGATCAATTACAATCAGGGATATAGAAATTAGAATTAGTAAAACGGAATCACTGATGATAATGACTGCATTAGTTAATACTCCGAGAAAAATTGCGTTTATGCCATCAGTTGCAGCATAAATAAGACCTTGTTTGTCCTGTTTCCGTAACCATTTGTAATCCACTTGTGTAAGGTTTTCTACAAATATCTTAGAAACGCGGGTTTGTTCTTTCGCAAGCTTGAGAGCAATTTGGTAACTCAAACTCAGACCTAGAATAGATTTTGTCAAAAACAGGACTGCAGCAGCAATTGAAAGCGCTAGTAGGACATCAGTGCTCTTATAGTTTGTCCCAAAAAAATAGTTTAAATATGATTCCATCCATTTTGGAATAGCTATCCCAGAGACATAATTTAAGCCTACCGTGCCAATCACACCCATTAGAGCAATTCCGACAACGTCAAAAATCGCGAGTACTGATTGGAATAAAGAACTCGCTATCAATTGCCTTCTAGAGACTTTAGACAACAAGTCCCAAGATCTAGAAATTAAAACGAATTTTGTCATCTAAGGCTATGTCCTTATTGAAATTGGTAACATTAGTGTAGCAGGTTTCGAAATCGGCCATCTATTGAAATACAGAAAAGAGGAAGCATGATTGAGAGTAAAACCGATCTAGATGCTTACTTGAATGCAGATTTGAGATCCAGAGGAGACTTTGGAGGAATTGGTTCAAAGCTATTTGACGAAATCTGGCAGTTTCATAAATTACTAAGAAATCTTGAATATGCAACAAATTTAAAAGTTAATTTTCTCTATAAAAACTATTTACGTTTCAAATTTAAACGAAAAAGCGCAAGATTGGGCTTCACAATTCCCTTAAACGTTGTAGGTCCAGGTTTGTCATTGCCACATTTTGGTTTAATTACAATTAATGGTGGTGCAAAAATCGGAGCGAATTGTCGTATCCACAATGGTGTTCACATCGGAACAGAGGCCGGTAAATCAATTGCAGCTCCAATTATAGGAGATAATTGTTATATAGGCCCCGGCGCAAAAATTTTCGGAAAAGTAGTTATAGGTCCGAATACTGTAATTGGTGCAAATGCCGTTGTTAACAAGAGCTTCCCTGAAGGAAATCAAACACTCGCCGGTATTCCTGCAAAGGTAATTTCGCAAAAGAGCTCAGAAGGTCTATTGATTAAGGGATTTCACCCTTAGTTTACTGACGAGGTCTACGTCGTCGTTCTGAAGAATTAGGGCGTGGCTTGCGAGATCCCCGAGCAGGGCCTTTGCTCTCGATTACTGGTGTTACATAAGGAATTCCTGATGGCTCTTGAGCTCCCGTGATTCGCATCAAATCTTGATCTAGGGGTTTAACGCCTACGAATTTAGGTGTTACTCCGGCGCGTGAGGTTAGGCCGCCAACGGATTTTTGTTGTTTTATTGTCGCAAGAGTTACAACTGCACCCGCTTCGCCAGCACGTGCAGTTCGGCCGGAGCGGTGTAAATAATCTTTGTGGTCTGTCGGAGCGTCTACGTGAACAACCAAAGAAATGCCATCAACGTGAATACCGCGAGCTGCAACATCGGTAGCAACTAAGGCCGCATTTGGTTGTTGTTTAAAAAGTGCGAGGGTGCGAGTACGAACTGCTTGAGACTTTCCTCCGTGCAGAGCACCAACTGGAACACCGGCATGAGCAAGTTTGTCCGCAAGGCGATCTGCTCCACGCTGAGTCTTCACGAAGAGAATTGTTTTTCCGTTACGGGCAGCAATTTGGTTCGTTATGTCATCTTTGTCGCCAGGGTGCATAACCAATACGTAATGCTCCATGGTCGATACGGATGCACGGTCGTTTTGAAGTGAGTGAGTTTTTGGATTGTTTAGATACTGACGTACTAGAGCATCAACGCCACGGTCAAGAGTTGCTGAGAAAAGTAAACGTTGTCCGTTTGGTTTAGCCTGGTCAAGAATTTCTTTAACGACAGGTAAGAAGCCCATATCGGCCATTTGATCTGCTTCATCAAGAACAGTTATTTCTAAATCATCAAGCTGAACTTCGCCTTTGTTTAGCAAGTCAATTAGTCGTCCGGGTGTTGCAACAAGAATTGCTGTTGCTTTTCGCATGGCTGTTATCTGCTTTGCATATGGCATTCCTCCGGCGATTACGACTGAGTCATGCCCGATTGCTCGTGCAAGCGGAGTTAGAACTTCATCGATTTGCTGAGCAAGTTCACGTGTGGGTGTAAGAACGAGCGCCAATGGCTTGTGAGGCTTCGCTGCTTTTCCACTGATATTTGTGAGCAATGCAAGGCCAAAAGCAAGAGTTTTTCCTGATCCTGTTTGTCCGCGACCAAGAATGTCGTGGCCAGCAAGTGCATCAGGAAGTGTTGCAATCTGAATGGGGAATGGGTTTGTAATGCCTTGGGCATTAAGCGCATTCGCAAGGGCTGGTGCAATACCTAGATCACGGAATGTGGTTGTTACTTCTGAAAGCGGCGTTGCATCAATCAGGTTCGCATCTGCAAGGTTTGTGGATATGTAATTATCGTCTGCTCCGAAATCGATGCCTGCATTGGTATGCGTCTTGAATGCTTTGCGATCATCACGAGCATAGGCAGGAGAATCATTGCGGCGATCACGAATAGGTTTTGCTGGTCGCTCTGCACGATAGTTTGATGCTGATACATCTGGTGCTGACTTATGTTTAGCGAAACTTTGCTTTGAAGGTGCACCTGGTTTGTATTTTTCGCGCTTGCCAGGAATAAAGTTTGGACGGCCGTCATCGGTGCGAGCTGCACGTTCTTTAGCTGCATCACGACGAGTTGTTGGTCGGGTATCTGGCTTATTGAATTCTGGTCGAGCAGTACGTTCGTTGCGAGTAGAGACAAATTTCTTTGCTCTTGATTCAGGCTTTACAAATTCTTCTTTAACTTCTCTTGGCTTTGAAGAAGCCTTTTCCTGATAACGCTTTGCGCGCATCTTTGAACGCTCTGTTAGACGAGCATCTTTCTTTGAAAGAGTTGATGTATCAACAT
>JACCDN011216165.1_pt1 | contig 29780 bp, 9 predicted proteins | sample 7441691 | NCBI WGS metagenome assembly JACCDN01 (sample SAMN15323439, study PRJNA562643) | freshwater metagenome | isolation source: river surface water | place: USA:Blue River Watershed | collected 2017-08-16 | reverse complement strand
CTGCTCAATTTTTGAATGGGGAAATGAAAATCGAAGTTCCTAAAAAGCGTCGCGAAGGCAATGGTAAATTTTTGAAACTAACCGGAGCCACCGGAAATAATTTAAAAAATGTCTCTGTCGAATTGCCTTTAGGCCAACTCATTTGCGTGACGGGAGTTTCAGGAAGTGGTAAATCAACTTTGATTAACGAGACCCTCTACCCTATTTTGAATGCCTATTATTTCAACGGAGTTAAAAAACCGCAACCGTATAAAAAAATTGAAGGTTTAGAGCATATTGACAAAGTCATCGATATTGATCAAAGTCCGATTGGGCGCACACCAAGATCAAACCCTGCTACCTATACCGAAGTATTTTCGGAGATTCGGAATTTATTTACGATGACTTCCGAAAGTATGATCCGCGGTTATAAAGCAGGTCGTTTTAGTTTTAATGTGAAAGGCGGTCGTTGCGAAACTTGTGAAGGATCAGGGGTTCGAACCATTGAAATGAATTTTTTACCCGATGTGTATGTAGAGTGTGAAACTTGTCAGGGCAAACGTTTTAACAGAGAAACCTTGGAAATTCGTTACAAGGGAAAATCCATTTCGGATGTATTGAATATGACCGTGGATGAGGCAGTACCTTTCTTTGAAAACATCCCAAAGATTTACAGAAAAGTAAAAACCATTCAAGAAGTAGGATTGGGCTATATCACTTTAGGACAACAAAGTACAACACTCTCAGGAGGCGAAGCGCAACGTATTAAACTAGCAGGCGAATTGTCTAAAAAAGATACTGGAAACACTTTTTACATTTTAGACGAACCTACCACTGGACTTCATTTTGAAGACATTCGGGTATTGATGGATGTTATCAATAAACTGGTTGACAAAGGCAATACCATTTTGATTATTGAACATAATATGGACGTAATCAAACTAGCGGATTATATCATTGACATTGGCCCTGAAGGCGGAAAAGGCGGTGGTCAACTCGTTGCCAAAGGAACTCCTGAAGAAATTAGTAAAAATAAAAATAGTTATACTGCGCAGTTTTTGAAAAAAGAATTGATGTAATTCCCCTCCACTGGAGGGGTGCCTGAAAGGCGGGGTGGTTATTTTATTATATTCAACCTATATAAAAACTATACTATGGAAAACAATAGGGAAATAATAGCTTTATAAATAATCAACCCATATTTAGCAATTATATAGAAAATTTACCTTGTAACATCCAACTAAAATCTAGAGCCAGAGCATTGCGTAAAGCAGGTGTTTTATCAGAAGTTATTTTCTGGTTGCAAGTTCACAAAGGAATGTTTTGGAAAATTGACTTTGATAGACAAAGAATTATAGGTAATTATATTGTCGATTTTTATATAAAAACATTAGGATTAATTATTGAGATTGATGGGGCAAGTCATAATGAAAAAGAAAAATACGATCAAAAAAGAGACGACTATTTTATATCATTAGGACTAAAAATTTATAAAATTTCAGACTTAAGAGTAAAGCATGATTTAAATAACGTAATGATAGAGTTGGAAAAATATATCACAAAAGAATTTGGCAAGAAAACTTAAACCACCCCTCCCTACGGGCACCCCTCCAGTGGAGGGGATAACAAAAAAATAAATACAGATTAAAAATTAGTAAAAATATACTGCGCAGTTTTTGAAAAAAGAATTAGTTTAGTATAACAAAACTATAGCCCTGCTGTTCACTGTATTTTTTTAAGGCTTCCAGCCTTTAGAAGGCTGGAAGCATTAAACCAAAAAAAAAAAAAATGAGACTACAAGATTTTGATAATGACGAAGACAAAGTAATTCAGGATAAACTGAAGCAAAAAACATGGAATGAGATTCGTACCAATGACAGTTGGGCGATTTTCAAGATCATGTCAGAATTTGTAAATGGGTATGAAACCATGGGGCGTATTGGTCCTTGTGTGACCATTTTTGGTTCAGCTAGAATACAACCTGAAGACCCCTATTATTTACTTGCAGAAAAAATTGCTTATAAAATCAGTAAAGCTGGTTATGGCGTTATTACTGGTGGTGGCCCTGGAATTATGGAAGCCGGAAATAAAGGCGCTCATTTAGGCGGTGGTACCTCTGTAGGATTGAATATTGAATTGCCTTTTGAGCAACATTATAATCCGTACATTGACCGAGATAAAAACCTAAATTTTGATTACTTCTTTGTTCGCAAGGTAATGTTTGTAAAATACTCGCAAGGTTTTGTGGTAATGCCAGGAGGTTTTGGTACTATGGACGAACTATTTGAAGCGATGACTTTGATTCAGACTAAAAAAATAGCACGTTTTCCAATTATTCTGGTAGGCACTTCGTTTTGGTCAGGTTTAATTGAATGGATTAAAACGGTTTTAATAGAGCGAGAAAAAACGGTAAGTGCCAGCGATTTGGATTTGTTCAAAATTGTAGATACCGAAGACGAAGTAGTTGCTGTTTTAGACGCATTCTACAAAAAATACGATTTGAGTCCTAACTTTTAAAAGAAGTTCTTTTCAAAATTACCTGAACTGTTTTCGGTTAACAGCTTGTATATTGTACCTAAAATTTGACCATTGAAATCATTTCTAAAAATAGCGTTTTGTATACTGATGGCATTAGCATCAAATAATCTGATGGCTCAGCATCGTTCCAAAATGAATGTTGAGTTGAATGCTGAAAATAAAACGCTTAGTATTCAACAAGAAATTACTTTTTTTAATCAGTCAAATGATAGCATCAGTGCTATTGTATTAAACGATTGGAACAATGCCTACTCCGACAAGAACACTCCTTTAGGCAAACGATTTTCGGACGAATTTTATAGAGGTTTTCATCTCGCTAAAGAAGAAGAACGTGGCAGTACAACCAACCTAACAATTCTTAATGAAGATAAATTATTCCTTTCTTGGTTTAGAACAAAAAACAATCCTGACTATATCACTGTAGACTTAAGAAATAAACTAGCTCCAAATCAAAAAGTCACTTTATATCTTACTTATTTTTCTAAAATACCGAGTAATAAATTCACCAAATACGGTTATGCCGAAAATGGTGATTTGAATCTTAAAAACTGGTTCCTCACCACTGCTCGATACGAGAACAAAACCTTTGTTAAATATAGCAATAGTAATTTAGATGATATTACTAACGGAATTTGTGACTATACCATTCACTTCAAAATTCCGAAAGGACTTACTTTAACTACCGATTTAAATGTTGCAGAACAAACTGGAGATAAAACCCATTCTGATTACTTATTAGAAGGAGAAAACAGAACTGATTTCAGTTTGTTCATCGAATCTAAATCCGGTTTTAAAAGTTATTACAACGACTTAAATGAGGTCATTTCTAATATCAGTAATGAGAAGCTAGATGAGATACAAAAAATCATAATTATTAATCGAATCGCTAATTTCACTAATGATTTCATTGGTATTTATCCTCATCAAAAAATTGTTGTTTCACAAACTAATTATGACCGAAATCCATTTTACGGTCTAAACCAATTACCTTCATTTTTAAATCCGTTTGAAGAAGATTTTTTATTTGAAATCAAGTTTTTAAAAACTTATTTGGAAACTTATTTAAAAAACAGTTTGCATTTAGACCCAAGAAAAGACAACTGGATTTATGATGCATTACAAATGGATGCTATGATTAAATATATAGAACAATATCATCCAGACACCAAAATGTTAGGTAAAGCTTCGAGTTACAAACTTTTAAAAAGCTATAATTTAGCCAATCTAAAATTCAACGAGCAATACAGTTACTTCTATATGCTGATGGCTCGTAAAAATCTAGACCAAACACTTGGCAGTACAAAAACTGATTTAATCAAATTCAATGAACAAATTGCCAGTAAGTACAGAGCTGGTTTAAGTATTCGATTTTTAGATAATTACTTGCAAAACGATATCGTTAAAAATAGCATTCGTGAATTTTATATAAAAAATAAGGCACAACAAACTTCCAATACAGACTTTGAGAATATATTAAAATCCAATACCAATAAAAATATTGATTGGTTTTTTACCACTATTGTAAATTCTAGGGAGTTGATCGATTATAAATTCTCTAAAGTTTCACAAACCAAAAACAGTGTCACCTTTTCTGTAAAAAACAAAACCGAAATTCCTATCCCAATACCAATTTATGGAATTAAAAAAGGGGATATTGTATTTAAAGAATGGTTAGATTTAAAGGAATGCGACAGTACTTTTACTTTAAAAAGAAATCATGCAGATAAAATTATATTGAACTATAGAAATGAAGTTCCTGAATACAATTTGAGAAATAATTGGAAAAAATTAGAAGGTTTTTTTCCGAATAATCGACCAATAAAATTTGTTTTTATGAAAGATTTAGAAGATCCTTATTACAATCAAATTTTATATGTTCCCTCAGTAACCTATAATTTTTATGATGGAATTTCTCCTGGATTGCGCTTGCATAATAAAACTGTTTTAGACAAGCCATTTATATTTGATATAGCTCCAGCATTTTCTACAAAATCTAAAAATGTTTCAGGAAATGGCGCACTTATTATTAATGAAAATTACAGAGATAGTAAATTGTTTAATATAAGATATACTCTTAGTGGAGCTTATTTTCATTACGCTCCAGATGCTACTTACACTAAGATTTCTCCTTCTATCGAATTTAGAATACGTGAAACTAATTTTAGAGACAATAGAAAACAGGGGATTGCTATTCGACAAGTTATAGTAAATAGAGAAAAGAGTGAATTGATTTCTACTAATTTTGGTGAAAATTATTCTGTTTTAAATGCTCGGTATTTTAATACAAAGACCGAAATAACCAATCACATTAGTTCAAGTAGTGATATTCAATTCTCAAAAAAATTCGGAAAAATTGCGGCAGAAATTGAATATAGAAAGTTATTTGAAAGTAATCGACAAATTAATTTACGCTTATTTGCAGGTACTTTTTTATATAACAAATCTAATTCTGACTATTTTAGTTTTGCCTTAGATCGACCTACAGACTATTTGTTTGATTATAATTTTTATGGAAGATCTGAAAGTACCGGTTTTTTTAGCCAACAATATATTCAAGCAGAAGGTGGATTTAAATCAAAATTAAATATTCCCTTTGCAAATCAATGGATGGTTACATTAAACGGAAGCGTAAATATTTGGAATTGGATTGAGTTATATGGCGACCTTGGTCTTATTAAAAACAAATCTAAAAATGGCCATTTCGTTTACGATAGTGGAATCCGATTGAACTTTGTTACTGATTATTTTGAATTGTATTTACCCATCTACTCTAATAACGGCCTAGAAATAAATCAAAAAAACTACAATGAAAAAATACGTTTTGTGGTCACTTTTTCACCTAAAACGTTAATCAATCTTTTCAATAGAAAGTGGTTTTAAGGATATACAATTTATTTGAATTAAATTACATATTTATTTAACAAATTATATTTTTACAAATAATAATTCAACAAAAAGCCAAAAATAACCAAAATGATTACAAAAAGCTAAATTTAATTTTTAGACATACTATGAAAATAAGTAGTTTTTAATTAGATTTGTACATTATGTCATCCTTTTCAATTATGATAAAAGAAAAAACGAATACAACATTAACGTTTGAAGACTTCAAAACAGAGGTCTTGAATGACTACAAAATTGCTACAACAAGTAGAGAATGTAGTTTACTTGGACGTAAAGAGGTACTAACTGGAAAGGCAAAATTTGGCATTTTTGGAGACGGAAAAGAATTGCCTCAATTAGCTATGGCTAAGTCTTTCAAAGAAGGTGACTTCCGTTCTGGTTACTATCGTGACCAAACGTTCATGATGGCCATTGGAAAATTGACAATCAAACAATTCTTTGCTGGTTTATACGGACATACCGATTTGGATTACGAGCCTATGTCAGCAGGAAGACAAATGGGAGGCCACTTTGTAACCCATAGTTTAAATGAAGATGGATCTTGGAAAAATTTAGCCGAACAAAAAAATTCGAGTTCCGATATTTCCCCAACGGCAGCACAAATGCCTCGCCTTTTGGGATTAGCTTATGCTTCAAAAATATACCGACAAGTTTCAGGAATAACTAATGCCCCTAATTTTTCTAATGAAGGAAATGAAATTGCTTGGGGTACTATTGGCAATGCCAGTACTTCTGAGGGTGTTTTCTTTGAAACTATAAATGCCGCTGGAGTTTTACAAGTGCCAATGGTCATCAGTGTTTGGGACGATGAATATGGAATTTCTGTCCATGCAAAACACCAAACTACTAAAGAAAGTATTTCTGAAATTTTAAAAGGATACCAAAGAGAAGAAGGAACAAACGGATTTGAAATCTTAAAAGTAAAAGGTTGGGATTATGCCGACTTAATAGCAACGTATCAAAAAGCAGAAGATTTAGCTAGAACCGAACATGTTCCTGTATTGGTTCATGTATCTCAATTAACACAACCACAAGGTCATTCGAGTTCTGGTTCTCATGAGCGATACAAAAGTGCCGAACGATTGACTTGGGAAAAAGATTTTGATTGCATTCGCCAAATGAGACTATGGATGATTGCTATTAATATTGCATCACCCGAAGAATTAGACGAAATAGACGCAATCGCTAAAAAAGAAGTTCTTGAAGGAAAAAAAGAGGCTTGGAATGAATTTATCAATCCCATTTTAAACGAACAAAAAGAACTACTATCGCTACTTGAACGAGTAGCTGAAACTAGTCAAAATAAAACCAAAATTCTTCAATACGCTGCTGTTTTAAAAAACATCAAAGATCCTTTAAAAAAGGAGATTTTAGGTACTGCACGTAAAGTATTACGTTTGTTAATTAACGAAAGTGGAAAAGCAGAAGTCTCAAAATGGATTCAGAATTATACTGAAGGGACTCAGAAAAAATTCAGCAGCCATTTGCATTCTGAATCCAATTCTAATATATACTCTGTTCAGCCAATAGCACCTAAGTACAACGAGAATACCATTGCTGATACCGATGGCCGTATGATAATACGAGATAACTTTGATGCCTTGTTTACCAAATACCCTGAAGCTTTAGTTTTTGGAGAAGATGCAGGAAATATTGGCGATGTGAACCAAGGTTTAGAAGGCATGCAAGAGAAATACGGCGAATTACGTGTTACTGATGCTGGAATACGAGAAGCAACTATTATAGGACAAGGAATTGGACTAGCTTTAAGAGGACTTCGCCCAATTGCTGAAATTCAATACTTGGATTATTTATTGTATGCCATTCAAATTTTAAGTGACGATTTAGCTACTTTACAATACAGAACTCTTGGAAGACAAAAAGCACCATTAATCATTCGTACCCGAGGTCACCGATTAGAAGGTATTTGGCATTCGGGTTCTCCAATGGGAATGATTATTAACGCCATCCGAGGAATTCACGTTTTGGTTCCTAGAAATATGACCCAAGCAGCTGGATTTTATAATACACTTTTAGAAGCTGATGAACCTGCTTTAGTAATAGAATGCTTAAATGGGTACCGATTAAAAGAGAAAGCTCCTTTGAATTATGGCGAATTTAAAACCCCTATTGGAATTGTAGAAACACTTCGTGAAGGTAAAGATATCACTTTGGTTTCTTATGGTTCTACCTTGAAATTAGTGGAACAAGCTGCTAATGAATTAGCCGAAATAGGCATTGATTGTGAAATAATCGACGTTCAATCTTTATTACCCTTTGACATTAATAAGGATATTGTAAAAAGCATAGCTAAAACCAATCGTTTACTAGTGATTGACGAAGACGTTCCTGGAGGAGCTTCGGCTTATATCTTACAACAAATTGTAGAAGAACAAGATGGATATTCTTATTTAGATAGTAAACCACAAACCTTGACTTCCAAAGCACATCGACCGGCTTATGGTACAGATGGTGATTATTTCTCAAAACCATCCGCAGATGATATCTTTGAGAAAATTTATGCTATGATAAGTGAAGTAAATCCTTCTCAATTTCCAGATTTATATTGATATATATTTATAATTAAAAAGGCTACCAGTGGTAGCCTTTTTAATTATCTTTTATTGCATATCATAAAAGCGACTGTTGTTTCCTCTTCGGTTTTTCTTAAACGGATTAAAGTCAAACGTAACATAAATCTCAAATGAATTATACGTTGTCCCTGCTATCTTTTTACTACCAATATCAAATGAATAATTAGCCCCAACTTCTATTTCTTCAATAAAAATACTAAATGAAGTTCCTACTTGTGAAACCGAAAATCCATCGTATTTATTAAAATGTTCATTTAAACCAAAAGAGACATTCCCTAAAATAGCTTCTTGATACAAATCGATTCTTGTTTTAGCTCCTTGTTTTGCAAAGGAATTATACAAATACAAATACGAGTTTTCAGGTAAAAAAGCACTTTGTCCATAGGGATTTAAATCTCTTTCATACCCAGATTGCAAAGACATCAGTAAATCTTTTTTATTACTTGCATCACTATTAAATGAAGTTTCAGGACGATTGATATGTTTTATATTTAATCCAAAAAATAAGTTTCTATTATTATGAACAACTGCTCCAGCACCAATATCAACATAATTAATTTTATTATCTATTGTTACTGGATCCCTAGTTATTCCAGCTATGTACCCAGTAAGAACATTAATCTGATCTTCAAAAATTAAAGACGAATAATCCAATCTATTATTTCCATAACCAACAGTTATAGAAGGATTAAATGTCCAATCATAGGTTAATTGTGCCTTATAGATATAATGAATATTCGCCTGAGTGGTAGAATATCCTAATTGACTAATTTTTGTTGAATTAACATCTAAGGCCAATGAAAACTCATTATTATCAAAATAATGTGTCGCAAATCCAAATCGAGATTCAATTTTGCTACCCTCATTGTACCCTTCTGTACTATAAATTACCCCTGCTTTTGAAGAATCTCCAAAACCGTAAAAACTAGGATTAACAATTCCCATTACCTTATTTTGATTTTTCAATGCAAAATCTTGTCCGAAAATAGGAAGACAGAAAATAGAAACAAGAAAAATGTATATATATTTAGTAGTCATAATATTTACTATTTAATAAGGATAAAGTGTCCTTCTTTTTCAATTATTTTATCATTAATAGTTTTAGCCATAATATAATAACGATAGGTGCCATTAACTGGTTCTGAATTTACTTTTTCTGTACCATTCCAACCCCAATCGACTGGAAGTGAGGCTGTATCAGAACTAATTTCATAAACAAGATTACCCCAATTATCATAAATATTCATGCTTACTTCTTTCAACCCTAATAATGAAGGTCTAAATAAATCATTGATACCATCATTATTTGGTGAAAAGGCCGTTGGTAACATAATACCAGCTCCTTGACCTACAGTCACAATTTCAGTGATAGAACGAGAACAACCAAACTGATTATAGACTGTTAATGTCACTGGATATAATCCATCTATAGCATAAGTATGATACACTGTTGTTATGCTTTCACCTAAGCTATTTGGGTTAATATCTTCTGGATTATAAAACACTTTTGGTGGACTATTATCCCCAAAATCCCAAACGATATAATCGTATTCTGCTGGTATATTTGACGCAGTTAATCCGTTAGTAAACTTAACACTTTCATTTACTGAAACATTGCCATACGTTGTTAAATTTAATGATGTATAACTCAACTGTGGGTTAACAATCGTTGTATTTAGTGTTTTTGTATCCCAACAATTTTGACTATTCATCACCTTTATAATTCCGGCAGGAGTTGTTGGATTTGCAATTGATATTTCATACACATTATTACCTAAATCAACACTAGAAACTAATGAATTATTGTAATAGAATGTAAGATTACTATCTAAACTAGATACTGACACTCTAACTTTACCCGCTGTATTAGCACATAACGTTTCGTCTAAACTAACCGAATTAATTTTAAGTGTACTGTAGTCATATATTGTAAACAAATAAGGATCTGTAGTACAGTTATTACTATCCGTAACCGATAAATAATAAAGACCTGCTTTCAAATTACAAATATTGAAATAATTATTATTCAAAGGAACAACCGTATTCAATGCTTGAGAAGATGGATCCAAATACTTCAAAACAAATTGCGTATAAATACCACTTCCCCCTGTATAATTGAAATTAGCACATCCCAATGCTCCATTACAAGTTACATTAGTTGTTGATACTAAAGAAATTACTATCGGTTGGGCAGGTTGTACTGTATAGGTTTTAGTTGGTAATGGACAACCAATAGCATCTGTTCCGCTAAGGGTATAATTTCCAGCTTCTAAACCAGTGATATTGGTTTGATTTTGTTGAAAACCATTTGGTCCTGACCAATGTACCGCATACAATCCACCTGAGGTTACACCTCCAAAGATGGTCACTGATATAGCTCCATTTTGAGCAGTACTACAAGTTACATTAGTAACTGACTCATTGGTAATGGCCATTGGAGTCGATACTTTTAATACACCTGTTTTAACACTGCTACAAGGTAATGTAGTAATAGCATAGTTAAAGATTCCCGCTTGGGTTGGAATTCCACTAATTAACAACTCACCTGTTGTCGAATTGAATGACGAACTAACTCCTGTTGGCAATCCCGTTACAGAAACACCTGTAGCCCCTGCTATAGTGTAACGTACAGAAACAATGGCAGTATTAAAATTAGTTTGACACAGAGTTTGATTATCTGTACCTGCAGCAGAAATCAAATTAATTGATACTGCAGAGTTTACATTAGATATTACAATATTTTCTGTTATTGAACAACCTGTCGTAGTTATCGGAATGGTAAAAGTTCCATTAACTGTTGGATTTCCTGAGATTGTATAAACTCCTGTTGAAGCATCCAATGAAATAGCCAAACCTGCTGGTAATGTTGGATTGACAATACCTGTAGCTCCTCCTCCTAATGTAAATCGGATAGGTACAATAGGTCCATTTTGACAAACTGCTTGATTCAGAGAAGACGAATTACTCAAGAAAGTAATACTCGCAGCTGGCTTAATATCAAAACTAATACTTGTTGTTGCAGCCGAACCACAACCTCCTTGTGTAGTAATATTGTAATTCTGAGGTAAGCTCGTAGCTACTGTTGGTACACCCGAAATAGTTACTATTCCTGTTGTACTATTTAATGAAGCTGTTATCCCATTTGGCATAGCTGGATTCACATTTACACCCGTTACCCCAGAAGCTACTGTAAAAGTAATTGGGTTGATTGTACTATTGATACAAACGGTCTGACTAGCCGTTCCTGAAAGTAAGCTTATTGACTGTACAGGATTTACTATAATTGTACCAGCCGAACTAGTTCCACAAGCTGTTGATGAGGCAACAACATAAGGAAATGAACCACTTTGAGTTGGTGTTCCAGAAAGTATTCCCGTTGCAGAGTTAAAAGTTACTCCAGAAGGCAACACACCTGTAAGAACCATTGTCTCTGTTGAAGGGGTTATTGCAAACGTAACAGGAACAGCAAATGAAGTTCCTATACAAACGGTAGTGTTTGGATTTCCTGAAACTACGTTAACTGTTGCATTCTGTGCAATTTGTATAGTACCCGAATAGGTTGTTTGATCACAAATTCCATACGATTGTACTGTGTATGTAAATGTTCCTACCTCACAAGAATTACCTGAAATAGTTAGTGTGTTTGAAGCGATAGACCAAATTAATCCTGCAGGGGCGTGAGGTGAAAAGACTACATCTCCACCTGTAGCTCCTCCTCCTAAGTTGTAAGCAATTGGCTGAATTGCAGTACAAGCACATACTTTTTGATTAACTGTAGTTGGAGTTAAAACATTTATGATATCATCTGCATTAATCGTCAAGGTTCCATTGTAAGAGGAATCACATCCATTTACGGACCCTGCTGTATGAATTAAATAATTAAATATTCCTGCTACGGTTGGATTACCTGACAAAGTCAATGTTTTAGCTACTGAATTATAAACACCATTAATTCCTGCTGGTAAATTCGTAACAAAAGCACTCGATGCCGTACCTCCAATAGTGAAGACTGCTGGACTCATTGACGAACCTTGACAAATTGTTTGACTAACCGTCATCGCATTCTGAGGAGTAATAGTTCCTCCCTGTTCAACATTAATAAATGCTTGATTTGGTAGAGTTATTGACGAATTACTACAAGTCGATACACTCGATTCTTGCACACTGATTAAAGTAACTACATAATTCCCTACAACCGATGTAGGTATTGCAACTGATACCGTATTACTTGTAGCTGTCGTAGATACCGTTTGAACCGCTCCTGAATTAATTTTGTATTGGAATACATAAGGAGGAGTTGCATTAGCACCTGTAAAAGTTATCAAAGGTTGAGTTGCATTTTGACAAACAGTAAAACTAGTCGTTCCTGAAATCGTTGCTGTTGGTACTGGATTAATTTTTACAACTACTGGTTTAACATTATAACATCCATTAGCATCTGTTCCCTTAATAAAATAAGTACCCGAAACCGAAATGATATTTGGACTGCTAACAGCAACTGTTGTCGCATTATCATTCCAATAACTGTAAGTCAATCCAGAGCTTGAACCGGTTGTGGTAGAGGTTAAATCTACTGTATTAGGTACACAAGCTTCAGCTGGATTCGTAATAATAAGTGTTGGTAAAGGATTTATGGTTATTGTTGCACTTCCTGTTTGAGATTGTGAACAAGCTGTTGAACTACTATCGCTTACACTAACCAAATTATAAGTATATATACCAACCGTATTGGTAGATACAGGTAACGTCACACTATTTGAGATAGAAGTAATTGTTTGGTTAACACCTCCATTGACAGAATACGTAAATGTATAAGGTGCAACTCCATTAGCTCCTGAAAATGTCACAATCGGATTTACCGCATTAGCACAAGTCGAAACTGTACCTGAGATAGTCGCTGTTGGTAATGAATTAATAGTAATAGTTGCCGTCCCTGATTGCGATTGTGTACAAGCAGAAGTACTCGAATCACGAACACTAACCAAACTATAATTAAAAGTTCCTACCGTTGAAGTAGATGCTAAAATAGTCACACTACTTCCCGTAGAGGTGGTGATCGTTTGATTTGCTCCTCCATTTATGGTATATGTAAATGTATAAGGTGCAGTTCCATTAGCTGCAGTAAATGTCACTACAGGACTAGCGCTATTTTTACATACTGTAGTCGTTCCTGATATAGAAGCTGTTGGTAATGGATTAACATAAACCGTTACTGATTTAATATCAGAACATCCATTTGAATTTGTCGCTTTAATATAATACGTTCCTGCTGTAGCTAAACTTGGAGTAGTGTAAGGAATAGTTGCCAAACTGTCTCTCCAATACGTAAAATTCAATCCCGCATCTGATCCTGTAGTAACCGCTGTTAGATCTACTGTATTTGGCGCGCAAACTGGAGCTGGTGGATTGACAACTAATACAGGTAAAGCATTAATTGTTACAGTAGCTGAACCTGATTGCTGCTGTGAACAGCTTGAACTGCTCGCATCTTGAACATTAACCAAGCTATAAACAAATGAACCTACATTTGCTGAAGAAACATTTAATGAAACACTGTTTCCAGTAGCGGTTGTAATGGTTTGGTTTGCTCCTCCATTAATGGTGTATGTAAATGTATAAGGAGCAATTCCATTGGCACCTGTAAAAGTAACCGTTGGATTTGTACTATTGCTACATACTGCTGTTGAACCCGAAATAGTAGCTGTTGGCAACGAATTTATAACAACAGATAAATCGAATGTTTTAGAACATCCCGAACTATTAACTGGTAAAGTGATTTTATAAACCACCGTTTTAGTTGAAGAAGAGGTGTTTGTTAGAATCTCACTAATTGAACCCGTACCAGAAGTAGCTGCTTCAGAAATTCCTGCAACTGCAGCTCGTGTCCAAGATATTGTTCCTGAAACAGTACTTGTTGGAGTATAACTAAATGTAGTTCCGGAACAAATTACCGCTACATTAGTAGAAGATGTTAAGTTAGGTGTAGGATTAACTGTCACCGTTACTGTAGCCACATTTGAGCAAGAACTCGGCGCAGCTCCTTGAATTGTATATTGATATACTACATTAATTGGATTTGATGTCGTATTCACTAATACTTCACTAATATTTCCATTAGCCGTTGTTGCTGGATTTGAAATACCACTTTGAGTAGCTCTGGTCCAAGAAAATGTAACACCAGAAGTTGATGAAGTAGGCACATAATTGAATATTGATTCACTACAAATAGCCGCAGGTGTTAAATTACTCGTAAAAGTAGGTTTAGGAACAACCGTAATTGTATAATTAGCTGAAATAGGTCCTGCCCCACAAGCATTATTAACCACTACGCTTAAATTACCTGAAACATCAGTCGTTTGATAATTGATAGTAATTGTATTAGAAGCTGTAGTTACAGTACTACCGTTTGGAAGAGTCCAGGTATAGCTTGTCGCATTTGGCACAGCCAAAGCTGTATACACAATCCCCGAAGTTCCCGCACAAACTTGCTGTTGTCCACTAATTGAAGTAGCTGTTGGCAATGCATTCACCGTAATTGGGAAAGTAGAAATTGATCCGTTTCCACAACCATTTGCTCCATACACAGAAATATTTCCTGACAAAGAACCTATTCCATAACGAACAGTTATCGTGTTTGTATTTTGTCCCGAAACTAAAGTAGCTCCAGAAGGTATCGACCAATTGTATGTCAACACATTAGGATTTACAGGAACCGTATAAGTAACTGTAGCTGTTTCACTTTGACAAATTGTATTTCCATTACTCGACGAAATAGTTCCTAAATTAGGCGCAGAGCAATTGATTGTCAAAGTTACTGAATCTGATTTTGTGCTAGTACTACAAGCTCCTACTCCATTCACTGTTAAGGTCAATACTTCAGAGGTACAACTATTACTAAATGAGTTATACAATACAGGATTTCCTATAGTAAATGTTCCTGCTCCAGAAGTTGTCCAATTTTGAGTACCTCCGTTGGTAACATCCGTTCCTGTGATTGAGAAGGCTGCAATAGGTTGTCCTGCAATATAACAAGTTGATCCACTTACTCCTGCTTCAACTGTAGGCAAAGCTTGAATATTTACTGTGACATCTTCATAAACTGCAGCAGAGGAAGGACATCCTGCTTTTGGTGTTACATAAAGTCGAACAACTGCCGTTTTGCTCGTAGGCTCATTTACTGATAATCCCGAACTATATGTAGGATTCAAAGGATTTGTAGAATTAGCAATAATACTTCCTGGACCGCTTTGAACACTCCAATTTACCGATTGATAGTTAGAAGCTGTCCCATTCAAAGTAATCTGCGGACTGTTAACGCACATTTGTATATCACTTGCAGATATTGTAGGTTTTTTAACGATATCCAAACGAATTACACTCGAATTAGCAGGGCAAGTTGAATTACTCGATCCTGTTAAATTCAAATAAACATACCCTAAATTACTATCATCTGTACTTGGAGTATATACTGGTTTTAAAATTGACGAATCACTGAATACTCCCGATTGGTACGTTGAGCTTGAAGTTCCGTTGCTATTTTGAGAACTTGTCCATGATACGGCAGAAACATTATCTGCTGTTGCTTGTGACAATGTAAACGTACTGCCCTCGCAAATTGAAGCATTTACACCCGCATTTACACCTGTTCCTTGAGCAATTGTCAATTCCATTGTATCTGCAACTAATGTTCCGCAACTTGTACTAGCTACTTTAAGAGTCAAATATACCTTCCCTGAAGCTATATCTGAAGTACTTGGCACATAGGTAGGATTCACAGAATGTACATTTGAGAATGTTCCAGTTGCCAAGGTAGTTCCGTTACTATCCTGATAAGCTACCCATTCCAAATTAGTAGCCAAATTATCATAATTTGCTGCCGTGGCATTTACTAAATTATAGGTTGATGTTTCACAAATTGTAGCATCTGGTCCTGCAGTAACTGTTGGCTGCGGATTGATAGTCACAACCATAGTATCTGTAACTTCACTAATACATGGATTCGTATTTAAAGCGTGTAATGTAAGCGTAATCATTCCCGTTTCATTAGATCCTGGTAGATATTCTGGGAATAATGTATTTAATGTTGAAGCTTTAATTGTACCAGATCCATTTTCAGTCCAATAAAAATTCGTAGTATTTGCTACACTAGCATTACTATTAACTACTATTGGAGTTCCTTGACAAAAGACTGCATCTGTTCCTGCATTAGCTGTAGCTTTAGGTACTAAGTTTACCTTAATTACTTTTGAATCAGATGTGGAACAACCACTTAATGGCTGAGCTGTTACAGTTAATAATACAAACCCATTTGCTATTTCAGCAGTTGTAGGCGTTACTATTGGAGTTTCCGAAGTTCCGTTTATAATAGTACCAACAGTACTCATTCCTGTGGTATTTGTCCACAAAATAGAATTTGCATTATTTACCGTTATTACATCTGGTAAGGTAAATGTCTCGGCACACATTGTAATTTCTGTTGAAGAAGCTACAATACTAGGATTTTTATGAACTGTAATTACAACTTGATCTGTAACTGCAACTTGTGAGCAATTGGCATTTGGCATCGCAGACATCGTCAATGTAACTGTTGATAGATCATTTGAGCCTAAAATATAAGATGGTTTTATTCCTCCATTAGAACCTGAATAGTCAAAAGTACCATTCCCCGATGTAGTCCAAGTTACGGTACTAAAATTACTTGCGGTAGCTGTTCCTAAAGAAACGGTAGTTCCTTGACAAACTGTTTGATCAATTCCAGCAAAAACTTTGGGTTTAGAGTATAAAGTAATTGTCATAGAATCTACAACTTGAGAACAACCATTGGTTCCTCCTGCAGTCAAATACATCGTAATTACATTAACTCCCGAAGAATTAGCATAATCAATAGGATCTGGAATATATTTAGCTTGTAATGGATTAGTTCCTGTTTGAATAGTTCCTGCTCCATCAGTTGTCCAAGTATAATTAATTCCATTCGTTGCTGTTCCATTCAAAGTAACAAAAGCTACTCCTTCACAAACTGTTTGATTTGTTCCTGCATCTACTGATGGAGAAGGGAAAATTGTTAACGTTACGGTGTCTGAAACAGGAGTTGGACACTGTGTACCACCTTGAACTGTCAAAGTCAATGTTACTGTTCCTGATGCTCCTGCATTAGGGACCAAAACAGGATTAAGGGTAGTTTCTGTTCCTGGACTAATACTAGCTGGACCACTAATAGTCCAATTAAATACTGATCCCGGTGGTACACTAGCCCCTGAAATTGTATGGGTTGCTGTTTGACAAATAGTAGCATCTACTCCTGCGTTAACTATTGGACTAGGAATAACTGTAACAGCTACTTCTGCAAAAGCATTGGCACAAACAGCATTCAAAGCAGTCGCTGTTAATCTTAAATTAACGGTCCCGGATTGTGTTGCTGTAGGTGTATAGACTGTAGCCAAACTAGTACTAGGAGCAAACGTTCCTAATCCGTTTGAAGATGTCCAGTTTAAGGCGGTATAATCAGAAGCTGTTACTTCTGCTGTTGTCAATGTCAATGCCTGACCTTGACAAATCGTTCTTGTACTCGGAACTGATACAGAAGGTTTTGCTATGATAGTTACAGTTTTGGTAGTAACAGCATTTGTTCCACACTGACTGTAACCTGAGGCTGTCATTGTTAAAGTGACTGTACCCACCTGACCTGGAGCAGGATTATAGGTAGGCGTTAAACCATGTATGGTACTCGAATCTAAAGTTCCCGGTCCTGTTGCTGTCCAAGTAATCGTTGTATAATTTTGTGCTGAGGCTTCCCCATTAACTAACGTATAAGATGTTCCTTCGCAAATGGTAACATTGGCGCCAGCATTAGCAATTGGTTTTTTAACAATTGTTACTACCATTGTATCCACAACTTCTGGACAATTTGAATCACTTAGCCCATGAAGCGTCAAAGTTACTGTTCCATTCAAAATATCTGTAGCATTGGGTTGGTACGTTGTAGTAGCCGAATTTGGATTAACAAATCCAGAAGCTCCTGACGAGCTACTTGTCCAATTTACACTCGAAGTATGTGTTACAGCTCCTGCCAAACTTATAGTAGCGCCTTCGCAAATAGTTTGGTCTAATCCTGCATTGACTACCTGTTTTGGATTTAAATTTAGAATAATAAAATCAGAAACAGAATTAGTACAAGGAGAAATAGCATCTACTGTAACTGTTAATGTAATAGGTGTTCCTGCGGCAATTTCGGCAGCACTAGGAGTATATATTGGGTTTAATACAGACGGATTACTAAAAGTTCCTGTATTAACACCACTACTTGAGTTTGAACTCCAAGTTATAGTTCCTGTATTTTGTCCAGTCACTCCTGTTATTTGAAACGGTTCGTTGGAACAATTATTTCTATTTTCTATACCTGCATCAACTATTGGTTGTTTCTGAATAGTGACCGTTTTTGTAGTGGTAGCCGAAGCACAAACAGGGTCGCCAATAGCTGTGAATCGTAATGTAAAGCTAGTGGTATCATTAGTGCCTGGTGTGTATAAAGCTGTTTCAGAATTTGCATTAGTAAATGTCCCATTGGAAGTTCCAACAGTTGTCCACAGCACAGAACTTTCATTCGTAGCAATAGCTGTAGCTGTAAACACTACTCCCTCACAAATGGTTTCAGTAGGAACTGTACTTACCGTTGGAGCGGGTTTAATAGTTATAACAATCTCTTTATAATCCGTCAATGCACATAAAACATCTGATTTTGCTAATAATCTTAATGTTACTGAATTAGATAATAAATCAGCTGCCGAAAAATTATAAGTGGTTACCAATGCTGTATTGTTAGCAAATGTACCCGTTCCTGTTGTTGTCCATAAATAAGTGGTACTGGTTGTTACATTAGCAACAGAATTCCCATTTAGCGCATACGAAGTTTGAGTGTTACAAATAGTATCGGTTGTTTTTGCAAAAGTTACTATTGGCTTCTTAATCACATTCAAAGTAAATTGAGAAGTGGTAATCACACTGCATGGCGAATTACTAGCTACACTGGCTTCAATTATAACAGTTGTACTTAAAGCATCAGGAGTATAGATTGGAGTAGCCGTATTGGTTCCCGATAAAGTTCCCGATCCTGAAACTATTCGCCACTGAATTGTAGCGGCATCGTGATTAGCAAAATCAGCTGTTAACTGTTTTGGTGTATTTTCACAAAAAGTATAATTGGCTTGAGTAGCATCAATCGTAGCTTTCTTAGTGATATTCACTTTAATAGTCTTAACAATAGGTGTAGCACAAGGAGCAATAGGAGTTACTGTCAATACTAAATTGGCATAACCCGCAACAACGTCTGCAGGAGTAGGTCTGTATGTTGGTGTAAATGTAGTACTTCCTGTTAAAAAACTTGGATTCGTAGTTGTCCATTGAACAGAAGCTACTGAAGTTGGATTAATCACATTAATCTGACTCAATGGTACTTGATACGTGTCTGTTTCGCAAATAGTAACCTCGGTTGGGTTTACCGTAATTACAGGGTTTTTAGTTATCAAATGCTCAACAGTATTCGAAATAGTTCCTGAACAAGGAGCTATAGCATCTCCTGTCAAAGTCAATACCACTTTGCCTGTTGCAATTTCATTTGGTCCAGGAATATATTCTACAACACGACTTGTATCCGAAGTAGAAAAACTTCCATCCCCCCCATTTTTAGTCCATTTTAAATTGGTTACTTGAGTAGTCACAGCATCCGAAGTTGTAATTACGCTACCCTCGCAAATAGTTTGAGAAGCTCCTGCACTCAAAATCGGTTTCTTCTGAATAGGAATACGTACTGTTTTTGAAACCGATGAACTACAAGGCGCATTCGGAATTGCAGTAATAGTTACATCGATATAACCGTTACTAATGTCAATTGCACTTGGTGTTACTAAAGGTGTTAACGAAGTCGAATTGGATATTATGGTTCCTGTGGTAGAAGTCCAATTATAAGAAGCAACATTAGCAACTGTTGTTCCAGATACCAAAATATTATTAGCATCTTCACAAATAGTAGCTTGTGGTGTTACTACATTTACAATTGGAGATTTGATTAAGGTTAGTGTAAAATTGCTCACCGATGGTATTGCACAAGGAGCAATTGGATTCGCTGTTAATGTTAAAATCACCGAACCACTTAAAATATCGGCAGCACTAGGTGTATAAATAGGATCGATAATATTAGAATAATCAAAAGTTCCTGTACCATTTGTTGTCCAAACTAAATTATTAACGGTAGTCAAATCAGCTGTAGCTGAAGTAATTTGAAAAGGCAAGGCACATCTTGTTAAATTAGCTCCTGCAGTTGCTACTGGTAGTTTTTGGAACGACAATTTGAATGTGTTGGATACCGAAGTTACGCAAGGAGCAATTGGATTTACTGTAATTTTTAAATTTACAAAACCAGCAGCTATATCATCCGTAGAAGGATTATAAATTGGATTCAAAGCATCTCCCGAAGGTGAGAAAGTTCCAGTACCTGTTGTAGTCCATACAATTGAATTCGTATCGTAAGCATCTGCAGGAGAAATTGAAACCCCTCCTATGCTAAACGTGTTTTGATTCACACAAATTGATGTGTCGGCTGGAACAGTAATTACCGGTGTTTTTTGTAAATTTAATCGAATAGTATCAGTGATTGGTCCTGAACAAGGTGCTATTGGATTTGCTGATAAAGTCAAAATAACAAATCCAGCATTATAATCAGAAGCTGAAGGAGAATAACTAGCTAATAAAGTAGTTGCATTAATGAACGTTCCTGTTCCTGATGTTGACCAAGTAACATTAGAATAATTACTAGCCGTAGCACTATTAGTTACATATGAAAATCCTTGACAAATTTCAGCAGTAAGAGGCCCCGCATCTACAGTAGGTTTTGATATAAAATGGAGTGTAATTTCTTTGAATGTCGAAGAATTACAATTCAACGGATTTCTAGAAGCTGTTAACTTTAATTTTACTGTTCCTAAAGTATAATCTGCTGCTGAAGGTGAATATATTGGTGTCGCTGTAGTAGTTGACGAAAATGTCCCCGTACCAGTTGTAGTCCATGATAATGTATCATAATCAACGGGAACTACTCCTGTAATAGTATATGGTCCACTATTCACACATAGATTCACATCTGGATTAATAACTGTAATCGATGGTATTTTATTGATTACTAAAGTCATTTGATCTACAGCATTGGCATTGCAAGGGAAGTTTTTAGTAGCTACTAAAGTTAATACCACTGAACCATTGCTTTTATCGCTTATACCAGGGGTATAAGTTGGCGTCAATGTATTCCCTCCTGTAAAAGTTCCATCTCCATTGGTTGACCATTGCAAACCTACATAATTAGTTGCATTTGCATTATTAATTGTATACGTTTCTCCTTCACAAATTTGTGCATTACTTCCTGCATCGGCAGTTGGTTTAGGAACTATGGTAATAGTAGTTTCAGAACTTGATGAAATAGTACAAGGCGCAATTGCATTAGCTTCAAGGGTCAAATAAATAACTCCTGACTCACTTCCTGTAGAAGTATAAGTAGGGTTAGTCGTATTATCATTGATAAAAGAACCCGTCCCTCCACTTCTAACCCAGTTAACTGAACTTGCATTAGTCGCAGAACCTGGTAATACTACTGAGTCCCCTTGACAAATCACCTGAGCTAAGCCAGCATTAGCCACTGGATTTTTTTGAATCGTCAATACCATTGTATCTTGGGCATTGGTACATCCTGCTTGAGTTGTAGTAACGGTAAAAGTAACCGAACCATTCACTATATCATTGGGACTTAAAGTATAAACTGGGTCTTCATTATGAATATTATCAAAAGTACCTGAACCCGTTGATGTCCAAGTTATAGAAGAAGAGTTGGTAACTGTAGATTGTAATTGATAAGTGGGAGTTGTTTGACAAATTGTTACATCACCACCTGCTACAACAGTAGGCTTAGCATTAATTCGATACAAAACACTATCTGATTTAGTTGTCCCACAAGGACTTAATGGGGTCACTGTTACAGTCAAAGTAACTGTAGAATTTAAATCTGAATTACTCGGTATATAAATTGGGCTACTTGCTGTTGGATCAATAAAATATCCTCCTCCAGAAGTGGTCCATTGAATTGTTCCTGCATTTTGTATAGAAGCCGCTACATTTATAGAACCTTCACAAACCGTAATATCAGCACCTGCATTTACAACAGGCTCTTTGACAATATTCAAAATAAGATTATCTGATACAGGTGTTGAACAGGCATTATTTCCTGATGCACTTAACTTTAGCGTTACTGAACCTGTTGCAATATCATTAGGCCCCGGAATATAGGTTGGCGTTAACGAAGTTGCACTAACCAAAGTACCATCTCCTGTTCCTTTGGTCCAAATGATAGTATTGGCATCTACATTTTGAACAGAAGCAGAACCTGATGGAACAATATAGTTCGATCCTTCACAAATACTCGTTGTTGGCGGTCCCGCATTGACCACAGGTGCTGGAGTGATTAAAACATCTACAGTATCAAATGTGCTTGCGCAAGTTGAATTAGAGGTGGCTTCTAAAGTAATAGTAATAGGCCCAGAATATGAAACATCTGCTGTGCTTGGGGTATAAATAGGTTTTGCTGGATCAGAAGTATTTAAAGTTCCTGTTACATTGGTAGGCAAAGTCCAAATATAATTGAATGCATTTTGTGATACTGAACCATCTAACTGAATTGGGCTTGTTCCACATGTAGCTACATCCAGACCTGCATTTGCAATTGGCTTTTTATCAATAATAATCACTAAATCTTCTGAGTACGTTTGAGTACAAGCTCCTAAACCTGTTACTGTTATTCGTAATTTTACTGAACCAGCTGCTATATCAGAAATACTTGGTGTATATTTTGGATTTAAAATATTAGTAAAATCAAAACTTCCTGTTCCTATCACTTTTGACCATACTATTGATGAAGTAGTATAATTAGATACTGAGGATTGTAACTGAATTTGATTAGTCGTTTCACACACATGGTATTGTGGAGCTCCAACAATAGTTACTACTGGTGGAGTTTGAACCGTAACCACTACAGCATTCACTTTCCTACATGATGTAGCTGATATAGTCTCTTCAAGAGTATAAGTAGTGGTTACAGTTGGAGAAACTGTTGGATTTGAATTTGTTGAACTAAACCCTATCGGATTGCTACTCCAAGAATAGGTTGATCCAAGTACTGAAGTACCACCAATTGCAATAGAAGTACCTTGACAAATTGTTGTATTAGCAATAACTGTTGCAGTAGGAAGCGGATTTGTAGTTACCTCAAATTGATCTTGAGTAGTACAACCAGAGGCGGTGTTTGTTACGATGTAGGTAAAAACTTGAGTTCCTAGTGTATTAAATAAAATAGTTGATTGATTCGTAGCACTAGAAAAACCCAAATCAGAAGTTAAAGAATAAGTATTACCTGCAACAAATACGTCTCCAAAAGTTTTGGTACTCCCTAAACAAATAGATTGATTAGGTATGTCGGTCACCGTTGGAGTATCTTTTACTACAATAGTAACAACATTAGAAAACGAAGAAGAACAAATTCCGTTTTTAACTTCTACTCTATATTGAGTAGTATCAGTAAGTGCAGGTGCATTATAATTGGTTGAAGTATTAGGAATATCAACCCAAGTAGCTCCGTTATTAATGGATTGCTGCCAATTAACAACATTTCCTACTTCGCTACCAAGCGTTAACAAACCTCCTGAAATTCCCTTACACACACTTGAGTTAGTTGCTGTTAATACTCCTCCATTTGATGGTGCTGTTACGTCTATAAAAGCAGGCGAAGAAAAAGCTTCTGTTGTAGTCCCGCTTTGTACAACGGCTCTAAAATACAATGGGCTAGTTAAATTTGTTACCGTATAATTAGCACTCACAACAGTAATATCTGTAACATTAGCCGAAAAATCACTTACTGTAGATGATTGCCATCTTTTTATACTTCCTGTGTAGCCCGAAATTGTTAAAACAGTAGAATTGGCACCACTACAAACTGTAGTTGACCCCGAAACACTACCACCCACTGAATCTGAAAAAACTGAAACAGTAACCGCAGTTCTAGCTGTACTTTCACAACCATTGACTTTTTGAGCAGCATAGTAGGTCCCTGTAGTCAATAATGCCGAACTTGCATAAAGCGCCCCCCCTGAGGCTGAATTGTACCAAACTGGTGCTCCTGCACTTGTAATTACCAAGTCCACAACTGTTTTATTTTGAGAAGTTAAAAAAGTTTGAGAGCTTGCTGAAGGTGCTGCTGGTATTGGATTTACAGTTACTACCACTTGATCAGTTGCTGAACATCCATTAGTTCCCACACCTGTTAGTGTATATGTAGTAGTAGTTGGTGGAATAAAAGCAACATTGTTTACAACTCCATTATTCCAAGTGTAAGTAGTAGCTCCACTTCCTACTAATGTAACGGAACTACCAGAGCAAATTGTTTGATCCAAACCTGCATTAACTACAGGCAACGCATTGACAGTAATTAACACCGATGGTGTATACACTTCTGAACAATTACCGCTTTTTACCTGCGCTCTAAAATAAGTATTAGCGGTCAAAATTCCTGGAGTATACGTATTTGATGATACACTAATATCAGTCCAGGTTGAATTATTGGATGACGATTGCCATTTAACAACTGAACCAACGCTGTTATTTAAAGTAAGTACTCCTGGGGCAGTTCCAAAACAAGTCGTGCTCGGCCCTGAAATTGTTCCTGCAACACTCTCTGGTTGAACACTTACTGTAAATTGTACTGAATTACCCACGCAACCTTGATATGTTGGCGTCATTGTAAATACAGAAGAAACCACACTATTAGTTAAATTATTTGCGGTGAAAGTAGGTATTGGAGACGTATTTCCACTAGATTGACTTAATCCTATTGCACTCGAATTAGAAGAAGTCCAAGTAAATGAAGTCCCAGAGCCATTCAAAGGAGAAGCTGCAGTCAAAACAATACCACTTACATTAGTTCCTTCACATACCACTAAATCAGTAATGGAGTTGGCAACTGGTTTAGGATTAATCGTTATAGTATATATTTTTGAAATTCCAACACACCCATTGATAGAAGGAGTTATTTCAATAGTTCCTGAGATAGGTTCTGAGGTGGTATTAGTTGCTGTAAAAGTAGAAATAGCTCCTGTCCCACTTGTAGCTAATCCTATATTTGAATTTGTATTTGTCCAAGAAAAAACAACCCCCGATGGACTTCCCGATACATTAACTACAGGAACTGTTGTTCCTACACAATATGATAAATCAGGAAAAGAAGTAGTTATAGAAGTCGTTTTATAAGTAAAAATAGAAGTTGATACTCCTCCATCAACGTCTATCACCCCCGAAGTGATGCCGCACGGAATAACAACTCTTAGTTCTGTACTCGATACAAATGTTATGTTAGTACTCGGAATAGTTGTCGTACCAATTTTAACAATAGAAGTAGATGTAAAATCAGTTCCTGTAACAGTCACTATAGTTCCTGCATACCCTTCTGAAGGAGAAAAAGAAGAAACCGTTGGAGTAACTATAGCAACACCTATGGTAGTATCTGTTTTTACATCTAACTCCTTTGAAAAAGAAGAAACACCTACTAACAGACATAGCGCAATTATAACAGATTGAAACAAGTGGGAATTTTTCATACTATTTTTCATAATTTAATTTTAAAGAAGAAAGTAATATTCTTAATTTTTTCTTCTATAATTATATGTTTAATACCTATATATAAAATAACACAAGCCCTGATTTCAGAACTAAATACCACTTCAACTCTAGACTACAAACACTATAATTAAACTAAATTACTTACAACCTACGACACTATGCTTATTTTTACCATTGATTAAAAAAATAGTACGTATAAATTAAAGTTTTTAACAATTTTTTGTTAATAACTTTGAATAAAAAAAGCGTCTTATTCTTACAAATAAGACGCTTTAAATATGAAAAAATCAGACTACAAAATATAGTCTGTATTGATGAAGTTAGACTCCTTGCTATTCAATAATTCTTGCAAGATTTCATTGTTATAAGCATTGTCTTTAGAAGCGACAAAAGTTCTAATCGAAAACGAACGCAACGCATCGTGAATACTCAAAGTACCTACCGCAGAGTCTTTACGACCTGTAAATGGGAATACGTCTGGTCCTCTTTGACACGAACTGTTCAAGTTAACTCGACACACCAAATTCACCAAAGTATCAATTAGTGGTGCAATCGTTTTGATGTCTTTTCCAAACAAACTCACTTGTTGTCCGTAATTGGATTCGGCCATATCGTTCAATGGTTCTTGAATGTCTTTGAACGAAATTACCGGCACTACTGGACCAAACTGCTCCTCGTGGTACACACGCATAGTTTTGTTTACAGGATATAAAACCGCTGGAAATATAAAGTTATCGCTATGTTCTCCTCCTTTGGTATTCAAAATTTGAGCGCCGTTGGCTTTCGCATCATCTATTAATTCTTGAATATACGCTGGCTTTTCTTTTTCAGGAAGTGGCGTTAACATCACTCCTTTTTCCCACGGATTACCAAAAGCCAAAGCATCTACTTTAGCCGCAAAACGAGTATTGAACTCTTGCGCAATCGATTCGTGAACATACAATACCTTCAATGCTGTACAACGCTGACCGTTGAAAGACAACGAACCAGTAATACATTCTTGGATAGCCAAATCCAAATCAGCGTCTGGCAAAATAATCGCTGGATTTTTTGCTTCTAATCCTAAAATCAAACGCAATCTGTTTTTATTTGGGTGTTGGTCTTGCAAAGCAATGGCCGACTTACTGTTTCCAATCAAAGCCAAAACACCAACCTTACCTGATTTCATTATTGGCGAAGCCACCTCTCTACCTCTACCGTAAATAATATTAATAGCCCCTTTTGGGAAACTACTTCTAAAAGCTTCTAAAAGCGGAGATAACAATAAAACTCCATGTTTAGCTGGTTTGAAAACCACAGGATTTCCCATAATCAAAGCAGGAATCAACAAAGAGAACGTTTCATTCAAAGGATAGTTGTACGGTCCGAGACACAATACTACTCCTAAAGGCCCTCTACGCACCATCGCGTGAATACCTTGTACTTTACTAAAATGAGCACTTCTACTGTTTAGCTCTTTCAAACTATCAATTGTGTCATAAATGTACTCCACCGTTCTGTCAAATTCTTTTTCAGAATCGCCAAGGGTTTTTCCAATCTCCCACATCAATAGTTTGACTACTTCGGCACGAGTGTCTTTCATTTTGGTCACAAAATCTTCCATGCACTTAATGCGATCGACCACTTTCATAGTAGGCCACAAACCTTGACCGTTGTTGAACGCTAAATCAGCCGATTCAACGGCTTCCAACGCTTCTTTTTCTCCCATAGCCGGAATCGTTCCTAACAAAGTAGGCGCATAATTTGCCGTAGAAGATATAGTCGAATAAACCGGTGTGGTTACTCCAGTCCATTTTTTTAATTCGCCATGAACTAGATAGGTATCTTGAGCTAAGGTCGAAGTAATTTGAAATTCTTGAGGAATTGTACTCATAATATGGTGTTGTGTTGTTATTAAATTGGGGTTGGTTTTGGTCTAAATTAAGGCTCAACAATATCACCGTCCCACTCGATAATACCCCCTAATAAATTGTAGGTATTTTCAAAACCAAGCTCGTTCATAATCGCACACGCATTAGCGCTTCTAGCTCCTGAACGACAGTATACATAGTAATTTTTGGATTTATCCAATGTTTCTAAATCAGTCACAAAAGCGGCACCTTGATGAAAATCATAATTAATTGCTCCCGCAATATATCCTTCTTCAAATTCCATTTCTGTTCTCACGTCGAGTATCACACCATTTTCGTCTGACTCAAATTGAGCAATCCAATCTTCTTGTGTTAAATTCATAGCAAATTATTTTTGGGTAAAAATACGAGGTTTTTATGAAACAATAAATCAAAGGTTTGTGAATTAAATAGTATTTTCAAGAAAACGTTTGCGAATAATCATTCTATAGCTCAAATTCTGATTTTATCGAAAAAAACCGAGAAAAACACTCGATTTAAAGTAGAATTAAAAATGAATTAACCTTCAATTAACACGCGTAATTTTGACACATTGATTACAAAAAAAGAGCAGCACACAAGCGGATATACTTTTATTTGGAAGCACTCTTTTTTGCCTTTGTAACTCGTGCAGTCCCGCTATTCGCTATATCCCCTAGCGGGGGATGCCACTGCTATCGGGGCTAGAATACCCGTATATTTTTCAGTACAAAAAAAGCAACCGTAGTTAATCTTTTAAAAATTGGTTTTATTTATTTGTTTGTAGACACGAGCAAGATGCTCGCGCCAGCGTGTGAGACATACAGCCTCTCCTTTTGTAAAATAAATTAACTTAAACATTGATTATCAATATAGTAACTTATTGATTTGGAGTCATCACTAATTTTGATACCGTTAGCTTTGTATTGTAAAATATATTAACAATATATACATAATTTTATATTATTAATCTTAAATGAAATTCCCACATACTGCGTTAACCTAAACTTTGATACAAGCATAACTTAAGTAATGTTTTAGGAACAGTATGTTTATTTTGAGCATTCTTGAGAGTAATCTGGGTTAGAAACCCATTAGCATACGGTTTTAGCAACTCAAAACACGGGAACTTCATTATTTTAAAATTTATAGCCATGCAAATTTACGCAATTGATGTTTCAAAAGATTATTTGGATATTTTCTCCAAATCAGATGATGGAAATTCTTTTCAAAAAAGAATTAAAAACAGTTTTAATAGTATCTGTAAATTTCTTGAACAAATGAAATCAGAGGATCTAATTTGTGCTGAATATACAGGGGTTTACACTAATTTAATCCTCCATTTAACCTATCTATACAAAATTAAGATAGCGCTAGCTTCAGGTTTTGATATTAAACATAGCCTTGGTAATAGGAAAGGAAAATCAGATCAGTTGGATGCCGAAAGAATTTGGGAGTATGCGTTTCGTTTTCAAGACAAATTAATATTTAACTTACCCGATGATGAGGTAATGACCGAAATCAAAAACCTCTTCAATCTTCGAAATCAATTAGCGAAAGCTTTAAAAACTTTTTCGACCTCTGGAACTATGTTAAAACAAAATCCTTATCATTCAATTGCCGAACATGAAATGAGAGAAGAGACTCTTAAGTACTTTCAAAATCAAATTAAGAATACTGAAAATCAAATTTTTCAAATCATTGAACAATCGAATGAAATTATTGAAAACTTTAATCTTATCACTAGTATTACTGGTATCGGAAAAGTTACCGCTTTAGAATTAATCATTTCTACAGGAAATTTTAAAAAAATAGATTCTGCTAGGAAAGCTGCTGCTTATGCCGGTGTATGCCCCTATCCGAATCAAAGTGGTAATATCGCAAAAAAAGCAAGAATACATTTTAGGGCAAACAAAAAGCTTAAGTCATTACTACATATTTGTGCTAAAACAATTTGTGTTTACAATAAAGAATTTCGACTCTATAGAGAAAGAAAAATGATGGAAGGAAAACATTTTTATCTGGTCATGAACAATGTTGCAAATAAACTATTAAGAATGGTTTACGCAGTAATCAACTCTAAAAAAGCCTTTGATGTTGCCTTGATAACTAAAGACCCTAGATTAACCTAAAAAACAGATAAACAAATAAAAAAACATATACGCTGTATTGCCTAGAGTAATATAAAAAT
>JACCDN010792521.1_pt1 | contig 29785 bp, 25 predicted proteins | sample 7441691 | NCBI WGS metagenome assembly JACCDN01 (sample SAMN15323439, study PRJNA562643) | freshwater metagenome | isolation source: river surface water | place: USA:Blue River Watershed | collected 2017-08-16 | reverse complement strand
TCGAATGCTCGTGGCTTGCAAAAATGCTTTGTAAAGTTCCTCGCTACATTTGTGTCGTGACATAGGGTACTGCCTTTTTCTCAAACAATACCAGATCACCTCAATTTATTAAACTGCGAAACTCCTGTAAGAATGATCTGCTGCCCAATAAAGCCGCGATCTTTCTGAATGCTGGTCAAAATCACCTGGCAGCCTTGCTGTTTGATTTGATCATATAGATATTTGCGATGTTTGGCATCGAGCTCGGAAGCTAAGTCATCAAAAAGATAAACTGGCTTGCGATTAGTGAGGTCTTCAAACAAAATACCTTGCGCCAGTTTCAAAGTGGAAATCAAAGTTTTTTGCTGGCCGCGAGAGAGCATATCACGCGCGGGTTTTTTGCGCGAGGTAATTTTTAAATCAGCTTGATGGGGTCCATGCTCCGTAAAACCGGTACGTAAGTCGTGTAAAAAAGTGCGCTCCCACACATCGGCGAGCGATTCATCCTCCGGCCAGCCACGATCGTATTCGATTTTGAGCTGATGCTCTTCTACAAAATTACCGAGCATTACAAGAGTTTGCTTTTCGAGTAGGGTAACATAATCATGGCGCAATTGATCTAAGATTTCGCAGGCTGAATAACAAGTGGTTTCCCAGAGTTTGATATGTTCACGTGGTGCTCGTTGTTTTAAAGCGTGATTGCGCTGCTTTAAGCATTTGCGAATCATGGCAAAATATTGTTTGGCTTCTTTAAAATGGTAAAACACACCCCAGTCGATGAGTTGGCGGCGCATTTTAGCGCCTCCGGTCAGAAGTTGAAAGCTTTCAGGGTGCATGAGTAATAATGGCAAAATTTCTGCAAATTCACTCAAATTTTTCACATTCTCGCCATTCAAGCGATTGATCGATTCGCTACTGCTACGTTGCATACCAATTTTAAAAGTTGTATCACCTTCGGTTGCTTCCATAAATAAGGTAAAGGATTTATCTCCCTGATGGATAATCCGATTAAGCTCCTTGCTGCGAAAAGATTTACCATAGGCTAAAAAATGCAACGCTTCCAGAATTGATGTTTTGCCCGAACCATTTAAACCTGCAATGTAGTTCATATCTGGGCCGAAGCTTATCTCATATTGCGGAAAGTTGCGGAAGTTTTGCAGTTTTAATTGTTGGATAATCGGCAAAGCAAGTGTGGTTAAAATTTTGCAGTATTATGCCATTTTTTCGAGGTTCTTGCATTCTTGGGTAAGATCAGGCACAATGCGTCCACTTTTCAAGTAAATATGAATTATTATGGCAAAAGAAGATCAACTCGAAATGGAAGGGGTAGTCATTGATACTCTGCCTAATACCATGTTTCGTGTGAAGCTTGATAATGGTCATGAGGTGATTGCCCATATTTCTGGCAAGATGCGTAAAAATTATATTCGCATTTTAACGGGTGACCGCGTTACCGTTGAAATGACACCTTACGATTTATCCAAAGCTCGCATTAAATTTAGAACGAAGTAATTTGCAAGTTTGCTTTTCTGATCAAAAGAATATGCAATGAACATATATTTTTAAGCTGTGAGGGAAAAATAGGAGAGGTTTGCTTGATTAGATTACTTCTTCTGTCCAAGCTTTGGCTCTTGATGGTGTAAGATCCGTGCGATGTTGCCTTTGTGGCGGATGACAATCAAAATCGCGATGACCGTGAGCGGTATAATTACAGTGTTATCAATGATCCAATAAGCATAAAAAGGTGCGAGCACAATTGCTGTGAGCGATGCCAGCGATGACATTCTAAAGAGTACGGCCATAATGCCCCAGGTTGCTAGTACCGCCAGTCCCAAAATGGGATTAATAGCACAAATTGCACCAAGAGCAGTGGCAACACCTTTACCCCCTTGAAATTTGAAAAAAATGGGATAGATATGGCCTATTATTGCAGCTAAAGCGATCCATGCCAGTATGTGATACTCCATGTGTAAAACATGGCCAATGGATACAGGAATAACCCCTTTTAGTACATCCCCAATTAAAGTTGCAGCAGCAGCTTTTTTGCTACCTAAACGCAAAACATTGGTTGCGCCCGGATTACCTGAGCCCACGCTTCGAGGCGAAGGCAAGCCCATGATCTTACAAATGATGATTGCAGAATTAATAGACCCTAACAGATAAGCAAAAATAACGAGGATTTGATTGATATACATATTCGTTCCTATTTCATGACCACGAGGCCTATCCCAATAAGAAAAACAATTGCGAGTAAGGGAGTGCCTCCCCAGGCTTGGTAAAGCATGGAGCCTTTATTTTTACGCAAGCGATAAGCCATTAAAGCCGGGAGAATGACTTCCAATACTGCAACACATATGCCTGCATAACCTAAGGCCATGATAAAACCTTTTGGATAAAATAGGGCAAATAGGATCGGTGGGGCAAAAGTTAATATGGCTGTTTGCATACGTCCTAAACGATGATTGCCGCGTTTGAAAGCATCGGCTAAGAAATCAAAAAGCCCTAAGCTTACTCCCAAAAAAGAGGTGGTCATGGCAATATTAGCAAAACCATTTACCGTGAAGGTCACCACTTTATTTTGAGTTAGGTCGGTTAGAATTGCAATAAATTGACCAACAGCAGAACCATTTTGAGTGAGCGCATCAAAGCTCTCTGTACCGGTTAAGGGGATAATTGACAACGAGCAGATGAGCCAAATAATATAAATGATGAGAGGAATAGTTGTACCGGTAATAATAATCCATTTAAGGGTTTTCGCTTCTTTTCCTAAATAATTGGTGAGACTTGGAATTACCGTATGATAACCAAAGGCAGTCAAGAAAATTGGCGCAGCAGCAAGAAGTGCATGGGGATGTTCAGCTTCAAGTGAGATGAGATTGACATGTGGCAGCAATAAAATCAGCATTATAATCAAAAAAAGACCTTTGATACTCATTAAAAAGCGGTTGACGACATCTACAGCTGTGGTGCTCCAAAATACAACCGATCCGAAAATAACCGCAAAAGCAATGGCATTAAGTTTATTGGGAACTGTACGATTAAAATATGTATGAATCAACTCGGAAAGCAAAGAACCATTACCGGCAATATAAGCTGCGGTTAAAGCATAAAGAAGTAGTAAACAAGTAATCCAAGCAATAATTTCGCCAGGTTTTCCTAAAGTGAATTTTGCCATACTATTGAAGTTATTTTTATAGGGCGGTAAAGCCAGGTTCACTTCTAAAACCAAAAGCCCGGTGTAGGTCATAAGTACCCACATGCCAATTACTAGCAAAATTGAAGGCCCTAAGCCTGCTGTTGCTGCAGTCATCGGTAAGGCAAGCATTCCTGCACCAATGGCAGTTCCAATGACAATAAGAGTTGATCCAATTTTTTGGCCAGTAGAAATCATATTTAAGCTCCTATACGTTTACAATAGGTTTCTTTGAGTAAACAAGCCAAAAGCGTAGCGATTAAGAAAGTAATTGGTAAAATCCACATGGCATGTTGAAAAGCCTCAGGGCTATATTGAGTTGAATTTTGACTGAAATGGTCAATGATCAAACCAAATAAAGGTTGGAATAAGGCGCCACCACCCATAATCAGAGCAGCACTCAGGGATTCACTACTTGCAATAATATGTGAAGGAGCACTTTCCATAATCAAGGGATAGGTAAGAATTTGTGAAGAAGAGAAAATGCCCAGCAGTAAAAAGGCAATGATGAGGCCTGGATAAGAGAGTTTCAATTGTAAAATAATGATGATTGTTACAATATTTAATATTCCGCCAATAATCATGACTGTTTTGCGACGGCAGAGATAATCAGAAATGAGCCCAAATAAGGGTGAGCCAATAATTAAGCCAATAAATACAAAGGTAATGATAAAGCCTGCTTGTGTTGCAGGGATTTGGTGGGTAATTTGTAGGTATTCTGATCCCCATAATGCGCCGATAATCATTACGGTTAAATTAATAAAAGACGTATATAGCCCTGCAAGCCAAACCTGTTTATTACGTAAAGCAAGAAATAAATTTTTTAAAAATCCCGTAGCAATCAGTTGCATATCATGCGTGTGATTTGCAGTAAAGTCTTCAGGATAATCTTGAACAAAAATGCTAATGATGATTAGGAAAATAACCCCTACAAAAGCAATGGCCATTATTGCATAACGCCAAGATCCAAAATAATTTACGAGGTAGGGAAGTTGTTGTGCAATACTACCGCCTAACATGGCCATAGTGACGACAAGCCCCATGGTTAATCCGGCATGTTTTGCAGGCACCCAGCGTGAGGTTAATAAGGCCGGTGTCAGCAGCACTAAAGTACTACCCATGCCGATGACAAAGCGACATATTTTAGCGACAGTTAAGCTATCTGTATTCGCGAAGACAACATTACCGAGAATACAAAAACATAAGGCAATTTGTAGTAAACGTTTGGTAGAAATACGGTCAAGTAACAAACCTGCGGGAATAAGAAAAAGCACATTAGCGTAAAAATACATCGCTGAGAGATTGCTAATTTGTAAGGCATCAGCGTGAAAGGCTTGACGAAGTGCAGCATTTAAAGTGTCAAAACTATTCATGTTAATGAATTCAAAGAGAAAGAATAGGGCAGATGAAAATACTACAATATAGGGACGTATTGTTTTTGAAATAGCCATTTTGGTGTAGAACAGTTACAATTGCACATATTCTAAATGAAAAGTGTAAAGAGGAAAATTCATGTCACAACGATCCATTCGCGTGGCACAAAAACCCATTCATGGGCAATTGATTGTTCCGGGTTCAAAAAGCATTAGTAACCGTGCTTTGTTGCTTGCAGCCTTACAGAAAGGAAGAACAATTTTACGTGGGGTGCTTGCGAGTGATGATACAGAAGCTTGTATTGTCGCTTTACAAACCTTAGGGGTTGGAATCCGGTATCTTGATGACAATGTGCTTGAAGTGATTCCACCGGCACAATTTAAGCAAAATGTGGTAGTGAATTGTCGGGATGCAGGTACGGTGGCACGATTTCTAACGCCGATTTTAGCAGGAATCGGCGGGAGTTATAAAATTTATGGTTCTAAACGTTTGCAAGAGCGCCCGATGAAACCTTTATTGGATGTATTGATTGCACAAGGAGTTGAAATTCAATATCTTGAGCATCCTGGTTTTTTACCCATTCAGATGAAAAGTCGAGGATTGAAAGACGGTGAGATTGATGTGAATATTCAAGACAGCAGTCAGTTTGTCTCTGGCTTGATGATGGCAGGAGATTTTAAATTCACAACGCCAGGGTTAGAGAAAAAACCTTATGTGGAAATGACGCGCAAGATGATGGCTGAATTTAAAAGTCCTTATCAAATTGAACCAGATGCTTCTACAGCATCCTATTTTTTTGCTGCAGCAGCTTTAACAGTAGGGCAAATTTTTATACCGAATATGCATCTTGTTATGTTGCAAGGGGATCTTCAATTTTTAACTGTGCTTGAACAAATGGGTGTTGTGATTGAATTCAAAAATAATGGCGTCAGTGTAAAGGGTACAAGTAATTTATGCGGGTTGGGCGAAATTGATATGACAGGTTTTACTGATACTTTTATGACTTTGGCAGCAATTGCGCCATTTGCAGATAAACCCACCATAATAAAAGGATTGCGGCATACGCGGTTGCAAGAATCTGATCGTGTAGCGGCGATGGCCGAAGGCTTAACGCGTTTAGGCGCACGCGTCGAAACGACTGAAGATTCCATTACGATTTATCCCAGTAAAATGCACGGCGGTACCATTGATAGCCATAATGATCATCGCATTGCCATGTCGCACGCGTTGATTGGTTTAAAAATAGAAGGCGTTATAATTGAGGGTGCAGAGTGTGTAAAAAAAACCTGTCCTAATTTTTTTGAGCTTTTAGAAAGTTTATATTAATGAAGATTTTTCAGGTTCTGATAAAAAATTTCATGAGAGCCAAAAAGCATATCTTGAATGATCGAAAAAGGTAAATCTGGATTCCCTTCAATTTCATATGTTATGAACTCATACAAAGATTGGTATTCAGTGGCAAATATGGCAGAATAAGCAAAAAAGTAAGCCTGTGCTTTTATGACTATTCTCGTTGATTCTCACTGCCACCTTGATCGTCTTGATTTAAGTCCTTTTGAGGGTTCGCTTGATAAAGCTTTGGAGTTCTCAGCAACACTCGATGTTAAGCAGGTATTGTGTGTTTCCGTTGAGCAAAAAACCATGGCGGATATTGTTGCCATTGCTGAGAAGTATCCCAATGTATATGCGAGTGTCGGGCAACATCCCTCTGAAGAAGAAATGAGCCTCTCTGCCGATGAATTGGTAAGATTGGCGGATCACCCCAAAGTAATTGCGATCGGTGAAACCGGCTTGGATTATTACTACGAACATACAAATCGGGCTTTTCAACAAGAGCGTTTTGTTACGCATATTGAAGTGGCGAAAAGAACGAGCAAACCTCTTATTATTCATACACGTGCGGCACAAGAAGATACATTGAGGATTTTACGTGAATATGACGTGAGTCAGGCAGTTTTTCATTGTTTTACCGAAAGTTGGGAAATGGCGAAAGCGGGTCTTGATTTGGGGTTGTATATTTCTTTTTCAGGCATTTTAACTTTCAAAAATGCCGAGAGTTTGCGTGATGTTGCAAGAAAAGTGCCGCTCGATCGTATTTTGGTTGAGACTGATGCGCCTTATTTAACTCCCGTGCCTTATCGCGGTAAACCTAATTGCCCGGGATATACCCGTTATGTTGCTGAATTGCTTGCAGAGTTGCGTGGAATTTCTTATAGTGAAATTGCACAGAAGACTACGGAAAACTTTTGCCGTTTATTTGGAGTAAATGCCTCATGAAGAAAGCTTTAAAAATCAGCCTGAAAGTTTTGGCAGGATTATTTGCATTGTTTGTTGTGCTGATGATAGTGGGTTATTTTGCATTGATTCACTGGGTGAACCCAAATGAATTTAAGCCGCAAATTGTGGCTATGGTTAAGCAAGATACTGGGCGTGACTTCATCATTCAAGGTGATTTATCTTGGGACTTCTTCCCTAATATTGGTATTCATATGGGAGCTGCTGCCTTAAGTAATCCAGCAGGTTTTGCACAAACTACCTTTGCACAAGTGGGGTCAGCTGATTTATCTTTAAGTTGGAGTGCGTTATTGCGGCGCCATATTTCTGTTAGTCAGATAACTTTAAATGGACTACAGGTGTACTTGATTAGCGATAAGAATAAAAATAATTGGACTTTCTCTAGCGCATCAACTTCTGCTACAACCACTGAAAATAGTAATGCTGCATTAAGTTTAATACTAGATGGAATTGCTATTCATAATGGTACTATCACATATGATGATTTGCAAGCTAAAACCCATTATGCCGTTAATAATCTAGAGTTAGAAACACCAAATTTTAGCTTAATTGCTCCTATGGAAGTGAAAGCGGCAGGAGATTTGAGTAGCGATGATCTTTCCGGTATTTTTAATATAGATACGCTGTTTTCATATGATGATGCTAAAAGCATTCTTACACTCAACAATACAGCACTAAGTACTCATTTTACCTATGTCACCGATGACAATCAAAACATTCCTATTGTGTTAAGTGCATCAGGGAATATTCTTGCAGATTTAAATAATCAAATTGTGAATTTATCTGATGTTTCTTTTAGTTTAAATCAAAATCTCATGGGCACAGTTAATGTGAAGCTTAGTAATTTTAATCAGTTAAATTACACCGGTAATATTAATATTTCGAGCTTTGCTTTAAACAATATGTTGAATTCTTTTGGTAAGAGTTTACCTAATAGCATTCCGAACAAAGACCAGTTTTCCAAAATGAGTTTGCAAAGCAATTTTAGTGGTAATCTTAACAGTATTGCTTTTTCAAATATGAATCTTGGTCTAGGAAATACGACGGTGCGCGGTAATATGGCTATTACTTCATTTGCTTCTTTTGCTATGAATGCAGATTTAACCGCAAACCAAATAGATGTAGCTGATTTTATCAATTTAAAAGGTTCACGTTTGCCGATGCAAAATATTGCCGTGAAGGGCAATATAAGCGCACCAAAAAATAATTTTGATCATTTTCACTATAATGCAAATACAAGTATTGGTCATTTTTCTTTGTTGGATTTAATAAATGTAAGCCTACCCAAGATGCCAAACAAAAATCAATTCGCTAATATGAATTTTCAAGGTAATGTGGAAGGGGATCTTGATCGCACAAGTTTGAAAAACTTTACTCTCGGTTTAGATAAAACGATTATTCGTGGTAATGTTGATATTCGGTCTTTTAATCCTGTTGTGATTCGAGAAGATTTAATTGTAAATCAACTTGATCTAGCAAATTTTGTGAATTTGAAAGGGGCGGCTTTGCCGATGCAGAATATTGCGATGAATGGAAATACTAGTTTTGATAACGACAATATGTTTGCTACTTTAAATGGTACGCAAAATATCACAATCCAAGATGTAGTGCTAAAAGGATTTGATTTGAGTGCTTTATTGAATCAGGTAGATGTGATTGTAAACAATATTCTTGATTTGAAAAAAGTGTCTGATGCTTATAGCACTATTCAAAGTCAATTAAGCACGTTTGAAAATAGCCAGGGACCTATTAATGCAAACAATGGTAAGCAAACTGATTTTGGTAGTGTCAAAGCGCAAATTGTAGCGCAAAATGGGATTTTAACTACACCGGTCATGTTAGTCTCTGGACCTCTGGTAGTGGTTGGCGGACAAGGTAAGATCGATTTAAACCAACAAACCATGGATTATCACTTAAATGCTAAAGTTTTGGCCAGCAGTCGTAATATTATTAAAACGTTGAATATCCCTTATAATATTTCAGGATCTTTCGCTAATCTTCAACAAGGAGTTGATATGGCTTCAATTACTCAACAAATGGTACAGTTTGTGCTGATTCAAATTGGTAAAACTGTGACCAGTGTAGTGAAAACAGTGATATCAACACCGGTTGATGTTGTCTCTGGGGTAAGCAAAGGAGCTGCAGATACCGTTGGTGGAGTTGCCAAGGGTGTTGCGGGAGCGCTAAATAGTATCTTTGGGGGTAGCCAACAGCCAAATGCCGGGAAAGGACAATAAAGGTTTATGAGTAAACAGCTTTTTAAATCAACCTCTCTTGTCGGTATTATTACTTTAGTCTCGCGAATCATAGGTTTTTTGCGTGAAAACGTTTTTGCAATTGTTTTTGGCGCGGGTGCTGAAATGGATGCGTTTGTTATTGCGTTTCGTATTCCTAATTTTTTACGGAAAATCTTTGCAGAAGGTGCTTTTTCACAGGCTTTTATGCCTGTGCTCAAAGAAGTGAAGGTTCAAGGTACAGACGCAGATTTAAAAGATTTAATTGCCAAAGTGTCCGGAACATTGGGGCTGATATTGGTAGGTGTGAGCATCTTAGGGGTGATCGCCTCGCCAGTGTGGGCAGTTCTGTTTGCACCTAATTATCTTGAAAATCCCTATAAGTTCCATTTGCTTGATACTTTACTTAAGATTATGTTTCCCTATATTTTATTTATTTCCTTAACGGGATTAGCAGGGAGTATTCAAAATGCCTTTCGACAGTACGCGGTACCTGCAGCAACGCCTTTAATATTAAGCTTATGTATGGGATGGGCGGCGGTAAGTCTTACTCCTTATTTTCCCAATATCCCCATTGAAGCTGTAGCCTGGGGGGTAATGCTTGCTGGTATTTTTCAACTTTTTTTTCAGTTTCCGTTTTTGTGGCATTTACGCATGTTGGTCAAACCCAAATGGGGATGGCGTGATGAACGCGTGCGGCGCATTATCAAAATGATGACACCGGCGTTATTTGGTGTATCCATTGCGCAAATTGGTATGCTCATTGACAGCATGTATGCAACATTTTTGCGAACTGGTAGTGTTTCTTGGCTCTATTATGCCGATCGAATGATGCAATTTCCTTTAGGCGTATTTGGGATTGCTTTAGCTACAGTTGTGATGCCACATTTATCTGAGCAAGTTGCTAAAAAAAATGATGAGGAATATAAACGGGCATTGGATTGGGCATTGAAATTAGTGGTGTTGGTAGCTCTTCCTTGTGCGATTGGTCTTGCAGTTTTAGCAGGCCCCATCTTGGTTACTTTGTTTCAGTATGGTGCCTTTAATGCCTTTGATATGAAGATGACCGAGGAAAGTTTATGGGGGTTTTCGGCAGGATTGTTCTTTTTTATTATGGTAAAAATTGTTGTTTCTGCTTTTTATTCGCGTCAAGATATGAAAACGCCAGTGAAAATTGGCATGATGGCTGTGGGAGTAAACATTCTTTTTAATACCATTTTGATCTTTCCATTGAAGCATGTTGGTTTGGCTTTGGCAACTTCGATTGCGGCAATGTTTAACTGCTTAGTGTTATTGGCTATTTTGCGCAAACGGAACTTGTTGCATTTTCGTGAAGGTTGGCGAAAAGTTATTGTAGGAAGTATCGTTGGCAATGTGGCAATGGCTTTGTCAGTGCGATGGGGGAGAGGTGATTTAACCACCTGGAACAATTGGCATGTATTTGAGCGTGCAAGTCATTTGAGTTTTTTGATTGGTCTTGGTGTTGTTGCTTATCTGGCAGGATTATTTATTTGTGGTATTCGTAAGCGGGATTTTGTGTTATGAAATGTGTGGCGACCATTGGGAATTTTGATGGTGTCCATTTAGGCCATCAGGTTTTGCTGCAAAAAATGCAGGAACGAGCGAAGGCTTTGGGGGTGAGAACTTGTGTTATTTTATTTGAGCCCTATCCACGAGAATTCTTTCACAAAGCCAACGTGCCTTATCGAATTCAAACATTGACTGATAAATTATTGAAGTTGAAAGAGCCGGTGCATATTATTCATTTTAATCAAAGGATAGCAGATCAATCTCCGCAAGAGTTCATTGAGAAAACTTTAAAACCTCTAGGGGTCATTGAGCTGGTAGTAGGAGAAGACTTTCGTTTTGGCAAGAATCGGTCAGGAGGGGTTAAGGATCTTCAAGATGCAGGCATTCAGCCGATTATAGTGAAAGACCTGTATGCTGAGCATCAAAAGTTAAGTAGCAGCATTATTCGAGAGTTGTTATGCAGGGGTGATTTTAAAGCAGCTGCAAGGATGCTAGGTGAGCCTTATCGCATTACCGGTCGTATCACTCATGGGGCAAAACATGGGAGGCTGTTAGGGTTTCCTACCCTGAATATTGCATTACGCAAAAAAATGCCGTTATCAGGAGTCTATGAGGTTAAAATCTATGGGTTAGGTGAAGTGAAAACAGGTGTTGCTAATATTGGGCGGCGTCCCACGTTAAATCCTTTGGCGCATCCCTTGCTAGAAATTTACGTTCTCGATTTTGACCGAGAAGTATATGGACAACGTGTTACTGTTGAGTTTGTGCGTAAGATCCGTGAGGAACAAAAATTTGCTTCGCTGGATGCTTTAAAAGCACAGATTACTTTGGATGTTGTTGCAGTGAGAGTTTGATGATACCTTGAAGTTTTAATACTGATATCCGTCATAGGAAGATGAGGTATACGGCTTGGAGTCAGAATATAGAATTGACAGGGGATACTTCATTATGCCAAGATTCTGCCAAAGCCAAAAGGAACTAAAAGTATGGAATTAAATCCCTTAAAATTTACCTTAGAAGATTTAACAGATCGTGTTTCTGATCTTCGGGGGTATCTTTGACTTCGATCGCAAAAGTGAACAACTGATTGAAGTAACAAGAGAGCTAGAAGACCCTAATGTTTGGAACAGCCCTGAGAAAGCAGAAAGTCTGAATCGCGAAAAGTCAAGTTTAGAAAAAGTTGTGTTGATGATTCAAGATATTGATCAACGTATTCGTGATGATGAAGAGCTTCTTGCTATGCTTGCAGAAGAATATGATGAATCTCTCGCCCAAGATTTACAAAAAGAAATTCAAGACTTAGAGCATGAAGTCGAAAAGCTTGAGTTTATGCGGATGTTTTCCGGAGAGCTTGATAAAAATAATGCCTATTTGGATATTCAGTCAGGTTCCGGTGGTACAGAGGCGCAAGATTGGGCTGAAATGATTTTGAGAATGTATTTAAAGTTTTGTGAATCGCAAGGTTTTAAAGTAGATGTGCTTGAGGTGTCTGGTGGCGATGTTGCCGGAATTAAAGGCGCGACCATCCATGTGCAGGGCGACTATGCGTTTGGTTGGCTACGCACGGAAACAGGTGTGCATCGGCTCGTACGTAAATCCCCTTTTGATGCCAACAACAAACGCCATACTTCTTTTGCTTCGGTATTCGTATCGCCTGAAGTCGATGATAATATCGAAATTGCAATTAATCCTGCTGATTTACGCATTGATACTTATCGTGCCAGTGGTGCAGGGGGGCAACACGTGAATAAAACCGATTCGGCAATTCGTATTACGCATATTCCGACCAATACTGTCGTACAATGTCAAAATGAGCGCTCGCAACATCAAAACCGCGATAAGGCGATGAAAATGCTAAAAGCAAAACTTTATGAGATGGAAATACAAAAGCGTAAAGAGGCTGAGCAAAAGCTTGAGGACTCCAAAATGGAAGTTACCTGGGGTAGTCAGATCCGTTCTTATGTTTTAGATCAATCGCGTATTAAGGATTTACGAACTAATGTTGAACGTACTGATACCCAAAAAGTATTGGATGGTGATTTGCAAGGATTTATTGAGGCCAGTCTCAAAGCGGGGTTATAATGTTTGTAAATTATTGATTGAGGAGGAGTCATGGTTACTACAGGGTTATCAGGCAATGAAATTTATTGCCTCAACCAAAAAGGTTATGCGCCGGGTAATATTGTTGTTGGTAATGCGGTTTACTCTTTAGGGACTCTGCGGAAATTTGCAACAGGTATGCAATCGATGTTTGGCGGAGAGTTACCGCAGGTGACGGAAGTCATTCAGGATGGACGCGAATCAGCCTATAATCGCTTAGTAGAAGAGGCCAAAAAGTTTGGCGCTTCGGGGGTGACCGGTATCACCAGTGAAATTATTTACCATGCGGGCAATATTGAATTTTTATCAATGGGTTCAGCGGTTCACCACAATGAAAATAAGCATCATTTTACGAGTTCGGCAGGTGGGCAAGATTTGTTTTTACAGCTGGATGCAGGAGCCAAGCCTATTACTTTTGCCTTTGGCAATGTAGCGTATTCTTTAGGCTTGCGTGGTGGGATCATGTCAAGCTTTAAACAACTCAAGCGTGGGGAAATAAAAGAGCTTTCTGGCATTTTTAATAATACGCGCCATTTGGCTTTGCAAAGAATTATTAAACATGCCAAAGCAAATAATGCTAATGCCGTGTTGGGCATTGAAACCAATATTATTAGCAACTTTGGCTTAACTGAAATGCTGATGATCGGAACTGCGTCTGATGCTCCGCAATTTGCTAAAATTGCTAATGGAGATGTGGTGACAAGTGGTTTAAGCAATCTTGAGTTTTGGAATATGGTCAATCTTGGCTATGCCCCTGTGCAATTATTGTTGGGAACATCGGTTTTTTCTTTAGGCTTTGTTGGCGGGGTTACTTCAACTTTAAAATCTTTTGTACGTGGTGAAATCAATGAATTAACTACACTGATTTATGAGGCTCGTGAACATGCGCTTGGTCTCATTAATGATCAAGCTAAAGCAGTTGGTGCTGATGATGTAGTGGGCGTTAAAACTTATGTATATCAATTAGGCAATGGGTTGATTGAGTTTTTAGCCATTGGGACGGCTGTGAAAAAAGTCACTGGCCTAAAAACGGAATCAAAACAATTGCCCGTGCAGGTTACAGCAGTAGAACAAGATACTTTTTACGATTCGGAAGTTTTTGGGGATGCGAGTGCAAATTTAAATCGTTCGGTTGGTACAGCGACCAATATGCCAATGAACGTCAATAGGAGATTATTCTTGATTCCGATGTTAATTTTTTTGGTATTACTCGTTAGCATCTTTGCCCAACATGGTTCTTGGGGATAAGTCATGTGGCAATTTGATCAAAAAGGCTGGTTATTAGGGGTAGAACAGCAGCATAGTCCTAACTTTAATGTACGGCCTTCTAATACAGAAATTGATTTGTTGGTGATCCATTCTATTAGTTTACCACCCAATGAATTTCCATCTGAAGATGTGATTGCCTTTTTTTTAAATCGCCTGGATATACATAAGAATTCGCACTATCAGGAACTTAAAGATGTGAAGGTTTCAGCCCATTTTTTTATTACGCGTGAGGGAAAGATAGTACAGTTTGTTTCGGTATTTGATCGGGCATGGCATGCAGGGGTTTCGAGCTTTGCAGGGCGCGAAAATTGCAATGATTATTCAATTGGGGTTGAAATGGAGGGGTGTGACACCATATTATTTACATCAGCGCAATATCAAAGCCTGATTGCTTTAACGAAAGCATTGCAGGTGAAGTTCCCTAAAATAAGCAATGCGCGAATAGTCAGCCATGCGCATATTGCTTTACCTCAGGGCAGAAAAACCGACCCAGGGCCGTTGTTTGATTGGGAGAAATACTTAAAAGGACTATGATGAAACAGGACATAATACAAAATTTTATTTTTAAAGATCGAAATGTACGGGGAAGCTTTGTACGGTTGAATCAGAGTTATAAAACCATTGTGAATCAACACCATTATCCGCCTATTTTGAGTGCCCTATTAGGGGAAACGCTCTTGGGTGCTTGCCTAATTTCGCCGTTTTTTAAAACCCCTGGCAAAATTACGTTGCAGTTTCAAGGTACGGGGGGGTTGCAATTGCTTTCGGCTCGTATTACTTCTGATTTTGCCATTCGCGGGTTAGTGCGCGCAGAACCAGAATTAATTACGGACCTTAATCTGCTGCGAGCATTACAGGAAGGGCAACTGTCTTTAAGTTATGAACCGGAGCAAGGTCGGGCATATCAAAGCTTTATTGCAGTTCAGCAAACATCAATTGCAAAAACCTTAGAAGATTATTTTACCCTGTCGGAGCAGTTACCGACGCGTTTTTTCTTGGCCAGTACTGAGGATGCTGTTGCCGGGATAATGTTACAGCTTTTGCCAAATAGTGGTGAAGGAGATGCCTACCAAGATTTTGAACATTGTAGTATCTTAGCTTCGACGGTGAAAGCAGAGGAATTATTGATTTTGGAGCCAAGCCTTATTTTACAGCGTTTATTTCCAGAAGATGATGTTACTGTTTTTCCAGAGAAAAAAATCGAGTTTGGTTGTAATTGCTCACGTGAACGTATGAGTGGAGTTGTCTTAAATTTGGGAATGGCGCAAGCCACATCCATTTTAGAGGAACATGGTTTTGTGGAAGTGACCTGTGAGTTTTGTGGTCAGGCACATCAATTTAATCAAGAAGAGGTCATGAACCTCTTTACGCAAAAAAGCTTAGGAGGAACTCCCCATCAGAGCACGCGGCCGCACTTGAATGGTTAAATCGTGGCTTTGGTTTCGAGTAAATTTTAGGGCTCCCACGAGTGCAATCATGGCGCCATTGTCGGTGCAGAACTCTAAGCGGGGATAAAATACATTAAAGCAATGTTGTTTCGCTTCTTGTTGCAAACGGGTGCGTAGGCGTTTATTGGCACTTACACCGCCTGAGATCACCAAGATTTTATGTCCAGTTACCTCAAGTGCACGAAGCGATTTTTGCGTGAGTGATTCAATCATCACGGCTTCAAAGCTGGCGGCGATATCCTCTTTTTTTTCTAATCCTTCCTTCTCAATTAACAGCCGCGCTGCCGTTTTTAAACCACTAAAACTAAAGTCCAAAGAATCTTTTTTTGCCATGGGCAGAGGCAATTTAAAACGGGGTATTCCAGATTCTGCAAGTTTAGCTAAATCTTTACCACCAGGATAAGGTAATCCCAACAGTTTTGCAGTTTTGTCAAAAGCTTCGCCGGCGGCATCATCAATAGTTTCACCTAATAACCGATAATCGCCAATGCCTTTGACCTCAATCAATTGGCTATGTCCGCCCGAAACTAATAGCGCCACAAAAGGAAATTCAGGTTTTTCATTTTCTAGAAAAGGCGCAAGCAAATGGCCTTCCATATGATGTACGGGAATAGTGGGAATATCCCAAGCAAAAGCAAGAGCTGCTGCAAAAGCAGCGCCGACCATTAAAGCTCCAACAAGGCCGGGGGCATAAGTGTAAGCAATACCCTCAATTTCATTAGCCTTTATTTTGGCTTGGTCAAGACATGCTTGTACCAAAGGCAGTAACTTTTGTATATGGTCACGCGAAGCCAATTCCGGCACTACGCCACCATATTCAGCATGCAAAGCAATTTGGCTATAGAGCGTATGTGCGAGCAAGCCTTGCTCAGAATCATAAATGGCGACGCCGGTTTCATCGCAAGAGGTTTCAATACCGAGAATTTTCATATGGGTGATGTCGTGCTTTTTTGCTATTATATGACAAATCTTCCGAAAGGCTATCATTTATAGATGACGCAAGAAAAACGATTAATCTTGTTTTTATGTGGTTTGGTCAGTATCGGCTTTTTGGCGATGGTGATCTATTTACCTTCACTGCCTGCCATCAGTCAAGATTTACATGCATCTTCAGCTGATGTGGAATTAACGCTTACCTTGTATATGTTGACCTTTGCCCTTTCACAATTAATTTATGGACCGCTCTCAGACCATTTTGGGCGCAAGCCGATTATCTTGTTGGGTACCGGACTATATGTGATTTTTACCCTGATCAGTGCACTTGCCCCAAGTATCAAAATTTTGTTATTGGCTCGTGCACTTGAAGGAATCGGCGCTGGTGGTATTACAGCTTTAGCTCGGGCGGCGATCAATGATTCATTTACAGGTAAAACTTTGACCGTGGCCTTATCATACACATCTATTTTTTCGTCTTTAGGGGTGATGCTTTCTCCGAGTATTGGTAGTTATTTACAAGTGCACTTTAGCTGGCGCGCTAATTTTTACTTTTTAGGGGCCTATTCGTTCGTCTTTTGGGTTATCACTTGGGTTTGGTTTAAAGAAACCAAAGAACATTTGGTGCAAGAAAGTAAATCGATAATCAAAATGACCTTGAAGCGATACGGAACAGCTTTGAGAAATAATCAATATGTTTTATTAATGTTATCTGGAAGTTGTTGTTATGCCGGGAGCACGGTTTATTATGTAGCTTCGCCGTTTATCTATGAACATGCTTTAGCAATTAGTCCAGAAAACTATGGTCATTTCTTTTTGCTCACATCAGGATGTTTCATTATAGGTGGATTTATGAATCAATGGTTGCATTCATACGAAAAGCAAAGGCTGTTATTGGGGTTAGGGCTCATGATTCTAGCGAGTATTATTTTGTTGTCATGCGGATATTCGGGCTATTTCAATGTGCTTGTTATTTTATTGCCTATGGCTTTATATCTATTTGCGATGGGGATTTTCTTTCCAACGGTAATGTTGTTAGCGGTTCGTCCCCTAAAAGCAATTGCCGGGACGGTTGCTGCAGTTATGGGCTGTTGTCAGGTATTAGCCGCTTCATTGAGTACTGCCTTAATGGCGCATTTGCCTCAAAATAACCAAGTGCCCATGGCCAGCGTTTTAATGATAATTGTAGCAGCAACTGTGATTTTAATTGGATTGGTTCTGCGGCGCTTCTAGCTGACGTTTTGGTAAATTTAGTTTATAATACTTTCCTTTAAAATTTAGAACCACTCCATGCTTAACCAGCTTTTGAAAAAAATTATCGGTAGTCGTAATGACCGCATTTTAAAAGATTTATCACGTAAAGTTGCTGCGATCAATGCCCTTGAGCCGGCGATGCAAGCTTTAACGGATGAACAACTGTGTGCTAAAACAGCAGAGTTTCGTCAGCGCTTGCAAGAAGGAACCAAGCTTGACAGCCTGTTGGTTGAAGCCTTTGCCGTAGTGCGTGAAGCAAGCTGTCGTACTTTGGGGTTACGTCATTTTGATGTCCAACTGATTGGTGGAATGGTGCTTCATAGCGGTAAAATTGCCGAAATGCGTACTGGGGAAGGTAAAACCCTGGTTGCTACTTTACCTTTGTATCTACATGCTTTGAAAGGAGAAGGCGCTCACTTAGTGACGGTCAATGATTATTTAGTTAAACGTGATGCTGCCGAAATGGGTAAAATTTATGAATTTTTAGGCATGACTACCGGAACAATTGTTCCCGGTTTAGATCAGGTCACCCGTCGTGCTGCATATGCTGCAGATATCACATATGGAACCAATAATGAATTCGGATTTGATTATCTGCGCGATAATATGGTTCTTCGTGTTGAAGATCGGGTGCAACGGGAATTAAAATTTGCCGTGGTGGATGAAGTGGATTCGATTTTGATTGATGAAGCTCGAACACCTTTGATTATTTCAGGTGTCGTGGAAGATAGTTCCGCTTTATATATTGAACTCAATAAGATTGTGCCTAAGTTAAAAAGGCGTGAAACCGAAGAAGGCCCAGGGGATTATTCTTTAGATGAAAAGAGTAAGCAAGCCCATTTGACCGAAGAGGGTCACGAAAATTTAGAGAAATTGTTACTACAGGCTAAAATTTTACAAGAAGGTGAAAGTCTTTATAGTCCAAAAAATCTAAGTTTGATGCATTATTTTAATGCTGTATTACGTGCACATACTTTGTATATGCGAGATGTGGATTACATTATTCAAAATGATGAAGTGATTATTATTGATCCGCATACTGGGCGTGCTATGGCAGGACGTCGTTGGTCTGATGGCCTACATCAAGCAGTTGAGGCCAAAGAAGGTGTAAAAATTCAAGCAGAAAATCAAACATTAGCGTCTATCACCTTTCAAAATTATTTTCGCATGTATGAAACTCTAAGTGGAATGACTGGAACGGCTGATACTGAGGCCTATGAACTGCAACAAATTTATGATTTAGAGGTGGTGATTATTCCTCCCAATAAGCCGATGATCCGCAGAGATGAAGCAGATGTTGTGTATTTAACCGCTGCAGAGAAATATGATGCGATCATTAAAGATATTGATGCGTGTCAGAAACGAGGTCAACCTGTTTTGGTTGGTACAGCATCGATTGAAACATCAGAACATTTATCTGAGTTGCTGACCAAGCATAAAATTAAACATGAGGTATTAAATGCCAAGCAGCATGAGCGGGAGGCGCATATTATTGCAGAAGCAGGTCGTCCTGGGGCTGTTACGATTGCGACTAATATGGCAGGTCGTGGAACCGATATTATTTTGGGTGGCAACCTAAAAATGGAACTATCCAAAAGTGAGGCGAATGATTCTGCTACGGCAGAAAAAGTTGAGCAAGAATGGAAAGATAATCATGCCCAGGTGAAAACTGCAGGAGGATTACGTATTATTGGTTCGGAGCGTCATGAATCGCGCAGAATTGATAATCAGTTGCGTGGTCGGGCGGGCCGCCAAGGGGACCCTGGTTCAAGCCGTTTTTATCTTTCGCTTGAAGATCACCTCATTCGTATTTTCTCAGGTGATCGCTTAGCTAATATGATGCGCAAGTTAGGGATGGGTAAAGGCGAAGCCTTGCAAAGTGGTTTGGTAACCAAGGCAATTGGCAACGCACAGAAAAAAGTAGAAAACCACAATTTTGATATTCGTAAGCAGCTGTTACAGTATGATAATGTGGTCAACGATCAGCGTCATGTCATTTACGATCAGCGTGCTGAATTATTGGTCGATGAAAATATTTCTGAAATTGTGGCCGGAATGCGTGAAGATGTTATGCGTGAAGTTGCGCATCGCTTTGTTCCTCACGAATCTTTATTTGAGCAGTGGGATTTAGAAGGCTTAAAAGCTACCTTGCAAGCTGATTTTTCTTTGGATCTTCCTATGCAGAAATGGATTGAAGCTGAACCAGATTTGAATGATGAGGCATTGGCAGAAAAAATTATTATGGCAGCTAATGAAGCTTATTTGGCAAAAACCAAAATTGCGGATCCAAAAAATTTGGCACATTATGAACGTTTGGTTATTCTTAATAACTTAGATACGCACTGGCGCGAGCATTTGGCGCGTTTAGATCATTTACGTAATAGTATTGGCTTGCGAGGTTATGCACAAAAAGATCCAAAGCAAGAATATAAGCGTGAAGCCTTTAATTTATTTGCGGAATTGCTTGACCGGTTCAAGTATGATGTAGTATCAATTTTGTCAAAGCTTGTGATTAAAACGCAAGAGGAAGTTCAGGCAGAACAAAATGCTGTATTGGGCCCACAAACCAAGAGCGTTAATTTCCAACATCAAGTATTGGATGGTATGGGTGAGCCTGAGAAAATGCAACCGGTACCAAAAGTTGGTCGCAATGACCCATGTCCATGTGGGTCAGGCGAGAAATTTAAACATTGTCATGGGAAGATTAATTCATGATGCATGGCGAGCCTTCAAAAGCAAATAAAAAGCTATCTTTGAAACTTGATTACATTATTATTGTGGCCTTTATCGGCTTGTTGATTATTGGTCTTGTGATGGTCACTTCAGCTTCTATGCCTGTGGGGCAACTTAATTACAATAGTAGTTTTTACTTCGTTATTCGTCAGGGGATCTTTGCCGTTATCGGAATTGTCGCGGTATTGTTATGTATTACTATACCGACTAAATATTGGCAGGATCTTGGTGCTAGCTGGCTTATCGTCGGTTTGGTGTTGTTAGTGTTGGTGCTAATTCCCGGAATTGGTCATGTAGTTAATGGTTCACGCCGTTGGATTATCTTTGGGCCAGTAGCTATTCAGGTTTCTGAGCTCGTAAAGTTATGTGCGGTGATGTATATGGCGAGTTATTTATATCGCCATGGGGATGAGGTGATTCATAGTTTAGAAGGAATTGTCAAACCACTTGTGGCTTTAGTGATCATTGGCGTGTTATTACTTTTGGAGCCAGATTTTGGTGCTACTGTAGTAATATTTGTTACAGCCTTTGGCATGTTATTTATGGCCAGAGCCCGTTTACGTTGGTTTTATTTGTTAATGATCGTTGCTGGAGTTGCTGCTGCGGCACTTATTATTTTCGAACCCTATCGAATGGCGCGGTTTTTAGGTTTTCTTCATCCTTGGGATGATGCTTTGGGGACAGGGTATCAATTATCACAGTCTCTCATCGCCTTTGGTCGGGGTGGGATCTTTGGTGTGGGCCTTGGTAATAGTGTACAAAAACTGTTTTACCTTCCGGAAGCTTATACTGACTTCATTTTGGCAATTATTGGCGAAGAGCTGGGCGTGGTAGGTGTTTTGCTTGTGCTTTGCTTGTTTGGTTTATTGGTATGGCGCGGGCTGAATATTGGTAAAAATGCGCATCAGCAAAATCAGCTGTTTGATGCTTTTACTGCCTATGGGCTCACGTTTTGGTTGGCAATGCAGGTCATTGTGAATACCGGCGTAAACATCGGAATTTTACCCACCAAAGGTTTAACACTCCCCTTCATCAGTTATGGGGGCAGTAGTTTGGTTGTAGACTGTATGGTAATTGGTATCATGCTTCGCATTGATTTGCAGAATCAATTGCGTGATCAACAATTTGCTATTGATAAGATGCGCAGCCGGAGAATCAATGCGACGCTTTAGCGCGTGCCATATATTGATGAATGCTACCTTGTGTTAAGCGTTGGCGGTTTTCATCAAGAATGTCCCCTTTTAAATCTTGCGATAACTCATGAATCAAGCCTAGCATTTTGTGAAATGCAGCAGAAGGGTTTATTGTGGTTTTTAAGTCTAACACAAAGCTTAAACCTGGGACGGAATAACCACTGCGATGGGTGTCGAATTGTCCCGGTTTGGTGGCTGAGGCAACATAAAATTGCGTTCCTTCTTGGTCAGTATACTCAAAGACTCGTTGGTCATTCAGGGTGAGATCATATGATTGTAAAGTTTCAAATAAATGGCCAACTTGATAAGCTTGTGAACGAGGGGCCATAAAATAAATCATAATAAATTCAGAAGGCGAAATCGACCTGCTGGTCGCATTATCACTTGCTTCTTGCGTGGAACGGCTTTGTCCGGAGAAAAACTTTCTTGCTGCATCAAGGGCTTGGGTATCTTGAAAAATTTCTGCCTGATGAGGTTCGCCGCTTACTTCGGCCAAAGCCTGTTTACCAGCAACACTCATGGCTTCAGCTAGAGCGCGTTCTTCTTCCTCACTGAGGTCTTGTAAAGAGGGAGGGGTAAGTTTTTTAGAAGTAGGGCGGGCAGTAGTAATATTGGGGCGTAAGGAGGGTTCACGCTTTTGATGCTCTGCCAAAGCTTTGCTAAATGTTTTGGACATTGGTGAAGCTTCTTTTTTCGGTGTTTCAGCTTTGGGTGGCACTTTTGTTTTACCCGAGGGTTTAAATAGCATGTAAAGTAAAAACACCAATAGAATTACGCCAACAATTACTTCCAATAAAAGTTGTGGATTACTCTGTAACTGCTCTTTAAAGACGCTAGGGTTGTGCCAAAAAAATATCACTTGGTTACGTAGGTCGTTTACTCTTGTCATTGCTGTGTCAAAACTCACAAATATATCCTTCAATCAGTATGTAAATATTTAAGCATATTTTCGCGCAGTTGACTAGGTTGGGAGGGGCTTACGCATGAAAAACTTGATTAAGCAAAGATAGCAGGAATTTAAAAGACATAGAAGCCTTTCGTTGCAGGCTTTTAATGGAAGATTTGCCTTTATGTTTAGAAAGGAGATTAAGAGCCGAAAGCCCTTCAAAAAAATCACTTATGCTTGTCGCTTGCATACTATCACTCCTTAACGTTAAGAATGATAGTACTTTTACACTATTCTAGGCTACTTTGCACCCATTTCGTGCGTAGGCCCTGAGTCGTCGTCATTTTATAAAGCACTTTGTTTAAGGTTTTATTAAGAATCGAACTTGTCTGTATGAGTCCAGTATCTTTAATTAAACCATCATGGTCAACATTGATTTCATAGTGATGAGCCTTTGGTAAATAAGGTTGCCAGCCATTTAGTGTACCTTTTAAATCAGTAAAATAAGGTTCGAGATATGGAAAGGCTTTGAAAATAGGTGTATAAGAATCAGTTTTGGTTGCGTTGATAAATAAGGTTTTGCCGTGATATGGGGCAGGCTTAAAGTTATGAATCATTTGATTTTCAAGCTCTAATAAATCAATTCTTTTCTTTATTTCGCTAGGTTCTAAGCCTTGAGTTTGATAAATCTTTGTTTGTGCTCGATGAGCCAAATTAAAATAGCTTTGGATCATCTCATCGGGAACCTCTGAAGTAGTAAATGAATCAAGCATAATAAGAAGCTCGACCCGATCAAGACTGTTTGCCATTTGTTGTGCCATTTCAAAAGCTAAACAGCCGCCTAAAGACCAACCCCCTAAAATGTAACGTTCTGTAGGTATCGCTTTATGTAATTCTTTAACATAATACGTAGCAAGTTTATTTAAGGAGGTAATAGGGCGGGTTTTATAAAAATTGTAGGAATCTATCCCAAAAATAGGGAGATTGGATGGCAATTTTGCCACTAAATTTTCATAAAGAGAAATATTACCCTGGCCTGGATGTACAAGAATAATTGGAATCTGTTGAGGGTTAAAATTCTTAGCCGCTTCATTAAGGGTTACTATAGCTTGGTATTTTTTACGTTTTTTATTTTTAGATGCAACTCCTTCACTCTCGAAGTTAGTAAGCGTATTGAAATCAGAGCTACGTAATAGGTCTATCACTTTTTCAAGTTCATCATGAAACATCTCATCTTCTCGGCGCTCATCAGTTGTAGTCCTAATTAAAGAATGTAGCTTTTGCGAGTAAGTTGATAACGTGTGTAGATTTCTAAATTCAGCTGCTTGAGCACCGGATAGATAAGCAATAGCACAAAGCCGTTCTAGGTTATCAACAACTTTCATAAAATCAAAAGCAGCGTGCGTGCCAAGACTATTTACGTCTTGGTTGTCGCCTTCTGTAGGCAGCATATAGGCTTGATGAGATAAAGCATTTTTTCTATTTTCGACTGCAAGTGCGGCGGCAAGTAATTGTAAAGGACGAAAACCGTTATTCTTTTGTGGGTTTTTAATGAGATTGGTAGGAAGTCCTTTATTTTTACGTGGATGATATAAGTTTGCTAGTAGGGCATGTAACCAAGTTGATGCTTGAGCAATATCCATTTTGAGAATATCACATACATTAGTGATGTAATAACCCATAAAGTTTGCTTCATGTAGGATGTGGTTATTCACAGTATCAATCATTGGATTATCATTGACTGAATTGATTTCATTATGAAGGAGTTTTTCGCAATATTGTAAATTTTCATAAAAAGGTCCAAAACCTTGGCAAACAGAGCGAAGTGAATAATAGTCTTGTAAACGTCCTTCGGGATGATCATAACGTTTTTCAAAAAAGGGTTTAAGTATATTCGCAATTGCAATAGAACCAGGATGATGTTTTACTTGATGAACTAAAATATTATAAGCTTCTGGGTTGGTTTTAAGTGTATCTAGAACCATGCCAATAATATATAACATTTGTTGGAAAAGTTTTTGCAACCGCACGAAAGATAAGGTTGCGATTGCCGTCATGAAAGATGTACCATTAATTAAAGCAAGTCCTTCACGTAGTTCTGGTCGTATCGGTTCAATTGGAACTTCTTCACGTGAAATAATTTTGTCTTTATACCAAACGGGTACTTTTTCTCCAATTAAAGCTGCAGCAATTGTTGCAAGAGGTATCAAATCTCCACTGGCGCCGATCGAACCATATTGGTAAACTACAGGTGTATAGTCGCTTGTAGCCCACTCGAGCATTTTGTCTATTAACTCCGGGCGCACACCGGAGTAACCTTGAGTAAGGCAATGTGCCCTTAGCAAAATTGCTAACTTTACGATTTGTGGTTCAACAATAGAGCCCAGGCCAGCAGCATGCGAACGAATCAAATAGAGTTGACGTTGCATAATAGAATTTAGATAAGCTGACTTAGCTTTGGCATTAATAAAGGTATCAGTTAACTTCACTTGGTCACCAAATTGGGTGTTTAAGCCGTAAATTTCTTTATTATTTCCAGTTTCCGTTTTAAGAAAATCATGGGCATTTTGCAATGCATCTCGGTTAAAATCAATTTTTTTTGCTTCTAGGAGTTGTAAGCAATCTTTACCTGTTAAAAAAACATTTTTGCCTATTTGGTGAATCATATTAGTCTTAAAATTCCGATAATAAATTAATTAATATTTTTTATTTAATAAAATTATCTCATTATTTTTCCTGAGAAGTCAAGATTTTTTATCAAATAAATTTTGATTTTATATTATTGTTATATTGATTTTTTTATTAAAATATTATAATATTACTCTATTCGTTAAGAATTTTATTAGAGAAAGAATATGCCAAGAGAAACACCTGCATCAGTTCGTGATCGTGTCAATAAAGCTTTAGAGCGTTTAGAAGACAAAGGGCATTTGGTTGCAAATGTACTAAACACTTTTAATGTAAGCATGCAAACAGGGCTTATGATTGCTACCAAAGTTGGCGAAGATCCGTTACGCTCGCCTGTAATCCGTCGGCCTTCTACGGATCCTATTTCTGCGGCTTATTCTTATGCGTCGACTACGCCTGAAACACCAGTTACTGTATTGCCTCTTTGTGTAGATCTGCCTGGAGTTGATGATGCAGGGGCACCATTCTATGTGCAAAACATGCAGCGTCTATTAGCAATTACTGTAGAGCGCATGAATGAGCATCGTCGTCGTGCCAGTTTGTCTTATCATACTCCGGCTCATGGTATAGAGATGTTCCATGATAATGCTTTCCTTGCAAAACTTTGTGGCCTAAATGAATGGTCATTGTTTGCGGGAGTTTGCGGTCTTTTTCATGACATTGTATTTACACGAAATAAATATGATGATGAGGTAGATAGTGCAGAAGAGTTAAAGGAAGCTTTGCAGCCTTTTATCCATGGTTTGCCCTCAGAAGACCATAAACAAGTTTTTAGAGATTTAATTGACGCTATGATTGTCGGTGGGACAACTTTAATGTTCAGTCCCGCTGGCAGGGGAGAAACCATGCCGCAAAAGTGGAAATGGTTTAAAACCAAAGTTTTATGGGAGGAATCTTATACCGCACGCACTGTTGATCGTGTAACTCCGCCGCACATGCTAGCGATCTTTAAGTTACTGAGAAATATTGGGGATTTAGATGCAAAAAGGAGTTTAATTCCTGAGGTTTTGCGTGTTTCGCCTGGAAATGGAGAGATTTTAGCAGCATTGGATCCAACACTGGCGAACATTATGGCAAATGCTTTGGACTACTCTTCTTGGGCTACAGTTCCAGGTGAGCTCCAATTGCAACGTGTTACCAATTGGGGTCAATGTTTTCGCTTTATTGCTGAAGAAGGAAATAAAGAAGAAAGAAAGGGCGCAGGAGCTGATTCTGCTCTAGGTGTAACCGCTTATGTTCTAAAAGACTTAGAAAAAATGTTTTTTAGCATGCAGGCAGGAGAAGGTCATATTTCAGGTGAGCCTTACAGTTCGGCTCATGTCACTCCAGAGATGATATCACATTTTTTGACAAAGACTGCTGGTGAAATTAAATTTGCGCGTGGAGTATGCTTAGGTTTGCGTGAACAGGCTGCAACTTTGGCATTTCAACCTAGGGGTGAACTCGAAAGACCTTATACTTTTGATATTGATTCTTGGGAAATGCATATTGCTATTCTCGAGCAAATGCGAACTCATTTAAGTGATGATTCTAAACCTATCGCAGAAAAACAAAATATGGTTTTTTGGATGCTTAGTAATGCTGCGTATCATCAACATGGCAGAGGGATGCAACGGGAAAACCTTTTAGTGATTGCAGATCCTGCTGCTGCATTACCTATGGGTGTAGGAGTTTGTGCTGAATATCGAGAAGCAGTTTTAGCAAGGGCGAGGCCATTTGATACTGCATTACTGGCGCAATCAGATCGTTTGCAGGTTACTGTAGTTGGGGAATCATCTGAAATTGTTTTGGTTCATCCGGATCCAGTGATAACAGCTCGAGAAGCGCTTACAAGAGCAGAAGCAACCCCCCTCATAGTTACCGCAGCATCTGCTTCCACTCCAGCGCTTGCACGTGAACCTGTCTCAACATCAGTTCCAATTGAGGTTCCTGCAGGTAGTGCTGATGCTGAAGTGAGGGAGATTGTAGAGAAACCTGCTTCTGTTCATAATAATCGTTTTCATTTGGCCCCATTGCCTGTTCGTTCCGTACCAATGGTTGGGGCTGGTGCAATGAGTGTTCCAACAAGAAGAACAGTAGTTTTAGTTGATGATTTAGCTTCAAAACATGCTGTTACAAAGGCAGCTGCAGAGGCAACGGCAAGAGCCGAAGCAGAAGCGAGAGAAGGTAGATTAGCTTTTGATAGAGTGACACCCGGTGGAGTGACTATATTTCGTGAGACAGCATTAGCAAAAACAAATGGTCATGCCAGTTCTGTAACCTTAAGGCCTCTTTCAAGTATGGGCGGAGCCTCAGGTAAACCAGCTGAGCCTCATTATTTGGCTAGTACACGAGCATCAGCAGTACGGTCGAGTTTGGCACAAGATCAAGTAGCAAGAGCAAGGCATGGGGGGAAACCGCCAGGGCCATTTTCTGTTGCACATGATGAAAGCAGAAGTTTGGGAGGTGGAGAAAGGTTTACTCCTAGCGGAGCTCCAAAATAATTTCGATTTTCTGAGTTGCAATTATTCTTCATTTTCAATTAATATAAAAGATGTGGCGTTTGTCGCGTCTTTTTTGTAATCATTTTTTGATGAATCATGAGGGTGTTGCCATGAAACCTGTTTTTACCCATTCTTGGAATTTAACTCCCGCCGAGGCCATTGCCTTACAAAAAGAATTAGCGCCACGGGTACAAGTACAAAAACTTGTTAGAGAGCCTCGACTGATTTTGGGTATAGATTGTGCGCCTTCCAAAGATTATGCTTTTTATTTCGCCGCTGCAGTCTTATGGGATCGGCAAACTCGTCAAGTTTTGGAGTATCATATTGGTAAAGCACCGCTCACATTTCCTTATGTACCAGGGTTATTGTCCTTTCGGGAGATTCCCGCTATCTTAAATGCGTGTGCGAAAACACAAAAACAACCGGATGTGATCATGGTCGATGGTCATGGGGTTTGTCACCCACGGGGATTAGGGATTGCAAGCCATGTGGGGCTGCTCTTTGGTTTGCCGGCTTTAGGTTGTGGTAAAAAAATCTTGTACGGCCGTGCTGATGTGCCTGGTATTGAACAAGGATCTACAAGTTCACTCCTAGCCAAAGATAAAGAAATTGGCAAAATGGTACGGACTCGTACCAAGGTCAAGCCAGTCATTGTGAGTGTTGGTCATTTGATTGATTTAGACAATGCGGTGAAATTGGTTTTGGAATGTACTGCAGGTTTTCGTTTGCCGGAGCCCACGCGTCAGGCAGATAAATTAGTTGATTTGAAGCAGGAGACCCGAGACCCTATTATACAACTGGCGGAGAGATGCGTTTTACCCGTTCCAGTACCACCCACCAGAATCACATTCCGTTCTGATTCAATAAACTTGCCCGTATAAAGCTCCATCATTTGGTTTTGATCAATCTTCGTTTGACTAAAATCAAATTGGTCCATGCTTCGCCCCACTGGGAATTTCGCCACTCCCATTTGATAGCTAATCGATCTCACTTTACGGCTGCCCAATTCCGCTTTTAATAACTGCTCTAAAAAAGCTTCCTTTGTTAGCTTTGCAAGAATTGGATTCTTCTCAGTTTCCAATAAACATTCAACCATCCCATGCAGGCGCAATTCTTTAGCTAAGGGAATTAATTCAAGCATGATTCCCTCCCAATAGGCCATTGTAACGACCACAGTCACTCCAGGGCTCTTCGCGCAGCGTATAATAAACAGGGATCTTCACTTCCAAGATTCCAGGCCGTAATCGGCCAATCACATTCAGGACATAATCCCCCTGGATAATTCCATCTTCCAAGGCAAGATCACAGGCCGTCGCCACTTCTTCTACACCGTAAATGGGAATCGCCTGTAGGATTTTGACAAACTCCTTATCTCCACCGCGTCTCTTGATCAGCTTATGCCGGATTGCCTCTATCCCTTCGGGTAAACCAAACTCCTGGAAAGGCGCTCCATTTCTAAGTGCTCCTGGCTTACGCTCCAAGAGCGGTACATAGTGCCAGTGATTATAGGCAATATGATCTCGACCATAGTAACGGTGATGCTCTCCAATCACTTCGCTTTCTGCCAGAATCACCACCTGATTTGCATAAAGGCGAGCCACCACTGCACAATTCGCATAGTGACAATCCACACTATAGCGATTACGATCCACTTGTATCAAACAAGTTGAGCTCACTCGACACTCCCGCTCAATGTATCCTGCAAAAGCCACAGGAAGGAGTTTTAATGCTCCTCTTTCCTCGACAAAGACTTCGGCAATGGTCTTATCTGTAAACTCAGGATGCTTGCGCTTGAACTCAATGGCTTCAGCTTTTTGGAGCATCACCATATTCAAAGCTTGTAAGTCTGTTGCCTTTAATCTTGGAACAAATATCCCCTGGCGCATATGCTGTACCTGATTCTCAACCTGCCCCTTCTCCCAACCCGCAGCAGGACTACATGCCGTAGGCTCAATCAAGTAATGGCTCATCAATTCTAAGAAGCGATGATTAAACTGCCGATCCTTTCCTACAAACACTAAATCAATTGCCGTCTTCAGGTTGTCATAAATCCCTCGAAGCGGTACCCCTCCAAAGCAGGAGTTTCGCAGTTTAATAAATTGAGGTGATCTGGTATTGTTTGAGAAAAAGGCAGTACCCTATGTCACGACACAAATGTAGCGAGGAACTTTACAAAGCATTTTTGCAAGCCAC
>JACCDN010928100.1_pt1 | contig 29795 bp, 27 predicted proteins | sample 7441691 | NCBI WGS metagenome assembly JACCDN01 (sample SAMN15323439, study PRJNA562643) | freshwater metagenome | isolation source: river surface water | place: USA:Blue River Watershed | collected 2017-08-16 | reverse complement strand
TCAAGTTCGCACCCTGCCAGGCCTAGCCCATCTTGCGCAAGGCAAGGTCAAAACTTCAGACCTTCGTGAGGTTGAAATTGAGGACCTGCTAGGCAGAGATCCTGTGCCCCCCAAAATAGAGCTTCTCGAGGCCAATATTAAGCACAAGGTTGTTATGGTCACTGGGGCTGGGGGTTCGATCGGCTCAGAGTTGTGCAGACAAATTTCTAAACTTAACCCTAAGCGCCTGGTTCTGTTTGAGTTAAATGAATTCGCGCTTTATTCAGTTGAGCAGGAACTTCTAGCCCTTCAACCAACAATTCAAAGCAGGTTGTTTCCCATACTCGGTTCAGTAACCGATTCTGCCAAAGTGGATTTGGTATTGAAACATTTTGAAGTTATGACGGTTTTTCATGCGGCGGCATATAAACATGTGCCCATGGTAGAAAAGAACCCATGCGCCGGGGCATTTAACAACATTCTTGGCACATGGCACACGGCGCTCGCAGCGCAACGCAATTCAGTTGAAACATTTGTCCTGGTGTCGACAGACAAAGCCGTGCGACCCACCAACACAATGGGAACCACGAAGCGAGTAGCTGAACTTATTTTACAGGCGTTGAACCAAGTTGCCACTCACCGCACACGTTTTGTGATAGTTCGGTTTGGCAATGTTTTGGGGTCTTCTGGCTCCGTGCTACCAGTTTTCAACGAGCAGATACGAAATGGCGGGCCAGTCACCGTAACCGACCCCCGAATCGTTCGCTACTTTATGACTATTCCTGAGGCGGCGCAATTGGTCATTCAATCGGGCGCTATGGGCGAAGGAGGCGAAGTTTTTGTTCTCGATATGGGCGAGCCGGTTAAAATTTTAGAAATGGCGAAGAAGATGATTCACTTGAGTGGGTTGTCTGTGCGTAACGATTTAAGGCCCACTGGCGATATTGAAATTTTCTTCACAGGCTTGAGACCTGGCGAAAAACTTTATGAAGAGTTGTTGATCGGTAATAACATTTCTCACACTAAACATCCACGCGTAATGCGGGCTAATGAGAAATTCATGGAATTCACTGAAGTCGAAAAAATGGTGCGCGAAATTGTACTAGCTTGCGAGAATAATGAGAGTGATCTTCTGCGGAAGCTACTAATTTGCGCGGTAAGTGAGTTTGAGCCTCAATGTGGAAACGAAGACCTTTTGATCAGATAAATCCGCACACAAGGATCAAACCATCAGCAGAATAAACCTGCTTTAGCGAAAGGGCAATAGTAATGATATCCTTTTCTAGAAAAATCTTTTTATTGAATTTTTACTTCGCGTCAAAGTGAAAATTATATTAAAGGAAATATTTTTTATATATTTAAAAATTTTAATATTTTTGAAGAATTTAAGTCTTGATACTTTCTTTTGGAATAAATCAATAATTTTATTTTCTTCATATCTAAAATCTTTCGCCGAATCATCAATTCCATTGTTGCTGGTCGGCTCAGACAGAAGATTAGAAGCCGCTCGATTCACATGAAAAGCAGTGATTGACTCGAACGACTGTACTGACCATATACGTTTTTCCGAACAAGTGGTGTTAAATTCTCCAAATCTTTGGTTGATTTTATCAATAATATTTTTTGTATAGTTAACAAATGAGTAGCGTTTAGATCCAAATCCGCTCATGTATGATGTGTGTGTGTCTTCAACAACCAGCATTCCATTGTCGTTGATAATTGAAATCAGCATCTCAGCTGTAATGATTTGCTGTTCATATGTATGTCCACCATCATCTAAAACTACATCGACTGGACCGATATCTTTAATAAAATTTCTCCAAAAATTCTCATCACTTTGGCTTCCAATATATATTTCAAAGCCATGCTTCTCCCATTTTTTTGCGTTCGGATTTAAGTCAATGCCAATTATCCTTGCCTGCGAACCGAAGAATTCGCGCCACATAAAAAGTGAACCACCACCCAAAATTCCGATTTCAATAAAAGTTATTTTTTTATTTCTGTAACGAGAAAAAAGTTCGTCATAAATTGCAAAATAAGTTGAGTGTTTGATACTTTTATAAGGTGATTTAAGGTACGACTCATAAGATAATGTGTTCTTCATTATACTACTTTCCAGATATAAAGGGTTGAAATCTTTAGCGAAACTACAATTAAGAAACAATGTTCGTTATTAGCCAACGCTCATTAATGGGAATTAGTGCCTAGTGAAATATACCATCGCGCCGCAGTACATTGAAAAATGTTAGCCATAAAATTTTGGCATCAAACAAAAGACTTCCATACTTCATGTACTCAACATCCAGGGAAACCTTCTCGGCAATAGACAACTCATCTCGACCATTCACTTGGGCCCAACCTGTCAGACCTGGTACCAGTCTGTCAACACCGTAGCGACTCCGTAACTCAACTAAGTCATGCTGATTAAATAATGCCGGTCGCGGTCCAACAAAACTCATGTCACCAATTAAAATACTAAATATTTGAGGAAGTTCATCCAAACTACTTTTCCGCAAGAAAGAGCCTAATAAAGTAAGATGCTTTTCAGGATTCTTCAGCAAGTGAGTTGCAACAGGAGGCGTTCCAACGCGCATGCTACGAAATTTAGGCATTCTAAAAACACAACCATTCTTCCCGATCCGCACACTCCAATGCAAAACCGGCCCTTCAGAAGAGAGCTTAACTAAAATAGCAATTATTAGCATAGGTAGTAGAGATAATAATCCCAGAATAGATGCAAAAATAATATCAAATATGCGCTTCATGGTATATCAAAATATCAAAAAAAATTACAGGTCGAGGAATCAAATGAATTTGTAACATAATACCCGCTTACAATATAGGAACGAGTATCATTGTATTGAAGACAGTTGTGCACTGGATGCACGAATACTTTATATTTATTAGACATTGGAACAGAGGGTAATTTTTCAAGGGGGACAACGATAACCGTGTACCCCATATCGACCAAAGAATTCATGATATGACGAGGAGATCTATGGGCCTTATAAACAGTAATAATGGGAGCAGGCAAATTAAGATTACCAGACAAATTAACAAATAAACGAATATCCCCTGGGGAATAAAGTTGAAAAATAAGTTGTTTGTGATATTTTATAAAGCTTTCACTACTAATAATCTCTCTAAGTACAAATTCGAATGAATTTTTTATATCAAGAATGAAGTAGTCATCTGGACTTGACCTCGAAAGTAATCCTAGTAAATTACATTGATCTTTAGCTGATAAATCAGGCTCTTCCGGTCCATGATGACACCAAAGTAAATCATCCCCCCCCCTAAAGATATCAACCTCAAACAAGTGAAAGCCACGATTCTTTGAGTCCTCAAAAGCCCCATATGAGTTTCCACCCGACAACCCCGACTTACCAAGTGCATGTGCTATGTGCACGTTCTCACCCTTATTCAAATATGAATAACTCCGACGATTTACATAATTGTCTTCTAATACCCAATTTTCGGAATAAATCGACCAGCCAATAAAATCTTTTAAAAATCCAGATAGTAAATGGTTATCAAAAAAGCGCACCCCATTAATGAAAAAAGGTAATAGAATTAAAAATCCAATAAAAACTATCGTGTAAATATAAAAATTCTTTTTAAGAAAACCCATAAAATAACCTTTAATTTGTTCATCAATCCAGCATTTAAAATAAGTGCGACACCATTAGCCATAATTTCCCCACTAAGCTTGTGCTCGCACATTATACAAAAACGTTTCTTATTCAGCAGATTAGGAAAATGATTTCCTCGACCCCATTTCAAATATGACTGTGCCAATGTACTATGAACATCCAGAAAATATGAAAATTGAGCGGAAATTCCATAAGATTCGTAATCACCGCTAAAGGAATCAATTTTAAGTGCATCAAAAAAAGACAATGCTCTAGAATTGAGAGCAAAGAAATATGTAGGAACGTATAAATTGTTGGAACTCCACGGATTGCTAAAAATTATATTTTTATAATTATTTCCCACACCACAAATAACTGGCACATCTGAATGGCTCAAAATGGGGAAATGAAGTTTAAAAAGTTTAATTATAAGAGCATACGGGTGAGAAATTAAAAATTTATCGTTAAAAAATAAGAAAGCAAATTCTTCAAGAATAATATTTGATGATTTAAAATAGTTTAAACCCTCCGAATAGGCAGAGAAATCAAGAAATTTATTACTACCTTCAAGCAGTGAAAAGTTAGCTGGCAATGCGTACTTATTGCCATAGGCAGATGAAATATTATTCACAAGAATGCACTCGAATTCAATTTCAGAATTATTAAATTCAGTGCTGATTTTTTTTACAACCGATTCTACAGTTAGATAGTAAACGCAGACAATTAATTTTAGCTTTTTCATTGCTCAGAATATTATAAATTAAATAATTACAATCATAAGGTAATTTAAAAATAGTCAGATTTAAATCATAAAACCTAAAAACGCATAAATTACAATCCTTAATAAATTAAAACAATTAATCAAAATAATGCGAAATAGTACCCCGTAAAGCAAGTACAAATAAAATTAAAACAAAGAGAATATTTTGTAGAGGATTTCTACGAAAATTAAAACCCAATCTAAACAATTCAACTAGTTCATGTAAACTAGGATGTCGAAGAAAAATTAACATCTGATTATTACCACCCTCTAATAATTCACCCAAATTTAGAATCTGATTAATATACCAACCATCGAATAATCGATCAAGCTTTTTTTTGATTGACGACATTGAAAAACCGCTCCCAATGGCATTTCCATTGTGCTGCCGATAATATACTGCCGAGTACTTATCAATGTAACAACTCATACCATGGTGCCGAAAAAAAGCATATATTAACCAATCAAAATTTATAGTAAATTTACAAAGAATTTTTGAATCTGCTGATTCAAGAAATTTAGTTAGAATACAACACGAACTGTTTGTGAGCAAGATTGTGTGTCCTGCTCCGCCACTTTCTACAAAGTAATCAAATTCAGTAAATGGAAATGATTTACGAACGTACTGATATCTTTGTGATTGGAAAAAATAAGCAATAGAATCTGAGGCATAATAATTCAGCAGTCGCTCTTTTGAGATGCTCACTGCTCGCGCAATCTTTGATGGGAGCCAAATGTCGTCCTGATCAGCCAATGCTACATAGTCAAATCCATGCCAGCAATCACTACAAAGTAGACGAATGAAATTTGCCCCAGGGCTTCCGACTCTTGTATCAAATAACACACTCAAGGATCCAGATAACTGATATTCATTTAGAATCGCAAGTGTTGAATCGGACGACATATCATCTGCAGCAAAAATGTGAATATCGACTCCATGTTGACTTAAAATTGTATCAATTTGCTCCCTGATCCACTTTTCCCCATTATAACTAGCCAATAAAACTGCAACTCTAGGTGACATAAAATAATAAAATCAGACAACTAAGACAACCAACTATTTTTTGAACGCCGACCATCAAATAGGTTATAAACTCCTAAATTATTTCCGGTAATTCGAAAATAACAATAGTAAATGAATCGCCAAAGAAAAGCAGGCAACATCATCACGAATGTTGCAACAAGAAAATCATAAACTGAGAAATCCTGAAAATAAGTAACATACTCTTTAGACCCAAAATAAGTTGCGGCTCGGTTCCAACTGAAGAACTTAATTTTTTTGATCAAACTACTTGGAATTAATCTTTCGATTACCGCCTGAGTCAAAGGAGTAAATGTACGAAGATTATAAGGATACATTTTATACCATATTTTAAAACTGATATTATTCCATTCAGCATTACCAAGACGAATTTTAATAATAGGTTCAGAAAGTATGTACACTGAGGAATCGGAATCAAAATTAGAAATTGTCAGCATATCACCAAACCTAGTACCATAAAATCTTTCAGTCGCAATAGACATCCACTTTGAACGTTTAAAAAGTAATGCTCCAGTAAAACATAGATAAGTTCCACATAACTCATGCAACTGGTCACAATAGCCAGAATCATTATGAATGGCAACATCTTTATCGATTGCGAGCGAACGATCGAGAAGAATAGTGTCAAGATCGTACGTGCAAACCATTGAGTTCAAGATATATACATCATTTCGACTACCATTGATCATCTGAACAACTGCTGTAAGGCCCCCTTCTACCACTACGTCATCATCACACAATAACCAACAAAATTCCGAATCCGCAGATCTTACACATATGTCATAGTCTTTATCAATACCTCCAAGCGAATCCCTATACATATAATTAACTCTAGAGCATATACTCATATACTTCTCACAGACTAACCTTGTATCATCGCTTGATGCACTGTCTAGAATCAATACAGAAACTTCTGACAATTCCATTAAATCAATAATAATTGAATCCAGCATTTTATCCAGCAATAAACTACGATTGTGTGTCGCGATACAGATAGTAAGAGTGCTTTTCGTCATTAATAAACCTATTTTTGCAATTCAAATTTAATGAGATCAATTAGTTCGTTACCAGAAACTTCGGTAATGTACCCATCACTAATCGATGTTTGCCCAACTCCACTAACAAATATATTTAAATCTTCAACAGACTTTATATTAAATACAGACTGATCTGAAAAATAAATGGAATCAGGTTCTATTCTACCAGAAATATTTACGATACCTACTTTTACACGCATATTGACAGCGTCAAACGTAGTGGTACTTCCAAAGTTTAATACTGCTACAGTTGATCGGATTAACTCTATTGAACTTGCGTTCGAATCTAGAATATTTAATTCACTAAACTTGCTTTCCAACCACATGTTTTGTCCCTGATACGATGCAGGGTGAAATTTAATAGCGAATCTAAGATCTGTTGCCTGTATTGCTCTGATTGTTGTTAAAATCTCGTTATTTATTGCTTGCACTTCTGACAAAAAGTTAATCCACGGTAGAAATACAATAATGTCGTATTCTCTCTTATGAAGACACAAATTACGATTAGTGAATCTTGGCGTCGACCCGAAGCATAAATCATAATCTGGTTGGAACTCTCCATTTTTCATCAGATCATCAAAAAAACCCAATGACATATGCCATGCAAAAAAATTTGTACATATTATAGAATAAATCTCCACGCTGCGATCCTTGAATAACGGTCCGCATTGTAATAGTATTGAGCACAGATTAGCGTCAATTGCTAATCTAGAAAAAACTCGTGAATACGTATCGCAAACTTCAGCAGATATAACGATTTTAAGTTTCGGGGTAATTACATCCAAGACCGCCCTCTCCAATTCAATTCGATCTACTTGTACAATATATTTATAATAATACAGAAAAATAATATATTTAAATAATCCGAAACTAAAAATCATAGGTAATTCAGAAAGTTTAATAAGTGTAATTATTCTGAATTTAAGTTTTAAACTCTGACTGATACGGTTAAAACCCATGTCAAAAGTTTCAGATCTATTGCACGTGCATACACCATATTCAATGGCATTAGCATCGAGTTCTAACAACAAAGGAGCCAGGTTATCTCGGTAGAGATGTTCCGCTGTTTTTACAACTGAAACTGCGCATGTTTTATCATATTCGATCACAAATCGTCTTTTATGAAGTAGGGTTTTGATAAAATGCAATGTGAAACGAAAAGGAGAATGGTGCAAATAAGACAAGGTGTATAGTGTTAGGTCCCCCTCAACAGTTCTGAAATCATAGTCAAGAAAGTTAGCTACTTCTAAAACTTTCTTAAACTGCTTCACAAACGCCAAATTATTATTGACAGTTTCGTTATATTTACTCATCACTTTATTGATTATATGAATTGCTTTAGTCCAACTAGACTCTAAAAAAAAATTATATTTGCAATAATTAATATTTAAAAAAAATTATAGGAATTTGAACAACAAAACCTGCAATGTTTCCATGGCAATGGGGCCTTATCATATTTTATTAGCACACATCTCTACTAAAATACTTGGGTTGAATTTGAAACAAGCGATTCACTTCGGATAAAGATATATTTTCGGAACAATACTAGGATCGTATAGTTGATAGCTATTTCCATCCGAGAAGGGGGGTACATGATCACCAACTACGACTACCAAGGGATTTATTTCTTTCAATTTATGCAACTCAGCATTTATTTTTTTCATAACAATTAAATGATAATTATGCAATATGCATATATTTCCATCAATCTTGTAGATATGACAATTATCTTTTTCGATTTTGCTATTATCTCTAATAAGCTCAGTCTGAATTAATGGAAAGTGTGCATTCAATGTTAAAGCATATCCAAAGGATCTTCCTGCACTAATGTTATTAAACAATTGCTCAATTACATCAATGTCGCAAACTCCTCTAAAGAGTCCACCACATTTCTTTGCCGTAATCAAATCCTCGCTGAATAAAACTGTATCAATACCGATTTCCTTCCACCATTCATTTCGATTAAAAAATCTCCCAGTGTTACCATGAATACCATACGTACTAAATCCTCTGTTTTTAAGCATATTCGGTAAGCAACCAATTGAAGTTTTAAAATCTAAATCGTAATATTCTACGTCTGTACCACACAACTCCCTCATTTCAGCAGAAGTAGTTGCGCCGTTGAATTGGGTTGGCTTTATTTTTACTTCATAAGAACTATCTAAACCCTCGGCCAATACGTTCATATAACTTAATCTAAGTAAATCAGATTTTGGCCAACCAAAGGACTCAACAATGATAAAAAGGACAGGCCTGTCTGGATACGTTTCAGTCCAATTGATAACCTCGTTAACATCTCTCTTAATCTGAATAATTTCTGAAGAACTGTAGACGTTCTTAATTATCTTCTTTTGATTCAATAAATTAAAAGCAGGTGCACCAGCGATGTTGACAGGAATATGCATAGCGTCAGATTTACCTAAAGATCTGAAACTACCATTTAACCAATCTAGGAAAAATAATATCAACAATACAAATATAACCTCCTTGAAATCGATCTCAACGAGTCGATCTCTGACAAGTTTGATATAGAGTAATAATGATGTGATCCCTACCAAGATAATAAAAAATAATTTAATTCCTACCTGGTCAATGTGAATTCCAGGTTTGATAAACTGAATAAATTTAAAAGAATTAAGGAGGGCGTTTGGAGAATTAATATTAAACTCGAATGAAATAAAAAAAACTAGGTATAGCAAAAAAAAAGCCACATACTTTATGAGCTCTGACCCAGGCCAAATAAGGATTATTAGCAAGAAAATAATTATCTCATAATTAAATACAGTAAAATTTGAACCAAGAAAATAAGAAACCATCCATAAAGGAAAATTTAGAATACAGAAAGTAATTAGAAATGACTGAAATATTTTCTTAATCATTTTATTAATGAAGCAAGACGACCACTCAAATCTTCCCAACTATTTGAAAATGGCGGTTCAATTTTATCAATCTTGTTAATTTTCCATTTGCCTTCCAATGCAAGACGCATTTTCAAAGTACAATCGGAAACAGATCCTTGATCGAATAATAAAACTTGATCGTAATCACCGACAGATTCTGTTAAATGAAGAGAATCCGAGGATAAAATTGGCAAGCCATACGTTTTCGCCTCGGAGACCGGAAGGCCCCAAGACTCCAACTTTGAAGGGAAAATAAGGCAACTTGCGTTTTTATAGAGATCAGTCATCTGGTGCCTACTCTGCAGACCTAAAAATCGTACATTCAAAATATTCTTGCACCTTTGCCTCAAAAGTCTAGCATAAATATTTTCGGAACCTTTCATTGTTAGCCATAGTTCACAATTTGGAAAGTATTTTAGCAACTCTTCAAAGGCTCCAATTATCAATTCAAAATTTTTGAAAACCCTAGGCAATGCAGGATAAAAGAATACGAAATTATCTCTTGTCTTATTTACAGGATACTTCATGAGGTATTTATTTTCCTCTTGAAGCAATGGCCAACTTACAATTATATTTTCGGATGGGAATCCAAATCTTGACGAAAACCTGTTCCGAATCCAGGCCTGTTGAACGATGATATAGCTGTTTTTCTTTATATTAAACGAAATAAATTTAGACATAAACATTTTGAAAATCAAAAGCGTCGGTTCTAAAATATACTCTCTGAGACTCGCCTCATAGAAGATTGATACATTATGAAAATAAGTAACCTGAGCCTTTGATGCAACTATTGGCGTAAATCCATTCATCGAAATCCATAGATCCGGCAAAAGCTTTTTGGAAATCAAATTAAGGACTACATACTCATAGAAAATTTTACGGAAGTACCCATATGAATAGCTTTGAACCCAATGAAATCGAATATTTGAATTCTTTCGAAGGTCGAATTTTAATTCAGATGATAAAATGGCAATAACTCTAAATCTAGAAGAATCAAGCTTATTAAGTGAATTCAAAATACTCTCTAAAATTGTAAGTGAGCCTCCGCCCTGAATGTTTATTCCAGAGACCACAATATTTGATCTTCGACGATTACTCGTATTCATTAGTTACTAATTTTTTATGAAACATTGCACACCAAAACGTCAGTGATCATCATGCTGTGGAGAGGCAGGTACTTTACTTTTTTTATGTACTCGTCAGCAATGTCGGTCTAATGCATATCCTCGGAGTACATCTTCTTTCGACGCCGGTGATGTTTCGGAGGTATATGCTTACGATGCGTCCGTTGAAGCACTATCTACTTTAATAGTAAATTATCCAATCTATAAACGTCATGCTCATATGAATCACCCCCACGAATTCCATCTGCAAAGGCCAACATAACAGATGGGGTCAAGGCTCTAAATGCATGAGCAATGTAGGGAGAATGAGTAATCAGCGTCAAGGGCTTGACTATACAGATTTTTGGCTCCTCTATAAAGTTACCATCTTCATCCACCCTGCAGACTGCCATTTCAAGCTCTCCCTGCGTGATTAGACTATATTGAGTTGACCGCTTGTGAAAATGATTGGCTCGAATGGCACCAGAAGTGAATGTAATTAAACAGCAATGGTCCTTTGGATCATTAACAAAAATATCAGTTATTGAACCACGAGAGTCTGTATGTCCCGGATTAAGTAATTTCATTGGAATATTCCTTTTTTGAATTAAACGAATTTATTGGAGATAAAAATATCAAATTCTTGGAACCTAGTTTATCGACCAAATGCGCAAATATATTCCAAGGCAAAATTAATGCATGAGTAACATCTTGACCGATATCAGAGTCTGAAACAATAGTTAGACGTGATCCTGGCGTGCGCTTTCCAATTTTAAGAGGAGAAGCATCAGTGATGTATTCAAGGATCGATGAATCGATACCAACAAAATTAAGAAGAGTATTACCTTTAGTTGCAGCACCCACGCCCACAATAACACCACCTGAATTTTTAATTGATAGCAGCCGAGTTAGTAAATCTAATTTAAATCTTTGTAGCTTCTCTTGAAAATCAACAAATAAGGCGGGATTATAAATTCCAAACTCAATCTCTTCTTGTATAAGACTAAGCAAATTAGAGTCCTCAACAGGATTTCTAGACACATATAATCTGATCGAGCCACACATATATTCTATTAATTCGACATGATTGATATATAGAGCATGCAGCTTAAGGAATTTTCGAAGGGGACTTAACAAAAAATAATTTATATGCTCCAAATATATAGTATCAAAAGCAAAACTCTTAAACAAGCTTAACGAATAAGGAACCTCTATAACTATATGTCCATCATCTCGAATGACCTGCAGTGCAGTCAGGATGAATGTATTTACAGATTCTGCATGATTCAATGAATTAGTAGAGGTCACCAATGAGGCAAGAGGTTGATTCTCTAACAGCTCTAAACAAGACTCATCAAAAAATGCATTGATTGTCTGTATACCATTCCTATTCGCTATATCACATATATTTGCCGATGGATCTATTCCAAGAACGTCACAACCTGAAATTTTTCTAAATGAGGCCAATAGGGTGCCAACATTACTCCCCGCATCAATAATTAGATCACTCGGACCCAAATTTAGTTTTGCTATTGCTTGTGTTGCTAATTCTTGAAAATGCGATTCAGAAATAGTTGAATTGGATGAGTCGTAACTATAATCTGTCGATTGGTAACGAATTTCCGCAGGAACAACATAATCTAACTGCATGTGCCCACATTCTTTACATTGCACGACACGTAATGGATAGAAAGTCTCAGGGGAAGCTTGCCCAACATCAACAGGGTGAAATGTATCTGCGCACGGATGATACCCGAGGTCAACTCGCAACTCCAGTGAGCAAGAACTGCAGAGATTACAAAATAAACTTTTCATATTTTCAGCTCTTATATCTATCTATCAATTCACATATATATGATATGTGAGTCTGCTCCATCGTATTGTATGTTGGAAGGTAAAGCCCGTTATCAGCAAGGTAATCAGATGTCGGAAAAATACAATCATCCATATGCATTTCCGTACTATATCTTTTGAGTACCGGTTGCCTATTCATACCGACGAATAGGCGTCTCGTCTCTACTCCATTAGAAGCGAGATAGAACTCTAAATCGTTACGACTATGACCGTAGACATACTCATCAACTAATATACAAGTCATCCAATTAACACTCTTAGAGTATGGCCGAATCTTTTGAAAGGATATGCCCTCGGTATGCGATAGTATCTTCTGATATCTATTCCTAATCTCATCCCTTTCAGAAAGAATTTCTAAAATCCTTTCCAACTGCGCACAAGCAATAGCTGCCTGAAGGTTTGTATATCTGTAGTTATAAGAAATTTCGTCAAAGATAAAATCGCGTACTCCTGAAAGTGGAAAGCCTTGATTTTTCAGTTTCCGAACTCTATCTATCAACTCGCAACTATTGGACAGTACTATACCGCCCTCACCAGATGTAATTATTTTATTCGCATAAAAGCTAAATGAAGACATATCGCCCAAGGATCCAATTTTTCGACTTTTGTAGCTTGCACCGTGAGCCTCTGCAGCATCTTCAATTATATACAAATTATGTCGCTTAGCAATTTCAAGTATTTCATCATAATCGCATGGATTTCCATACATGTGAACCATCATAATTGCTTTTGTCTTTGAGTTTATTTTGGACTCTAGATTTGTAACATCAATATTCCAGGTGTCTCGATCTGCGTCAACAGGAACAGGGATAATTCCTTCATAGAGAAGAGCGTAAACACCGTAGATACCATTGAAGTTTGGAACTATCACTTCATCACCAGCACTTAATCCAAGGGCTCGTATTGCCACATGAAGCGCTACGGTGCCATTTGAAACAGTTGTAGAATGGCCGACCCCACAAAAAGCTGCGAATTCTGATTCAAGACGACTAACAAAGCTTCCTGCACCAGATATGAATCCTGAGTCAAATGCCTCAGTTAAGTATTTACGCTCCAAGCCTGTCAGGCAGGGCTCACTAACTTTTATATTCATTTCAAACACCTTTCAATCATTAGCGAAATTTTGTAGCATTGGGTCCCAATGTGAAAAAAAGAAATATTCCACAATAAAGTAACGATCGAGAATATGTTGGCTCTTTCAACAAACAACCAATGTAAAGTGTCAAGGAAAAAAAGAGCAAAAAAATTCCATCTGATTTTATTTTGTTAGATATCGATTTAGACAAGAATAGTTTTATATTTTTAACAAAAGTTCCAATACAATAAGTTATAAAGATAATTAAAACAATAAAACCTACTTCAATAGTCAGTCTAAAAAAAAGAGAGTAACCATCTAATAAATTTAAGTAATCATGGCCCATTTCATATAGTACATCAGAGTTAGCTGATTGGAAGTTAATATGTCCAGTTGATCCAAGCCCATAACCAACTAGGGGGGAGTTAGCAGCCGCAAAATAAGCCTGATCAAATCCACGCAACCAACTCAGTACAGATAGATTTTTAGAGTCTACAAACGAAAGTCTCGCGCTAAAATGATCTTGTGTAATCACATAATTCCCAGCGAAAGCAACTAGAAATATCAAAGCAATTGAAAATACAATTGTTACATTATTACCGAATCCAAAATAAAAAATATTGCAAATTAAAATGATCAATAATACGGATAAGAAAGTGAACAAATGCATTGATTGAGTGAGGTAAGCAACCCACAATATAGCAGCGCAAAGGCAGAGTCTTGAATAACTAAATTTTCTCAAAATTAGCGTAGAAACAATTCCCGCAGCAAATGAATATAAAAAAAGGCCCGCAAATGAGGGCTCATCAAAAAAACCTTTTAAAAAGATTCTATCCTCCTGCATGACAAAGCCAAATACTATCGGTACTGCCGTATATAAAAGTGCAAAATATAAAGCAATTACGACACGTCTTGTGTCGTAAACGAAATTATCTTTACATTCAATAATTAGGATTAAGCCGCCAAGCCATACTACCCCTGAAATAAATCTTTCTACGACGTCAATTTGAAAAATTATAAATATTAAAATTTCAAAAAAAATGAAACACGATGTGATGAAGCCTAATGGATAATGTCTTTTAGCATTATTATGTTGCTTAAAAAATATCACTACAAAAGTGGCAGCAAGAAATAAAAAACAACTTAGATCATATTTGGAATTAAAAACTGCAATGGAAAACGATTGTAAGCCAACAAATACGAAAGCAGTAATTATCAAATAGTCTAATCCCGCAATTCGACTATTTATATGCTTGCTTATGTATTTACCCAAAATTACCTCGTTGGCTTTCACCAAATCAGAATTGCTTGACCGGTAGGCATTGCGAGCAATTTTCTACCATTTGATGCTGCAAACTCCTCATGAACTGAAGCCTGCGCATTCCCTCCTGGTCCGCCATAATCGTCAAATAAAATTATAGCCCCCGGAACCAATATTTTATACAAGAATTGTAGTGCAAGAAATTCAGCTTGCGCAGAGTTTAAATCAATGTGAAGAAAGTGAATATTTTGAATTGGCAACGAATCGAGAACTGACGGAATTACTCCTTTTACCAATCTGACTGTTGGATACTTTTCGAAGTATTTTTGAACTTCGGTATAGTCATCTGCATATGCAAAAGCCGGATAGGCAGCAGTTGGCGATATCTTATCACCCGCTAAAGTAACACGATTTTTTTCAAAGGTATCAATCAGAAAAAAATCTGGGGAAGAATTATCAAAACTAAGGTATTCGCAAATCCCGGCAGCAATATATCCTTGTCCAGTACCGCACTCAACGAAAGCTACTCTATCTTTTTCCTGAATACTGAATTTTGTTTTCGCGTATGTAGCACACCACAGGGCAGTTTCAAGCCTCCAAGCTATATCTCTTTGATCTGTGGAAATCCATCTACTACGAGCCGCACCTTGGGCTTGAAGAAATAAAGGAGACTTAGTGAAGGAATGCCGATTACAAGTAGTAAGATTATCGCTATTAAATGGTATACCTTTTGAGTACGGGTAAGGCACAAGATACCAGGCACTAGCTTTATAATCCTTTAATTCTACTCCATTGTGCTTCAATAGGCTAATACTTACCATCTTCCCGGACAATAATGAACAAATAAGACTCATCAAAAAATTTGCAATATACGTAAAGTTTTTTCCTAAAAGTACCTTCATTTTTATTCACCTAACTCAAGTGCTGCTTTATAACCGACTGTGTTAGTACCTGACACCGTTGGAACGCGGGCAATAACTTCATTTATATGCCCGATTTTGACACCTGATAAATACATACGCCGTACAAGATCATAATCAACAGGTCTATTATAGTATTTACGCCAAGAGTGTATATTCCATTTAAAAAACCTTAGCTCAGATTTATACATCCAAGTCAACATTCCACCAGTAATCAAATTACATAAATCTTTATCAAAAGCTTTGGGAAATATAATATTCACCACGCCATCGCGCTCCTCGTCATAACTTGCAGAGATAAATTCTAGATTCATTGCGTAGGCATTAAGCAGAAGCGTACCAATATGTGATGGATATAATATGTCATCATCACTAATGAAAACAAACCACTCACCTTTGGCGACCTTCATACCATAGTTTCTCGGAACACACCCTTGAACAAACCATCTATCTTTAATGCTCGAAGGATAGCGACCTCTCTTTGATAAATTATAAAATTTCACACGAGAGTCACAACCATAATGTTTTTTAACTAAAATTTCAGTATCATCTATGCAACAATCTCCCACAATTACAATCTCTATATTATTATAAGTCTGCGTAAGCAACGATGGGATTGTTCTATTTACGAGAATATCCCCTCGGTTATATGTAGCGATTATTATACTAACCAATGATTCACCAGAGTTAATTTTGAGATTTGGTTGAATGTATGATCTAAGTAACTTATAATGGATTCCATCTTTAATAGTTAGTATATAACTATAAATCTCACCAAATGTTCTGTTCAATAACTCTACCATACACCCCAACCCCCATCTACGTTGAGAGTAATTCCCGTTATGTATTTTGACATATCGGATGCCAAGAAAGCAATCGCTCCGATAAAATCATTTTCAGTAGCCATTCTCCTCATTGGAGTTTTCGATTCATATTTATTAATGAATTGTTGATTTTGATTTCTTAATATACCACCTGGGTTTATTGAATTTACGCGTACATTAGGAGCCAATGCTGTTGAAAAATACCGTGTCATTTGATTCAGTCCAGCTTTTGATGCCCCGTAAGCGAAGGGGTTTCCCATATTAGTGTCATCGTAGATAGACCAATCTGGGGCCAAGTGTGCATATATAGAACCTATATTTATAATGCTTGAGCCTTCATTCTCTAATAGTACTTTTGCCAGATCCCGACACAAATGGAAAGGAGCAGTAAGATTAACTTCAATAGCCCGCTTCCAAGTGGCCAAGGACTGCTCTTTATAGTTACAAGACCAACCTTCAAGATCTGAAGCACCTGTAAAGGCGGCAGCATTTACCAAAACATATAAGTTTTTATATTCATTTTCAATTTTTTTAATGAGCCGACTACGAGCAATATCGCACTCTAAGTCACAGTCGACCAGTACAAAATCTGGGAATTCTAGATTGAATTTATTTAATACTGCACTATTTCGTTCACTAGAAAAATGATCTGCTATTATCACTGAAGCTCCAAGACTATGCAGTGTTTTTGCAATGACACGTCCTAGATGCCCCGCACCTCCAGTTACTAGAGCAGTTCGTCCCTCCAAGCATAAAAGAGTATCAATCAAATTATTTTCCATTTTCATTATTTTTATTTAATACATATTCCGCGTATCTGAAATCTTCAATTGTGTCTATATCTATTGCTGATTCCCTTGAGACCAAAACAGAAGCGATCCGGCCAGACATAATTCTTTCTGATGAGAAGATATGTGACGTAGAGACCACATAAGCCACGGTTGCCATATCGAATACCTCAGGAGCATCTTGCCTCCGATGAATAGGATGTTGATTTTTACATACTACCTCCATCAAACCCTCTTTGTTTTTCGTAAGCATATTAAAGTATGGGTTTCTATATGGTTCTGTTACAGTTATGACTGCATCAAAGTCATTTTTACGGAAAAGCTCAATGCAACTCGCAACATCCTTTACATTCCTCAGTGGGGATGTTGCTGGCAGAGATAACAATGCGCTTGGCATATATCCATATTTCGCGCTGTATTTGGTTAATTCATATCGCCAGGCCAAATACTCAGGCGAATCATCTTGCGACAACTCATATGGCCTGAGTTGGTCTATTGTAGCATTATATTTCAAAGCAATATTCGCTATATCAACAGAGTCAGTAGACACTATCACCCTACTTATTCCCTCAAGCTTAAAAGCTGCCTCAATACTCCAAGCAATAAGGGGTTTTCCATTTAATATTTTAATATTTTTATGGGGCAAACCTTTAGACCCACCTCTCGCAAAAATGAAAGCCACATCAATCACAATTAACATTCCTCCAATGGCGCAATTCTTCACACAACCTAAGCGAAGTAATCCCTTGGTCAAGCGAAACATCAGCATCCAACCGAGTCATTAAGCGGTTCTTAAAATATAGCCATTCATTTATATAGCTCTCTTCCATTTCGTCTCGGCCATTTGATGAGTGTAGGATTTCCTTCTTCATTCCGTAATTTGAGACGTACTCAATAGCATATGCTGTTCCGTCCCAAATTAATGTTCCGTCCTGACCTATTATTTCGCACTTTCTAGTCTTATTGTGCCTCAAGAAATCCATCGTTAGAATCAAATCAAAAACCTTATCGCCATGCACAAATTCCAATATCGCCACTACACAATCATCTACGTCGATATTCAAATGTCCGCTTCTTGCAACAGATGAGTACTTTATTTTTCGAGGGTAGCCGAATATCCAAATAATATAGTCAATCTCATGACTCAACTCTAACAAAACACCACCACCGAGCCTTTTTTGAACCGAGATCCCTTCAGTGTAATCTGTTCCCGGTCGCCATTGCGTAACGCTAAATCCGACATCAACTCTAACAGAAACCAATTTTTTTATAATATTGTTCAAAAAGCATGAACGGAAATGATGCAGGGAATCAAGGAATCGTAAATTATATGAAACAAAAAAACGATTCTTATTTGGATCCACTTTACTCCGAAACTTTAATGCATCCGATAAATTGCTGGAAATCGGCTTCTCAATGAAAAAATTTATATTCTTATTTATAAAATGATCCAAATTTTTCAGATGTTCAGATGATGGGGTCGCCACTATTATTATTACGGGATCAAATTTAATAGCTTCATCAATCTCCGAGATGATTAATACATCCGAAAAAGTTTCATTAGGCAATCCCGTAGGCCCACTTCTCGAAAATATTGAAATAATAGAATCTGGAAAGTGACTTCTCGCATACCGGATATGGCGCTTACCCATATTGCCATATCCAAATACTAGTATTTTGATCATAAAACTATATCTTTACTCTTTATTAAACTTCAGATATTTCAGACTCAAATCATTGATAGTAATATTTTAAATTATCGCTAACCAGCTAATTGTGATAGCCCCTTATTTTTCCAACAACAGGTATTGAGTGTAATACAAAGATGATAGAACTCTAGATTTCGTCACAAAAAAACGACTTGTTGCCTTTGACCAGTATCTCTCAGGATAGGGATTAATTCCGCCTGCATGCAATTCTGTAAATCCTATTTTATTTAATTTTCTACTAACCTGGGAAATACTTTCCTTAGATATTTTAACCCCCATTCCTTGAACGTAAGCGTCATAGCCCCCACGTTTCAACCAAGAGATGTAAGCAACGGACAGTGGGCGCCAATTTTGAAATGTACAAAACAGCTTTCCTCCAGGCTTTAAGGTGTCATATATTTTTGAAAATATAGTATTAAACGAAATTTCATCTAATAATTCAATTAAAGCAATTGCAATAGCAAAATCATAGTTTGAATTTATCAACTGGTCTTGTTCGTCAGTATGCAAAACTGTATAGTTCACCCCGTTATGATGACCGTTCAGCCTTGCATACCCCAAAACTTCTGCGTCATTGTCAACTCCTGTTATATTTGAAAATGGAAACAAACCCTGAGTCCATAATCCATTACCGCAACCCCAATCAAGTATATTTTTCGACCTATTTTCTTCAGGCGATCCTACTATTGATTTTACTGCTTCAAACTGGCACCTCATTATATTGTTGTCAAACCACTCTGCTGGCATTAGTGGATACCTATGAGCATTAAGGCTTGCCGCATATTTGGTCATTTCATACCTCGGCTTTACAATATATCTTCATTGCGATGTCAAACTCCTCGCAGACGATGTCGATCTCTGCTTGACTCATCAGAACCGAAGAGGGCAAACTAATTCCACTCTCTGAAAGATAATGCGAGTTAATATATTCTTCACTGGCTGTTACTAATTTTCGATAAGGAGGCATCTTACTAACCGGAAAAAAAACAGGTCTTGCCTCGATAGATTTCCTTTTAAGCCAGTCAATTATTTTATCGCGGGCACTTGCATATTCAGCTTTCAAATTCAAGGTGAAAAGCCAGTAAGATGACTGATGATCAATGCTATTCATCTGAGGCAGAACTAAATTTTTGTTGTACTTAAATTTTTCACGGTAATATTCACCAATCCAAATCTTTTTACTTACAAACTCTTCTATACGCTCGACTTGAGCAACTCCTATAGCTGCCTGCATATTCGTCATTCTATAGTTAAAGCCTATATGATCATGCCAATATCTCCTTATCTTCGACATACCGTGATCTCTCAATATTAGACCATAATCGCAGACTTCTTTTTTTCGGAAGACCACCATACCACCCTCACCAGTGGTAATTGTTTTATTTCCGAAAAAACTAAAGGTTGCCACATCTCCGAAGTTACCTACATGAGTGCCGTTATATTTTGTACCAATTGCTTCGGCGCAATCTTCGATAATCAATAAATTATGTCGTTGCGCAATATCAACAATTGACCGCATGTCAGCTGGATGCCCGTAAAGATGCACAACTAGTATAGCCTTGGTTTTCTTTGTTATTTTTTTTTCAATTTCTTGAGGAAGTAATGCGTATGAATTAAGATCGACATCAACCAATACGGGAGTTGCGGCAGTATACAAAATCGCATTTATTGGCGAGGCAAATGTAAGATTTGGCGCGATTACTTCATCACCTTTTGTTATCCCTATCGCCACCATAGCAAGGTGTAATGCAACTGTTCCATTTGATACCGCTATGGTATAGGGATTTCCGATGTATTCTCCAAATTTCTTTTCAAACTGGTTTATATATTTTCCCTGGGAAGAAATCCAACCCGTGTTTATGCACTCAGTCAAATAACTTAATTCGTTCCCGTTCAAATTCGGTGCTGCAAGCGATATTTGCACATCTTTCTTTAGAATTCCAAACAGCCTTTTATCAGTGTCTAAAATTGGGATTTTATCGTACCTTTTGAATGCAGTTATTTTTTCCTCTTCACTATATCCGACTGCAAGCGAAAAGAAATCTTTTCGCATTATTTCAGTTATTTTCTTTTTATATAAAACATTTTCAATTAAAGCCCTTCGAATATCACCGTCAGTAATCATACCGATAATTTTATTGCTATTATCAGCTATAAGACAAAACCCGTTGCCATTCTCATTTATCGCAGACAGTACATTCTCAATTCCTTGCTCGTGATGTACACAATATTTTTTATGCATAATTTTTCTGATCAAAAAATATTTCAAAATCTTTTTGAATTTCTCTTAGTTTCAAGGGGTCTGAATTTACCTCAACAGTAACATAAGACACTTCCTTATTCAAGTGTTGTGCAAACCAGCTCCTTGATGAACAGATAGAGTTAGTATCATAATCACCATTATTATCGCTCAGATGGTATCCAAATACATACTTATTCAACAGTACCAGCGCATCGGTTCTATCAAAGCCCTGCGTATTTGCGCTCACATTTAGGTGCCCTACATCCATCAAAAGCTTAACATTAGATGGCATCTCTTCAAAGAACTCACTTATCTCACTAGGATCCGTTAGTAATAGCGGGTTTTCACCAAATATTTCATAGTTTATTCTATTTATTACGTTATTTTCCACCATCAATGTCACACCTAATGACTCTGCTATGCGGGATAGCGTGACAACTGAGTCCTTAAATATAGCTAGTGATTTTTTTCTGCACTGCAACCTTCTTTTCTTGATTGAAGAACCAAGCTCACCCACCCCCGGATTAACTCTAAATCCGGCGTGGACGCTATAGATCGGATTATTTATTTGCACGGACAGTTGCATCGCCTGAATAACATGTTGCATGCTAATATTCAACATATCATCGTTTTCAGTTGCCAAGTTTAATACAAATGGCTCTGCAGGCACGGGATAATAATTGTGTACCGCCACATTAGCTATCTTGGACAGTAATATTGCTCCATGCGTTGCATCTGACGTATACTTTCCAGCAGAAAGCTCTATTGATGTAATTTCATTTTCTATATATTCTTTTGCAGTAGAGACAGCACTTGAATTAGAAGCTCCGGTCGTTGAAACGTAGATCATAACTTTAAACCTTTCTTGCAGGCGCACCTACATAAGTGCCCGGTCCAGGTAGATCATCTAGCACAACAGCACCCGCACCAACTTTTACGTCATTACCTATCTGCACCTTATCTCCTATCCTGCACCCTACACCTATAAAACTATTACTCCCGATTATTACTCTACCCGCAACCACCGACCCTGGCCCAACGTGTGTATTGCATCCAATAACGGTCTCATGCTCAATAATTGATCCAGTATTTATTATATTATTATTGCCAATCTCAACATTAGGCCCCAAATAACAGTGAGTCCCTATTAAATTAGCGATACCCATACGCGTACTTTCATGGATATACGAGTTAACAGAGAATAAATTTGGGAGACGTCTCCTTTTCGCTATAAATTTATCATATAAGCTCCTCCTATTTTCATTATTTCCAATCGCCAAAAATATTGAGCTGTCACCCAATAGGTCAAGAGTGTCGAGTCCTCCCAATATTTTGTAGCCGTTTATTTCCGTCATGTCCTCGGGCTCTATGTCTACCAACCCTTTGATAAAATATTTTTCGCATTCTTCGATCAATGAGATAACAGTTCTAGCGTGCCCTCCACAGCCAATAATCACTGCACTCTTCCTTTTGTTAGTGAGTATACGCATAAATTCTTCGTATTGACTTACTCAAAATCGTTGAATGACAGTAGATGGTCTAGTGGCAAGTGTGTGCGCGCAATTTTCCCAACAATATCTGGGATCATTTTAGGCATTAAACCTGTACCAGGACGCATTAATTTTAGATCGTCAATGCTTATGACTGCACCTTTTGGTAGCGCTCGAGCCAAATGAATACTTTTTCGAGAAATATTCCGCATTTCAATTTCTTCAGGCTGTATATGCTTCCCGTAAACGCCGAGCATCTTTTCTGCCCTTCTTATCTCTTGTACTAAGGACTCAAATTCTTCAGGCGTTGAGGAGGCCGCATGATCCGGCCCCTTTAACAACTTATCAAGTGTAAAATGCTTTTCAATTTTCTTGACACCCATCGCCACAGCCAAAATTGAGGCGGTATTTCCCACGCTATGATCTGAAAACCCAACTGGATAACTTATTTTTTTTTGAAGGTACTCTATCGACTTCATATTTAACGACATGTCTGAACATGGGTAGTTCGAAACGCAATGCAAAAATGTTACGTCTTTACAGCTATTATTTGCATATATCTTTTCCACCAACACAACTTCATCCAACTCAGACATTCCCGTCGCGACTAAAACGGGCATCCCGCTCTGTGCAGCAAAATTATTCAGTGATAAATCAGCGAGATCGGCCGAGGCTATTTTAATAGCATCAACCTCAATTTCTTTTAAAAATCTGGCGCTTTCGATGTCATAAGGTGTTGATATGAAATCCAATTCAATTTCTCGACTGAATGATCTTAGTTTTACAAATTCACCATATGACAACTCGAATTTCTTAAGCATTTCATAATGGCTTTCCCCTTTTAAGCCACTTTTTTTCTGATATTCTACTTTGGGAGTTAATCGGCTTGCGAGCAAGTCAGCTTTATAAGTCTGAAACTTAACTGCTGAGGCCCCCGCACGTTTAGCGATTTTCATCATTTCCCTTGCCAATTCGACGTCTCCATTATGGTTAACGCCAATTTCAGCTATTATATATACTGGTTCATTATTAATATTTTCAGACATTTGATCTCACTTTCTCCACCTTTCGCACGCCACAACTCTCGAGAAGATATATTTGATCACAATGCACCAGAGATGCCTCCCTGTGTGAAATCATGAGGATAGTTTTCCCTTTGCACCTTTCCTTAATATTATTAATTATTTTGCCTTCGGTTTCAACATCCAATGCGCTTGTTGCCTCGTCTAAAACCAACAGACTTGCATCTTTATACAGCGCCCTTGCAATACCAATTCTCTGGATCTGCCCTCCCGATAACATTACTCCATTTTCTCCTACGAGAGTCTTTTCTTTATCATTTAAACTGTTTATATAATCGTAAATTTCAGCAATCTTACAAACCTTAATGAATTTATCAAGATCTACATCCTTTTCTTTACTACCAAGTATTATGTTCTCCAATATTGAGGAATCAATGATGTTTACATGTTGAGGCACATGCATTATATTCCGCCTCCACGCACGCAGATTATCGCTACAGATAATATTATTATCCACTAACATATCACCCTTCAGCGGCGAGTGCAATCCCATTACTAGATCAACTAAAGTCGACTTACCAGCACCAGTTTTACCCACCAGCCCGTACTGCATACCCGACGCAAAAACCACATTAATATTTTCTAGAATCTTGACTCCGTTTGAATGCATGAAACTTACATTTCTTAGCCTAATCTCATTTTCAAATTTTATTTGGCCCACTTTTTCAGCATCACCCATTGGTTGGCTAGTCAATTCCAAAACAGCGAGGAGCGAATCTTTTCCACCTATCATTGTTGAATAACTGGCAAACATCTGCTGCATGTACGGTAACATCTTTTGAGCAGCAAGTGCAAATACGCCGACCATAGCGATCGCCTCACCCGAGCGACCCTCCTTGACGAATGAATAGGCAAATGCCGCTAGAATAACTAGGCCAGCCGACTCTATTAGAAATTTCGGCCCCCCAGTTACAATGTGTATGTTTCCAGCTGACTGTCGATATTTAATATCTGCATCAACAAAACTATTTATATATTTATCATGCAGGTCATCTATAATTACATTTCGAATTGAAAGAAGTGACTGCTGAATCGCTTTGACGAGTCTATTTTGATTTATATCAGCTACGAAACTTGATTTTTTCAAAATCACTCGAGCACGAATATGAATTAGGTAGTAAAGCAGAATAAATATCGTAAGTATCGATAAAGTTGCTCGAATGTTGTAAAAGCACAATGCCGTGAAAATTATTATAAATAATCCACCAGAAGCCAGTAACGTTATCGCCGGAAGTATGCTCATTGATGCAAGTGCATTGGCCTTTAATGTTATTGTTGTTATAATGTCCCCACTATTTCTTGATGCATGAACTTCATACGGTTGCGCGAGAGTTTTCTTCAGTATTTCCCTACTTATATCAGCCCCAATATTAAAACTAACTCTTGTCTGAAATATCAACAATGAAAATTTCAATACACCTGCAATTATTACTGATCCACTAAATGCCAATGTTATTAGGAGCTGATTAGGCCCAACTCCCGCAAAGCCCGTCCACTTTAACATCGACGACAGCAGTTTAATATCTTCTATTTTTTCTGGGCTTGCAAGCAAGTAAAGAAACGGTATCGCTGCACCAATATTTAACACATCAAATACAGCAACAAAAATCGTGAGGAAAATTATGTAGTTTATCTGCCTCCGTCTTTGAGTACTTAATTTACTATATAACTCACGATACAGTTCAATCATTTATTCTTTTCGCTATTAATTTTTCATTTTCTGCTTTAATCAGGTCGCGCTCAACCATTTCTCTTACCAGCTGCTGGAACGTTATTTTTGGTTGCCACTTCAGTTCATTCATGGCTTTTGAACTGTCTCCTAGTAGAGTTTCTACTTCTGTTGGTCTAAAATACTCTTTATCAATTTCTATTATTACATTTCCCTCAGTGTCGACCCCCTTCTCCTCTAAGCCACGGCCCCTCCAAGTGATTTCTATTGCTAGTATTTGACATACCTCCTCAATAAATTCACGCACACTGAATTGAATTCCAGTTGCAATCACATAATCTCTTGGGGTTTGCTGCTGCAACATTAGCCATTGCATCTCTACAAAATCTCTTGCATGTCCCCAGTCCCGCTTCGCATTTATATTTCCCAAAAATAGTTTTTTTTGAAGACCTAATTTTATGCGTGTAAGCCCACGTGTTATTTTTCGAGTTACAAATGTCTCGCCACGAAGTGGTGATTCGTGATTGAACAAAATCCCATTACACGCATATATTCCATACGCCTCTCTATAGTTAACAGTTATCCAGTATGCGTATAGCTTTGCGACAGCATACGGACTTCTAGGATAGAATGGCGTACTCTCTCGTTGCGGCACCTCTTGCACCAATCCATACAATTCACTAGTACTTGCCTGATAATATTTTGTATTAATTAGTCCTACAATTCTTATCGCCTCTAATAGTCTTAACGAGCCCAATGCGTCCACATCAGCAGTATACTCAGGGCTGTCAAAACTTACCCCCACATGACTTTGAGCACCTAAGTTATAAATTTCATCTGGACTTATCTTTTCCACCAACCTTAATAAATTTGACGTATCAGTTAGGTCACCATAATGTAGCTTTAATTTTGCTTCGGCTTCGTGCTCATCTTTATACAAATGATCTATTCGCCCCGTATTAAAAGATGATGCACGTCGACGGATACCATGCACCTCATAACCTTTGCTTATCAATAACTCCGCAAGATATGCGCCATCTTGCCCCGTAATGCCGGTAATCAATGCTTTTTTCAAGGTTTTCATTTCGTTAGCTTTACAGTTTTATTGAGTATGGCGCCCATACTCATCAGCATATCGCACTATATCGTCCTCTCCAAGATAGTCACCAGATTGAACCTCGATTATTTCAAGCATCTCTTCTCCCAAGTTTTTAAGTCTGTGTATTTCGCCTCGTTCTATGTATGTGGACTGGTTTTCTTTTAGGATAAATTTTTTATTCCTTTTGGTTACCTCCGCTACTCCGGAAACGACAACCCAATGCTCTGCTCGGTGAGCGTGTTTTTGAAGGCTTAGGCTTGAATTTGGTTTTACATGTAAACGCTTTACCTTAAACTTCTCTCCTTCATCAATACTATCGAACCAGCCCCAAGGACGATAAACTTTTCGATGCGACACTCCTTCAGCCCTACCTAATTCGCTTATTATTGTTGTCATTTTCTTAATATCCTGGCTGGCTTTTTTTTCTGCTACCAGCACCGCGTCTGGCGTCTCAATTACCACTAAGTTGTTCACCCCCACTAGGCTGACCAGCCGACTTGTGGTGTACGCCATGCTGTTGTAGGTGTCAACCATTAGCACATCGCCCACGTGCGCATTACCACCAACATCTTTTGGTAACATTGTCCAAACCGAGTCCCAAGCGCCAAGATCACTCCAGCCGGCGTTGAGCTCTACCATTTTAATTGGAAGATTTATTCCTGGAGCTCCTTCCATGACAGCGTAATCTATAGATTCCGAAGAAATAGCCTCAAAAGCAACTTTATCTGGCCGAATAAAGCTTCCGTCCTCGATCCGATTTATCCACGCTGCGCTTACCCCATCCAGAATATCTGGCCGCAATTTGTATAGAGCACTCAACCAAACTGAGGCTTTCAACACAAATATCCCAGCATTCCAATAGTAACCCCCCTCATCTAGATATGTCTGGGCGTTGATTGCATTAGGTTTTTCTACAAACTTTTCCACCCGCCAAGCTGCATCTTCACTAGCCACGACTTTTATATAGCCATACGCCGTTTCAGCACGCTCGGGAGCAATACCCAAGACTACTATAGCGCCAACATCAGCCTCTTTTATGGCCAATTGCATGGAGTAATTGAACGACGAGGTGTTCGTCACCGCTTGATCTGCCGGAGTGACTACGAGTACCGGATCCATACCCTCCTTCTGCGCAGCAAGGGCCGCTAAGGTAAGCGCAGGAGCTGTATTGCGCCCAATAGGCTCTACCAAAATATGCCCCAACTCAATGCCCGCATCATTCAATTGCTCCGCAGCCAAAAAACGATGCTCCTCACCCGTAACAAGCAATGGAGCTGAAATAGCAATTTGCTCTGTTTTAAGTTGATCAACTCTCATGGCAGCTTTTTGAAAGAGGCTATCTTGCCCAGCGAGGGATAAAAACTGTTTTGGAAACCCCGTCCTAGATAATGGCCACAATCGGGCCCCAGCGCCCCCACACAAGATCACTGGAGCAACATTAATTTTCTTGTCCATTAGTTTTTCTAAATTTGAGAAACACCATACCCAAATATCGAGAGGCTAGAGCACATCAAACTTTTGATTCCCTTATTCTTGTTGGGCTACTTGCAGACAGCAATCGGGCATCTTTGGTAAAGACCTCAATCTCCGCCCTGATCGCTTCGTACTCTTGTATTTTTCTTTGAACAAAACGGGCGGTCAACTTTGCTTTTTCAAATACACCTTCTGGCGTCAACAAGTAGACATAGCCAAATTTGTTTTTACTTTGACTAAAGTTACCCACCTTCACAAAGCCTTTGTCAACTAGAGCCCTTAAGCAGTAGTTCAAGCCCCCAACACTCACGCCCAGCGCATCAGCTAACTCTCTCTGCGTGAGATCGGGGTTGGCTTCCAGCAACCTCATTAGCCTGAAGTTAGTGTCTTCCTGAAGTTTGCTTTGACGACTTGCCATTAATCGTGTTTCTCCACGCTACCGCCCTTCCGAGAACCATCAGCTTGACTCGGGAGTTAGTGCCACAGATCTTTTGTTAGAACTTGAACAATTCTAGGTAGAAAAAAAGTGTAACCGTCTAATTGGTCAAAAAATTTCTTATCAGAATCGACCTAGTCGTATGCTCTTGAAGCGCCAAGCCTCTTTAAGTTTTGCCATTTGCAATACTCCCCCGGGGTTTGAGGAGACATTTCGTAGTGCTCTACGTACAAATACCACCACAAACCCAAGAAATAAGCCAACTAAGGCAGCAACCAGCACAATGCTAGAGCGCTTAGGTTTGGATTTACGCTCAGGCGCTTGCGCAGCATCAACCACCTGAATCAGTGGCCCCTCGCGCGATTCATCCACCCTGGCAGATTCGTACTGGGCAACCAATACACCCATCATGGCTTCGCGAGCTTTGATGTCACGGTAAGACTTGACCGCTAATTGTTGCAAGGGGGAGGCACGCTCCTCAGCGCCCGAACCTTGTTCGATTTTTGAAAGCTGCGATCGTAAAGCACCAAGCTCACTGCCCAACCGTTGCAAGTCCGGATTCTGCGGGGTTGCAAAGCGGCTCATAGCCTGCATCTGCACCTCTTTCGCTGCGATTTGACCTCGCATCTCAGCACTCGCGCGCACACTGCCTTCCGCGATCACAGCGGTGACCTGCATGCCTGACTTTTCTCTAGCAGCGCGAAAGCTGGCTTCCGCCAGGGCTAATTCTTCTTGTGTTTTCGAAATTTGCTGCTCGAAGAAAACTCGGCGCTGCTGAGCGTCGGTCACCGCAAGTTTGCCCATTAAGTTGCGTAACTCTTCTACATGGCTGTTAGCTAGCTTGGCGGCAAACTCTGGGTCTTTGTCGTCCGCTTCAATAGTGATAAGGCCTGCCTTTTTGTCTGCTGCAATTTTCATAACGCCTTTCATGGCCTCGCGCGTTTCGAAAATTGTCTTCCTTTGATAGCGCTCTTGCAAGCCCAGTTTTTCAATAACAGCACGCTGCAAGCTCTCGCTTTGCATGAAAGCAATGTACATCTCATCCGGACTTTTCACACCTGCTGCAGCGCCAGCCAACCCAGCAAGAGCCCCCAAACTTGCCAATGCCGAAGCGGCACCACTTTGCTGCTGCTGAGGCGGCATCATGACAGTTTTGGCAGTGAAGATGGGCGTCATCAACAAACTCACCACAATGGCGAGCGTGGTGGTTATGGCTGGTATGGCGAAAAGGGTTTTCTTTTCTTCACCAAGCGCGATGGCTATATCGAGCAGGCTGATTTCGTCTGCATCAACATCTGCCGTTGTTGGGGCTGTGGTTTGATCGTTCATGATTAGTAACCCAACGCTTTCAAACCGGCAGCGCCCAAGCCCAGTTGGTAGTAGATTTGAGTGATGTCTTTGGCATTGCGAATGACAGCAC
>JACCDN011199468.1_pt1 | contig 29810 bp, 18 predicted proteins | sample 7441691 | NCBI WGS metagenome assembly JACCDN01 (sample SAMN15323439, study PRJNA562643) | freshwater metagenome | isolation source: river surface water | place: USA:Blue River Watershed | collected 2017-08-16 | reverse complement strand
GTGCGTTGATCACGGCTGCGGGCTGCGGCGCTGCGGTGTGTGCGTTGATCACGGCTGCGGGCTGCGGCGCTGCAGTGTGTGCGTTGATCACGGCTGCGGGCTGCGGCGCTGCAGTGTGTGCGTTGATCACGGCTGCGGGCTGCGACGCTGTAGCGTGTGCTTCGTTCACGGCTGCGGGCTGCGGCGCTGCAGTGTGTGCGTTGATCACGGCTGCGGGCTGCGGCGCTGTAGCGTGTGCTTCGTTCACGGCTGCGGGCTGCGGCGCTGCAGTGTGTGCTTCGTTCACGGCTGCGGGTTGCGGCGCTGCAGTGTGTGCTTCGTTCACGGCTGCGGGCTGCGGCGCTGCAGCGTGTGCTTCGTTCACGGCTGCGGGCTGCGGCGCTGCAGCGTGTGCTTCGATCGCAGGTGAATCCCCCGCAATAGTAGGCACAGACTTAACGCCACGCAGTGTTTCTGTGTTATATAACTCCGGATGCTGTTTACGCCAAGCTCGATGATGTTGTTCAATCATCTGCTGCGCTTTTTGGGCCGATGTTTTCTTTACCTCGGTCAAGGTGGGGATACGTAATACTTGATCGAGGTGTAATCCGTTGACATTATCTTCAGCAAAGCCTTGGCGATTTTTGCGAAACAATGCCCAGGCCATTTGTTCTGTCGTGATCGTTCTGTTTGGACGTACACGCTCTGCGATCAATAGTAAGTTATCATTGGCTTTAGCGATGACTACACCGGGATGTGACGCAGCTTGTATTGCCGTCGCGCCCGCGCGATGCCACACCAATAAATCTGCATCTTGGGGATCAATTTGTTGAATCGCCTCCAAACTAGGTGCCACCAGTATTTGGTCGCGCTTTAAGTTTGCCATGCTATTGCGATAAAAAGCGTGCGGATTAGTGCGATAAATCGCTACTGCGGTTTGAGCAATGGATACCTCAGCACTGGGACGCAAACGCCTTGCGATATAAATCAACTTGTCCTTTACATTAGTGGGGCCATAACTTTTGGGTGTTTTAGACACCGACGCTGCGCTTGCAACAGGTGTAGACGCTGCTACAGACGGCGCTGCCGTTGCCTTAACCGTGTTGGAATCCGCTGAGCTCGCACGCACAACGTTGTTAACACTTGCAACCGCTGCCGTGCTATCCGTCGTCGTCACTTGTTCCGCTAACGCTACTTGTTTATCGGTGGATGCTTTCATTAAACCTTCAGCAGCCACTCGCGGCACATCAAGCAATACGGTGTAGCGCCGCAATAAGCGTCCATTAGGCCAACGAATATCCAGTAAAAAATCCGCTACCGGTTGCCCAACCGCTTGTTTCGAACTGACGTCTATGACCAATTGCTGTTTTTCCCGGCGTACCGCAAAATGCAAATCATCTAAAAAAGCCAATTTATCCATCTCTAGTTGTGCGAAAGCACGCTCGGAGGCAAGCTGCACCAATAGCTCTTTTTCGGATAAACCTTGGGTATCAGAGACAACAATCTGCGCACGTAACGGCTGATTAAGAAACGACTTAACCTCGATCTCGCCCAAGCGCATGGCCGCTGCGACAGCAGGCACCAGTAAACAGAGACACAATAAACACTGAGCTAGTCTTACCAAGATGAAATCCCCCAATCCTGCGGTATGCACGGAGTACCCATGCGAGTGCAGCTATGATAAGTGCTAGACACACTTTCTTCAAGCTGTACAACACATCGGCGCAGTTTGAACCTCTATGCGTTTATACCGCTAGCGAATGAACTTTAGAGGTTATGTCAAAACAGGAGACATTATGTTGAGGCGCTACAGCACCTCACTCTCATTTGTTAGCGGTATGTGAACTCCACGTGTGTACACCCTGGAATCTGGCGCAGAGCATCACACAGCAAGTCATCCGGATTAATTTGCCAGCGCTCTCCCAAAAGCACGTGCACACGCGCCAATGCATGTTGATAGACTAGGTACACAGGCACAGTGCCTGCGCAAAAAGGCTGCAAGGCGCAGCGCAGCGCATCACTCAGTTTGTCAGACACCTGATCTGCCGCCAGGTGAATGAGCAAGCCTCGTGCATACTGCTGACGCGCCTGATTCAATGTCAATACACGCTTGCTACTGACACGATAATTACCTGAATACTCATCGAAGCTTATCTCACCCTCTACGATGAGTAATTTGCCTTGTTCTATGCATTCACGGTACGTCTGCCAAGCCTCTGGAAACACCGCAATTTCAACGCGTCCCGTGGTATCGTCTAAGGTCACAAATGCCATGCGCTCACCCCGTTTCGTTTGCATAGTGCGGATGGCAACCACCAGCCCTGCAACCGTTGCTGATGCTGCGGTGAGTGTTGGCAATACGGCAATGGTCGCGCTAATCATCGAGCGCAACTCTGCCTGATAACGCGTAAACGGATGACCACTTAAATATAAGCCGAGGCTATCTTTCTCTGCATCTAAACGCTCTGCCTCACTCCACGGTGCAACAACATGAAAGAGCGACTGCACATCATCGGATACACCCGTGACGTTAGCAAAAAGATCCAGCATACCGGTTTCTTTATCCTGTGCCACGCGCTCGGCCAGTTGTATCGCTTTATCGACCGAGGCAAGCAATGCGGCACGATGCGGCCCCAACCCATCTAATGCACCCGCGCGAATCAGTGCATCTAAGGTGCGTCGATTAATTTTACGTAAATCCACGCGCTGACACACAGCAAAAAGATGTGTAAAATCCCCACCTTGTTGCCGCGCAGCAGTTAGTAAACCCACTGCCGCATCACCCACACCTTTTATGGCACCCAGACCATACACAATACGACGTTGCGCATCGACCGTGAAGTGGTAGTCGCTGGTGTTAATATGCGGCGGCACGACAGTCAAACCTAAGCGCTGACATTCATCGATCAGTGCCACCACTTTATCGGTATTATCCAAATCAGAAGACAGCACCGCGGCCATAAATTCCGCTGGATAATGCGCTTTTAACCACGCGGTCTGATAGGCGAGTAGTGCATAAGCGGCAGAGTGTGATTTATTAAAACCGTAACCGGAAAATTTTTCCATCAAATCAAAAATATAGGTCGCTAGTTTTTCTTCCACGCCGCGTTGCATGGCACGCGCAACGAATCCAACACGTTGCTTAGCCATCTCTTCCGCTTTCTTTTTCCCCATCGCACGCCGCAAGATATCAGCCTCACCCAGACTGTACCCTGCCAGCACCTGCGCGATCTGCATGACTTGTTCTTGATACAAAATCACGCCATAAGTGGGACGCAAGATACCTTGCAAATCAGGGTGAAAATACTCTACTTTGGCGCGACCGTGTTTGCGATCGATAAAATCGTCGACCATGCCCGATTGCAACGGCCCCGGCCTAAACAACGCAACCAGTGCGGTAATCTCTTCGAAACAATCCGGTTGCAAACGTTTAATCAAATCTTTCATGCCACGCGATTCCAACTGGAATACGGCCGTGGTAGCACACGCACAGAGTAATGCAAAGGTAGATGGATCATCCATCGGCAATGCACTGATGACAATATCACTTTCTCCCAGTGCACGGCGGCGTTGATTGATGGCGCGCACGGCCCAATCGATAATCGTTAAAGTACGTAGCCCTAAAAAGTCGAATTTAATTAAACCCACGGATTCTATGTCATCTTTGTCAAACTGCGTGACTAAGTTGCCGCCGCCCGCTTCACAATACAACGGCGTAAAGTCCGTCAATTGCGTGGGTGCAATGACAATACCTCCGGCATGCTTACCCACGTTGCGAGTGAGGCCTTCTAGCTTTTTGGCTAAGACAAATAGATTGCGTACTTCTTCTTCTTCGTCGTAACGTTGTTGCAAGCGTTCTTCTTGCTGCAAGGCTTTTTCCAGCGTCATCCCCAATGCAAACGGCAATAGCTTTACTAGTTTATCGACAAACCCATAGGGATAACCCAACACTCTACCTACATCACGCAGCACCGCGCGCGCAGCCATCGTGCCATACGTAATGATCTGCGACACGTTGCTGCGCCCGTACTTATCGGCGACGTAATCAATCACTTCGTCACGCCTATCCATGCAGAAATCGATATCGAAGTCAGGTAACGAAACGCGTTCTGGATTCAGAAATCGCTCAAACAGTAAATCATGCACTAGCGGATCCAAATCTGTGATATTGAGCGCATACGCCACCAACGATCCGGCCCCAGAACCTCTACCAGGACCTACAGGTATCTGTTGTGCTTTAGCCCACTGAATAAAATCAGCCACAATCAAAAAATAGCTGGCAAATCCCATGGTATTAATCACACTCAACTCATGCGCCAAACGTTCTTGATACACACTGAGTGCATGTTCGGTAGGAAATAACTGCAAACGTTGGTGCAATCCGGCCTGCGCTTGTTTTGCTAAATAGGCTTCGACAGACTCGGTTCCGGGTAACGGAAAAATCGGCAAATGCACCTTGCCTAAGCTCAGTTGTAGATTACACCGCTTGGCAATTTCTACGCTGTTTTGCACGGCCGAAGGAATATCCGCAAATAACATTTGCATCTCGTGTGGTGTACGCAGATATTGCTGCTCGCTGTAAGCTTTGGGACGACTGTTATCGTCAAGTACATGTCCCTGATTAATGCATACCCGTGCATCGTGCGCATCGAAATCTTCTGGCTGCAAAAAACAAACATCATTCGTCGCCACCACTGGCACACCCTGCGAACTAGCCAATGCCAACACCGCATCAATATAGGCTTCTTCACCGGGACGCCCGGTACGTTGCAATTCCAGGTAAAATCTATCGGGAAAATCAGCCTGCCAGGCCTGTAACAACTGCTGTGCCTGTGCCGTCTCTCCCGCCAGCAGTGCCTGCCCCACATCACCGCGCACACCGCCCGATAGCACTAATAATCCCGCATTATCTTGCTGTAACCAAGCACGCTGTATCATTGGCATGCCGTGCTGTTGCCCTGCCAAATACGCACGTGACAACAAGCATGTCAGATGACGGTATCCCATCTCATTTTGACACAGCAACACAATTTGCTGCGGTGGTTTATTATCAAGCGCATGTTGCACAGATAAATCGACGCCGATAATTGGTTTAATGCCATGCCGTATTGCGGCACAATAAAATTTTACGGCCGCAAATAAATTATTATGATCGGTAATTGCCAACGCCGGCACCGCGTGCTGTGCGGCCTGTGCACATAATTGGGGTATACGTACAATACCATCAACCAATGAATATTCCGTGTGTAAGTGTAAATGTACGAAAACGTGATCCATTATTTTTCGTCGCCTCGCAACGCTAATACCCGTTGATAGAGATCATCCGTGTTAACCGCAGCCGGTGGCACTGGTTCTCCCACAACCAAACCAATGCGATACCACAGTTGTCGTGGGAAGCGACGCATGGCTTTGCCATAACGACGGCTGAAAAAGCTACCCCACAAACCACGCAACGCAATAGGAATCACGGGGACTGGCGTTTGCGCCACAATGCCTTCTATACCGCGACGAAAGCGTTGTAGCTCACCGTCTCTGGTAATGCCGCCTTCCGGGAAAAGGCCCACTAACTCACCGCTTTGTAATGCCGCGGCAACCGCAGCAAAGGCTCGTTCCTTTAACGCTGGGTCCTCTTTAGCAGAAGCCACCGGTATGGCTTTTGCCGTACGGAAAATAAAATGCAAGACCGGGATGCGGAAAATACGGTGGTCCACTACAAAGCGAATCGGTCGTCGACAATACGCGGCGATAACCAATGCGTCAATAAAGCTAATGTGATTGCAGATCAAAATGGCAGATCCTTTGTCTGGAATATGTTCCAAACCTTGGGTGCGCACTCGGTATAAGGTGCTGATAGAAAACCAAATTAAAAAACGCATGAAAAATTCCGGTACTTGGGCGTAGATATAGACTGCCACCAACGCATTGCATACACCCAGGAACAATAACAAATGTCGACTGTGCCAACCCAACTGCAACAACACAATGGCACACAATGCAGACAGTAACATAAATACCGCATTTAATATATTATTGGCAGAAACAATCCGCGATAACTTGTCTGGCTCACTGCGCAGTTGAATCAAGGTGTATAACGGTACGCTATAAATCCCCGCAAAAACACTCAGCGCAAAGCAGGCAAATAAGGCCTGCCAATCCGCACGGCTCAACGCGGTAATGGGATGCAATGTGGTCGTTGCTAGCGACGGCGTAATACACGCGAGGTAAATCACAAATACCGATAGCCCGATTGAACCCAACGGTACTAAGCCTATTTCAATAAAGTGTCCTGACAAACGTTCACACAGCAACGCACCTAAACCTATGCCAAACGACAATACCAGACAAAATAAGGTTAACACCTGAGTATTACCGTGTAAGGTGCTACTGACATATCCGGGTAATTGCGCCAACAGAAATGCACCGTAAAACCAAAACCACGCAATACCCAATAGCGCACGAAACACCACCTTGCTCTGTCGCGCAAAACAAATGTTTTGCCAGGTTGTCGTGACGATATTCCAATTGATCTGCACGGGTGCTACGGCTGCAGCACGCGGTATAGCGCAGCTAGCGCCATAACCCGCAATCGCAATCAGTAAACCTAACGCAGCCGCCCAGCTCAGATCCGGGAAATAGATCACAATACCACCACACACCGTGCCTAACATGATCGCAACAAAGGTGCCCATCTCCACCAACGCATTACCACCCAGTAATTCTTCTGGACGCAAATGCTGCGGTAAAATGCTATATTTTAACGGACCAAACGCGGCGGCCTGTACCCCTAACAAGAACAGTGCCAGTAATAGTAATGGCACATGATGTAAGGTCAAGCCCACCGCAGCGAATCCCATGATGCCGATTTCTAATAGTTTACAATAGCGAATCAACCGCGCCTTATCGTACTTATCCGCCAATTGTCCCGCAAGTGCAGAAAATAAAAAGAAAGGTGCAATAAACAAAAAACTGCAGCCATTGATCAACACATTGCTATCGATAGCATGCCATAGCAAAATCTGGCTACTAAATAATACGACAAGCATATTTTTCAGATAATTATCATTTAAGGCGCCTAAGAATTGGGTCCAGTAAAACGGCGCAAAACGCCGCTGCCGTAACAACGCAAACTGACTTCGTTCTTGCATGCTGACTCCTGCGACCACTGATACCGCTGCGAACGTGCCGCGCAGACCCCAGCCAGCTTCCCTCACTCAGCTGATACGCAACACAAGAAACGCCATTATGAGTGCCCAATGTGGCTAACGTCAAACGCGCAACCACAGCAGAACATGCTCTGAACATAACAACCGCTAGCGGTATAAAACCGCGCAAAATTCCGTAGTCCTGTTGATGCCATTCACCTCCTGAGGAGAGGCAAAGCATCATCGCGAAGAACAAGACAATGCTGCGCATCTCCTCAGGGCGAACGGCGTGTGATCTACCCCGATTGATTAACCACAATCAACAAAAGCTACTCGCTTACTTCCACTTCAGCCGCCGCTTGCTTGGCTAAATACAATTCCCGCATCCGCTGCACCGGTCGAAACGATTGTCGGTGGATAGCACAAGCGCCCCACGTTTGCAAAGCCAACAAATGGGCTTTGGTCGGGTAACCTTTGTGCTGCGCAAAACCGTATTTGGGGTACAAGCTATCGGTGTGATACATCACCTGATCACGCAGCACCTTAGCCAAAATCGATGCCGCGCTGATGGATGGTTCCGTCTGATCGCCGCGTACCACCGCACGTCCTGGCCGCATTAATGGCGGGCAGATATTACCGTCTACTAAAATCAAATCAGGATTGATACTGAGATTTGCAACCGCACGTTGCATTGCGCGTAAGCTTGCACGCAAAATATTTTCTTGATCAATCTCGTGTACCGTTGATACACCAAAACCATAAGCCAATGCACGTTCTTGTATGATCACCGACAAACGTTCGCGTTGTTTTTTTGTCAGTTTTTTAGAATCAGCTAATCCCTCTATCGGTCTGGCCTCATCTAAAATAACAGCGGCAGCAATGACTGGACCTGCCAACGGTCCGCGCCCGGCTTCATCCACACCAGCGATTAATTGTTGCATAATAACATCCTCTTACATCCTATTTAGTTAAAATTCCTATTGCGCAAAAAATCCAGAATCCAATTTTCCTATACTCATTACGCTGCAAAATGCGCTTTTTGCATTCCAACAACTCGGTCGCAAACGACCGAGATTGTTTCCTTTATCTCTCGCCTGCGCGAAATAAATTCGCGGGACGGCGACCCAAGGGGAGAATCGCGATGCTCCCCTTGGGTCGCTGTGCACACATACTTTGTATAGGTCTAGAAACAGAATATACCGCGCGACTTACCCATCAAAGTTCGCATCTTGAAGGGCTAGCGGTATATACCTGCAGAAACCTCGCACCAATTGCGTCTGCCGCACGTGCACTCGCGTGCTGGCGCAAGCGGTAGTGAATCTGCAAAAACGCCTCCCTCAATGCAGCACAACGCGCCGGATCAGCAAGGTACGCTAATAATGCACCTGCTAGCGCCTGCGCCGTTGCTTGTTGTTGAATAAATTCAGGAACGAGCAGACGTTCCGCCAAAATATTGGGTAAACCAACAAACGGTATATGCACCAAGCGTTTTGCAATAACATAGGTTAACCACGGCATCTGATAAGCGATCACCATGGGACACCCACATAACAACGCTTCTAACGTTGCGGTACCCGACGTGATGAGTCCCACCTCTGCCGCGGCTAACACATCACGCGCTTGCCCCAGAAACAGCTGGCACGGCAAATCCGGCGCTAGTTCCTGTTGTAATACGCGAAATTGTTGATAACTGGCCTGATTAACTAACGGCACTAAAAATAATAAATCTGCATCACCCTGCAAACACGCCTGTGCGGTTTGCAATAACAGAGGCCCCATGCGTGCTACTTCTGCCGCACGACTACCAGGCAACAGTGCTATCACGTGCTTAGCCTGCGTCGTTATTCCCAAACGCTGACGCGCAGCCGCGCTATCGCGGTGTGGTGCAATCGCATCAGCCAGAGGATGTCCTACAAATTGCGCAGGCACGGAGTGTTCAGCATACAGTGCAGGCTCAAAGGGAAAGAGACACAGCATTAAGTCCACTGCTTTTGCGATGTGACGCAAACGGTAACGTCGCCACGCCCACACGCTAGGACTCGTGTAATGCACCGTGCGTATGCCCGCTTTTTTTAATTTTGCCGCCAAGGGGAGGTTAAAATCAGGCGCATCCACGCCAATGAACAGGTCCGGCGGTTGTGCCAACAAACGCTGCACCAAACGTTGTTGCAAACGATACAACTTGGGTAAGTGCCGCACTACTTCGACCAAACCCATCACCGCTAATTCTTCCATATCAAACCAAGCGTCACATCCAGCAAGACGCATGGCAGGCCCAGCAATGCCGACAAACTGCACCTCAGGTTCGCGCTGTGTCAGCGCGGCCATCAGATCCGCTGCCAGATAATCTCCTGACGCTTCACCCGCAACAATCGCAATCCGCATATCCTCTGCTCTTGCTAACAATAGTTAGCTGAATGACTGTTCAGCAACATGCTGACTCACGTAAAGAAAACACCGCATTTTCAAGTAAACACGCTCCCCTTGGGTTGCTGAATGCTTATCATAAATATATGCAGCTACCTCAAAAATCCCGTTGCATTGTGCTTACAATCTCACGCAATGCACTGTCTGATAATAGGCCCTGAGCAACACGGTACTGCTGATCAGCCGTCTTATAAATGATCGCCGGTGTGTAGAGCCCATGAGAACCCACAAAATTATTATTGCGTACCAACCAACGTTTGGTCTGTTGCTCGATCGTTGCCGCGCCGCGTATATTGCCGTTGCCCAACTCGTTACGCAGAATCAAGGCAGGCTGTTTGGCTTGCAATATGGTCGCTGCCTTGCCCTGGCTCGTCGCCTGCAAAAAAGCACCAACGACCCAACGTACGCGCAACTCACCACTCGCTAACAAAGGTGCAATACGCAGATACAATTGCTGGCAATACCAACAATTGGGCTCCATCAACACGTACGCGGAATGCGCGGCGTTGGCATCACCGTCAACAAACCAATGCGCACGCTGCGCGTCTTGATATATCGCTTGACGCTTGTCTGTTGCACTCGTTTGGGCTTGCGCAACAGATACCCATACCAGCAGAGCCAGTACACCCAATCCAACGCGCTGCATTAATTTACGCATAGTCATCCTCTCATTTTGTCTCAACGTGTAACCCCACGCTCGGACTGTTGCAACATGTTAATCATAGCCATGACTTCTGTGTGCTGTTTCGCAAGCACTTGCATTTCTTGCAATGCAAGTTCCACGGTTAAGCCTTGGCGTAAAATGATTTTATAGGCCTGCCGCAATGCTTCGATTTTCTCTACACTGAAACCGCGACGCTTTAAGCCTATTTTATTCAAGCCACAGACTTTCGCCTCATGATTGGCGACCACCAACACATAAGGCAATACGTCTTGCACGACCAAAGTACCACCCGCAATAAAACTGTAAGCGCCGATATGACAGAACTGATGTACCGCAGCATACCCTCCCAATGTCACATAATCATCTACACGCACATGTCCCGCTAGAGCAGCGTAATTAGAAAACACGGTGTTATTGCCGATCAAACAATCATGCGCTATGTGCACATAAGCCATGAATAAGTTGTCATTGCCGATACGTGTGGCCCCACCACCTTGCTCCGTACCGCGATTGATCGTACAGCATTCGCGAATCACATTACGATCACCTATCTCCAATAATGACTTTTCACCCTGGTATTTCTTATCTTGTGGATCTTCACCCACCGAAGCAAATTGAAAAATGTGATTGTCAGCGCCAATACGCGTCGGGCCTTTGATCACCACATGTGACTCTATCACCGTACCCGGACCGACCACCACATCAGCACCAATAATGGTCCAAGGCCCTACACTGACATCAGAAGCCAACACCGCTGTTGCATCAATAATCGCGCTAGGATGAATCACGTTATCTCTCACCTTTTTGTGCACTGACCATATCCGCAACACACGCTACTTGTTCTGCTACGCTGGCCACACAAGAAAACTTAGCCACACCACGCTTTGCCTTGATAATTTTGACATGCAACGTTAACTGATCACCTGGTTCCACTACGCGTCTAAACCGTGCATTATCAATACCTGCTAATAAAAACAAGGCATTATTCGCTTCGCCTAGCTGTTGGTTAGTCAGATACGCTAACACACCACAGGCCTGCGCCAACGCCTCAATGATTAACACGCCCGGCATGACAGGATGACCAGGGAAATGCCCCGCAAAAAAAGGTTCGTTGTAGGTGACATTTTTAATCGCCGTTAAGGCCTCACCCGGCGTCGCCGCCAACACCCTGTCTAACAACATGAAGGGATGACGATGCGGCAAGCAATTTAATATTTCACTGATGTTAATTCTATCGATCATCCTCTATACCTTTTCTGCGAGTAAGGCGGCCACCTGCTGCTCTAACAACTTAATCTTATCTGCCATTTTTTCCAACTGGCGTAAGCGTACCATATTATGTTTCCAAACGACATCACGCTGCGCGGGCATGCCCGAATATACACCCGCTTGCGTAATAGATTTAGTTACACCTGAAAATCCGGTCACGGCTACCTGATCGGCAATGTGTAGATGACCCGCCACACCGACGCCACCACCCAACAGGCAATGCTCTCCTATCGTCGTGCTACCGGCAATACCCACACAACCTGCCACTGCAGTATGCGCACCTACCCGTACATTATGTCCAATCTGCACTTGATTATCTAAACGTACATCGTGTTCTAAGACGGTATCTTGTAAGGCACCGCGATCCACGCTAGTGTTCGCGCCTATCTCAGCATCATCACCGACTGACAAACCGCCGAGCTGTGGTACCTTGTGCCAATGTCCTTGATGCTTAGCAATACCAAATCCGTCACTTCCCAACACCGCACCGCTGTGCACAATGACACGCTGTCCGAGACGCACGCCGGAATAAACCGTGACATGCGCATAGAGCCGTGTGTGTTCACCCACCTGCACCCGATCACCTAAGATGCAACCGGCCTCTATCACGGCGTGCGCCGCAACCGAAACACCTGCGCCCATGACCACATAAGCACCCACGTGAGCACTGGGATGAATCTCACACCCTGGCCCCAATACCGCTGTCGCATGTACACCACACGCATAATTAGGGGTTACTTGAAATAGCTCGGCCACCTTTGCATAGGCGTAATAAGGGTTTTTAACAATCAACGCGGCCGTAGGACAATGCGCTACATCCTGCGCACCCAGCAACACGATCGACGCACGTGTACCTGCCAAGTAACGCCTGAACTTAGGATTATCCAAAAAACTAATTTGTTCTGGCTGTGCGCTATCTAGCGGTGCAATGCCCCGCACCACCGTGTGCGCCTCACCACGAGCCTCAGCGCCCAGGTAATCGGCCAATTGACTTAATGTATACGTTTGCTCGTTCATTATAACCTACATATACTCATTGCACTTCAAAATGCAAGAAGCGCATTTTGCAGTGTTCTCTACGCGATGGGGTTTCCAAAGGGGAGAATCGCGATTCTCCCCTTTGGTGACCGTGCACAAATTTACTTTGTGCCGGCCATTAAAACACAATATACCGCGCAAAAAAATAACTTAAACTCACATTTTGAAGTATGCGCGGTATATCATTTCAACTGTGCAATCACCGCGTCGGTAATATCCAGACTGCTAGACACGTAGGGAATATCATAATTTGACAGTATGAGGTCGTAATGCTTTTGCTTGGCCACCGCATCCACTGATTTTTTCACGGTCTCGCCTAAGGTTTGCATGACTTTATGCTTAGCCAACTCTAAATCATCTTGAAAGTCTTGCTTTTGCTTGAGCAACTCACGTTTCTCTTGTTCAATTTGATTGGTCAACTCATCTTGCTGCGTCGCGCTCATCACCGCACTATCACGCCTAAATTTTTCCACTTTGGTCTGCAAATTTTTCTCAGACTCGACAATATTTTGCTGCCTTTGTTTAAACTGTTTTTCTAAACTACGGTTAATTTCCGGCATCTGTGGTGCTTGTTGAAATACTTTATTCATATCAACTACACCTATCCGGGTCGCCGCATCAGATGCAACAGCGTAACCCCACGTCCCACACGCCATTACCGCAAGCAGACCGGATACCGCTATTTGTCTAACCATCACACTCTCCTTATTACAAAATTAAAAGAACCATCACGCTGACCTATTCGACCACCCTAGAACCCAGTACCAAAAGAAAATTGGAAAAAGCGTGTCTCATCGCCTGGTTTGGCATTCAAGGGTTTAGCAAATGTCAGCTGCAACATACCTAACATGGCTAAGCGCCACTCGATGGATAACCCCGAGGCATAGCGCAAATTACTTAATTTAATCTGCTCATAAGAACGATGGCTACGCGCATCAAACACATTTCCCCCATCGATAAATAGCGACGTACGCATGTCTTCACTGATCGGGTTGGGGAATATAACATGCACCGTACCCGTTAATAAGGTATCACCACCGATGGGAAAACCATTCGAATCTTTAGGGCCCAGCGCATTGATGTTATAACCATTCACCGTACCCGCACCATAGCCGATACCACCCGCGTAGTAATTTTGTAACAACGGCAGACTATCGCCTTTCTCACCGTAGCCGCGTCCATACCCTGCACTACCACCCAAAAACAAAGTCAGCTGCTTGTTCAGAGGCTGGTACCAATGTAACGAATAATCGGCTTTATAATAATTTAACGGTTTTTCATTGACGGGAGCCGAGACGCTCAACGTCGCCTCGTGCCCTATCCCGCGCGTAGCAAACGGCTTTTTGTCATAATTGCTGTAATCCCAACCCACGTTTAACAGCGCATGATCAAAGCTAGTGCCGTAGTCCCGTGTAAATGTCGTGAGCTCAGTCGATGGTTTATCACCCAAACGTAATTCCACATTCTCCAAACCAACCCCTGCACTAACGCCACTAAAATTAGACAAGGGAATACGATAGTTAATGCTACCACCCAAGCTATCATAGGTATAATGCGCAATGTTCAAACGTCCCGGTGTCGTCTTGCTTGAATAAAATTCCACGCCACGACTCACGCCATTGTCGGTATAATACGGATTTACATAATTAAACTTATAGATTTGACGGTAAGAATCACGATCGAAATTAACCCCTACCGCTTTGCCCGTACCTAAGAAATTTTCGTGCGACAAGCTCGCGCCGAATAATATACCACCCGTTCCATAACCCGCAGTGACCGCCGCCTGTGCTGCCGATTTTTCTTTGACAGAAATGGCTAAATCCACTTGATCGTCACTACCCGCTACCGGGCGCAATTCCACATTCACATCTTCCAAATAACCCAAGTTACGCAAACGACGCAACGACTCATCAATGCTAGATTGGTTATACAAACCACCCTCGAATTGACGCATTTCGCGGCGTAACACCTCTTGCGAGGTTTTCACGTTGCCGGAAAAATCAATGCGCCGCACCATGACCAACTTACCCGGTTCTATGTAGTAATTAAGAAACACTTGCTGCTTCTCATCATCGATGTCAGGTACCACCTGAATCGTAGCAAAGGCATAGCCTTTATCGGTGTAATAGGACGTTAATTGACGAGTGGCGTCATCCACGGCTGCTTCGGAATAAACACTACCGGAGGACAACGCAACAAACGGTGCTAACTGCTCCTTCGTCGTTAATAATTCACCCACGAAACGATAACCTCGCAAACGATAGACTTTACCTTCCTTCACTTTAAGGACCAAATGCGCCCAGGCCCTATCCGGCGAGAGTAACGCTTGCCCTGCTGCAATCTGCGCACGCAGGTAACCCTTATTTTTATAAAAGTCTGTTACTTTTTCCATGTCTTGGGAAAACTTGTCTTTGCTGTATTTGTCGCTGTCCGTTAAAAATGACCATGGCCTAGGTGTGGTTAAATCCATCTTCTTCACCAATGCCCTACGTGTAAATGCATGATTACCGAGGACGTCGATCTCACGTATTTTGACTTTATCGCCTTCAAAAATAGTGATTTTCAAATCAACACGATTGCGCGGTAGTGGTTTAATGGCAGCGTTAATCATCGCATTATAGCGACCCTGTTCTATGTACACGCTACGTAATGATTTCTCTACCCGCTCTAACACGGCTTGATCGAAAGTATTACCCCGCACCAAACCAACCTCTTTGAGAACTTCATTGACTTTATCTTTATTAATGACACGATTGCCCGTGAAATCAATACTGTTGATCGTCGGCCGCTCATGCACACTAACAACGAGCGTATCACCATCACGTTGCAACGCTACATCTGTGAAAAATCCGGTTTGATACAAGGCACGAATCACCTCGGCAAATTGCTCTTGGCTCAGCTGCTGACCGAGATGCACGGGTAAATAATCCAATATGGTATCGAGTTGAATACGTGTATTACCTTGCACACGAATTTCATTGATAGTGAAACGTGCATCGGCTCGCGCAATGCCTGCCATCACGATGAGCAGACTCAACATAAACAACATAAGCAACATGCGTACGGGGTGACACACGAACCGTTTTCCTTTGGGTAATTATGAATCAATCGTATAAACCTAGGACGGTAGCGTACCCTACCCACGCACGCAGCACAAGCACTTGACCAGAGAATATCAACACCAACCAGAACCTGCATCGTGCGGCAGCGCGTGCAATGCGGAATGGGTTGAAATAAACCGTAACTATTCAGCAAAATGCTGGATGGTTACCCTTAATGTGGCGCCTAGCCCAGTAAAACTAGGCTGGCGCTCAAGGGGAGAATCCCCATCGCGTAAAAAAACACCCCGTTCCAAGCCCACACACCATCTTGATTTTGCTAAATAGTGACTAGATTTCTTTCTTCAGATTTAGGCGCAACGCCAGCTATGCTTACTACGCGTTACCCAGGCTAAATCTACTGCCTGGCAACACCCATAGAACTGTTATCGTATACGCAACACAGAGACACTGCATTATTTGCAACGACAACAACAGATGCTGCCATGCATCTCACACATCACGGCAGCACGATCGCTACACTCAGCAACCCATGAGAAAATTGTGCGAACACAGCGGCGTGTGGTTATACCGCCCGTACCTCAAGAGGCGAATTTTGAGGGTGGAATCGCGCGGTATATCCTGTTCGGCACAAAGTATGTGTGCACGGTCACCCAAGGATCGATACGCGATTCTCCCCTTTGGAAACCCCATCGCGTAGAGAGCACGTCACAATGCAAAAATCGCATTTTGACGTGTAATGGGTATATAATCACCCACCATGGATGATCATGCTGAATGGAGATAGCACATGCCTAGCGTTACTTTCCGCGATTACGCCACACTGAGTTTATCCCGTTTAACCACTAACGTGCCTGAGGGTTGGACACGCTTCGCGACCGACACCCAACAGGGATTCAACGCCACGGCCTACGTCAATACGACGGATACCTTAATCATCGCGTACACCGGTCCTGCTGTCAGCGAACCACTACCCGCGTGGCTAAATAGCGCACGTGACGCTTATCTCGCCCTGCGACCTTTCATAGACGGGCTGCTGCGGACCCAACCCAACCGTTCAATCGCCTTTACCGGTTTTGAACTCGGTGGCGTCATCGCTGAAGTGGCCGCGAGTGAGTTTGCCGTTCCTGCCGTCAGCTTCAATAGCCCGGGCGCATTGAGTATTATCCAAGGCTTGGGCTTACCTGCCGATCCTGTGCACGCCATACGTTTTATTTACGCCACACCCAATGCCGTGGAGCAACTCGGTAACCCGTACGCGACAACCTACGCGCTATACCCTGCCTACACAAACGTCACCGACATCGCACGCATGCAATCCACGTTTAACAGCTTTGACCCAACAACGGGTAATCCCTATGCGTTTCGCCAACAACAAACCAACAGCACCGTAGCTATCATCCAGCAACCACCGTATGCCATCATCGATGACGACGCTACTGCAAAACATGTTTATATGCAGGGTCATGTCAACATGACTACACTGAGTACCAACACCTATCATATTACTGTTGGCAGCATCGTCTCTTTACACGCGCAAACGAGTACGCCACAAGACTTAAGTCATCATTTGCTGATCAGTGGCGTCCCTACCTTGGGTGAGTTCGCAATCAGCGGTATCACCACCGCTAATGCTGACGGTAGTTACACCGTCAATACACTGCCCTTCGCAACCACACTGCAGGGCAATCCAGCCACTTCACTCCGTATGACGGTGGCCACGCAACCACCCACGATCATCGATACTAATTTCCTGCCTGCCGCGACTGTTCTCATTGATGCACCACAGCCCATTGTCACTGTGCCCGCGCGCAACACACCGTATCATCTTGCACTAGCTAACAGTGTAAGTGACACGGCAAACACGGCGCGAACGCATGTGTTGTTGACGGGAAGTGAAGGTCATGTGATCTATTCGCAACAGCAGGCGAGTCTAAATTTCACGGCAACAGACGCACCTGCATCTAGCCTAGAATGCGCGATAGCAGAAAACAACTTGTTAAACAGAGTGGCCCTTGTGTGCGTTGTGCAAATCACCCAAGTGATCCAGCTCGTCTCCTGGCAAGCAACGGCCGTAATCAACACCAAAATCATCGCCCAGCCCGGCACAACTTATAAACTAGATTCCTTACACGCCGCAGCCGTCAATACCGATCGTATCGCCGTTGCCTGGCAACAGTATGATCCTGACACCGATGTTCCTGTCACTCACATTGCCGTGTGTGCTGCTACAAACAATAGTGTTATCGCATACTATCAACGCACCAGTTTAGCGCGCGACGAAAGTCAATTACGTTTCGCTAGCATGCTTAATCGCATAGTCTGGGGGCACACCGTCTTGGTAGGTGGCTTTTTCTCCGCGATAGAAGCCGCATTACTCGACGCGAATACACAAGCCGTCAGTGATTTGTCGATTACCGACACTGCCTTCTTCAAGCAATTACTCGGCATTGGACATAGCGCGAACCATATCGCCATCGCCGCCAAAATCAATGCCGCGCCACGCTTATTTTTTTTTGATGCACATGGCTTGCTTGCACACAGCAACCTTGACTTACCCACCGACCTCAATAATCTGTACCCTGTACAGATAAAACCGCTAGCGGATAAGGGTTATGTCATCCTCTACGTCAACAATGATAATTGTCCCGTATTACACATCAACGATGCCACGCATAAGTCGGTGTTTAGCACAACGTTAGCAACAACGCCTTTGTCTAGCAAAAGTCTGGATCTAGGTCTCACTCAATTGGCGGGTGGCAATCTGAATCTCGCCTACGCGACGCAAAATGCCACTACAACCACTGAAACAATCTATTATCTGACGGTGTGGAGCGATAATAATCCGTATCTCTCGGCGATTCCCCATCCTGCCGACATTACGCCGCCACCACCCGTCATCGTGGTGCTACCTTCGACCACGACAACGCCCTCAGCACACAGCAGTCCTTCTGCGTCACTGACCGCGTTACCGGTACTAGCCAGCAGTGTATCGCGCACGCAAACCCCCAGTGTAACACCGATCGCTGCATCGACTAACCCAAGCGCTGAGCCTACACCATCAGCGTCTACAAGTGTGCTGACCGATGACATCCCCGATACTACGGAGACGAATGCTAGGAACAAATCCAAAAAAAGTAATCTCTGGGTAATAGGCGTAGCTGTAGGTGCGGGAGGCGGCGCTACACTGTTCGTTCTGGGCGGCAAACACCTTATCAAAAAACTGCTAAAACCATCCCGCCATACACGCTTACCAGACACTGGCCCACACAACGACCCTCGTGATATACCACAAGCACTGCGCCGCACCACTGTAGCACCTCGATCCGAACTGTGTAATACAACTTACGTGCAATTAGAGATGACGCAAGGTCCCCTTACTAGAACAGGACAAGCTACCGTATTGCGCATGCGCCCTGCAGCAATGCAACACACCACCCTTGTGGTGCCAGATGAAGAAACGCCACTTGTTGTAAATCCACTACTTCCCTCATGGCCCGCCTTGTTTGCCTTGCTGCGCCAAGCAGACGATGATGCAGCGACGATACATAGACTGCAACAACTCATCCGCTTATTGGAACAAACACCCGATATCACACTAACACCCGAACAACGTGCCCTCTTAAATGCACGCCTTAGCAGGGTACAAGCACAACTCACACCGGCACAGCAGATGCTGCTGACAAATTACTTAACACACAATATACCTGTCGCACAACGTTCTACCGTCAACACAGCACTGCAATCCAGTGTGCAAAACGCCCCAGCAAACCGTACGCGTTACACGGCAGAGGAAGCCACAGCCTTGTTTGAGTATCTACAGCGTCAGGTGCCGGGAATAAGCCAGACTGTTTTCCCCGACAGTGATGATGAAGCAACATCTTTGAGCGAAGATGTGTCAGACCTCGAAGCAGGACCGTCGGACGCTACCGAATATCATCCGTCGCTCAGCCCACAGCAAATTTTAAATATCCTCACTCATGGTATGGCGGATATTCCGCAAGACTTGCACGATACCCTATTACTATTGCAACAGCATGCACGTACGGAAGGTCTGTCATTGACACGGTATTTGAAAAAACTGCGCCAGCAACAGCCTCCTGTGCAGTCAGCAGAAACCCCATTGGTCACAACACTGCAAACTTCGCTGCATCCCACAGAACAATTGCAACGCATACCCGCTGCCGCCTTACCCAATTATCAAGGTTACACCACTGACGAGGCCGCTGCCTTATTCGAATACTTTAGGCAGAACGCGATGACACCGCAAGGAGAAGAAATCTTCGCGAATTGGCCAGACAGCGACGATGAAATAACGTCTATCGAAGGGGATGAACCAGACAACGCACACCACAGTCCCGCACTCACCCTACAAGAAATTTTCAATATGCTCACTGTGGGCATGACCAATGTACCTGAGGATTTATTGGAAACCTTACGCACGCTGCAACAACACGCACGCGCGGCCGGCCTATCACTGCCACGCTACTTGAAAAGTTTAAAATTGCAGCAACAACGACCTGATACACCCACAGAAACAACACCCAGAGATAATACGCTGGTTACGCTAACACGGTCCTCTCATACCCCAGCGCAACACATCCCTACCTTAAGATTGCAACCACCACCGGTCACCACGGTACCGCGCTACACGGGCTACACCAGTGAGGAGGCTACTGCATTATTCGAATACTTAGAACGGCAAAACTTATTGCCTGAATTAGACGAGGCGCTTGCCGAGCTACCTGACCGTGAAGATGAAGTAGGCACAGAGCGTGAATTGGAAGATACGCATGAACCGTATCAACCCACGCTTACCGTACAACAAATCTTTAATATCCTGACAGCAGGCATAGAGGGTATTCCGCCGGAGCTACATTTTAATTTGCTGTCACTGCAACAACAAGCCAATGAACAAGGCATATCATTTGCGCGCTACTTGAGAGACTTGCGCGAACAGCAGGAACAACCCTTTCTCACTGACGAACAAGAAGACGAACTTGCAGAAGCCGAGTATGTGCGGTGGTTACTGCGTCAATTAAGGCTAAATCCCAACGACCAAGAGGCATTAGCAAATCTCAATGCACTGCTAGATCACACTGATCTGCAACTGAATTCAGGCGACGTCGTAAGTGATACCGAAGAAGAAGAATCCGTAAGCACCTTAGAAACCCTACTGGATTCGGCACGCACTTTAGACGAACTCGACGATGTGTTGCTCGCTACAATCGATGCACGGCGCCGGCGGCGCTCGCAGATTCAGCCTAACCTAGAACCAATATCAACAAACACAGCCAATAGCGCAACTAACCAAGCACCCGCGCTTGCACCCCCACCGTTACCGCGCAGAGTAGGCAGCCGCATCGTTCAGGCTAACACAGCAACAAGCACAAGCGACGATGTAACCACCGAACATCGCACTGCCGCGCCCGCAGCACCGCGCAGACGCGCAAGCGGCATAATCCAGACCACAACAGATGCTACGACGGTAAATGCGTTAACAGAATTTAGTTTAGGCACCAGAACGCGCTTAGGTAATAGGGTACGCGTCCCCATCCCAAATAACCCACCGTCTGAAACTAACCTTCCTGCACCCTCACCCAGTCCGCGCGTCACCCTACTTTCCATGCCTACACCCACGACGAGCACGACAAAAGAACTGAGCGCCACAGCACAACCCGCGCAAGCTACGCCACGCGCGGCAGCACTGCCTACACCCACACCGACGCCAAGTACAGTAGAGGACACTACGACACAACAGTTGCGTGATCCCGCTTATTATCCCGGCGATCTTTCCGGTAATCTTGCGCTGCTTGCCTGTAGTTGGCAGATACTGAAGACGGCTTACAGCACATTGACACGCCCCTGGCAAATACCCCAGCCGTTGCGCGATGAGCGCTGGTTGATGGCATTAGCCAACGGTTTGAGCCATATCGCACGGCGCACAACGAAAGAGGATTCTCTTGCGCTGCATAAAATAATGAATGCGTTGCACAAAGTGCTGAACGTACTCACGCGAGAAAACGCTGATCAAGAAATAACGATCAGCGCAATACAACAGCGTTTATACAGGTATTTAAAACAACCTCACCACAACAGTGCATCGCACTCGTCTGCACAATTGCAGCAACTGGGGCGCGATTTGACAGACAGCGACTATGCGCTGGCACAGGTATGGGCGGTACAGCTCTATCCCGCCTTACACCAACTCGCCATGCACTTATCCCAGCATGCGTATCCCAGTGTGTTGGACCAACACGGCGATACGCTAGTGATGCTATTTCGCGATCTCGAACTCATCCAAGAGCATGACTCTAAGGATTTAATCCTATTAGAGAAAATCTCTTACTGCGAACTACTAGGCAGCATAGAAACACGCCTACACCAACTCACCTTGGCATTAAATAAAAGCATAAAAGAGGCTGCAATACGCGAGTGGCGTTACCCCAGTGATGACCCGGATTTATGCGATTTTAACTATAACGCATATCTCTCTGATACCCTGCCACCCTCCCAGCAAGAAACGGTCGATACCTTGGAGCAAGGCTGGCGCTTGTTACGTGATCGCTGGTATGGCACCACCCACAAGACCACGACTAATGCGTCACCCCAACTGTGTCGCCACCTCAATAAATTAGTCCAGCAACCGCACACCCAACAGCACACCTTCATTCTCCACGAATTGCACGACATCGTCTGTTGCCTGCTCAACAAAAAACAGCTGATGCAATTACGCAGAACTGCCGCCACTGGGTTTCACGCTAAGATTCATTATTTCATTCCGCATCTCAAAAAATTTGCGGCCAACGTACAAACCGAAAACACTAAGGCTTATCCGCATCTGGACAAGGATGCTATCCATTTTCTTTCGTATCGCTTACGCAAACTCAATCACCGCGTAGGCCAACTGGTTCACGCACCAGAAATACCACGCCACGCAGTGCGCGACCTACACGCATCTCTCTCATTCTGGCACAGCGCACCAACCTATCACCATCCCATCCAAGCAACAGCGTGCGCTGATGATAACACACAGACTCGCAACTGTAGCCGGCGTTGAAGTATGGTGGTGTCATATACCCATTCTACTTCAAAATACGATTTTGGCATTTTACCGTGTTCTTCTCGCGATGGGGTTCCCCAAGGGGCGAATCGCGATTCGCCCCTTGAGCACCAGCCCAGTTTTACTGGGTAGGCGTCAAATCCAGTGTAACTATTCAGCATTTTGCTGGATAGTTACAAGCAAACAACACAGCCGTCACTGATAATACCTCACCGTGTCATTCAGCGCGTAACGAAGAATCTCATAAAAAAATGTCATCCCGAGTGTAACGAGGGATCTCGTTCAGGTAGCACATACCCACTAATAGCACCATGCAACCATCACGAGATCCCTCCATCGCGTTGCGATGTTCGGGATGACACCCATTAGAAAGATCCCTCACTCTGTTCGGGATGACACATCATAGTGTCACTCAGAGCTGACACATCCCCACGAAATTTAAAAGTATCCGTTTGGAATGAAAATAATGATGTTGCGGTATGGGGGATGGCAGCTACGCCCCAAATATTTCTTGCCAATTACCCAGAATCGTATACGAGGAAAAAGTAACGGCAATTGCCTTGAGATGTTCGGTCGCACCCGACGGCGGTGCCACACGCGTCCATGCCGTGCCGTTCCAATGCGCCATATCACCACCGTCAGCAACCGCCCACACATTATTGGTGGCAAACATCGCCACCTCATTGAGATGTCCCATGCCGCTGGTATTCTTGTCGGTCCATACGCCATTCTGATAACGCGCCGCACGATCGCTCTGACCCACAATCCACCCTTCATCGGCGATGCCATCACCCGTGGTATCTAGCATCGCCACACCACGCCACTGCGCACCACCGGCGATTCCGGGTTGCGGCGATAATTGGCTCCAGCTGCTACCATTCCAGCGATAAATGTCACCGGCGTTACCCACAGCCCAGCCATCCTGCGTCGATACCATCACTAGGTTTTGTAAATCATTACCACCGACATGTACCTCGGTCCAGCTACTACCGTTAAAGCGCAAAATATACGCGTTTTGTCCGACTGCAAAACCAAAATCACCCACACCATCACCATTACTATCGAGCACCTGCACACCTCTCAAATCGCGTCCCGCTGCACCCGTAGGAATGGAAATACTACTGCAACTGTTACCGCCCGGCCCTAATAAACACCATTGACTGCCATTCCAACGCAAAATAGTGTAGTTATTCGCGCCCGTGTTATAACGATTGCCTACCGCCCAGGCTTCGTTTATCGATACCGCTGATACATTTTGCAAATCACGCACATAATTACTATTAACTACCGTCGGTAAACCGCTACTTGCTGCCCAGCTGCTGCCGTTCCAACGAATAATATTAAACCGTGTAGGACCACTTAATGATTTACCCACTGCCCACGCATTATTAGCATCCAGCACATCCACGTCGTGTAAGTTATCATTGGTCGCCGCCGCAGTTTGATAATTCCACACATTGGTCGTCGGGCTATTCCAACGCACCACACGATTAGTGCTACTTACTTTGTGCCCTACCACCCAACCATCTTGTATAGGCACACTGTACGCGACACTAAAATTAATTTGACGCTTGGCAAATGGCGTCGTGAAATTTTTAACGGCGCCCGTTGAACTTAGATCACATTGGTTTTGCTGCAATGCCTTACCTATCGTATAGGCTGCGGCCTGCGTACCGCGCAGACCACGCGACAAACCCGTGAAACTAGTGGCAGTTTTTGCCGTGTAACCCACGATTTCGCTGCCCACCACTAACCAACCACTGTTGGCATAATTCGTCGTGCTGTTCACGGTGAAGGTGGTCGCCGCCGCGGTCGCAGCTGCAGTCAAGGTAGCCGCGCTACTCGCGTACATACCGCCACTGGGATGACGATTCACGACGGTGAACTGCGCAATACTACTGCCCAAGGTTGCATTCGTCATCACTGCCGCACCGGTAATGGCATTGCTATCACTGTTGAGGCACGATAAGCGTAGACTCGCATTACTGGTCAGCAAGCGATTACCTGCACGCTCCATGCCAGCATGCGCCGCGAGCAAGGCTTGCTGCGCGGCAATATCCGTCGTAGTAGCGATGACTTCGGTGTTATACGAAGACACGGCACTCGTCGCCAAAAATCCCACCAATAAAATCAGTAAAATCGCCACTAAACTAAAAAAACCTTGTTGCTTACGCATCACACATTCCTCAGATAGATACTCGTTCGTGTCGTGTTCAGGTAATTAGTGCCAAACCGCGAAGGATAATTAATCGTTAGTTGGATGGTAATGTAATAAACCTGGCTGACAGTCAACGCCGTAGTGACTGCATCTTTTTGTAAATACGTCAAGGTCAAGCCATTGGATACCAACAACTGCGCCAACACTTGCGCTGCATTCGTATTTTTCTTGCGTAACAAGTCCGTGCCGCTCACTGAATACGTAATCGTATCCCCATTGCTGTCAATAAAACTCAAGCCATTAGTCGCTAGGGTGAGCAACTTCCCTGGCATCACATCGCGTAAATCACGCGTCATGCGACCTAATGCCAAGCGCGCTTGCACACTGCCTTCCGTCAGTTCTTGACCTTGCAAATAGGCACGAAATCCGGTACTCAATAGCGTCGTGCCCAGCGCAGACAATACACCCAATAGCATGATGGTAATCACCAGTTCCAACAGTGTAAATCCAGCCTGTGCTAACGACGTGGGTGCCTTCATCAATAATTTCCCACTAAGGTGCTTAAGGTGACTGTTGTGCCGTTCGGCGAACGGCCGGTTACCGTGATCACCGCTTCATTGGCAGAGCTAGCCAGCGGTAAGGCAGTGGGCGCCACACGCGTGGAGGCTGTACAAATACTCGCGACCGCCCCGCCGCTATCACATGGATCTAAAAACTGACTGAAACCACGCGCTGCGCGTTGGCCTAAAATAAATTCCATCCGTGCCTGTGCAATCTCTCCGGCCATTTCTAATTGTGCAGGCGCTTGCGCGCGTAACAGTATCTGACGGTATGCAAGAAAAAATACGTTAGTTAGCACGGCAATAATTGCGATGAATAACACTAATTCCAGCAGGGTAAAACCACGACATTTTCCCATCGCATCATCCACTCAATCGAGAACTGACCACACCGGTGTCCGCACTCACCGATAGCACACGCACGTAGCTAGCACTGGCATTAGTCACCACAATGGCTTGTGTGCTACTCGTGGAAGAGGCGTCGGCATGTGGAATTCCTTTGCCATCAAACGCTATGTAATTATTTGGCATGAGCACAGAATTCCACGTCAGTAATATATCGCCCGGTAAGTTAACGCGCGCAGTACCCACGGCCGGATGTGCAATCGCATTGCCGCTGTTGTCACTGATCCAATAACTGGTTGATAGCAAATTAACACGGTACCTTACATTTTTCGCCATCGCTAGCGCCTGTGTGTAACGCAAATCCCGCCGTAACTGTTCCGCAATGGCGTCATATCGACTCGGATTGGTCGACCATTTAGTAAGAACAGCGGTGGAGATAAGGCCGAGGACAGCCAGCACTATCAGTAATTCAACCAAGGTAAATCCAGCCGCTGCTTTGGTTCGCACTGTTATCTTAGACATGCATGAGCCCACCACACGGCACTAAGCCTGTTATTGCTCTGTGCATCAACATGACACCAGCCTTAGTCCATCAGGACCTATCTGTCTATACCCATTCCACTTCAAAATGCGATTTTTGCATGTTGAAGTACTCTCTACGCGATGGGGTTTCCCAAGGGGAGAATCGCGTATCGATCCTTGGGTGAGCGAGCGAAAATTTACTTTTCGTAGGTCTAGAAACAGGACATACCGCGCGACTTACCTATCAACGTTCGCATCTTGAAGTACGAGCGGTATATATGCCTCTAGCGCATGAAATCTGCTGGAGGCATATGAGAGACAAAGCACTGCGTTCTTTGCTAATCCTACTTACGAACAACTACTCGCACCGATAGCGATGAACGAGGTTGAATTGCCTTGCGGATCAACCAGGGTACACGTTCCCGATGCGCCATTCGTCAACGCCTGGCTTGATAGCAGGTTATACGAACCAGCCGTTGCGCTACCTACATCCGCAACCACAGCCACCGTGCCAAGGCCTGTCACCATGGGTGATAACGCCCCGCAAGTAGTCACTGCAGTGGCACCGCCACCCGTGACTAAACAACTGGCGTAATTGATTGCACTCGCGGAAGAAAAAGACGCCGCTACTGCGCTTAATCGTGCCGTTCTGGCTTGTGCGCGCAGATCAGTAAACATGGGTATCGCAACCGCCGCTAAAATACTGAGAATCGCAATAACGATCACTAACTCTACTAATGTAAAACCACCTTGTCGTTTGTTATACATAACCCTCTCCCTTAGGTCGCTTCATTGTACGTCGCTGTGTAATGTAAAACGTTTCAGGGGGCATTTCAACTAGAATATATCCATTCCATTTGAAAATGTGCTTTTGCATTTTGCAGTGTCCTTCTCGCGATTAGGTTGCCCTTGGATGACCGAGCGGAAATTTATTTTACGTAGGCCTAGAAACAGAGTATACCGCGCGATTGTTCCATGAAAATTCGCTTCTGGAAGTGCTAGCGGTATATTCAACCAGATCAGGGTGTTGTAACTCTGCTGGAAAACACAGTGTACCCACGAGCAGTCAGATGCATCTTTTTTCACTCTAAACTACAACAAAGAGCGCACTGCGCTCTTTGCTCTTTGCTGAGAACCGTTACGAACAACTACTTGCACCGATAGCTGTAAACGAAGTTGAACTGCCTTGTGGATCAATCAGGGTACACGTACCCGCGGTACCATTCGTCAACGTCTGACTTGATAGCAGATTATACGAACCACTCACTGCGGCACCCGCATTAGCGACAACAGACACCGTGCCTATACCCGTCACCATTGCTGATAAAGCGCCACACGTCGTCGCTGGGGTAGCACCACCACCCGTGACTAAACAACTGGCGTAATTGACTGCACTCGCAGAGGAAAAAGACCCCGCTACTGCAGCTAATCGTGCCGTTCTGGCTTGTGTGCGTAAATCACTAAACATGGGTATGGCAACGGCCGCTAGAATACTGAGAATCGCAATCACTATCACGAGTTCTATTAACGTAAAACCACCTTGTTGCTTGTTATACATAACTTGCTCCTTTAAACTGAACTCACCCTATCACAATTTATTAAGACGAGCGCACTGCGCTCTTTGCTGCTAAGCGTTACGAACAACTGCTCGCACCAATAGCCGAAAATGTAGTTGAACTGCCTTGTGGATCAAACAGGGTACACGTACCTGCTGCACCATTCGTCAAGAGCTCGCTTGATTTCAGATTATATGAACCGGCCGTTGGCGTAGCGCCAGATATTACTGTCACCGTACCGATACCCGTCACCATCGTCGACAAAGCGCCACAATTAGCAACGGCGGTGGCACCACCACCCGTGACTAAACAACTGGCGTAATTGACTGCACTCGCAGAGGAAAAAGACCCCGCTACTGCAGCTAATCGTGCCGTCCTGGCCTGTGAGCGTAAGTCAGTAAACATGGGGATGGCCACCGCCGCTAAAATACTGAGAATCGCAATCACTATCACGAGTTCTATTAACGTAAAACCACCTTGTTGCTTGTTATACATAACCCTCTCCCTTAGGCTAACTTACTCTGAGACTATTCAGTAAAATGTTGAATGCTTACCTCACTGCACGCAGTGCGTGACAATGTAAAACGTTTCATTAGGTATTTCAACTATAATCTTCATCACGCCACACCATAGAGTAGAAAATAACACGTAACTATTCAGCAAAAATACTGCGTGTTAATACACAGTGCAGCAAAAAAGCGCCCAAGGGTATCATTCGGAGATTCCTCCATCGCGCTGCGATGTTCGGGATGACGGCAATGAATATTGCTACTTGATTAGCCGAAATGCCGCAACAACGCACAGTAAAATAATCCCACCCTCATTACGTGCCTACTTGTACCAACCGCGACATACTCCACATCGGCATAAACACGCCCAACGCTAAGATCAATACCATCACACCAATGCACATTAACAACAGAGGTTCCATGGCATCGCTCAGCCGCTTTAAACCAAATACCACTTCACGTTCATAAAATTCACCAATCTGCTCCAACATATCATCCAACGTACCGGCTTCTTCGCCGACGGTTAACATTTGTAATACCAAAAGGGGGAAAATACCGCTCCTTTTTGCCACCACCGACAGACTCTCACCTCTCGCCAGCTCTTGCCGCATCGTCATTAACTCCTGCTTGAGGTAATCATTACCTAAGGCGCCGGCAACTAATTCTAATCCGCGGTGGATGGGAATGTTGGTACGAATAACCATTGCAAAGGAACGTGCAAAACGTGCGAATAGAATTTTATTAATGAGCGGACCTATCACCGGAAAACGCAATTGCAACTTATGCCATCGGTAACGTCCACGCGGCGTACGCATGTAACGCATCACGGCTGCCACCGCCACCACCACCACGATAGATAACCACCACCCTTGCTGACAAATCACATCGGATAGCCCCATCAACACCCGTGTTGCTAGCGGTAATTTTGCTTGATAGTTGTCGAATAACTTGGCGAACGCAGGGATCATGACCACCATCACGACTATCATCGCACCAATAATACCAACAGTGACAATCAATGGATAACGCAACACGGCCTTTAATTGCTTAAAGGTAGTGTCTTCTAATTCAAAATAATTGGCTAATTGCAAAAAAGTTTGTTCCAAATGACCGGCTGTCTCACCCACATAAATCAAATTAGTAAACAATTCTGAAAACACCTGAGGATGCTGCTTTAATGCCGTTGCTAGGCTATTGCCATCTTCTATATCTTTACTGGCTTGCATTAAGGCGTGCACCAACCACGGGTGATGCGCGGTTTGTGCAATACGTAGAAGGCTCGTCGACAACGGTACACCTGCCTTATACAAGGTATACATTTGCCGAGCAAATGTCGCAATTAAATCACGCGAGGGGGGACGCACAAAAAGATTTTTGTTGAAATTAAACCACGTGCTGCGCTGGCGTGTTTGCCAAATTTCTACGGGCACAATGCCCTGGGCAAAGAGATGTTCCGCGACCAGATCAGCGGAAACCCTTTCGACACTCCCTTTCACCGCATCACCCGCACGGTCGCGCC
>JACCDN010547353.1_pt1 | contig 29813 bp, 30 predicted proteins | sample 7441691 | NCBI WGS metagenome assembly JACCDN01 (sample SAMN15323439, study PRJNA562643) | freshwater metagenome | isolation source: river surface water | place: USA:Blue River Watershed | collected 2017-08-16 | reverse complement strand
GGTATTTTCGCCTAAAGCATTCCTGAAGGGGAGATTTTTAGTTGATTACAGACCGAAAAGACTAAAATAGAAGTATGACAAATAACATGATTCCAGCATGCCCAGTTTGCGGCATGGAAAACACCTACCCTGACGGCGACAACTTCATTTGTCCAGATTGTTCACATGAGTGGTCAGCAACAGCTACACAAGAAGAATCAGAAGAAAAAAGAGTTCACAAAGACGCACATGGAAACGTTTTGAATGATGGCGATTCAGTAACTTTGATTAAAGATCTCAAAGTCAAAGGATCATCGCTTGTGATTAAGGGTGGTACAAAAATCAAGAATATTCGTCTAGTAGATGGAGATCATGACATCGATTGCAAAGTTGATGGTCAGAGTATGTTGCTGAAGTCTGAGTTTATGAAGAAGGCTTAAGCAACATGGCCATATCTTTGACCAATCAAAATATTGATGCAGTTTACGTGCTATCGGTCAAAAAATTCACAGATAGAATTAGTCATATTCAAAGCGAACTAGCCAAACATCACATAGCTTTTGAATTCATTTTTGAATATGACCTAGGATCAATTGATTCCGTTTTAGAGAAAAATACTTTTGGCTCACAACCCCACATTGAAGCCCCTCAGCGCTCTCTAGTACTTAAACACATCAGCGCCTGGAGAAAGTGCGTAGAAAATCAATATAAAAATATATTAGTATTTGAGGATGATGTGATTTTGCATCGATCGTTTAATAAAGAAATTGATCTCGTGATGAAAGAAATATTTCACAAAGATCCTGCTTATTTGATCTTTTTGGGAGGAGCTGATACAAGAGTACCCAAAGAGTATTTTCTGAGCCAAGAAAAAATTATCAGAAACCCTATCGCAACCGCCGATGGCTACATCACTGACCTAGCGGCTTGCCAAAAACGTTTGACCTGGCTTGAAAGTCATGAAGCCAGATTACCTGCCGACCATCTTTTAAAAGAGATTGATCAGCAAGAAAAAATCACTCAGTACTGGTCTTACAAACCCTTAGTTCAGCAAGGCAGTGTATTTGGTATGTTCACAAGTACACTTGATGGAAAAAGGAAGAATAAATCTAACCTTTACAACCTACTCAGGTACCACTTAAAAATAGTAACCCGTAGAACTATTCCAGGAATTTATCATCGCATCATGAGACTCTTAAGCAACTCAATCACCAAATACATCAGATGAGAGATTTTTCATGAGATTTTTGAATAAAATTCTAGACCCCATCACCATCACACAATATCTAGTAATCGGCGGGTTGGTATCCATTGCAATCTCTCCTCCACTAGCTAACCTATTCATTGGCCTATCTCTAATTGCAACACTATCAATTAGAGCCCTTCGAAATCAATTATTTGATTTCTTCAAAACAAAATTGGGTTATGCGTGCATTGCTTTCATTTTGGTCATTTTTTCAGGCCTGTTCTACGGCATTGAAACGAATAATGTCATCGCATCATCAATTTGGGGATGGAGAAAGTTCTTGATGCTTCCAATTGCCGCCGCAGTTTTTATGAATGACCCAAATGCAAAACAGAAACTAATCAACGCATTTTGGTTTGTTTGTTTAATTTTGGTAATTTATTCATTTATTACTTATTTAAGTCCATCATTTTCACCTAGACATAGTGGTGGCGTTGTTGTAAGAAACTACGCAACTCAAGGTATATTTTTTTCTGTTGCGGCGATTATTGCGCTGGCTAATACATTGAATTTTTCTCTACCCAAATGGCAAAGACTTTTTAACTGTTTAAGCATCCCATTTTTTATTTTTAATATTGCACTTATTGCCATCGGGAGAAGCGGCTACATCACTCTTATTGTCATGGCTACCAGCTTTGTTTTTATTCAATCCCGAAAAACTCATTTAACGAAAAAAATTGTTTTAGGCTTTAGTGTTTTTTTTATCACAACGGGAATTCTTTTAAATACTGAAACATCCAAAAGCAGGATTGAACTTGCAAAACAAGAATATATTTCGGGCAAACAGAATGCTGAACACTCATCTATTGGATATCGACTAACGTTCTGGAAAAATACCATTGAAATGATTCCTAATTATGGTTTTTTGGGCACAGGGGCAGGGGGCTTTAAGATGGCCTACACCAATCAGGTTTTTGGGAAAAAATGGCCAGAATCAACTATTACAGGAGACCCTCATAATCAATATTTAAAAATACTAATTGAACATGGCATTATCGGGCTGGCCACCTTCTTTTATATTTTAGTTCTATTAATAAAACAACCTGCTACAAATCCGTTCAAAGTAATTGGGATTGCGTCTTTGATGGGTATATTAGCTACAAGCCTTTTTAATGCCCATTTTTCAACTTTTAATGAAGGGCAATTTATTTGGATACTTTCTGGTGCAATGTTTGCCACCGAAAAGATCGTGACGAGAATAAAACTTTAAGGCATCGAATGCCAAAAATTGTTGATAATCCTAAATACCTGCAAGTTTATAACTATCATTATGCAAGTGTTGAAAAATTTCAATACTCAGATTTATTAAAATATTAAGTCTTTAAACTTGAATCTTTGTGAAATACGATAATCACATTAAGTGAATATTTTTAATTTGGTGAAAATTAATGTCATGTAACACTAAAATAATTGTCGTAGATCTGGACGGTACGTTAGTTCTAACTGACACTCTCCACGAATCTATCATGCAATTGTTGCATGACAGGCCCCTGTCATTATTACTCTTCCCTCTTTGGTTGAATAAAGGCAAAGCTTACCTAAAAGCTAAAATTAGCAGCTTAGCGGTCCTTAATGCCGCCTCACTTCCCTATAACGAAGAAGTGATTGCTTGGCTCAAACAAAAAAAAGCCGCGGGTCATCTGCTTGTTCTTTGCTCCGCTACCGATCGCCGGATTGCCGAAGCTGTAGCATCATATTTAGGTTTATTTGATCAGGTTATTGCTAGTGAGGGTTTAATCAATATAGCCGGTGTTAATAAGCGAGATGCACTAGATCAGGCGTTTGGAGCTGGTAATTATGCCTATGCTGGTAATTCATCAACTGATATCGCCGTTTGGCAAGTTGCACGCGAAGCCATCGTTGTAAACGCCAATAATAAGGTCCTGAAACAGGCACAAACTGTCTCAAAAGTTTCTATGGTCATTAAACCAACCCAAAGAACTCTATCCGTTTGGCTTCGGGTTTTTCGGGTGCATCAATGGCTAAAGAACCTATTACTTTTTTTACCGATTTTGGCCGCACATCTTATCAGCCATTTCCCTTCACTAGTTATACTCTTGTTGGCCTTTGTCTCATTCAGTGCTTGTGCGTCTGCCGTCTACATTACCAATGATCTGCTAGATCTTGAAAGCGACCGGCAACATCAACGTAAACGTCATCGACCATTTGCCTCCGGTGCTCTGCCGATACTTTACGGAGCTCTATTGGCGCCATGCTTGGGAGCCTTAAGTCTTATCCTGGCTTGGGGTATTGGTACCACGTTCTTTAGCTGGGTGTTTACCTACCTTGTGCTCACCACGCTCTACTCCTTCTCATTAAAACGCTATGTATTGATTGACTGTTTAACTCTTGCCGGACTTTATACACTTCGCATCATTGCAGGTGCTGCGGCAGTAGGTGTAGTACTTTCGTTCTGGCTGCTGGCCTTCTCAACTTTCATATTCTTGTCACTGGCTTTTGTGAAGCGTTATGCAGAACTGCAAGCACAAGCCGGATTCGGTAAAAGTGTAGTCCATGGCCGAGGCTATAAAGTTTCCGATGCGCAATTGATTCAAAATTTAGGCATCACGTCCGGTTACACCTCGGTACTGGTCTTAGCGTTATATCTAAATAGCGAGACAGTGGCAAGTCTTTATACCCAGCCCGAAATTATTTGGTTAGCAGTGCCTCTGATGCTTTTTTGGATAAGCTGGGTCTGGTTGAAGGCACACCACGGTCAAATGCATGACGATCCTATCATTTTCGCTCTGAAAGACAGAGCTAGCCTTATAGTAGGACTATTGCTGGCAGCAGTCTTTATCAGCGCTACCGTTCTGGGAGCTGCCTAATGACAAGAAGGGCAAGTAAAATAGCTTTACTATATGCCGTTTTTGCAGCATTCTCCATGGCGATCAATATTGGCGCCCAGATTCTCTCAATATGGCTCTATAAGGGTATCTATGCGGTAGAAGTATCGATATTGGTGGGTACGGCTACTGGCTTGCCACTGCGCTATTTTTTGGAAAAGCGTCATATCTTCGCCTTTGAGAGCAAGAACATCGGCCATGATACTCAGTTATTTGCGCTCTACAGTTTTATTAGTGTGTTTACCACCGCCATCTTTTGGGGCGTGGAGTATGGCTTCCAGTGGCTCATTGGCACTGACACTATGCGCTATATCGGAGGCATTATTGGCTTGACGATAGGCTTTTACATTAAATACCAGTTGGACAAGAAATTTGTTTTTGTGAGCGGCGACCATAAGGTGGAAATCTAATGAAAATCCACGGCTGGGGTGGGTACCCCATGACAGAGGCATCAGTGATTGAGCCTTTGTCGCTGTCTACCTGTAAAGACTATTTGCAGAGTCCGCTAATCCCACGCGGAATGGGGCGCAGTTATGGTGACAGCGCAAATGCCTCCACGGTCTTGCAGACCACCTATTTAGACCACTTCATTGCCTTTGATCATACCAGCGGACTGATTACCTTAGAAGCCGGTGTACTTATCAGAGATGTGCTTAAAGTCATAGTTCCTAAAGGTTGGTTTATTCCAGTAACTCCCGGCACCAGTTATGTGACGGTGGGCGGGGCCATAGCAAGTGATGTGCATGGTAAGAATCATCATGTGACAGGCACATTTGGTCAGCATATACGGTCCATGACATTGTTACTAGGAACCGGTGAGATTGTCACAACATGCCTTACGGAGAATCCGGACCTGTTTCACGCAACATGCGGCGGTATGGGCCTGACGGGCGTTATTCTGATGGCAACGTTCCAGTTGATACCCATACAATCAGCAGCCATTACTCAAACCACTATTAAAACTTCCTGCCTGGAAGAAGTTTGTGAGGCATTTGAGGAAAATAGCGGGGCCACCTATAGTGTGGCCTGGATTGATTGCATAACAATGGGCAAAGGCTTAGGGCGAAGTGTGCTGATGTTGGGAGAGCATGCTAATTATGGTGAAAGGGAGATCAACCTCAAAGAGCCGGCTCAAGTACCGATCCATACTCCATCGTTTCTTCTAAACAAAGCCACCGTATCGGCCTTTAATGCCCTATATTTCGGCAAATCACCTGAGCTCAAAAAAGAAACCGTCTCCATGCTGCCGTTCTTCTACCCTTTAGACGCCATTGGGGGCTGGAACAAACTTTATGGCAGAGCAGGATTCGTGCAGTATCAATTCGTACTCCCTAAAACGGATGGGGTTATCAACATGCATAGGATTCTGCAACGCATTGCGGAAAGTGGTGCTGGCTCATTCTTGGCAGTGCTCAAACATTTTGGGGAAGCAAATAACAATCTCCTTTCTTTTCCGATGGCTGGTTATACCCTTGCACTGGACTTTAAGCTGACCAACATGACTATCGACCTACTCCAATCATTGGATGACATGGTAGTAGGGATGGGCGGCCGCATTTATCTGACAAAAGACGCTTTGATGTCTGAAAGGTCATTTAAAAAGACTTATCCGAATTGGCAGGAGTTTGAATCAGTGCGCCATAAATACGGTGCGATCGGCAAGTTTGCCTCCACTCAATCCCAACGGCTGGGTCTAGCATGACTAAGATACTCATTATTGGCGTCACTTCGGCCATCGCAGAACATTGCAGCAGAATATGGGCAGCACGAGGTGATACGCTCTTTTTAGTGGCTCGCAACCAAGAGCGCCTGCAAACCATTGCAGCAGATCTGAAAGTGCGCGGGGCGTCAAATATTGGCACCTACTGCATGGACCTCAATAATATAGAGGGTCATCAAGCCATGCTAGACAGAGTAGAAGAGACCTTAAGTGGGATTGATATTGTACTAATTGCCCACGGCACGCTATCCAATCAAGCAGCCTGTCAACAAAGCGTTACTGAAACGCTGTCTGAAATTCAAACTAATGCTCTATCCACGATTAGTCTCTTAACGCTAATCGCCAATCGCTTTGAAGCTAATCAGGCCGGCACGATTGCGGTTATATCTTCTGTAGCAGGGGATCGGGGCCGTGGCAGCAACTACGTCTATGGCAGCGCCAAAGCGATGGTCACAACCTTTACCTCTGGTTTGCGGCAGCGCCTCTACAAATCACAAGTTGCTCTCGTTACAATCAAGCCGGGCTTTGTAGATACACCGATGACGGCAGATTTCCAGAAAGGGTTGCTGTGGACTAAACCAGCAACTGTAGCAGCAAAGATCGCAAAAGCTATAGATCTGCGGAAGGATGAGGTTTATGTGCCTTCGTTTTGGTGGGGTATTATGTTGGTCATTAAGGCAATACCGGAATCAATTTTTAAAAAATTAACCAATATCTAGAAATACCCATTAGAAAATTTTTTCTCGATCTTGTAGAAAAATTGGAAAAATGATAAACATCAACTATAGAATACATTTTTGGATTCCTGTGATTATTGCTTTCTTCGGGTTTTCAATTTTCGAGCTAAGAACTTTGAATGGAGTAACATCCCTTACAGCTATAGTAAGTGATTCGCTGGAATACATAAATTTAATCGAGGGGGGTACAAGCAGCCCCCCATTTTCAACTCGAATTTTACTTATATATATTTGCAAGATACTACCACTTGCCCCAGAGGTATCACTTCTTGTTGTAAATTCAATATCAATATTATTAGTAATTTTAAGCTCAACAGTCCTCCTGAGAATTTTAAACTTTTCAAATACAGTTATAGTTTTCTCAGTGGTTGCAGTAAGCACATCATTTGCGTTTGCATACAACTTCAACAATCCTTACTTAACTGATTTACCAGCAATGGCTTCAATGATCCTATTTTTAGTGGCCTTAAAAAAAGAAAAATTTAATTTGGCTTTAATAAGTTGTTGCGTAAGCCTTCTCTTTCGAGAATCGATAGCAGCTTTAGTGCCAATGTTTTTTTTATTTTTCAGTTTTCGCAAATCGGTATTGGCATCCTTCATTGCAGCTGCTACATACGCGACCCCAAAGTTTTTGATAGCTGGGGGCGTGAGCACTTTAGTTCTACAGGGAGAAATTGACCTCTTGTATATTATAAAATCAATCACATCTTACGGAATTTTATGGCTCACTTGTTTACTTGGATACCTTTCTTTGCGTAAAAAAGTTGGCTGGGCGTTTAAATTTGAATTATCGTTATTATTTTTTAGCTTTGCTGGCTCTTTTTTATCAAGCCTTCATGCAGCTGATATAACTCGGATGTACTTTTTGATGCTTCCTGCGGTTTGCATTGGGACTTCTTTTTTATTTGAACGAGTGATCAAAAACGGTGGAATAATTCTTATTCTTGTTTTTATTTTATTTAGCCTAATTTTGAGCCTCTTTTTTATCCCAAATTATTTTGTTGGTTCTGGGCAGTTTAATTCTTTCGATCAATACGTTAAATCAAATGCGGTGGAAATATTAATTTTATTTTCTTTTCAGGCCATCACTCTATACAAGATGCTTGCGATGAAAAATATAAAATAAAAGTATTCTGAGCGACCCCAATTTTTCAGAAGCCGTATATATTAAGTTGAGCTAGAATTCTTCACGTTACCAGGGTACATTCTTACTCAAATTAATCAAGCATTTGACAGATCGACCTCTGACTTGCTATCACATATTGATTTATTTATATTTTCTTCTAGTTAGTTGATTGGCCAGCATCTTAGTTTCCACCTAAATCAATCAAAATCCGCGGCCAGCTTTTTATAATGGCTGTAAACATTAGGTCATCTTCGTGGATGAAGACAGTCAACATTAACATACCGACTATTTTTATTTTTTAGGATATCGAGAATATAAGTTTTAGACCTACCAGGGGAGACTTAATGCTTTCATGGAAGACCGTCTCAAAGCTTATATTCACGTACTTTTAGTTAATTAAAAAATATTCTTAATTTATTGAAATTATTAAACTTTAACTTTTGCTTTAAATATAAGATCAACAATATCAGCATGTGCAGTATAACCATTCACCAAATACCCTAACTGCTCATGAATAGCTTTAATATTATTATGGTTGAGCGCCTCTTCTAACTTAATTAATTCTTTTTCAAGATCATGCCAAATCATAAAATTTTCTTGAGCCTTCATGATTCTGGGATGCTCGGTAGATTTTGGATTATCTCCAATCAATAATTCCTCATAGAGCTTCTCGCCAGGCCTTAAGCCAACTAGTTCAATCGCAATATCTCCATCAGGATTCTGTTCATTCTGAAGACTAAAACCCGAAAGCTCAATTATGCGGTGAGCCAAATCAACGATCTTAACAGGCTCACCCATATCCAAAACAAAAACAGTCCCTTGACTCGTGGCACCAGAAATGCTGGCCATTGCTCCCGCCTGGATGACTAATTGAGCAGCCTCAGGAATTGTCATAAAGTACCGAGTCACTTCAGGGTGTGTAACCGTTACTGGACCGCCTGCATTGATTTGAGATCTAAACAATGGCACTACAGACCCACTCGAACCCAAAACATTACCAAAACGAACCATCGAGAATTGAGTACAAACGCTTGTATGATTAGCTAAAGCTTGTAAAACCATTTCCGCCAAACGTTTAGAGGCTCCCATCACATTGGTGGGTCTAACGGCCTTATCAGTGCTAATCAATACAAACTGATCCACACTTGATTCGATTGATGCGCGAGCGACATTCAAAGTTCCCCAAACATTGTTTAAGATGCCTTCTGCAATATTAAGCTCAACGATGGGCACATGCTTATAAGCAGCAGCATGATAAACAGTATTAATTTGCCAGGTATCGTAAATCTTCTTTAGCCAATCATATTGGCGAACATTACCTAACAGTGAAACTAATTCAGTATCCAGATTCTCATCTTTGATTCTGACTCTTAATTCAGCATCAAGGGCATACAAAGAAAATTCACTCTGCTCCAAAAGAATGAGTGTTTTAGGTTTAGAAAATAAAATCTGGCGGGTTAATTCACTACCGATACTACCGCCAGCTCCCGTGACCATCACAACTTGATTCTTGATATTTTTTTCAAATAACTCTTTGTTAGGTGCCACCGGATTGCGCCCCAACAAGTCAGCCACATCCAGCTCTCGAATATCAGAGACTTTGACTTTACCTTCCGCCAAATCAGTCATACTAGGCAAAGAACGAACATGAACATGGAAGCGTCGTAAATCACTCAAAATTTCATTGCGGCGCGATTGTTGGATTGACGGCAAGGCTAATAAAATATCAGTAACCCCGTATTCATTGATGAGCGCATCGATCTCATCAATGCTATAAATGGTCAAACCATTGATAGTTTTATGCCGTAATTGAGGATCATCATCCAAATATCCAACCAAGTAGTATTGACCACTTCGTTGAAGCGAGCTGCCAATTTGAGCCCCAGATACTCCCGCACCATAGATCAAGGTTCGCTTTTGAGTTTTCTTGCCGATCGATGCGTGTCCCGCCAACCATGCTCTCGCGAGTGAACGACTCAAGACAATCAAGACCAGCAATATGATTGGCTGCAGAATACCCAAACTTCTCGGAATAGTGGCAATCCCTTTTGGCAATCCCAAAGATCCCCAAAAAATGATCACTGCAAAAAAAATTAGCCCATAAAAAAAGACCGCTCTGGCAATCGACCAAAGTGCATGCTGACCGGCATACCTAAAAACGGCACGATATAAACCCATCCTCACAAAAATAGGTAATGCAACCACCAAAGAAACGACATAAACAAGAAACTCTACACCCACAGGAAAATGTAATCGATCCAGACGAATCGAGTAAGCCAACCAAACTGCTAAAGCAATTGAGAAAGCGTCGACCAATAAAACGAGTACTTGCTTACCAAAACGGGGTAAAGAAATGAGCTGATTTTTCATATTATTGAGTATTCTCTCATTGATTTACTTATTTTTATAAGTAAATCAATGAGTCACCCCATCTCGTCCCAAAACCTTGATAATGGTGAGATACAAGATATATATATCAAAGAAAAAAGACTGTTTTAGCATGTATTCCACATCTAAATCCACTTTGATAGGTATTGGCAATTCATCACGACCATTGACCTGGGCCCACCCCGTTAAACCAGGCACCATGGTATGCACTCGCTGCTGAGTGCGCAAAGCAATCAAATCATCTTGGTTATAAAGTGCCGGACGCGGTCCAACAAAGGACATATCACCAACTAAAACACTCCAAATCTGAGGTAATTCATCCAAACTACTGCGGCGAAGAAAACTGCCAATCGGAGTTAAAAAAGATTGTGGGTTCACCAATAAGTGAGTGGCTACTGCAGGCGTATTAGTTCTCATACTTCTAAACTTAGGCATTTTAAAAATCTGATTATCACGACCCACACGATCTGACCAGTACAAGGCAGGACCAGAGGAAGTCAAACGAACAGCCAAAGCCACTACAAACAAGGGTAGAGCAAATAAAATTACCAAAATAATAGCTAGTACCAGATCAAATAAGCGTTTCATGATGAAATTCTAATAGAGTTTATAAAGATACGATTTTTCTAACAATAGAAAGCCGAGGTGAGATAAAAACAAAAAAATTAAGAGAATAAATATCCGCGCCGTATAAGGTTAGCACTACAAACTTATGCGGCGAAAATACTATCAGCCTTACTTCTTTTCTCTTGACAAGCAATCAAGAACTGTTTTCCTTAGCTGATCTTTAAAAGTGTGAGGCGGCTTCCAAGAAAGGCGCTCTTTAGCCAAACGAATATCTAACTGCAATGAACCACATAATCTCTCAGAGATATGCCTTTGGCCTAACAAGGTTAAGAGTTTTTCTATAAAAAATTGTGGGATTTCTAAAAGTCTTGATGGTCGATCCATCGCAGAAGCAATTTCTTTTAGTAGTTCAGTAGTTGAAATATCCTGATCATCACTCACCAAAAATATTTGCCCTACAGCATTAGCATGAGTCAGACACAGCTCGATGAAATTGATTAAATTATCAAGGCCGAGCATACTGCGTTGATTCCGTATTGCTCCCAAAGGCAAAGGTATTCCCTTTTCAACCCACTGAACCATTTTTAAGAAATTTGCTTTAACCCTTGGCCCATATATTAACGGAGGACGAATGACCACCACCTCCAGCCCTGTTTGTTGAGCAACCAACTTCAAGCCCAACTCTGCCTCATATTTTGATAAACCATAAGGATCAACAGGAATATTTTGATCGCCGGGAGTTAAAGCCTGTCCACAACGAGTGGACTCTCCATTAACCTTAATAGAGCTGATATAAATAAAACGCTTAACCCCGGCTGCTGAGGCTTGGCGAGCTAAATTAAGAGTGCCCTCTGTATTCACTTTTCTATATAAAGGTAGAGGATTACTTGATGGCTCATACATCACATGTGCACGATTTGCCAAGTGAATAACGCACTTAACACCACTCAAACAATCTTGCCAGTCAGTGGTTTCGTTTATATCACCAATTTCCTTCAATTGAATTGGTAAGTTTACCGTTGTCCGTGAATCATGAGATCGAACCGCACCCACAACTTCATGGCCGATGGTAAGCAAGTGCAGAGATAAAGGCTGCCCCACAAAGCCGTTTGCACCAGTAACGAGGATTTTCACGAAGTGCCCTTATTAAAAATACTGCGCCTCTTTAAAAGCTATTCCAGCTATATCTTTTGGATTCAAAATAGTCTCCACATTAATATCAGGCCACTGAATCTTCAAATCAGAGTCATTCCAAACAATGCACTTCTCACTCGGCGCATGCCAATAATCAGTTGTTTTATAAATAAAATCAGCAGTCTCGGACAGCACTAAAAATCCATGAGCAAATCCGGGCGGTATCCATAATTGCTTTTTGTTTTGAGCTGATAATTCAACACCCACCCATTTACCAAAAGTACCTGATGACCGTCGAATATCTACAGCTACATCAAAAACAGCTCCATGACAAACCCTCACAAGCTTTCCTTGAGTCCGCTCCATTTGATAATGAAGACCTCGCAACACACCCTTTTTAGACGATGAATGATTATCTTGAACAAATGTCACAGAATGCCCGACGGCGGCAGAAAAGTCCTTTTCATTGAATGCCTCAAAGAACCAACCGCGATCATCGGCAAACACTTTAGGCTCAATAATCAACACATCAGGTATTGCTGTGGGTGTAATGGTAATCGACATTAAAATCTCTCTTAAAATTAGCTCAAAATAATTTTTTACTTTGAATTTTCGCTCAGCATCTTTTCCAAATATTGACCGTAAGCATTCTTCTTTAATGGCGCAGCCAACTTGAGAACATCCTCAGTGCTGATCCAACCTTGACGATAGGCAATTTCTTCAGGGCAAGCCACCATTAAGCCCTGGCGTTTTTGTAATGTTGCAATAAAGCCTGCAGCATCTAATAATGAATCATGTGTACCCGTATCTAACCAAGCATAACCACGGCCCATGATTTCTACTTGCAACTGACCTAATTCTAGATACTTGCGATTAATATCAGTAATTTCTAATTCACCACGTGGGCTTGGTTTAATAGCTGCAGCAATATCACAAACTTGCTGATCATAGAAGTACAAACCAGTCACTGCATAATTGCTTTTAGGTTTAATTGGCTTCTCTTCAATCGACAACGCTTTGAAAGAGTCATCAAAATCAACCACACCGTAACGCTCTGGATCATGCACATGGTAAGCAAATACAGTGGCACCAGATGTCCTTTGATTGGCGGAGTGAAGTTGATTCACCAACTCATGGCCGTAGAAAATATTATCCCCAAGCACCAAAGCTGATGGATAGTTGCCTACGAACTCCCTACCAATAATAAAAGCTTGAGCTAGGCCATCTGGAGAAGGCTGCACTTCGTACTGAATATTAATACCCCACTGTGCGCCATCACCTAACAACTCTGTGAAGCGTGGCGTGTCTTGTGGCGTTGAAATCAATAAAATGTCTTTAATGCCCGCCAGCATCAAAGTCGTCAATGGGTAATACACCATGGGCTTATCGTAAACAGGCATCAATTGTTTTGAAACTGCCTGTGTTACAGGATACAAACGAGTACCAGAGCCACCCGCCAAAATAATGCCTTTACGATTCATGATGTGAGTTCCTATACATTTAATAGCTCATCAATTAATTAACTTTTTAGCGATTCTTCAACTACTTGCTTAACATACTTTTCTACTTGCTCGCGCCATTGGGGGTATTGTCCCGTAAAAGCCATCTCTGCTAGCGCTTTTTTAATTTTCTGATTACTTAATCTGGAGTTATAAGGGCGTGCTGCAGGCACTGGGTAATCGGTTGCTGGGATAGGCAAGATATTTTCTGATTTAAGCTCAATACCTTCACCATAACTGGCGGCAGTTTCAATGGCAAAAACAGCCAAGCCGTGCCAAGAAACCTCACCATCAGGTACCGCATGATAAATACCAGATTCAACCCTAGATCCAGCTATTTGAACGCCTACTTCAGCCAACCACTTAGCTGAAGTAGGCACACCAACTTGATCTGTCACCACCTTCAATTGATCTCGCTCACCTGCCAAACGCAACATCGTCCGAATAAAATTACCGCCATCGCCATACACCCAAGATGTACGCAAAATAAAATACCTAGAAAACCTATCTGCGTAAGTCTCATATCCAGAATCATCTGCCAAATTAAAAGCCTCTTCAATGGCTTGTTCACCAGCTAATTTACTTTGACCATAAACACACAATTGATCAACTGGCCCGACTGTGTCGGTTTCAAGGTAAGCTGTTGTCTTCGTATCTGCAAATACATAATCTGTTGAGTAGTGCACCAAAATCCCATGGGCTACGCCTGCAGCATATTGAGCCATGATCTTAGGAGCCATGGCATTAATAGCAAAAGCAAGATCTCGCTGATCTGCACTTTCTGCTTTATCAACTGCTGTATAGGCTGCTGCATTAATAATGACTTGAGGTTGATAACGATTCAAAACCTCTCTGATCGAGAGCTCATTCGACAAATCACAATCTGAGCGACCTAAAAATACAACCGGTACCTTTAAGTCTTGCAAACAAACTTGTAGAGCACGGCCCACTTGGCCATCACGGCCAAACACAACAATGGGCTTGCTATGATCTAAAAGTTCAAATGAAGAAAATGACATATGGCCTTGTGCCTAAACTTACTTTAAGTTAATTTAAGAAACTAATTACATATATTGCTTCTTGAGCCAATCACGGTAAGAGCCGCTCAAAACACCATCGGTCCACTCTTGATTGTCCAAGTACCACTGTACTGTTTTGCGTATACCAGTATCAAAAGTCTCAGCAGGCTTCCAGCCTAACTCACGCTCTAACTTGGTGGCATCAATGGCATACCGACGATCATGACCTGGACGATCTTTGACATAACTGATTTGTAATGCATAAGAACTGCCATCTGATTTAGGACGCAACTCATCCAGGATGCAGCAGATGGTATTGACTACATCAAGGTTAGGTTTCTCATTCCAACCACCGACGTTATAAGTCTCACCTATTTTTCCAGCTTCTAGTACGCAACGAATCGCTGAGCAATGATCTTTAACATACAACCAATCTCTAATTTGTTGACCGTCACCATAAATCGGTAAAGGTTTACCAGCAAGAGCATTCAAAATCACCAAAGGAATCAACTTCTCTGGGAAATGGTATGATCCATAGTTATTAGAACAATTAGTCGTTAATACTGGGAGACCATAAGTGTGGTGCCAAGCACGTACCAAGTGATCCGATGCTGCTTTAGATGCTGAGTAAGGACTATTCGGCTCATACGTATTAGTCTCGGTAAAAGCTGGATCTGTTGGAGATAAAGACCCATAAACTTCATCTGTAGAGACATGTAAAAAACGGAATTCTGCTTTAGCTGAATCAGACAACTCTGTCCAATAAGCACGGACAGCTTCAAGCAGATTAAAAGTACCCACCACATTGGTCTGAATAAAATCACCTGGACCATGAATCGAGCGATCGACGTGCGACTCAGCGGCGAAGTTAACAACTGCACGAACACAATGTTTTTTTAGGAGCGAGAGCACCAACTCGTAATCACCAATATCACCATGCACAAATATATGTCGGTCATCTGTTTCAAGGGACTTCAGAGTTGCAAGATTTCCAGCATACGTTAGCTTATCTAGGTTAACAACAGCTTCGGCAGAAGGGTTACACAACCAATCTAAAATAAAGTTCCCCCCAATAAAGCCTGCGCCACCAGTAACAAGAATCATGCGGTAATTGAACCTCAAAGTTAATATTGCTATAAGCCGTTTGTGGCTTATAGCAACATCATTTAAAAATTTATAACATTGAAAATATTTTTTTATATTTTTTTATAATATTTGACCAGCTGTATTTTTCGTGACCCAATTGAAATAAACGTTCGCCAACCTCTCGTTGAAGTACATCATCGTTATATACACTTGTAACTAATGCAGTCAATTCTTCCGAAGACGAAAAGTATAGTGCCGCATCGCTTGTTGTAGATTTATTATAGTTTACTGAAAAAGCCAATACACATAACCCAAGACACATCGCTTCAACCAACGATGGATTTGTACCTCCAACGCTGTGTCCATGGATATATAAACAGCAATTACTGCGCAACTCGTTTAATGCGCTTTGATCATATATAGGGTCAATCATACTTATATTGGGGAACTCTAAATATTTGCGCCTTAGATTAACTCCATATTGGCTATAATTCCAATTGCCCACAACCAAAAGACGGAAGCCAGATTTACAAAATGATTCTAAAATCATGCTTAGATTATTTTCTGGCTCTATTCGACATACTTTGAAACAATAATCGCCAGCGCTAATATTGAACTTTTGAGCGGTTTTTTCACTTAGTTGCACACGATTAACATGATCACCGCCATAAGCAATGATGGTTGAAGACACCCCATAATCAATGCGTAAAGACTCTTCAATAATGGCACTATCAGACACAACATGAGTTGCCCATTTGACACCCAAACGCTCGGATAATTTCAAGAACATCTTTACCCAAAAACTCCATTTACCACGCTTCCACTCAGCTCCATCAGGATTTAGAATCAGCTTGAGCCCCATCAAACGAAATATGGGAAACGCTATACATCCAGACGTACCCAAAACCAATAACATATCTGTTTTCTGAGTAGACGCGTGAATGATAGAAAGTATGTCATACGGAACACTCTGAAAGCCTGTGGCTTTTAATGGCAAGTAAACAATTTTTGCGCCCTTATATGTAGCAGGTCGCACATCATAGTGAAATTTACTTGCATAAACAGTTATATCGTAATCACATGTCAAGCTCTCAACAATGTGCTCTAATAATTGATCCCACCCACCATAACGCCCGGGTAATCCATTCGACCCAACAATCGCCAACCTTTTTTTACTATAGCTCATGATCTTTTAAAGTTATTTTCGTGATAAAGCAAAATAAGCGGGAAGACTGTAATCAAAGGATAAACATATCTTAGAAACGTTGTAAAACCTGTAGCAAAAAAAGCAAAAAAAGCCATGCCTAAAAAAATCTGTGCGTAAGAGAAAAAATTAAATCTTGAAACGATAATAAGCGAAAGCACAAAGGAGCTGATTGAGCCTATCGCCAACGGAAAGAAAAAAACGGAGGGGGAAATGACTGCATAAGCACCAGTTAATGCAATTACCGGCCAGAGCAACATTCTCAACAAAGTCCCTTCAAATCCATATTCTTTAAAAGCTGGTACCACATCAAAATCTCTAAACTGCATATCTGCTTCATCTTGTTTTAAGGCATATTCAAAAATAAAATCAAAACTAAAATATGCTGCAATCAGACCAGAAAAAACAGTACAAATTAATAATCTTCTGGAAAACAAATTTATTAGATAAAAAATTGATGCTAAGCGCCACATGCAAAGTAACACAATAGGTAGCAATTTATTTCTTAAGCTAAAAATACAGGTCAGAAGCAGCAGAATTATTGTATCTTTAAGCATGGTTGTTGATAAATGCATTCTGTATGGGCTAAATAAAAAAATCATAAATATTACCCATAAGAAATAACTACCTTTTGCTTTTACTTTATCGACAATTGAATTGTAGAGAATGAGATTGGTAATCCCCCAAAAAAAAATATTACACGCAACAACTAAACCAACGCTTGATCCCAAAAAAGATACCCATAAATAATGAGCATTATTCATGATATTCAAAGGAGTATCGTAAATATGTTCAGCAACATTATCCGATATAGTTACATATGTAATAGCATCAGGGTGAAAATCCCAATCAATGCCAACCATTCTCTCGATTAAAAGCGTTGAAATAGATAATGCAATCGAAAGAGTAAAAATCAAGGCACTTGTCATAAATCAAATAGGCTGCCAAGTTGAGCTAAGAAAGTCATATTGCTTAATTACCTTTGCGGGAACGCCAACAACAATAGAGTAATCTGCTATATCTTTGGTGACAACTGCTCCAGCCCCCACAACAACTCCATCTCCAACCCTCACTCCTGGTAAGATTACAGATCTCTCCCCCAACCAAACGTTATCTCCAATTACTACTGGAGCAACGTATAGTGGACGATCCACTGGGGCGATACGTGGATTGGATGACGATTGATTACCGTATGCGCCATGGGAATGATCAGAAATATATACCCCACTTGCCACTAAAACATTTTGGCCAATAGTGACACTAGATACCACCCCTATATGTAAATATGAATTAGAGCGAAAACCATCACCAACGATCAGCTTACTATCGGAATTAAAAAGCTCAATAGTGCTGTAACGACCGAAACGGCAGCTTTTACCAACTTTTATTTCTCCAAGACTTCGAATAGTGGATGGATATCGAAAAAAACCACCGGATCGTAAATTAATCAAGGTAAATAAAACATCCCCAACTAACCTTAGCAATTCAATGAAACCATTGAACCTTAAAAAAATAAGTAGTTTTTGTATCATCTGCCTAGCCTAAAAAACAAAGCCCAAACTCGAGATATAAATCTGGGCATATATTTCATTGGGAGAATAATAATCCAATATAAGAATATTTTGGAAAGTTGCTTATGCATTCCAGCCCAAGGTATTTTATGATTATGTTCTTTACTGTTTTGTGCATTAGCAACAAATCCAGGCAAGAATCCAATAAGTAATTTATTCAACATTATTTTCAATAGGTCTTGACGAGAATCGAGTATTTTGGAAAGAATTAAGGGTAAATCAACTCCAAATGCTTTGATCAATGAGTATTTAAAACTCACATTACCAGTTGCAGCAATACAATTTGCATTGCAAACAAAGAGACCACTACCCCCCAAGACGTGCGGCATAAATATACCAAGTTGCTCAAAATTTGAGCCAGAAACCAGGGAGTCAACTTTATAGCTCTTTGAACTAGTAATCTCTTGAAAATTTACAATAAAACTACTGATAAAAGTAATTTTTATATTAACTATCTTGATAAATCTAACAGAATCTAATTTAATTGCAAATCTTTTAAATAGGCGCGTATCCTTGGTAATCTCAGGTTTTCTACTCCAAACAGCAGGCAAATACAACAACTTCGGATCTGACAATATTAATGTGTTAATTACAAAATTAATCACTCCAGGCATTGGAAAGTCATCGTCACCAAGTATCCATAAAAATTTAGTAGTGCATAAATTTAATGAATTTCTAATATTTTCATCCGCGCCAACATTTTCATCAAAAATAGAAAATGTAAAATATGACTTTTGATGTGATTCTAATAATAAACGAGTACCGTCAGTAGAACAATTATCAGAAACATGAATCTTAATCAACTGATCATACCCCCTCAATGAATCAATTTCATTAAATAATATTTTCAATAGTTGATTTAAGCATTCTTTTCTATTGAAAGATGGAATGTAAATAGTCAGCATCAGCAGGCCTTACTATTTTTTAAATAGAATCTCGAAAAAATGATCGTAGTCAATGGCAGGGCAACAAATAAAATTGAAAATGAATACAAAAAAATTGCCCAAAAAACACCAAAATATGAACCAAAAAAGATCAGAATGACTGATGTGAGCCCAGACAATATAGAAATGATTACAAAGGGCTCCTCCTTGTGAGCTCGCACATAAATCGCCATAGCGTAGATTACTGAACTTGCAATAGCCGACAAACCAACCAAGAGGCAATAGCTTAAAGGGAGGATACGATCAGAAAATTTAGAACTAAAAAATTCAATATTGGCTATTAGCAAAAGAAAAATTAATAGCAATGAAAAAGCCAAAGCAATTGTTAAGCAAAATTGCTTCTTAAATAATATATTTAGTCCAAAGTAATTTCTTCTAGCTATATGAGCTGCAAAATCATGATTTTTTGCACTAGCAAAGGAAGATGAAAGTAAAGTTAATGATGAAAATATCGCAAATGTCAAACCGACTTGCCCCGCTGCTTCATCAGAAATTAAAGCAAAAACTATAGGGACTATAGAGTTGTAACTTAAATAACCTGCCAAATAAGATATCCCAAATTTTGTCTGAAGATCACCTAACTCTCTCGAGTAATCATTGAAAAAATGGTCTTTTACTTTGTAACTTTTAATAGGATATCTTCTAAAGAGAAGTCCATGTGCCAACAAAGCTTGAGCCAAATAAAATACAATCAAGGACTCAAGCCCCAATCCATTTAAAATAAAAAACCATGAAATGATTGATGAAGTTAATAAAATACTGGCGCGCGCAAGATAGGCAGAAGAAACAAGTCCCTCTGCTTCAATTAGAGTGAACCTATACGATATTCGCATTAATAATGCAGACGAAAAAACTAGGATAGCCCAATAAAATATTATTTTTCTTACAGCAAATTCATTAAAAAAAAGAAGGTAAACCGACCCTAGAAACCCACCAACCAAAAAGTACCTGATAGAAATTTTCTTGTATAAATAATCAATCCAAATGACAAATTCTTTGTATTTTTTGCTACCTTTATTAGTTATATGAGATGAAATTTGCAATGCAGCCTGATTGAGCCCTAATTCAAATAAAACTTGGGCTCCGAGCATGCTAATGAAAAGATAATAGACGCCCAACTCGGCTGAATTAACTGAAATTGGGATTAATAAAGTTGTAATTCCATATGAGGCAAGCTGTAATCCTCTAAAAATTAAAACTGATCTTGTTGAATTGGCGCTCATTAGTCTACTCAGCCAAGCTGAATAAGAACTCATACTCATCACACGTCAAACTTCTTCCCAAATTCCAATTTGCTGGAATACGTTCTTTTAAATGATAACCCGATGGTATTAAATCATCTGCAGATGTTCTTGAATTATTTACATGGTTGACATGATAAATATAAGGCATCTTTAAGGCAGCTAATGTATCAATATAGTTTTTAGCCGCTCGCAAACTCATTTCAGAAAAGCTAAACGAATTAAATGCAACCGACAAATCTTCCACCTTGAGATTTGAAATTTCATGCGAAGGCAACATTACAAATCTTTTATCATTAAAGTGTGCCTTTGTTGCACCCTCTTCCCCATACAACAAAAAATCATTTTCAGGAAAAATGGTCATTAATGTATAAGTGGCAAGAGCAAGATTTTCGGGTAAATCATAACTTACATACTGCGAAATATTATTATCTTGCATTAAGTATGACGCCACACCTCCATAACCACCACCTATTTCAACCACTTTTTTCTTTCTATAATCGGAGGCATTACAGAAATATTTGAGCTTTAATGCGTAAAAATATTGGTAATCTGCACCATTTCTTATGAAGTGATTATCAAAGTAAATACCGTAAGGATTTCCAAAGTTACCAGTAGCGAGCCTCTCCAAATCCAGATAACCTAATTTTGATTTTAGATAATTAATCCGATAGATGGAGTCATTAAGATACCACCTTCGATCTAGACTTGTTTCCGTTTTTTTACAAAAACGATCCATATTAGTTGGCAAACCTACCAAGCCAACTGAACAGCTCCTCCTGTAAAAATTATCGTAACTATCTCTAACCTTTGCGTAATCATCATCTTGCAAAGCATTCATTATATCGCCCATGTATTTCTGATATATAGGAATCCATTCATCAGACACAGAATATAAATCCCTATCTATTTTTTGAGCGACCGCCAACTTATATGCATTACAAATTCTTGTGACTTTAGAATCAGAAAGAGCATCGGAAGGTCTTTCAGAAAAGCATTCGTGAAATTTACTGAGATTTTTTTTGTACTCAGGTATTAAAGCTAAATTTCTATTAACTAAAAGGCTTGCATATTTTCCAAGCATCTCATTGATTTTAATTTTAATTTTACTCATTCATGAATCCATGGTTATATCAAATATACTTTCCCGTATAGCTTCTTACACATTAAATTAATTAAATTCCACCAATTTTATTTAATGTTGCCTGAGAACCAACCATCCCACAAACTATAGAATCAAGTGCAATTGGTTCAATTGAGCAAGTAATTGATTTATCTCTTGCCTTAGCCTCAAGTAACCAAGATCCAAAACCACCATCATAGAGATGATCCTCAATTGTAATAACATGAGTATATTTTTTTAAGTATTGAATCGTTGTTGCTTTTGAACTCATCCCCCAAAGAGGGAGCGTTAATAATGAATAGTCAGTACATTTATTATTCAACAAATGTATTCCGGCTTGCAATGTTGCGCCAGTTGTTAAAATAGCTTTTTTTGAATTACCTTTTCTGATTTTAATTAATTCACCAGGTTGTAATTCCGGTATCTCTTCATGAAAATTTGGTTCACCCGCCTTTGCAAGCCGTAGGTAAGATGGCCCAGGATTTTTAACAAGATATTGCATGCAAGCACGAGTCTCCAATGGATCACCAGGGGCAGCAATTAACATATTTGGCATAACCCTCATCAAAGCATAATCTTGCACGGCATGGTGAGAATACCCCAAAGCACCATATGCAAGACCGCCCCCAACAGACACTACTGTTACCGATAGATTGTGATATGCCACATCATTACGTATCTGCTCAGCACATCGAAACGTTGGGAAATTGGCAATAGAATATGTAAATACATGACACCCCTCAGATGCCATACCAGCAGCAACACCTGTCATATTCTGTTCAGCAACTCCAGCATTAATGAAGCGATCAGGGAACTCATCAGCAAAAGGTTCAATAACTGAATAACCTAGGTCACCCACAATCAGTACAATTTGTGGATTTTGGCGAGCCAAGAGGACGAGCTCCTGAATAAAAGCATTACGCACAATTGAGATCCTTTAGAGCCATCATCAAATCATCTGCTGAAGGCGATCTATAGTGCCACTCAATCATGTTTTCCATAAAACTAACTCCCTTTCCTTTTATTGTGTGAGCAACTATAAAACAGGGTTTATTAATCCTGATCGCTGATGAAATAAGGGCTTTAACTAGCTCTGCATGGTTGTGCCCATCCACCTCCTGCACATCCCAACCAAAAGCTTGCAGCTTATTTACCAGAGGCTCAATTCGTAGCGTCTTATCAATTGTTGTTAAGCTTTGTAATTTATTAAAGTCTAAGATAGCTATTAAGTTATCCAAGTGGTGATGAGCCGCAAACATCATGGCCTCCCAATTGGAGCCCTCACCAAGCTCACCATCACTCAAAAGAACAAAAGTTCTCCAGTCTTTTTTTGATTGCTTTGCAGCTAGCGCCTTTCCCACTCCAAACGAAAGACCATGACCCAATGAGCCTGTGGAGAACTCTACCCCCGGAACCTTGTGACTGATATGATTCATTAATGGTGAAAAATCTTTCCCGTAAGTGCCAAGCTTCTCAACGGGGAAAAACCCCTTTTCAGCTAATGCTGCATAGATTGCTACACAAGCATGGCCTTTACTTAATATAAAACGATCTCTATCGCTCCAATTTGGATCCAATGGGTTGACTCTTAAAATATCACCATACAAAACTGCCACAATATCAGCAATAGATAAGGCACTTCCTATGTGAGACGCCTTGGCTTCAGCGACCATCTGAAGAGATTCTATACGTATTCGTTTAGCCAAACTCTCAGTTGAGATCTGCATAACTTAGACTCCAATCTGCTGTTTTTTTAATTGCCAATCTAAGATTAACATCCGGTTTAACCATTAATTCTGTTGTAATTTTTGTTAGATCAGGGATGTATTTTTCTGATAGTGACCCTGGTGTTTTGTGGACATTTATTTTGATACCGGGATTAAGCTCTTCACGAACCACTTCTGCCAACTCCCTGATTGATATCACCTCTGAACCACCCACGTTCCAAACGCTTCCAGAGCTAGCATCTAACAATATTTTCAACAAATGATGGCAGAGGTCAGATGAGTAAAGATAAGTTCTAAGTGGAGTCCCATCTCCAAATATTTCTATATCGCGCCCAAGCAATGCAGATTTAATAAAGTTTCCGATAGCAAAATGTTGATTTAAAGGCAAATAAGGTCCAACAAATGCGAAACATCTTGCTACCTTAATCTCCATTTTCTCATCTCTGAATTGTTGCAGCACCCATTCAGACACCTGCTTTCCAAGAGAATATGCGGACTGAGCACTGATTAAGTCTATACCGCCAATATAAGACTCTGATAAACGTTCAATATTAAATGGCTGCTTTCCATAAACAGCACCCGAGCTAAGTAACAAAAATTTTTGGCAACCTCTTTCCTTTGAGAATTTTATTACATTTGAAGTACCATCAATACACGTTTTCATTAAATTAATTGGGTTAATTTTTTGCACAACATCAGTCGCAGCATGAATTGTTAAATCAATTAAACCAAAGTCAAGTCCCGAAAAATCATCACAAATATCTCCAGCACATAACTTAAATTCAGGATATTCTAGGAAATGAGGGTATGAGTTAAAAAAAGCTTGGGGATTTCTTGATATAGAAAAAATTTCTAAACTCAAATTTTTATTTTTATTTAGCCAAAGAAGTGTTTCCAACAAAGACTTACCTATGAATCCAGTCGCACCAGTTAAAAAGACTTTTTTGTTGCGTAATTTTCCGGAGCTTTCCCCCAAAGACCTCTCGATAAATTCTAAGTCATTTGTTGGTAGTAGAAACATTAAAAATTTACACCCAAAAACTCTTCAATCTTGCAAACAGTAAACTCAAGCATCTCTTTAGTTAATGCAGGCTGCACACCGATCCAGAAAGTATTGTTCATTACGTTGTCAGTATTAGTTAATTCACCACTCACTCGATACCTGGCACCAATCATATATGGTTGTCTTGTTAAGTTCCCGGCAAACAATAGTCTTGTTCCAATTTTATGTTGATCTAAATAAGTGGTTAGATCCAATCTTGATACTGAAGAACTGCTCTTAACTGTTATCGGAAAACCAAACCAAGAAGGCTCCGATCCCTCTGTAATCTCAGGAAGTTGCAAAAATTCCTCACAAGTTCTTAAACGCTCTTTTAAGAACTTAAAATTATCTTTTCTTGCCTGAATAAACGCCGGCGCTTTTTCCAATTGCGCCAAAGCACAAGCAGCCTGCATATCAGTAATTTTTAAGTTATAACCCAAATGGCTATATGTATATTTATGGTCGTAACCCTCGGGTAAGTTACCCAACTTCCAGCAAAAACGCTTACCGCAAGTATTATCTTTTCCAGGTGGGCAGTAGCAATCACGGCCCCAATCTCTAAAGCTCTCAGCAATCTGCTTTAACTCAAAATTATTAGTAAAAACTGCGCCGCCCTCACCCATTGTAATGTGGTGTGCTGGGTAAAAACTCAATGTACCAATGTCACCAAAAGTACCCACCATTTGACCTTTATAGGTAGACCCTAGAGCATCGCAGCAGTCTTCTACCAACCATAAATTATGTTTTTTGCACAGAGCGGTCACTATATCTAAATTAAATGGATTACCAAGCGAATGCGCCAACATAATAGCCTTGGTTTTTGGCCCAATTGCCGCCTCAATAAGAGAGGCATCAATATTGTGAGTATATTTATCCACATCCACAAATACAGGAATAGCTCCAAACTGAATGATTGGATTCACTGTTGTGGGAAATCCCGCAGCAACACCAATGACCTCATCACCCTGCCTAATTGCACGATCACCCAATTTCGGAGATGTTAGCGTAGAAAATGCTACCAAGTTAGCAGATGAGCCAGAATTTACGGTAATTGCGTGCTTCACGCCAATAAATTCTGCCAATTTCTTTTCAAATTGTTCATTAAATCGACCCGTAGTAAGCCAACCATCCAAGGAAGCATCGACCATGTTTTTCAATTCTTCGGGGCCTATTAACTTTCCAGACGGAGGAATAACAGTTTTCCCCGGCTCAAATACTTTTGGGGAAAACTCAAGGGCAGAATATTGATCAACTAGCGCGGCAATTTGAAGGCGCAATTTTTCTTGCTCTGATTTAATGTTACTAGTAGTTTGTGTATTCATTATTTCGAACTCATATACTGTTGGATTTGTGTAAGACTGACTTTTTGCATATTTTCTTTTGCCAGATAAGATTTATACCAATCAACCGTTTTTTGCGTAGCCATTTCTAGACCCCATTTCGGAATCCAACCGAGTTGCGCACGTGCTTTAGAACAATCCAACCTCAATAAATTTGCCTCATGAGGCTGCTCTGAACCCTCTTTTTCCCAGCGGGCACTATGGCCCCAACTAGAAATGAGAAGGTCCACCACCTCTTGCACAGAACGGTTATCGTCTTCGATTGGTCCAAAATTCCAACCAGACGCAAATGATGACCCTTGCTCATAAAGAGCTTGGGCTAAAATTAAATAACCAGAAAGGGGCTCCAAAACATGCTGCCACGGTCTCGTTGCTAAAGGGTTACGAATCATAAGAGGAAGATTGGCCTCAAACGCTTTAATTGCATCAGGAATTAATCGATCTGGTGACCAATCACCTCCGCCAATTACATTACCAGCCCTAGCAGATCCTACTTTATTATTTATATCAGCTTTGGAAAAATAAGACTGCCGATATGCTGATGTTACTAACTCAGCACATCCCTTACTACTACTATAGGGATCATAACCACCCATTGGCTCGTTTTCACGGTAACCCCAAACCCACTCTTTATTTTCATAACACTTATCTGTAGTTATTACCACGGTAGCCCGCACAGAGCTTACAGTACGTGCACTTTCAAGGACGTGCACGGTACCCATTACATTAGTTGAATATGTCTCTATTGGATTCTCGTAGGACTGTCTAACCAAAGGTTGTGCCGCCATATGAATCAACACATCTGGCTTTGCCTCTGCCATGGCACTTTGTATTCTTACCAAATCACGGATATCAGCAATATGAGACTTATCTATCAAAGAATCGACTTCTGATAAATCAAAAAAACTGGGGTTTGTAGTAGGCGCCAAACCATACCCAGTAACTTTTGCTCCCATTGATGCAAGCCAGAGTGATAACCATCCACCTTTAAATCCAGTATGCCCCGTTAGAAAGACATTTTTGTTACGCCAAAAATTAGGATCAACATGTGCCAGCTTCATCACCATGATTTCCAAGGCGCATTACCAGTAGACCATAACTCTTCAAGATAATTTTTGTCGCGCAGAGTATCCATAGGTTGCCAAAATCCATGATGCTGGTAAGCCATCATCTCTGCCTGCTGAGCTAATCTCTCCAAAGGCTCTCTCTCCCACACAGTTGAATCATCTTCAATCAGACCAATTACATCCGGAGAAAGAACAAAAAAACCTCCATTAATCATACCCCCATCACCTTTAGGTTTTTCTTTAAAAGAACTGATTTGATTGTCCTTATGAATATCAATTGCCCCGAATCGTCCTGGTGGATAAACAGCAGTTAATGTGGCTTTTTTCCCATGATTATTATGAAATTTAATAAGGTCGGTTATATTGACATTACTCAAACCATCTCCATAGGTAAAACAGAAGGCATCCTCCATCTCCACATACTGAGAAACACGCTTTAGTCGGCCGCCAGTCATTGTGTCAGAACCCGTATCAATTAAGGTAATCTTCCAGGGTTCTGCGTAACGATGATGAACCTCCATCCGGTTATGCGCCATATCAAAAGTAACATCAGACATATGCAAAAAGTAGTTTGCAAAGTACTCTTTTATAACGTAACCCTTGTATCCACAGCAAATAATAAAATCATTAACCCCATGGGCTGAGTACAATTTGAGAATATGCCATAAAATTGGCATCCCTCCAATTTCGATCATTGGTTTAGGTTTGGTTTCAGTCTCCTCTGATATTCGAGTTCCCAAACCACCAGCCAAAATAACTGCTTTCATATCAATGCCCAATAAACAAATGTCTTACTAATATTAATTGCCTGATTATAATCTGTCGGCCTTGTTATTTTTTTAATAACATATACCCACTCAATTTAGCTAATAACTGATCTTTTACGGACCTAAAGGGCTAGAATCAATTTTCTAACGAAGACAAAGAAAATACCGATTAATAAACCAGATATAAGTCCCAAGATCATAATCGCCTTCTTATTAGGCGACACCGGCGAATTGGGGGCATAGATTGGAGAGATTAACTTTGCAGACCTGGCATCTCCACTGGAGATAAAAGTGTTCAATCGAACAATTTCTTCATTTAAAAACTTTATTTCATCGCGACTTGCCAAATAAGCTGCAGATAATGCCGCACCTGACTGGTCTGCTCTGTAAATCAAACTTTGCGCGTTTAAAAGTCTTTTTTGATACATAGTTAATAAAATCTTAGACTCCTCAAGATAAGGCTTTATGATCTCTTTTTGTGACCTTTTAATATTCTCAAATAAGGCAAGAGAGCAGCTAATTGCTGTAGCCCTAGACTGATTACGAACCCTTAACTGAATAACAGACGGAACACCTTTTAGTTCGGAGATGATCACAGAGGAAATAAGCGACTCAGCCCCCTCTTGATCATCAGTAAAGCCGCAAGCAAAAGTTTCATTTTTAGAAAAATTGGTGGGCTGCTTAAGCCGCTCTAACAATAATTTAGGTTCCTCAATACTTGTTCCCAAAGGGCTAGAGTTACTACCGCTATTGCTATTAGAGCTGTTGATTGAGCTAATCTGCGCCATCTGTATTTGAGCAGTTGCTTGGTAATAATTTGTCGCAGACAATATATAAAAAAAAGCTGCACCCAAACCAAGTGACACCGCAAATAAAATAGCTCTCCACGAATCAAACAAAAAGTAAAAATCATTTATTAATGAAGCTTTATTGGATGGAGTTAACGTATCATTTTGATTGGACATAATTTTTATAAAGCATTCTTCATAGCATGGTTTAACTTTTAGGATTATTTAAATAATTACAAAATGATTTCAGTTATTTTATTCTAGATGTTATAAGCATAACAGCCATACGAATCGCAATACCAAAAGTTACCTGCTTAAGGATGACCGCTTGCGGACCATCTGCCACATCACTGGCGATTTCAACTTCGCGGTTCATTGGGCCAGGGTGCATCACAATCGCATCTGGTTTAGCTAATTTGAGTCTTTCTTGAGTAAGGCCCCATTGCTTAAAGAATTCATCACCTTGCGGGATTTGATGACTTTCCATACGTTCTTTTTGGATTCTGAGGGTCATCACCACATCAACATCTTTTAAACCTTCTTCGATGTTGTTAAATATCTTTACACCCATCACATTCAGATCTTTAGGTAACAGACTTTCTGGGCCAATGGCGCGGATTTCAGGGCAACCTAAGGTTTTAAGTGCAGCGATATTGGATTTGGCTACCCGACTATGAACAATGTCACCAATGATGGCTACTTTGATTTTTGTAAAGTCTTCCTTAAAGTGCCGCATGGTGTACATATCGAGTAGACCTTGCGTTGGGTGCTGGTTAGTACCGTCACCTGCATTAATGACATGGACGTGCGGTGGTAAGTGTTGCGCCACCTCTACTGCAGCACCTGTGGTTTTATGACGCACCACAAAGATATCAGCTTGCATCGCCACCAAGTTATCGATGGTATCGAGTAATGTCTCACCCTTAGCCGTGGAAGATGTTTGTATGTCTAAGTTCACCACATCAGCTGATAAGCGTTTAGCAGCTAGTTCAAAAGTAGTTCTAGTTCTAGTGGAATTTTCAAAGAAGAGGTTAAAAACATTAGTGCCTCTTAGTAGAGGTACTTTTTTAACCTCACGATCAGCATCACTCACCGCAACAAACTGTTTAGCCGTATCTAAGATATGAAGGATATGCTCTTTAGATAAACCTTCTAATGTGAGCAAATGGGTCAGCTCACCTTGTTCATTGAGTTGGAGTTGGCTAGCGGTTTTGGTCATCTTAGGAGCTTATTTTAATCTTTTCTATTTACCAGTTGTCGTTTTTAGATCTTTTGCCTATTTTTTATTCCTTAGTTTCTGTTGTAAACAGAAACTGACCTTCCTCAGATTGCTCTAAAACCAAGATCTGATCATTCGCCACATTCACTTTGGCGCCCTTGAAAGTGGCATCTATTGGAAGCTGTCTACGGTGACGATCTGCCAAGACAGCTAGATCAACTTTGGCTGGACGGCCATAGTCAAATAACTCATTTAGAGCAGCTCTAACCGTTCTTCCAGTATCCAAGACATCATCAACCAAAATGATGTGAGTTCCATCTACCTCAAAAGGTAATTTAGTAGACATACCTTCTGCACTATTAAATGCTTTTACACCTTTTTCTGAGTAATCATCACGGTGGAATGAGACATTGATCACTCCATAAGAAGGTAG